>Ga0187859_10000276_pt1 | contig 35022 bp, 25 predicted proteins | sample June2016WEW_10_1_2_FD_133019 | JGI IMG/M metagenome (GOLD analysis project Ga0187859, IMG submission 133019) | Peatland microbial communities from SPRUCE experiment site at the Marcell Experimental Forest, Minnesota, USA - June2016WEW_10_10 | ecosystem: Environmental > Terrestrial > Soil >...
GGCTGGGTCGGGCGGGTTCCTGGTGATCAAACGTCCCTGGCCATCTATGTTGCGGACCATTTATGGCGATCCGGAAAGGTACAAGGAGCAATACTGGTCGCAAATTCCAGGAATGTATTTCGCCGGAGATGGCGCGCGCATCGATCAGGACGGATACATCTGGCTGATGGGCCGCGTGGACGATGTACTGAACGTGGCAGGTCATCGCCTCAGTACCATGGAGATCGAGTCGGCGCTCGTTGCAAACCCAGTGGTAGCGGAAGCCGCCGTGGTGGGGCGTCCGGACGAGATCAAGGGACAAGCTGTTTCCGCGTTCGTCACGCTGAAAGCCGGCCAGAAGCCAAGTGAGGAGCTGAAAAACCAGTTGCGCCAGTGGGTGGCCAAAGAGATCGGCCCTATTGCCAAGCCCGACGATATCCGGTTCACCGATGCGCTGCCCAAAACGCGCAGCGGAAAAATCATGCGGCGCTTGCTGCGCGAGATCGCGACCAATGGCGAAGTGAAAGGCGACACCACGACGCTCGAAGATTTTGCGGTGCTTACGAAGCTGTCGGCCGAGGAAGAGTAGCCGCCATAAAGCTCAGCAGATCGCCGCGCTCGCGGGCGAACTGTTTCAACCGGGCGTAATCGCCTGCCAGTTGGCAGAGCTGCGGAACTGTGGGACACACTAATTGTTCGCCGCCTGTTTGAGTCAGATATTCGAGCGAGATCTGGATGGCTTCTTGATAGCGTTGCAAGCGTGTCAGCAGAGCTACCAGCACCTGCGCCGGCGCTGTCCCGTTTAAGCTTGGATCGCAGGCGCGCACTTTCGCCAGAAAATGTTCAATGCAGGCGTCGACGTTTTCACCCGCCAACGCGCTCAGATAGGCAGCGTGATCCACATAGACATCCTCGAAAGGCGTATCCGCGCGATATTTGAACTGCACCGAGAGATGCTTGCCGTACTCGCATAGCTCAATCGCGAGGCGTAGCGCTTGCGGGTCAGCCAGGTCAAGCGCAAACCGGATCACGGCGACCAGGTGCGAAGTATCTACGTAATAATCGAGATCGCCGAACAGCCAATCGCGGCCGGCAATGAGCTCAGGCACGCTGTGGGGCAGGGCCATGCCCTGCCTTTTGCTGATAGCCCGCCAGAGGCTTTCAACCAGCTCACGATGCAAAGTACGAACCAGCAAAATAATGCACTGCTCACGCGTGTCCCGATCGGAATATTGCTCGAAATAAGTGATGGCGCGGCAGATTCCGAAGCGTCCCAGCAACAGCTCGAGACCTTTACGCGGATGAACGCGCTCTTCGAGCGCGATTTGAATGACCGCATCCTCTGCGGATTCCAGCTTCTCGATCGCCGCACACACCTGCTCCCGCTCGCCAACGGCTCGAAAATACGGCCACGCCCGGGGAATGTCGCCATCTGCGAGAAACAGCGACCCAACCTCGCGTGCCGCCTCAGCAAGTGCGTCTTCATAAGCATCACGGTGTCGGGAAGGAATATCGTCAAGACCATCGATGCGAAGCGGCGGCAGCCCCATTTTGTGTCGCTGCTCGATGACACGGACTTCGAACAGCAGCGGATAATTCTTATCCTCGCGAAGCTTCTGAGCCAGCAGATCGAACCCGGAATCCGCGCCGCCCGCGCGAACCGCTTGCTCGATCAAGTCAAAGACGTCGACATTCATGATGGCCAAAGGAATCGGGCGCCAACCAAAAACCAGAAACGAGAAACCAGAAACCGGCTTTACCCGCCAATCGCATACATCGGCCGCGGCGGGGCCACAAATTGCGGCGTATTGATCTCGTGACCCATCCACTTCTTGTGCACCGTCGCACTGATGGTAGCCGCTATCTCTTCGTCTGTGGCGCCTGAGCGCAACAGACCTTTGACGTCCGTCTCTTCGATGGCAAATAAACAATACCGCAGCTTGCCGTCGCTGGTGAGACGAATCCGATTGCAGTTCAGGCAGAACGGCCGGCTCACTGACGCGATGAATCCGACGCTGCCGATGCCGTCCGCGTACCGATACTGTGTCGCCGGCGCGCGCGGATCGCGATCCGGAATCTCCACCAGCGGTGAAACCTCGCGTGACAAGGTCTCGATAATTTCATCGGCGGTCAGGACGTTGCCGCGGGCCCACAATCCTTGCGCGTCCAAGGGCATAAACTCGATGAAGCGGATTTCCATCCCGTGCTCGCGGCCGAAGCGGGCGAGGGGAACAATATCCGGTTCCACCAGATTCTTCACCGCGACCGCATTGATCTTGATGGGGCCGAATCCGAGCCGGCGCGCAACATCCAGCCCCTCCAAAACCTTATCCAGCTCGTCGCGCCGCGTGATGCGCAGAAAACGGTCGCGGTCCAGCGTGTCCAGATGCACGTTGAGCCGCCGCAATCCGGCTTCGTATAAAGCCTCGGCGTGTTTCGCCAACAATACGCCGTTGGTGGTGAGCGCGAGATCCCGGATGCCAGGGATCGCAGAAAGCATGCGGATCAACACCGGAAGCCCCTTGCGCACCAGCGGCTCACCTCCGGTCACTCTAACTTTTGTGACACCCAGCGAGACAGCCACACGCACAAACCGCTCGATTTCCTCGAACGTCAGGATTTCCGCGTGCGGCATGTACCCCACGCCCTCTTCTGGCATGCAGTAAAAGCATCGGACGTTGCACCGGTCCGTAATGCTGATGCGAAGATTGTCGTGGATGCGGCCGAAAGTGTCTACAAGCGAGTTAGTCACGTCGCGCAACTTGTAATCCCATTCTATCAGGCGTACACTGAAGCTACCCGCGTTCGCTCGAAATCTGATTAGAGGTTTGCATGTCCCGCCCGTTTTTTCTATATTTCGTACTAAGTTTCGCAATATTGGGTTTTTCCAAGGCGTCTGTTCTAACTTGCACTACAAGCGCTGAACCGCCGGTGGTAAAGGGGGAAGGCATCGCCGAACGAACCGGCGATATCGCTCTCAACTGCTCGGGAGGCGCGCCCGGCGCGATGGTCAATGGCAATCTTTCCATTTTTCTGAACGTCAATATCACGAACCGGCTGATTGGCAGCACGCTCGCGGGCTTGATTCTCACCATCGACAACGGCTCCGGCCCCCAACCCGTTAACATCTCCCCCATACTCGGTGGACCCAATGAGTTGATATACAACGGCATCAGCTTCGCATTGTCGTCAACCGGGGCCGCAACCTTGCAGGTCCAGAACATCCGCGCGGCTGCCAATCAGTTGGATCTTAGCCCAAACACGCCGATCCAGGCGTTTCTTGGGTTCAATTCGAGCCTGATCTCGGTTACCACCAACATGTTCACCGTGGGAACACCCGTGCGCGGTCTGTACGCGGGGTTTTCCACAGCATTGGTGTGCGCCCAGCACGGATCGCCGTTACCTGGAAACCTTGCCAGTTTCGAGAGCTTTCTAACATCGAACGCAGCCTTCGCATCCACGCGGTTGACGGAGGGCTTCGCCAACGCATTCGATCCACCGAGTGCCTGGGAAAGCCTGAACGCGGATACGGGAACCCGCTTCCTGATCACCTACTCGGGATTTCCCGCGGGGGCGCAATTGTTCGTACCGGACGTGATTGCCGGATCGGACGCTGTTACCCCAACGGCGGCGGGTGATTTGGGCGTGCGGGCATCCGGTGGGAAATATGCTCCCGGGGGCGCCGGCTCATTGCTCCTCGCTCGCGTGCAAGGGACGGATGCGAACGGCGCCGGCGGAGCGCCGGTGTTTACACCGTTACCGCCCGGTTCGGGAACGGTGGCCTTTGATTCAATGAACCAAGTAACTCTCGATAATGGATCGGGCTTTGCCGTGTATGAAGTGATGGATGCCAATCCAAACGTGCAGGAGAGCGCGCAGTTCCCCACTTACCTGGGATTGGCCGGCTTCAGCGGCCCAGCGGTTGTAACCACAGAAAATGTCTCACTCGCTCCCGTTTCTACCGTGACGGAGGCCACTGCGCACGATCCCATTCCACGATTTGTGGCGCTGCCGCCGCCCGATGATTGCACCATCATCGGCGATTGCGGCGCGTCCTACTATCCGCAGCTGTTCGTGAATACAGTGCCGATTAACCTGACGGCGCCATCCGGCGGGAACATCCAGTCCGGCTACACCGAAGTGAACAACCGAGGCGGCGGCCACTTAATTTGGACCGCTACGGTCAGCTACACCAATGGCTCAGGCTGGTTGACACTGTATCCGGACAACGGCATCGACAACACCACCATTCGCGTGGATGCGTCACCGGCAAACCTCGCGCCCGGGACTTATCAAGCGGTCCTGACGGTCTATGCGGCGCCGCAGCCGGGCTCCGCTTCGATTCCCATCACGTTTGTGGTTACGGCCGAGGCACCGCCCGCTCCTGCGATTCCAACTGTTTCGAGTGTCGTCAATGGGGCGAGTTTTGCCGCTGGGCCTGCGGTTCCCGGATCAATTGCCTCGCTTTTGGGTACCGATCTCGAGGGGAAGAAAGTAGTGGTGACGTTTGCTGGAATGACCGCGCAAGTTCTGTACGACAACGCTACGCAGATCAACGTAGTGGTTCCTACCGGACTGGGTAGCGTGACCTCCGCACAGTTGCTGGTGGTTGTGGACGGGGCGTCCAGCCTTACGCAGCAAGTTCCCGTAGCGGCATTCAATCCAGGCATTTTCGGAGGCGGAATCTTGAACCAGGACGGCGAGGTGAATGGTCCCAATCATCCCGCTCAGGCCGGCAGCATCCTGCAAATCTACGCGACGGGCCTGTCGGGCACCGGCACGATTTCGGCTGAGGTCAACGGCAAGTCTGTCCAACCAGCGTTCGGTGGACCGGCCCCTGGCTTAGTAGGAGTTCAACAAGTGAACGTCGAATTGCCGGACGGTCTGACGGGTGCAACGGCTACTGTGGCAGTGTGCGGCGGGAACAATCCTTTTGCGGGAGTGTGCAGCCCGGCCGTGCAGGTGGCCATCACGCAGTAAATCTCTGGCCGCGAATTTAACGCAAACAATTCAGTATTTACGTTCATTCGCGGCCCATCCAGCTTCCCTAACTAGCGAGCTGTGCGAAAACGAACCGCGCCGACCATTGCCAAACCTGTTCCCAGCAAAAAGAGAAACATCGTCGGCTCTGGAGTTGCGGTCACTGCAACGACGTCGCCTTGAATCGACGTCTCACCGATCGGATTGCCGACCGTCGGAGCTTGCAAACCCAGAGTGGGATTCAGAACCTGATAGGTTACAGATTCACCACCGCCGCTGATAACCACACCTGGCAGGGTCCCGAAACCGGTAGTCGTGTTGTTCGGGGAGAACAAGATGGTAGCGCCGGAGTTGTCCGTGGAAAGATCGCCGCCAATGGCGCCATTCGGCAACGTCCCGGCCGCGCCTGGAGGCGTGGAATTGACATTGATCGTAAGCAACAGTCCGGTGACATCCACACTCGTTCCCGTACCGGTAGTAACGATGTTTCCCAGGTTAATGATACTCGGCGATAGGACACCCGCGCCAGAGCCTGCGTTGTAAGTAAACTCCAGTCCGCCCACCGTTACCGACGTGGTTGTGTTCTGAATGCAGCCGCCGACGCCGTCGCAGCTCAGAGTGGAGCCGGTGGTGTTGTAGTTGACAAGGTCAGCCGATGCGGTAGCTGCCATCAGCGCCGCTAAGTCCAAAAATCAAAATTACTTTCTTCAAGCATTTCCTCCAATCGAGCTACGCGGACTCTCTCTGAGTCCTAGCCCGTTGAGATAGTGTAAACCCATCGCACTCCCCAGATGCACGGCTCCATGAATTCAACGTAATATTACTTACCGTTCATAGGCGAAACCAGTGCAAACAGCCCCGCAGTCCAATCGGATGTAAGGAGGCATTCTCATGACTATGAAACAAACTGTTCTCGCCGGTGTGATGCTTGCATCCTCCGCGCTGACTGCGTGCGCGTCGCAGGCGTACGTTGCTTATCAGGTTCCTCCGCCGCCGGCGCCAATGGCCGTTGGTGCGGTTGGCTACGCGCCCGGCCCGGGCTATGTGTGGGGGGATGGATTTTGGGATCTGCGTGGTGGCCGGTGGGTGTGGGCGCCGGGTGCGTGGCGCAGGCCGCCGCACGGGCGCGCTGTTTGGATGCGACCCTATTGGGAGCAGCATGGGCGGTCCTGGCGTTTTCGGAAGGGATACTGGCGATAATGTAGGTGCATGGTTGCACCAAAGTACGATGCGCTCCTGATTCTTTCGTTCGGCGGGCCGGAGCAGGCGGATGACGTGCTGCCGTTTCTGGAAAACGTGCTGCGCGGGCGCAATATTCCGCGCGAGCGCATGCTCGAAGTCGCGGAACACTATTATCACTTCGGCGGCAAGAGTCCCATAAATGAGCAGAATCGCGAGTTGATCGCGGGCCTCAGGGACGAGCTTGAGCGTAACGGGCCCCATCTTCCAATCTACTGGGGAAATCGCAACTGGCATCCCTTCGCTGCCGACACGCTGCGGAAGATGCAAGCCGACGGGGTCCGCCGCGCTTTGGCTTTCGCCACTTCGGTGTTCAGCTCGTACTCCGGGTGCCGGCAATATCTGGAGGACATCGAAAGGGCGCGCGCGGAAGTTGGTCCGGGCGCGCCTGAAGTGGAGAAGCTGCGGACGTTCTACAATCATCCGTTGTTCATCGAGGCTTTCTCGGATCGAGTGCGCGCGGCGTTGGACAAAATCCCGGGCGCCCAGGTTATATTCACCGCGCACAGCGTTCCACGGGCGATGTCTGAATCCAGCGACTATGAGTTACAGCTCAACGAATCGTGCCGCTTGGTCGCCGAGAGTCTTGGCATCGGCTTTTGGAAGCTGGTATATCAGAGCCGCAGCGGCGCGCCGGGTCAACCCTGGCTCGAGCCCGATATCGGCGACGTACTGCGCGCAATGGAACCTGGGCAGGATGTCGTAGTGGCGCCGATCGGGTTTATTTCAGATCACATGGAAGTTTTGTACGACCTGGATACCGAAGCCCGCGCGATTTCAGAAGAACGCAAGCTGCGCATGGTCCGCGCCGCAACGGTGGGGGTCCACCCGAAATTTCTCGCTATGATCCGCGAGTTGATTCGCGAGCGCCTGGGAGAATGCGAAGCGCGCGCCATCGGAAAATACGGGCCGTATCAGGACGTTTGCCCGGCCGAATGTTGTCCCGCGCCCGCCCGCCACGCTAGCAATCGGGCCAGTAGTCGGGCATGATGCCCGCGTTAGTCCTGATGCAGCTTTTTATAAACGTCGCGCTTCGAAAGGCCCCGCTGGCGCGCCACCGTCTTTAACGCCTCCATGCGCGGGATGCCGGATTCGATTAACTTCTCCACTGCCGCGTCGAGCGGAGTGTCGTCACTTGTGGGTAATTCTCCCCTGGCCACCATCACGGTGAATTCGCCCTTGATCGATGGACGTTCCACCAAAGCAGCCCGCAGCTCCCCAGGCGTACCACGCAGAAACTCTTCGTGGATCTTGGTCAGCTCGCGCGCCAGCACCACGCGGCGCTCGCCCAATGTCGCCGCGATGTCTTCCAGAGTTTCCAGAATCCGATGCGGGGCTTCGTAAAAAACCAGCGTGACTTCGAGAGTCTTCAGTTCTTTCAGCAGCTTCCTGCGCTGTCCCTGCTTGGGCGGCAGAAATCCATGAAACAGAAATGAATCGGTGGGCAAACCGGAAGCACTCAGCGCCGCGATGAATGCGCAGGGGCCGGGCAGCGGAACAACAACGATGCCCCGTTGGCGCGCTTGCTCCACCAAGCGGTATCCCGGATCGGCGATGAGCGGAGTGCCGGCGTCAGACACGAGCGCGATGTTCTTTCCGGCTTGCAAATCAGCCAGCAACTCCGCGGAGCGCGGCTGTTCGTTGTGCTCGTGGTAGCTGATTAATGGCTTCGAGATGCTGTACCGATCCAGCAGCTTGCGCGTGTGCCGGGTGTCTTCGCACGCAATCAGATCCACTTCGCCAAGAATCCGCACAGCCCGCGGCGAAATGTCTTCCAGGTTGCCGATGGGAGTGGCCACCACATAAAGTGTCCCGCTCACTTGAGTTCCACTAACATTCTACGTTCTGGCCAGGCGGTGCGCGTCGAAGATCACGGTGAACCGGGGCTAGCACGCCGGTGCTAACGAATCGTCGGCGATTTCCCGCATCTGCAATTTGTCCTTTCGGGGAACCACATCGGCCCGAATGCGGGCGCCTGGCGCTATTTCGCCGGCTGCGATCAAGGACGCCAGGGGTTGGATCAGTTGCCGCTGGATGGTCCGCTTCAGCTCGCGCGCGCCATATTCGCTGCTGGTGCCTCGCTCGAGCAAAAAGCGGCGCGTGCGCCCCGGCACTTCCAGCCGGAAAGTATTTGATCCTAGCCGCTTATCAAGATGTTCCTGCAGCTCCTGAACGTGTCGGTCCAGGATGGCCGCCAACGCTTCCTGGCTGAGCGGCAGATACGTGACCACCGAGTCTATCCGATTCATGAACTCCGGAGAGAAATTTCGCCGCAAAGCCGTCATACCAATGCTATGAAGTTTGGCAGCTTTGTCCGCACCCGGCGCTGCCACCAACGGTTCAAATCCGAAGTCCGGATTCAGCTCCCGGTTCATGGCACGCGCGCCCAGGTTGCTGGTCAGGAAAATCATGGTCTTTTCGAAGTTGACGGTGCTGTTGTCGCCCAGCCGCAAGATAGCCTTGTCCAGAACGCCGAGCAGCAGCCGCGCCACGGAAGCGGCCGCCTTTTCAATCTCATCGAACAGCACAATGGAAAGATCGCACGATTCGCTGCTGACGCCGTTTACTTTCTGCTGTGTGAGCAGCGGTTGCGTCTCGCGATGGCCCAGGTAGCCCGGGGGCGCTCCCAAAAGCTTCGCCACCTCGTGCTCCATTTGAAACTCGCCGCAATCTATTTTAAGGACTTTCTTGGGACTACCGTGCAGCACTTCGGCGAGCGCTTCCACGGTCTTGGTCTTCCCCGTCCCGGTCGGGCCCAGCAACAGGAAAACACCTGCCGGACGCCCTTCCGGCGCCAACATGGCCCGGTGCATCTGAACATAGGGAACAATAGCTTCTATCGCCGCAGGTTGTCCCACCAGCCGGCGCGACAATGCTTGCGCAATGTCGTTGGCCGCGCCGGTAGTCCGCGTCCTGGATCGGGTGGCAGGTTGCCTCGCCGGTTGCCTCGCAGGTTGCCTCTTGAATGGAATCTCGCTCACGCCTCCATTATGGAAGGCGTCGTAAAGAAGGAAGCCTGCACGACGATCAAACAGCCGGTTTCACCGGGCTTTCTTTGCGTCGTTACCCATGGGAAATGAATAGGTTAGGGAGGAATCCGGCGAACGGGTACTCTACTTGTGCCGGTAAGTGATTCGTCCCTTTGTCAAATCGTAGGGAGAGAGCTCCAGCGTGACACGATCCCCTGCCAACACACGAATACGATTGCGGCGCAGCTTGCCGGCCAAGTGGGCTAGTACGGTTCGTTCCTGATCCAGTTGCACGCTGAACAGGCCGCTCGGAAATTTTTCTACAACAGTTCCAGTTACCTCAATGCTGTCTTCTTTACTCATCGCGTGTCCTGGCGAGGTTTTTTTCGAGATTTCTGTTCTAGGTATAGTAGCAAACAGGGGCGGCGGGGTGGCGCACGCGCGCACTGCTCATTGGGCGATCAGAATCCGCACCACTCTTTTCCGAGGGTACATCGTACCGTCACAGCCAACGGTCTCAGGATCGACGCTGATATCTTGGCAGGTTGGAGCTTCTTGAGGCTTTTGACCTCTTATTGGTTGCAGGTAAATTGTCCAAAACAATTGCCCGCCCTTTTGCTGCTGGGGCATCGTTGGAATGTCGCCCGGGTTATACGTGGTCGGGTTGAACTCGATTGATCTTATGTAGCTTGCCCCAAATTGCAAGGGATGCTTTGGATTGTTAGGAAAATCCGCCTGAAGGTTCAGGACCCCGCCCTGTACACTGGTTACGACGCCGTTCCAACTCCGCGAATCCAGTGTTGTGACGGTATCCGCCTCAGCCGTCAGGCCGGCCAACGCAATTACGCCGATTCTCACGATATTCGTTCTCACAACACGCTCTTTCTCACAACCCTTTGCTGCGTAAGATACGGACCATTTTAACCTGAGCGTCCAGCACTTCCGCCGTCGCCAAACCAGCGCCAACCGTGTTCGTGAATCCCGCGCTGCAATCAGGAATTTCAAAAAAATGGTACACGCCGCTCGAATGAAGCACCAATTTACAGCTCAACATGTTGTTCAGACAGGATGGCGGCGCATCCGCAGCATCCGGCGCTGTGGTCAACAGGAACGCAACGGTCGGGAGTCTCGAATTGCAGCCTGCGTCTAAATCGGCGTCATGATAACCCAGCCGCCATGCCCCCACCAACATGATCAGAGCCGCTAAGAGGAGCACAAATCCGGAGCCTCGATGGCCGCGCGTGCGCCAGTAGACGAACAGACCACTCAGCGCGACACAAACGATCAAGGCGATCAGAATTGGAGCGCCCAAGCCCGAGGCCGGTGCCGAATCGCGCACCAGAACCTGACTAATTGAGACGGACACCACCGGTATAGGGAAGTCCAGAACCAGGGGATTCAGGCCGAATGCCGTGTAATAGGTTGACCAATACAGCCAGCCGCTGACAAATGTGATTCCCGTCAGGATGCCGGCAGCCCCACCCAGCGACTTCAAGAGTTCAAGCGGGCTGCCACCTTTCGTTCGTGGCGCAGAAGTAGAGCTTGGATGAGTCATCCAGACCTCCGGAGCTGATCCAGGTCATTCTATCCAATATTCGCAACAACCGGCCGCTGAGAAGCCGGTGCATCCGCCGATTCGGGCCCTGCCGATTAGAACGCGTGAACGGAATGGATGCCGTTGGCTTGCAACACCACCTGCATTTTCTCCAGTGCGGATTTATGAATCTGCGAGACGCGGCTTTCGTTGATCCCGAGAATTCCGCCGATTTCCTTCATGGTCATTTCGTTGGTGTAGTAGAGGAAGACCACTTTCTGGTAGCGCTCGGGAAGGGTTTTCATGGCGACGCCCAGAACCGAGCGCATCTGCTCGTGGGAGCACATATTGTCGGGCTGGGTTTCGGGCTTGCTCGGAAAATCCGGGGCGGGCAGGTCGTCATGTTCGGGAGCGCGCGAGGAAGCCGATATCAACCCTACGCTGCGCAGGTCTACCATCATCTGGCGCCAGCGATCTACATCCACGCCTAGCTTTAGAGCGATCTCGGATTCGGTGGGCGTCCGCTGCAGTGTAGCTTGCAGTTCGCGCGTAGCGGCTTCCACCTGCTTGTGACGGCGGCGCAGATCTCGCGAAGCCCAATCGAGCTGGCGCAGGCTGTCCAGGATAGCGCCTTTAATGCGGTGCTTGGCGTAGCTCGAAAATGCCACTTGCTTGTCGGGATTAAATTTGCCGGCTGCGTCGAAAAGGCCAAGAACTCCGGCGTGAACCAGGTCGTCCAGATCGACATGCACCGGCAAATTCTCGTGCACGCGAATAGCGATGGCTTTCACCAGCGGAAGATGCTCGATCACAATGCGATCGCGTCTGGCAGTCTTCGCGGCGGTGCTGGTATGGGCGGTCTTGGCTTTCATTGGAATCTGCTTCCCTTTCCCCTTTTGCTTAAGTGGCTTTCTCATCTCGACACGCTAGTAGGTGCAAGCCAGTCGCCAGACTTCGGCTTAGGGAAAATTGCTCAGGTACGCTGAGACGTTTCCTGGGAACCCGTACAGGATCGCCCCCAGTGTCAATAGGATGGACCTCAGGTCCGGAGAGAGGGACTGCGTAGTGCATCGAAAGTACTAAAGTCGAGTTAGACGATGGAAATCTCGTAATGGAACCGATAGCCCATCCCGCCAATACCGAATTGGTATTCGCGTTTCAAAATGGAACACGATCAACTCGTGCTCCTGCTACACATATCGGTCCGCCTTGTGGATGCGAGAGGGGCTAAGGCTTTCTCAAAGTATGGAGGTAGGTCCTAGCCGCTAGCCCTGCCAGGAATATCCAGACTACGAGGCGGAAGGTACCATCGAGAGTGAACGCCGCCGCTACCGCGATGACGGTGTAGCAGGCTAGGGCCGTATAAAGCTTCGGCCCTGTCTTGGGGGACTCAGGTTCAGGCTGTTCGTCTGGGGACAAGCGTACCTATTAGAGCTTATTTAACCCTTCGGTAAGCTCGATGTAAGTACCCCAAGGGTCCGTCAAGAACGCGAGCGAGAGGCCGAGCGCGGGAATCTTACGATAAGGTACGTCGAACGTCACTCCGGCCGCTTCCAGTTTCTTCGTGAAGGCTTCCAGATTTTCCACTTCGAATCCGATGTGATCCAATGCCCGGCCCTTGGTAGGGGCCTGAGCGGCCGCGAAGGGGGTGAATGACAGATTTACGCCGGGAAGGTCATCAGCGTCAAATTTCCCTCGCTTGCCCGGAATCGCGCCAAACGTAGTGGCGTACCATTTCTGCATCGCTTCCACATCGGTTGCGTAGAAATGAATGTGGTGATGGATGGCCGGAGCCGAAATCGAGGGATCTTCGGTCAGCTCCACGCGAATGTCGTCCGGAGCCAGAAGCATGGCCTGCGGCGGCGTGCGGCTGACAATCGTAATGTGAGCGGCTTCCACTTTAGCCAATGTTGCAGAAAGATCGCGAACCTTGAACCCGAGATGATTGATCACCGAACCTTCGCTGCCTGCTCTTGGATCCGCCTTTTGCAGCAGGATCAGAACTCCGGGCAGCTTGAACACTTGCATGTTGCCGAGCTTGGTTTCCTGGGCGCCCAGAACGTCGGCCCAGAGTTTCCGCTGCGCCTCAGGATCTTTGCTATAGAGATGCAGGTGCCCCATCGTGACGCCCGACGCGTTGGGCGCGGCCAGTTGTGCGTACATAGCGGCGGACAGACCGAACAGCAGAATTGCAAATTTCATTGAGTTGACCGAACTCACAGCGTACCGCAAAAGGTATAATCTTTTGGTACTCGATCCAGCTTGTTGGAACGGAGGCTCATATGGCTGAGGAGAATCCCAGCGTCGCTAGCGGCATTCTTGGCATGTTCAATGCGTTCGTCGACCCGGGTGGTTTGGCGAAAGCGGCTAAAGCAAAGTTGTTCTGGCTGTGGCCGCTGATCGTCGTAAGCATTATCTTCATCGTGTTCGGCTATCTCATGCTGCCCTATACGCTGCAGTTGGGCGAGGCCAGGATGGCCCAGCAGAACATTCCGCCGGAGCGCCTGGAAAATGCCCGGAACATGACGCGCATCATTACACAAGTCATCGTCTACGTGGTACCGGTTTTTATCGTGTTGTTCACCATGCTGGGCGCCTGGCTGGTCAACGTCACTGGCTCGATGGTGGGCCTGCGAGCGAAATTTCGGGACATCTTTTCTATCATGATGGCCACCTCGCTGATCGCCTCGCTCCAATACATCGCCACTTATATCGTCCTGCGCACCAAGGGCGATGAGATTACCTCGCAGGATCAAATGACTCCGGCCTTTGGCTTGGACATTTTCGTTCCCGCGCATGGCGTCCTACTGGCTATCTTGAACTTCTTTTCGATTTTCCAGATCTGGAGCCTGGTGATCCTGGCCTTGGCGCTAGCATCATTAACCGGCGCCTCGAAGGGTAAAGCTTTCGCGGCCATCACGCCCGCCTGGGTAATCCCGCTGATCTTCAAGATAATTGGAGCGTTGTTCACCCCGGGAAGCAGCAGCTGAGCTCGTTTCTCGTTCATCGTTTCCGACCGCACCCAACGAGAAACGAGAAACCAGAAACGGGTTCTTACGTTTCCTCCGCCTCAATCGGCTTTTTGTGTTTGGGCTTTTTTCGTAAGTTCTTTGGCACCATAATCTTAGGAGATGGCGGCGTCCCCACCCGCTCCCGCGCCAGCGCCCGGACTTCCTTCTTCGCGTTGTATCGTTTCGGCTTACGCATCTGTCTAACAAACAGGTTACGATATACTATTGAGTCTCTTGCGGGTTGCCCTTCTTCAGATTAATCCCACGGCCGGCGATATAGCCGGGAACGCCTCTCTCATCATCCGTGGCGCCAGACAGATTCAGGACGCGGGCGCGGATCTGATCGTCACGCCGGAGCTCGCATTGATGGGATATCTGCCGCGCGACCTTCTGATGAACCAGGGATTCGTGCGGCGTAGCTGCCAGGCTCTGCGCCAGATCGCTTCTGAACTTCGGTCCGCGCCGCCGCTTCTCGTGGGAGTGGCCACGCCTAATCCGTCGGAAATGGGCCGTCCGCTGTTCAATAGCGCGGTGCTCCTCCAGGATGGCGAAGTGGGGCCCGCCTTTCACAAAACTCTGCTGCCGACATATGACGTCTTCGATGAAGACCGCTATTTCGAACCAACCATCGGTCCGCAGATTCTGGAATTGAATGGTTGGCGCCTGGGCATCAGTATCTGCGAAGACGTCTGGAACGACCGGGATTTTTGGCAGCGCCGCCGCTACCATCAGGACCCCATTGAGGTCCTGGCCGAATCCGGTGCGCAAGCCATCGTCAACCTTTCGTCCTCACCATTCATTGCCGGCAAGCAGATCCTGCGGGAGCGGATGCTGAGCCACATGGCCCAGAAATATCGCCTTCCCGTAGCGTATGTGAACCAGGTGGGAGGCAATGACGATCTGATTTTCGACGGCCGAAGTTGTGTTTTCGATCGCGACGGCCGACTGGTAGCCCGCGCCAAAGGTTTCCAGGAAGACATCCTCCTGGTGGACCTGGCTTTGAAAGATCAAACCCAAGGAGATCAAACCCAGAGCGCGGGCACGGTATCTGAAGACGATTTCGAAACCGAAGCCGAGATCTGGCACGCACTGGTGCTGGGCGTTCGCGATTACGTATCGAAAACGCGCTTCTCGAAGGTCCTGCTCGGGCTCTCGGGCGGCATCGATTCCGCGCTGACGGCAGCCATCGCTGCCGAAGCCGTTGGACCCGAAAATGTCTTGGGCGTACTGATGCCCTCGCGCTATTCGAGCGGCGGTAGCGTGGACCATTCAGTGGAGCTGGCGCGCAACCTAGGGATCCGCACGTTGACCTTGCCCATCACCGATATCATGCAGACTTACGACGGAGTGCTGGCGGAAGCATTTCGCGGCCGCCCATCCGACGTCACCGAGGAGAATATCCAATCGCGCATTCGCGGCAATCTGCTGATGGCGCTATCCAATAAATTTGGCTCGCTGCTGCTCACCACCGGCAACAAGTCGGAAATCTCGGTGGGATACTGCACTCTATATGGCGATATGAACGGCGGCTTGGCGGTAATCGCGGATCTGCCGAAAATGATGGTCTACCGGGTCTCGCGTTGGCGCAACCGGATCAAGCCCGATATCCCCGAGGCCATTCTCACCAAGGCGCCTTCCGCTGAACTGCGGCCCGATCAGACGGACCAGGACAGCCTGCCCCCGTATGACCTGCTGGATCAGATTCTGGAACTGCACATCGAACAGTGCCAGTCGGCCGAAGATATCATTGCTAGCGGTTATGATGAAGATACCGTCCGCCGCGTCCTTCGCCTGGTGCGAATGGCTGAATTCAAAAGGAAACAGGCAGCCCCCGTCCTGAAAGTGACTTCGCGCGCTTTCGGCACCGGATGGCGCATGCCGATTGTTCGACAGGAATAAATACTCATGAATATTTCAATTATTGGATTAGGGAAATTGGGTTCGCCCATGCAAGCCGTGATGGCGCACAAGGGCCACACGGTGGTGGGTGTGGATTTGAATCCACGCACGGTAGCGGCCATCAATGCCGGCCAGGCTCCCGTAAAGGAGCCGCGGCTGCAGGAAATGATCGACGGCAGCCGCGAACGGATATCTGCAACGCATAGCTACGAAGAGGCCATCCTCGCGACGGATGTCACCATGATCATGGTTCCGACACCCTCGGGACCCGACGGGCGCTTCTCTATGAGTTACGTGATGAACGCCGCCGAAGAGATCGGCGCGGTGCTGCGAAAGAAGGCGAAATGGCATCTGGTGGTGCTTTCGAGCACCGTGATGCCGGGATCCACTGGCGGCACGCTGCTACCGGCCCTCGAAGAGTTTACCGGAAAGAAGTGCGGCCCCGGTTTCGGCCTGTGCTACAACCCGGAGTTCATCGCGCTGGGCAACGTGGTCCACGACATGCTTTACCCCGATATGATCCTGATCGGAGAGTCGGATGAGCGCTCCGGCGCCATTCTGGAGGAATTTTACCAGGGCGTGTGCGACAGCGATCCGAAAATCCGCCGTATGAACTTCGTGAATGCGGAACTCACCAAGCTCTCGGTCAACACCTTCGTTACCACCCGGATTTCCTACGCCAATATGCTGGCGCAGGTTTGTGAAACGCTGCCCGGCGCGGATGTGGATGTAGTGACGTCAGCGATTGGTTGCGATACGCGCATTGGTCAGAAATACTTAAAAGGCGCGTTAGGCTACGGCGGCCCGTGTTTCCCGCGCGACAACGTGGCGTTTTCCGCGCTGGCGCGTGCGAACGGCGCTCCCGCGCTGCTGGCGGAGGCGACGGATAAACTCAACCGCCAGCAAGTGCCGCGGTTGGGCGCCATGATTCTGGCGCGATTACCCAAGGGCGGCACGGCGGGCGTTTTGGGATTATCTTACAAGCCCGATACCGGAGTGATTGAGGAATCGCAGGGCGTCGCGTTGGCCAAATACCTCTTGCAGTCAGGCGCGCGGGTGGTGGTGTACGATCCAGAGGCCATGGATAATGCGCGCGAACAGTTGGAGGGCCGGGTGACCTTCGTTTCCGGGCCGGCCGAATGCGCCCGTCAATCCGACGTACTGGCAATTACCACGCCGTGGCCGGAATTCAAGAAATTGATGCCTCAGGATTTCAAGCGTCCCGCCGCGAAACCGGTGGTTCTGGACTGCTGGCGCATTCTTCCTCGCGAGAAGTTTGAAGACGTGGTGGAGTATCTGACGTTGGGCTACGGGGCCCATCCGGATGCCCGCGCCACCGAGGAACGCGTGATGGCCGCTGAAGGCGATTGAAGTCGTCCCCGGCCGCGTTGGCGGCAGTAAAGACTACAATCCTTCCGTTCCCGGTGTATACTTTGATTTAACTGGGACATCCATGAGCTACTATTTATCCCGCCCGGGCCGAGGACTCGTGTGCGCGCTTTAATCACGGGCTCCGGCGGGTTAGTCGGTTCCGAATGTGTTCGGTTGCTTTCCGATCACGGCTGGGACGTAACCGGTATCGACAACGACATGCGCCAGCAGTTTTTTGGCCCTCAGGGCACAACTGCGGCCGTGGTCGAGTCGCTGAAAAATACATTTCCGAAATACCGGCACTTGCCGCTCGACGTTCGTGACCGTCAAGGTATTCGCGACCTGTTCGAAGAAGAGCGGCCGGACTTTGTCATCCACGCCGCCGCTCAGCCTTCGCATGATAAGGCCGCCGGCATTCCTTACGACGATTTCGATGTAAACGCAGTTGGAACCATGAACCTGCTGGTGGCAGCTCGGGATTTCTGTCCGGAATCTCCTTTTTGTTTTACCAGCACCAACAAAGTTTATGGAGATCGTCCCAACACGCTTCCTCTGATTGAACAGGAAAAGCGCTACGATTATGCTGGCGGCCTGGATGGAATCGATGAATCCATGTCCATTGATGGATCGCTGCATTCCATCTTCGGGGCTTCCAAAGTGGCGGCCGATGTCATGTGCCAGGAGTTTGGCCGGTATTTCAAAATGCCGGTTGGAATATTTCGCTGCGGCTGTCTCACTGGACCGCAACATGCGGCGGTGGAGCTGCATGGGTATCTGGCCTACATCATCATTTGCGCCGTCACTGGCCGCCCGTATACCATTTATGGTTTCAAGGGAAAGCAGGTGCGCGACCAGATCCACTGCCGCGACGTAGCCAGCTTGTTTTTGGAATTCTATCGCCGCCCTCGCGCTGGGGAAGTCTACAACCTGGGCGGTGGCCGCTCGAACAGTTTGTCGATTCTGGAGACCATCGATTTGCTTGCCGGCCTGGGATTCGCTCCACGGTATCAGCTCCAGCCCGAAAATAGAATTGGTGACCACATTTGCTATATTTCCGATTTGCGTAAAGTGCGGTCCCATTTTCCTGGCTGGCAAATGCAATATAATCTCCCCAAGATTGTCAACGAGATTTTGGAACGTCATTTGCGGAACGACAACGCAGGCTCCAAACCATCGAAAGGCCCTGCCTCGGTCACTTCCATTCCGGTGCGTGCGAGCAAAGACGCTTGATGTCTCTGAAACTCTCAATTGCAATCCCGGCGCGAAGAGAAGAATGTCTTGAGCTATCCGCACCTGCCCGTAAGCGCGATGGAAACCATGGACCTTGGGGCGCGCTTCGAAACGCTGTTGTTGTACAGGCACCCGAGCAGGCGCTGGCAGCCAGGGATCACTCGCGCCTGCTTCCAACCGGATGGCAATTTGTGGTTCTATCTTACATAGGGATATCGTGCAGCATCCTTCGACAACGGACTTGGTTAGCCTGATCCTCCCCGCTTACAATGAGGAGCTCAATATCCGCAGGGTTTACGACAGCATCCAACAGGCCCTTCGAGGATCACAAAATCTGGAAATCATCTTCGTCGATGACGGTTCCTCGGACGGAACCGCTCCGTGCGTGCGCCGGTTGCGCTCGGAAGACCCATCGGTCCGGCTGGTCCGCTTTGGCCGCAACTTCGGGCACCAGGCCGCTCTTTTTGCGGGTCTCCAGGCGGCAAGCGGAGCCGCTGTGATCACGCTCGATTGCGACCTCCAACACCCTCCCGAGTTGCTACCGCAAATGCTGCAGGCTTGGCTTTCCGGTGCGAAGGTTGTGCAGCCGGTCCGTCTGCGAAGTGCCGGCGTAAGCTGGTTCAAACGGTTATCTTCAAAAATTTTCTATTCATTCATTAACCTGCTCAGCGAGGTTCCGCTCGTGAGCGGCGCCGTCGATTACCTTTTGCTCGACCGGGAAGTAGTCGAGGCCGTTCTTCGATTCAGAGATCGTCAGCCCTTCCTGCGGGGACTGGTCGCCTGGCTGGGATTCACTCCGGTGCGATTCGAATACGCAGCGCCGCCCCGCACTGCCGGCAAGAGCGGATACAGCCTGGCCAAGATGCTCCGGCTGGCAGTTAACGCAATCACAGGCCTCTCTTCCAAGCCCCTAAGATTCTCGCTCTACCTGGGGTGCCTCACGGCGTTGTTCTGCCTCGCCTATAGCGCCTTTGCAGTCGTACAGTTTGCTACGGGCCGGACCATTCAGGGATGGACGTCGGTTATCATGACGGTGACGTTCCTCGGCGCGGTTCAGCTGGTTTCGGTGGGAGTGCTGGGTGAGTACATCGCGCGCATCTTCGAGCAGACGCGTGGTATGCCGCGCTTCGTGATCGTGGAATGCGATGAGCCGGCCGGCATGAGTGAGGAACCAGAGCATGCTGCTTACCGAAAGAATCCGACCTAACTCTCGACGCTTTATTGCTTCCGATCGGGTGGTTCCTTACGCGATTGCGCTCCTCCTGCTCCCGATACTGGTGTTGTGCTGGCGCGACGACCCACTTTATTCGCCCCTGTGGCAATCCGACCCGTGGTTTTACCTGGGATATTTTCGGAACTTGGTTAACTTCAAACGCGACCTGTTTCCCAACTTCTACTACGGAAGTCGCATGTCCTGGATCCTACCCGGCTTTGCGCTCCACTCCCTTTTCCCTCCCTTGATCGCAAACGCCGTCCTGCACCTGACCGCACACTCGGTCGCTGTACTATCACTGTTTTCAATTCTTCGGTCGACGGTCGGTCTTCGGAGTGCCTACCTCACGGCCATGATTTTTTCATTCCATCCATGGCTCTGGTGCGCAACCGGTTGGGATCACGTGAATGGTGCGGCCATCGCCTATTACCTGCTCGCCATGGCGCTACTCACCAGAGCAGCGTTGCAGAAAGTTAAAACAGGTAGCCTCATATTGGCCGGAATGGCGCTGGCAGGAGCCGTATATGCCCATCTCTTTCTGGTTGCGTTCGCGCCGCTGCTGCTGCTCTACTACATCGGATTCACGGGGACTTGGGAACGTCAGCATGTAGTCAGGTCAATCTGGCAGTGGTGTCGTTGGCTGGGTGTCGGATTTGTGGCGCTCACGTTCCCCCTTTGTGCCATCAACTACCTATGGGTGGACGGGAACCCCTGGTTTTGGACTCCCTCATTCAGAACCGCGCAAGCCGTGATGCAGAATTACATCTGGGGGGAGGATATTTGGTGGAATGGGAAACTAGCTCCCTTTTTGTGGTTCGTTATAGCTGGATCGGCCACGGCTATTTTCGTTCTTCTATCTCGGATGGGACAAGGTCAGGCCGCGCGCAATAAGGCAGCCTTGCTTTTCTCGGCGCAATTGCTTCTTGCCACCTCCTTCATGGCATTCTTGCAAAGCCGTGGAGTCACTTTGCTCGGCCATTATTACTACGCGTGCTACCTGCTTCCCTTCGTGTTCCTGGTGCTCGGCGCGACCCTTTGGCCGTCCCTGGAGACGCTGCGCCAACGCATTTATGTCCTTACCTGCGTGATCTCGACCTTGCTTTTTGGGGTCCTCTGGTACGATCCGGCCAGACACCCCCTCGACAAGCTGCTGCCGCAATGGGGCCAACTTTTATCTGCCGGAGCGATTTTGGCAGTCGCGCTATCCGTGCGCCAACGAAAGTACGGGGCCTTGCTGGCAATCGCTGGCCTCGCCATCCTCACCTCGGTGATCTACACCGGCAGTTTTCGCCTCGTTGACTTACACAGTACCCGCGGCGAGTACTTGGACGTTATGAACGCCAGGAAACGTATTGAAGATCGCCGGAATGGTGAGCCCATCCTGTTCTGGTATGACAGAACCGAAGGCCCCTATTGGGAATACTGCGCCTTGAATGCTAGCTATATGGCGGAATTCAGTCGCATTAACGAGAATTTCCCGCAAGGCTGCAGTGCGCCAGTCGACCCCGGTACGTTCATCGTGGTTACCTCACAAAAAGAGCACGCCACCGAATTGGCACGTACCGCGCTTAGCGATTGTTGGCAGCCGTTGGGAGTGCATCCCGTGGCGGAGTCAGAGCAAGTCATACAGGGACTGCGCGGACCCTATACCATGGCGATGCTGCGAGTCGAAGCTGGCGCTCCTTCAAAGTTCCGGCCCGGCGAGTTGATCCGGACAATTCCTCACGATCGCGTAGAATTGGGCCACGCCTCTATGGAAGAGACACCGGAAGGACTAAGGGTGGATATCTTGCCGGGGTTTGGAGCCTTCGGCGCGAGAGTCTCACTCGGTCTGGACCCCAGCCTGCGGATTGGTTTGGTAGTGGTTGTACGAATACGAGCACTTGACGGCAAGGTCGGCGTCGGAATCCTGGATAGTGCAGGTAAGAAATTCTTGCAGGAATATCCGGTTTGGCCAATGCCGCATGCGGCGGAATTGGTTCTTCCGCTGCCTTCGCCGCCGATCATAGGGGACTTGATCATTACCAATCGGACAAAGAACGACGCCGTGTCGGCCCTGATCGAGAAAATCGAGATTCGGGAAATGCCGTGAGTTGGAAACAGAACGGCTCCCGGCCAGTCGGCGCTCGACAAGCATCCTATACCCAGGGTTATAATCTTAGATTGTCACTGACAGCAATCGGTTCTTTGCGCGTCTTCTATTGACTGAGAGCTCGCGATAGACTCTGAATTTGAATCGTTCGACACGGATTGTAATGCCCGCTCATCATCCAATTTTTTCTCACTTTAAGCCACTTCGCATCGAACTCCCTTCAGGCTTTGGCTTTGACCTGTTGGGGACGAGGACACGCAGCCAGTTTGTGGCAGGTCTTACCACTTACGAGGCGGGTCCCAAGATGACTGGCGAACCGCTCATCGATGAAGAATATTTCGAGTGGATCGATCTCTTGGAATCAGTAGTCGCGGCCAAGGGATCCTACACCATGATTGACCTTGGTGCCGGCTATGGACGTTGGGTGATCCGAGCGGCCTTTGCCATGAATCAGTACCACAGCGGGATGCCTTACCGTTTGATCGCCGTTGAGGCCGAGCCGGTGGTCTACCAGTGGATGCATCTGCATTTCAACGACAATGGGATCGATCCAAGCAAACACTCTCTCATACATGGCGCGGTCTGCGATGTGCCTGAAGACGTACTCTTTTATATCGGTGGACCGCGTGGTGGACCTTATGACCGCAGCCCGGACGATTGGTATGGACAATTCCTGACCAAATCCTATGACGTTACCGGTGAATACGTCGACGACGGCGAATATAGCGGGTTTAAAGTCAGACTTCACAAAAGTGGCTGGCGATCGATCAGCATACCCGGCGTCACCCTTGAATCTCTGCTGAAAGATCTCGAATTGGTTGATCTGATCGATATGGACATTGAAGGTCAAGAATTACCCCTGGTGCGGTCTGGCATTGAAGAACTGAACACCAAGGTCAAACGTCTTCATATCGGTACCCACGGCAAAGAGATCGAGGCCGAACTCCGGCAGGTGCTTTCCTCGCAAGGCTGGAACTGCCTCGCCGACTACAGCGTGTTCTCAAGCAGTGAGACACCTTGGGGAGTCATCAGTTTTGAGAATGGCGTACAAAGCTGGGTGAATCCCAGACTTTCGTAGCGAGGCCGTAGGGTCGTTCGCCAAAAATTCGCTGGGTATATCCCTAGGCCAAGACACCCACATAAGCTGGAATTTGGGCGGGTCATCAACATTTTTTGACCTGTGACCATGACTGTGCTAACATCTTCCTAACCCGTTCTCATACTTAAGAAAATACATGGATTGCCGCCGAGCCGTCCGGGGATGATGGCCTAACAAGGAGACTTTTCATGGCAGCTACTGCTCGCCAATCATATAGCCTGCACGAAGTGTTTGCGAAATTTGCGCCCTACCAGGGCGGCGTTTCAGGTGAATATCACACTGATTTCCTTGGAGCCAAAACACGCGGTCAATTCGTAGCGGGATTGCACATGGTACACAACCCATCTGTCATGATCGATGAAGAGTACTTCGAATGGATCGATCTGTTGGAATCAGTGGCCGAAGCGAGGGGATCGTATACCATGCTGGACCTTGGCGCCAGCTATGGACGTTGGTCGGTGCGCGCGGCCCTTGCTGTTCGGCAGTACCACCCAAACTTACCTTTCCATTTGATTGCCGTCGAAGCCGAGCCCCTCGCTTTCCAATGGATGGCGTTGCACTTCCGGGACAATGGGATCAACCCTGCGGAGCATCGGCTCATGCACGCGGCCGTCTGTGAAATCCCCCGCGATGTACTGTATTACGTTCGTGGCCCGCAAAATGGGCGTTTCGATCATGGGCCGGATGCATGGAGCGGCCAACGCATCACAAAGGACTACGACGTCAACAGTAAGTCTGTGGACGAGGGTCGGTACTGCGGATTCAAGGTCAAACGTCACGCCAGTGGCTGGCGATCAGTGAGCGTGCCCACCGTGACACTCGCACATCTCCTCCGGGATCTGGACCGCGTCGACCTGATCGACATGGATATCGAGGAGCAGGAACTGCCCGCTTCAAGCGCCGCCATTCATCAGTTAAACGCCAAGGTTAAGCGGCTGCACATTGGGACGCACGGGAAAGAGATCGAGGCCGAACTCCGGCAACTGCTTTCCTTGCATGGTTGGGATTGCCTCGCGGACTACTCACTGTTCTCCACCAGCGAAACACCTTGGGGAGTTATTAGTTTTGAGAACGGGGTTCAAAGCTGGGTGAATCCAAGGTTTTCGTAGCGACGGTCTCTGCCCGGGCGCTTCTGGACTGGCCGGCTGCCACGCTATCATCGGGGCTAAGATGCCTCCTTCCTCCGAAACCATCCCCCCTGTCAGACTCCCGGCGAGTCCCGCTCCAGACGTACTTTACCTCAGGGCTCTATTTCTCGTCTGCGCTTTCGTAGTTTTCGTGGCGGGATTTTTGTATCTCACATTTCTGGACCGCGAACTGTACTTCGATGAAGTGAACCTCTACAATCCGGCATACATGTTTCAGCACTATGGCAGGATCACCTACCCGATGCATGGTCAATTCGATGCCATCTTGGTCCATCCGCCCACGCATTATCTTGTGATCGGCGGCTTTCTACGTTTAGGTTTGACGCTGCCGCACGCGGCGGCGGTGGAACCAGTAATGTTGTTGGCGACAGCCTGCCTGCTGCTGGTATTTTCGCGCTTCTCACTTTCCATCAAGTTTGGTCTGCTGTTCGGCACCTTTCTTGGCGCTCTGATCTGGAACGTCATTCTCACGGTGCGCCCGGACCTCAGTCTCGCGCTGGCGTGGGTCGCTGGATTGATCGCTCTCGAATCCGCGCGTCTTTCCGATTGGTCGACGTGGAGACTCGGTATCGGCAGCCTACTGCTGGTGTACGCTTCGGCGGTCCATTATCCAGGGGTTTTTGCCCAGGCCGGCATTGTGGTCTACGCTGTGTGGGCGTGCTTTGTTCTGCCCAGGCGGCGTCTACCGGCTACCATCGGCGCCTTGCTGGCTGGCCCGTGCTTGATCGGCATCCCTTACTTGCTGCTTTTCGCGGTCCCTTTTCGAAATCAAATTTGGTCAACCATTCAGTCCGAGCAGGGACCGGGAGGGCCTATGATCGCTCTTCGGCATCATTTCCAGACTTACGACATCTGGGCACATGGCTGGTCAGGAATAGTGCATCGCCAACCGCTGGTTCAGTCGCTATTATTTCCTCTGTGGTCCTTGCACATCCCAGTAGCCCTGGTTGGACCCTTGCTGTTATTCGCGTTTCGATCGACCCGGGCGCTGGCCATCGCAGCGCTGCCCCAGGTTCTATTTATCGTCTTCGGCGCACGCTACAAGCAACCGGGATACTCCGGATACTATGCACCGGAAGCCATCTTATACCTTTCGGCTGTTATCGCGGTCTTCTTTGCCGGCGTCCTTTACGTCTTGTCGCGGATCAAAACCAGCGCCCTCTCTGTGGTAGCCGCAGTTCTTTTTGTGGCTGGCTTTACCGTGTTTGCCCTTCACGATAAACCCGGCGCGGTAACAGAAGTTAAGTTTACCCGCGACTTGCGGGATCTGGACGTTGGAAGAGCAGCCAGCCGCGCGATTCTGGGACCGTCAGCGCTTGTCACGACCTCAGGCGCTGGAGTTTGGTATACCAGCGGAGCCGAGCATTTGTATCCGGTGTTCTGGGATCTTGCTCACCCACCAGCGATCGCAGAGCCCACGTTCAGACAATATTTCTCGCAGTTCGACGCAGTAGTTCTGGATGCGGATGAGGGCTGGGTCGCCTGGAACAAAGAACGGGAAAACCTCACGTCCTTTCTCGCCTCCGGAGACCTCAATTTGATGGGCTTTTGGTTTGGTGATCGCCGCCAGAAAAGCGCCTCCGGCCTCTCCTTGTTGATGCTCACTCCCAATGAGCAACCTGTCCGCGGCTTTGCGAGCAACCGAGGAAAGACCTACCGATTCGAACCGGCCCACCAAGCGGATTCCGTTCTGTTCTGCGCCATATGCCCCATTGGGGACCTACAGAACCGCGGCGAGTTTGATTTCTACGCAACCTTTTTTCTCCCTTCGAAGAGCAACCATGACGACCCCCGCTCTATTACGGACCCGGCCGATCCGCGCTCCGTCATTCGGGTCCTTCTGGTCAGCCAGCAAAAGTTCCAACAAGATGTGCTTCCTCGCGCTACCCGCTGCAAATCTCGCTATCGAATCACTGGGCGATTAGTGGAAGTCGACCAGGACGCCATGGTCTCCCAGCTCCGGCGCAACGATCGGCCGATTAAGTTCTATCGAAGTATCGCCGCAGCACTTGGCGGCGCTGGCCGGCTGAACGCTGCCAATACCGAGAAGATACCCGGCGCGATTCAGCTGGATAAGATCCAACCCGCGACCGCGGGAACGGTTCTATCCAAGACTCCGGATGGTTGGCAACTGACTACCGATCCAGCGCTTGCGGCCGCAGCTGCGGCCATTCCGATTGAGAACGTGAATGGCGTGTCCAGTGGATACCTCTACGTACGGGCCAAGGAATCCGAAGGGGCCGTTGGTTTCACTTTGCTGAACAGCCGAACCTACGTACCCGCTGCGCCAGAGGTGCTATGGGAGGCTCATGATCCCGTAAACGAGATCTACATCCCGGTCCGATCCTTTGACGGTGTCGACCGGTTGGTCATCCGGAATTCATACGGCCACGGAGCTTCGAAGATTCTCATAAAGGATTTGGCGGTGGTCACCGTCCGTCCACCCTCCGGGTCAGCTGCTAACCGTTAGAGATCCAATTGGGACTTTTTAGATCAGAACTGCGCCGCGGCGCGCATAGCATTTGTTCCCCAAGTGCCTGCCGGTTATAATCAGAGGTTAAACGTTCGCGTCGCAACTTGAACATGCCAGCTTCCTTTCAGGACGTCCCGATCACCAAGGTCAGCGACTATTGGAACTCGCGTCCCTGCAACATCGCGCATTCGCCGCAGCCTGTGGGCTCGCGCGAATATTTCGATGAAGTGGAAGTCCGCAAATACTTCGTCGAGCCGCACATTCCCGCCTTCGCGGAGTTTGAGCGGTGGAAGGGCAAGCGAGTACTGGAAATCGGCTGCGGCATCGGCACCGATACCATCAATTTCGCGCGTGGCGGAGCAGAAGTCACAGCCGTTGACTTGACTGAGAATTCGCTCGAAGTGGCGCGCCAACGCGCCGAAGTGTTCGGTGTCGCGGAGCATGTACGATTCATTCACGTGAACGCCGAACGGCTGAGCCAAGCCGTGCCTGTGGCGCCTTTCGACTTGGTTTATTCCTTCGGAGTGATTCATCACACCCCGCATCCCGAGCGCGTCCTCGAAGAGATCCGCCGCTACGTTACACCGGAAAGCACCGTGAAAATCATGGTCTACAACCTGTGGTCGTGGAAGGTTTTGTGGATTCTATTCGCTTACGGAAAGGGCCGTTTCTGGAGGTTGAAACGGCTGGTGGCGGATTACTCGGAGGCGGAGCTGGGTTGCCCCGTCACGTATTGTTACTCGCGTAGCGCCGGCCGGCGCCTGCTTGAGGAGCACGGCTTCCGCGTCACTAGCGTCACGGTGGATCACATTTTTCCTTACAGCATTCCCGAATATGTGCAGTATCAGTATAAGAAAGTTTGGTATTTTCGCTGGATGCCGAGAGCGCTTTTTCGCGCTCTCGAGCGTGCGTTTGGCTGGCACCTTTGTCTGACCGCCAAGCCGAAGTAATGCTCGCATCCGGAGAACCCTACATTTCACTCGTAGTGACCGCGCGAAACGACGATCACGGAGGAAATCTGCTCGGCCGCATGCAGGCCTTCGTCAACGGCTGGATCGGGCAGGCACGGCGCCACCAAATTCCCTCCGAACTGATCATCGTGGAATGGAACCCGCCGCAGGATCGCCCGCGGCTAGCCGAAGCCTTGCATTGGCCGGACCAGATGGAGCCATGCCAGGTTCGCTTTATCGAAGTTCCGCCTGAAGTTCACCGGCGTTTCGCGCACGCCGAGGCGCTGCCGCTGTATCAGATGATCGCCAAGAACGCCGGCATTCGCCGGGCGCGCGCCCCGTTTGTTTTGGTTACAAATATCGACATCCTTTTTTCGAGCGAGCTGGCGCGGTTTCTCGGCGAACGGCGGCTCGAAGCCGGCCGCATGTACCGAATAGATCGTCATGACGTGATGAACCAGGTTCCGGTGGATGCGCCGGTCGAAGAACAGCTCGACTACTGCCGCACCCATTTGATCCGGATCAACGTCCGCGAGGGGACTTACAACGTCTCGCCCGAAGGACGGCCTATTTTGACTCCCGGCGATATCGCGTCACCCGATTCGGGAATTCTGTTTGGAAAAGGCTGGCTTCCTGTGGAACGCTACACGGCGCAGGAGCCTTTTCGCTGGGCCGGCCAAAATGCGGAGCTCCTTATCGACCGGCCGCCCGAATCAGTTTCGGGGCTTCTGCTAGACCTCGAGCCTGGCCCCGGAACAGGCAACGCTCCGCTGGATCTGGAAGTGATCGGAGACGATTTCGAGGTTCTGGCGCACGTAAGCGTGGACCGGCGCAGCCGCCTGCGATTGCCGCTTTCCACCCGCGTGCCGGCTCGTCTTTGGTTCCGCGTTCACCACGGCGGTGTTCCCACGGATCGCGATCCACGCATTCTGAATTTCCGGGCGTTCCGCTTCGAGTGGGAACAACTCAAGTCGGAGCGCGATTCCGGTGCCACGCTGCGCCCTCTTGGCGGCCGCAACTTTGTGGTGACAACTTGGTTCGCACTGCAACACGTTATTGACCGGCTGGCCAAAGGCGGGCGTCTCGTGCCACTCACAGTCCCGGTGTCGCCGCGCCTGCGGCGGACGCTGAAGTCGTATGTGGAATGGCGTGGATTCGCCGGCATGGCGCGCAATGCAATCCCATACTTCAAGCGCCGGCTATCTTTTCACGCCCAGGCGCGGCCGGGAGAAGATATTTTCCCCTCGCATTCCGGTCTCACGCCGGGCGCCTGCTGGCGCAAGCTGGACGATTATCGCGGGGAGACTTTCCGCCGCGCTTCGGATGGCGCTGAGGTGATCGTTGCAGCATCCGCCGCAGGATCCGGCGAGATCGGTCTGCAATTGGAACCGTACCCCGATAAAACGCGAACTCTGGAAATTGTTCTGCTCGATTCCTCGGGCCAACCCATCGCCAAGCAGTGCGTCAATGGCCTGGCCTTCGTACGGTTTGAAATCCCGCATACTCCTGGACGCACCGAAGTCCTTCGGCTGAGCGTGCGCGACGTGGGCCCATCGCTGGATGCCGTGACGGAAGAGGTGAAGGTGTATTGGTGCGGATGGATACCAAGCCGCCACCCGGATAATCTTCCGTCGGTTTTATCCCAACCCTGGGGATCCGGATGGCGATGGGACCCTGCAAACAGCGCCATGACCGCTTCCGCCGTCGCGGAACTTGTGGTGCGAACTCCCCAGCAAGCCGCGCCTCTGTTCATCGATTTGGAAACTTCCGCGCCGTCGAAGTTCCAAGTCCTCGACGTGGGCGGCAAGGTTTTGTCCACCTTCAACGTCAACGGCCGCGGCGTCCATCGGCTGGATCTTCCGCTTGAGAGTGGCCGCACGCACGTGTTGCAGCTCACCGCCTCCGGCCCATTCCGCGCTTACGGCTGCGATTTCACACCAACGCCTGGCCAGAATCCCCCTGGCTTCGTCCACACCAATGCGTGCGGCGATTTCACCTTGATGGCGCGCGAACATTGGTTTGACCTGCGCGGGTATCCGGAATTCGATCTATTTTCGATGAATCTGGATTCGGTATTGTGCGTGGCCGCGCATCACGGCGGAGCGCGCGAAGAAATGCTCCCGGACCCCATGCGCATTTATCACATCGAACACGGCACCGGATCTGGTTGGACTCCCGAGGGACAAGCCAAGCTCTTCGAGCGTATTGCCGCCCGTGGTCTCTCCTTCGTCGACAATGAGGAGGTTCTGGGCTGGGCGGCGCAAATGAGCCGGTTGAACGCTCCCATGATCTTCAACCACGAAAACTGGGGATTGGTAGAATTCGATCTTAAGGAAACAGTGGTCCAAACCTTGCCACGGGCCGCCGGGGATTAGAAATCGGAATTTCATTGGGATGATTTCAGTAGTTTTATACGGGCGCAATGACGCCCACGGTTACAATCTTGCGAAACGCGCCGCGATCAGCATCAACTGCATTGCGGAGGTATTGCTTGACCCGGACGACGAGATTTTGTTCGTCGACTGCAACACGTCTAACGATCTGCCTACGTTTCCCGAAGCCATTTACGACACGCTAACATCGCAGGCTAAGTCGCGCCTGCGCGTTTTCAGGGTCCGGCCGCACCTCTACGCTCGCTTGGTGGGGCACACACACCTTTTTGCCACTGAGCCCCACACCCGCAACATCGCGATTCGAAGGAGTAACCCGCGCAACCGCTGGATCCTTTCAACGAATACCGATATGATCTTCGTCCTGAGCGGGAACATGTCCAGCTTAGGCGACGCCGTCCGGGATATTCCGGACGGTCAATACATCGCCCCGCGATACGAATTGCCGGAGCCGCTGTGGGAGACATTTCCACGCAGCGATCCGCAGTCCATCATTCGCTCCTGCGAGGAGTTGGGTCCCGGGCTGCACCTGCACGAAGTCGCGCTCCGCGTTCCCTACATGCGATTCGATTCTCCTGGCGACTTTCAGCTCATGCCGCGCCAGACTCTGTTCGACATCAAAGGCTTTGAAGAACGGATGACTCACGGCTGGCACGCCGATTCTAACATGTGCAAGCGTCTGTGCCTGTACTTCGGCAACAGGACGGAAAGCTTGAAACATCGTGTCAAGGGTTACCACTGCGACCACACCCGCGTGGCCACGCCGCTGCATCAGATGGATATCAAGTTAGAGAACAATCTGCAGCAATTTGTTTGGGATTGTGAAGAAGCCGTGGCCGCGCATCAGGCCGAGACCTGGGGCGCGCCGGATGAGCCGGTAGAAGAGGTGGATTTCGCCAACGGCCCGCCGGCCCGCTATATCTGTGCTCTGCAGAGGACTTTGGGCGGCCCTCAGCCGGCGGATTATCCGACCGATGCCAACGACGCGCGCAACTTCGTCTTTTATCACCAGGAACACGCGCTGCCATACCTGGCCGGAAATCTGACCGTCTATCCTCCCGATGCGCGTTTTGTGTACGCCGGCAACAATCCGAAAATGCTGGATCTGCTGGCTCGCAGCATAGTGGAAATGGGATTCACCCAGCCTCTTCATTACGTGAGCGAATTGCTCTCGGCTGGAGGCGCTCCTGCCTGCGCTACTGCGGTGAGCGCCGGCCGCGCTGGAGATGGCGCCAGCTACGAATCGCTGTTGACGAACTTCAACCTGCTCATCTTCGACTTCGGCCTCGACCAATCCGGCCTCAATTTGGGTACGGTCGCCAGGGTGACGGATTGGCCCCGCGATTTGCGTTACAGCCTGGGAGCCGTCGCGCGTTTTTTGCAAGCTTGCGCCGAACAATGCGACGAAATACAAAAAACGCGCGGGCGGGTCCCGGACTTTCTTGTTCTAAACGCCGTCCATTACGTCTTCCAGCGATTTCTCGCGCAGTTCCTGCTCTCCACCGAAACTCCTTACCCCGTGCATGTGCGCAAAGGCCGGCCCCGTGTGGGGGAGGACCGCCGCTATCGCGGAGTGGTCTGGAAAATTAACGAAGACCTGTTGCGATCCTACTTCGCTTATGACCAGGAAGATGTCTCACTGGTCACAGTGGCTCCCGAGCATGCCGTTGACTTCACCGCGGAAGGCCATTCCGCAGCCTACAAAGACGGCCATTGGGGCGCCATGGATTACACCGGCACGTGGATCGATGGCTACCGCGCCGCGATTCTTTTCGCTCCTTCTCCCTCCTTTTCAGATGACCTGGTGGCTTACGTTCGAATCAATGAAGCCTTCATCGGTCCCGAAGAGGAACCCATGCGTCTGAAGGTATTTTTTGAAGGAGAATTTTTGGTGGGCTGGACGGTTTATACGCGGTTCCAGACTACCACCTGCCGAGCCGTTCTTCCTGCGCGTCTGATGGCCGGAAAAAAAGCCTGCCGTCTGGAGATTCACGCCGAGAATCCTCAATCCGCGGAGCGCGTAGCGCTGGCCGCCGGTCAACGCCTCACGAACGAAGATCCACGGGAATTGAGTGTCAAGGTGCAGACCGTTACGTTCGCTGGCCCGGATCGGATCCGCTATTCACTTTCGGATCTGCTGGACTTCACCGAAAATGGGCGAGGGGTCCATCACGTCAATGAATGCTGGGCTCCGGCCGACGGCTTCGGAGTGTGGTCGCTCGGCCCGGACGCCAATTTTGTTCTGCTTTTGAGAGAGCCGGCCCCGCAAGCGCTCATCGCCGCTTTCACCATCACCGACGTGGCCGTCAACGAGCAAAATCCGTTTCTGGATGTACACGTCGATATCAACGGAAAAAATGCTGCCAAGTGGACGCTGGGTCCTACGCGCCTTACCGACGAGCGCAGAATCCTCTTACCGGAAGGATTCCCTACTTCAGATCCCGTCCTGATCTCGTTTCATATCGAGTCACCACGCTCCCCGAAGCAGTTGGACTGGTCCACCTGGGATACCCGTCCGCTCGGATTTCGCCTCACCAAATTCCGCCTGGTGCCAGCCGGATCCTTGAAATACAAAATGGGCGAGATCATTGATCTTACCGACAGCGGCAACTCGACGGCCTTCGTGGGCGATTACTTGGGTACTGAGTGGGCTCTTCCGGACCAATACGGATCATGGACGGTGGGAGAAATAGCCACCATGAAAATCCCGTTCGAACGGCCACCCAGCGGCGCCGTGCCTGCCTCTTTCATAATCTCCGACTGCGTGGTGTCGGATGCCGCTCCCACCTTGCCGGTGCGCATAAAAGCCAATGGCCAATTGGTGGGCGAGTGGAGCCTGGGGCCGGACCGCGAGATGCAACGCCGCTCCGTAAACCTGCCGGCGGAAATCGTGGCTGGCGTGGAGGAATTGATCCTGACATTCGAAATACCAACGCCTCGTTCGCCTGCGTCGCTGGGCTGGAACTCGGATTCCAGATTGTTGGGAATGCGGCTAGCGCGTGTTGTGATCGGGCGCGCCGATATCGAGATGCCGGTTTTCGGGCAACCAACCGCGCCGCCACGCAAGCTGATCACGCGCATCATCGGATTACCCGGCTTCGCCCTGCATGTCAGCCGGCTGGTGGCGCGCCGCGCGCTCCGCTGGTGGGAGGAAAGGTGAGGGAGGAAAGATGAGCGGCGCGTTAAGCGGTTTGCGGATTGTCACCACTCTGCCCCCGCATCCCTGGTTCGGGGGAATCGATTATAACTTCGCGATAGAAATGAGCGATGAGCTGCGCGCGCTCGGCGCATCCGTGTTCGATCTACGCGTGGGCAGTTTGATAACCCAAAACGACGTCTACATCCGCGATACCATCCAAACTCTGAAATCGTTCCGGCCGGATGTGGCCATCTCGCTGCCCAACGCGTTGTATGCGCTGCAGTGCAACACCCCCAAGCACGAAAATATTTTCAAAGATATCCTGCAAATCCCAACCATTATGTTGTGGGATCACGGATTGCTGCAGCTTCCGCAACAGATCCTGGGCCCGCTTCCCGCCACGCCCGCGGAATCTGCCGGAGGGTCCATCCGGCGGCTCCGCAAAGCTTTGGATCATCCCTTGTACCTGCACTACTCGCCAGATCGCGGCCACATCGCCGAGCTTGACCGGCTGGGCGTGATCGATTGCGACAAGGTCCGGTTTTTCCTGCAACCCGCCTATCCGAATTATGTCCGTTACGGCTATCGCACGCCTTCCGCCAGCGCCTTTCGGACACGCATGGCGTTTGCGGGCAACGTATACGTGAAAGGCGCGCAGAAGCTGCCTTTCCGCAACGACCCGGACCTTACGGCCATCCAGGAGCGCGTGCTGGCCGCAAAGAAAAGCCGGCTCACCGAGTGTCTATGGGACCTGATTCAAGCCGAGCTCAATGCGCTCGATCCAGCTGTCCGCAAGCGCCTCCGGCTCGATCCGAATTACTCGTTCTTCTGGCAGTTCATGCATGAGGAGATCGAAACGGTGGGCAACACCGACGTGCGCCTGGGCGTTTTGACTGGACTGAAACGGGACTTCGATTTTTATGGCAACTTCGTGGAACCCGACAGCATTGCCACGCTTCGCGATCACTACAAGATGAGGTTCCGGAAGTGCCTGGATTATTTCACCGAGCTGCCCCTGCTCTTCATGAACAGCGACGTCATCGTGGATATCGTGAATCTAGGGTACAATTCCGGGATTTCGCCGAAGATCATGGGCTGCTTCGCCTGTGGCGGCCTGGTGCTGTTCGATTACAAAGAAGACTTCCACCAAAGCATGGGCGAAATTGGCGATCAGGTGATGTACCGCAGCGTCGATCACCTGAATTCGCTGGTGGAAGAACACCTGGCGAACCCGCGCAAGCGCCGCGACGTCTCCCGCTACCTGCAACAACGCGTCTGTTCTGAATTCACCTTCGGCACTCTGGCTAAGCGGATACTGGTCGAGGAACCCGCGTGGAAGAGTTGCCGTTGACTGGGAAAGCAGGCCTCGTCCGCGCGCCTGCCGCGCTTTTAGTGGAAAAACAACCCCGTAGCCACGGCATTGGCTCCAGCCGTCAGCGTCACGCGTAGCTGCACGTTGCCGCTCACGTTCCACACCAAATACACTCCGCCATTGAAGCTGCTGGTGAGGCTCTGCGTGTTCAGCACGTTTCCATTTCCATCCAACACCTGCACCGTCTCGCGCCGCGCGGTCGTGTCCCAATCCAGGCAATACAGCGCCACTTGATGCACGCCACTAGTGATATTCAGATCTACCGTGAATGTGCTGTATGTATACCAAAGCCCCGCAATGCGGCTGGCTGGATTCGAGGCCTTCTGCAAGGCCCGGACGTCGCTGGTGGAAGCGGCCCACACTGCCTCCGTCTCCCCGGACTCCGTGGGCGTGACGTAGGACGGGTTCAACGTCAAATCCCCAATCACAATGTAGCCGTCTGCTCCATACACTCCTACCCAACTTCCCTGCGTGGTGGTGTCTAGCTTCACAAAGGATGCCGAACTATTCGTGCCGATCACCGTTGAGTTGGTCGCATTCGCTGCGGCGGATCCGCCACCAGACACGCTTACCTGGTTTACCAGCGGAGAGCTCGCGTTGGCCGCCACGTTCACCAGCACCGTGATCGCCGGATAGCTGCTTCCTCCCGCCAGCGCATCGCTGCGTGTGCAGGTTGTCGAAACGCAGGTCCAGCCCGTGCCCGACATCGAGACCAGCGTTAAACCCGATGGCACCGTTTCGGTCATGGTCACGGTCCCGCTAGTCGCACTGGCGCCGCTCGCATTCGACACCGTTACCGTATAGGGGGCATTCTGCTGTCCTTGGTTGAAGTTGCCGCTATGCGTCTTGCTGATGCTCAACATCGGCGCCGTACCGGCCACCGGATCTAGAAACAATCCAGTGGCTACGGCATTGGCCCCAGCCGTCAGCGTGA
>Ga0187859_10000293_pt1 | contig 34278 bp, 38 predicted proteins | sample June2016WEW_10_1_2_FD_133019 | JGI IMG/M metagenome (GOLD analysis project Ga0187859, IMG submission 133019) | Peatland microbial communities from SPRUCE experiment site at the Marcell Experimental Forest, Minnesota, USA - June2016WEW_10_10 | ecosystem: Environmental > Terrestrial > Soil >...
CAAGCCGCCTCCTCCGGCGCCCGCATGATTCAAGCCCTAAAAAGCGGCATCCTCGTCTTGATCGCTCCCCCCACATTAATCTCCGTCGGCGTAATCTTCGTCTGCTACCGCAAACGCAACCAAGTTCGAAGGACCGACGATATTGTTGAATCCGGCCAAGAGTGGTAACAGGGCAACCACAAACGTGATCACAAATCCGACCTTCCGACAGATTCTGACTTCCAAACTCGGGGACTATTACATCCTGACCAAGCCCGAAGTGAACCTGCTGATCTTAATGACCACATCAACCGGTTACTATCTAGCGAACAATGGCCCTTTGAACCTACGCAGCTTGATCAGCACGCTCGTCGGTACTCTTCTGGTAGCCAGCGGAACTGCAACGCTAAATCAATGGATGGAACGAGTCTGGGACGGTCAGATGCGGCGCACCGCCTCCCGTCCGCTACCTACCGGAAGGGTGAGTGCTGGCGAAGCGTTTGCACTCGGGATGCTGCTAAGCCTGTCAGGCAGCCTCTATCTTGCTCTAGCGGTGAACAGACTATCCGCCCTGCTAGGCCTGTCAACCTTGCTTTCGTACCTTCTCATCTACACGCCCCTGAAGCGCAAAACCTCTCTCTGCACTCTATTAGGTGCGTTTCCAGGCGCTATGCCCACGCTGATTGGCTGGGCCGGAGCAGCCGCACCCCTCAACCGAGACGCCTGGTTTCTCTTTGCCATTCTCTTCCTTTGGCAGTTTCCACATTTTCTCGCCATCGCACTCATGTATCGTGATGACTACTCGCGAGCGGGATATCGGATGTTGCCGCGTTTCGACGTGGATTCGCGTTTCACTCGCGCTGAGATTCTTGTTTTCACCTTCCTTCTGATATCGGCGACGCTACTGCCGCCGGGGGGGCGTGGCCTGGCTTACACGTCCGCCATGGGGCTCGCCGGGGGCTTCATGCTTTACCACGTGGCTATGCTGGTAAGATCTACCTCCAAGGTGCTCGCTAGCCGCGTTGTGCATGCTTCAGTTATTTACCTGCCGGTAGTTCTTGGCTTGATGATCGCCTCGAAGAGATAAGCTTGTCTAAATCGACCATTTAATTCTTTTCCGTTGCCACAGTGTCAGTTCCATTCCCTTTGACCGATGTTTTAGTAGCCGCTGGCCGGCTTTTCCCCCCGCGTCCCCAGGCCAATCACCATCGCCATATCTTTCGGATACACTACGTCCCGCCCTCGCGCCAGAAAGTGGGAGTAGATCGACATCGCCGCTCCATAGGAACCGAGTCCCGCCCGTAGCACGCGTGAATTCCCCGCCAATGCCACAACCATTCCCACCAACTTGAATCCCGATGCACCGTTCGCCGCGCCGTTTCCCGCTTCACCCACGCTCTGTCCTCCCTGTCCCGCATCGCGATCCGGAGACGCCTGAGAGGCCGCCAGCATAACTTGAATTCCGGTCGTTAGATATCGCGTTCGCGGAGTGGTCACCTCGGCTCCGCCTTCATTGTCAAGCCTTAGGTGTTCCCCCTTGGCCACAGCCACGCCTTCCAGGTTCGTCTCAACTTTTTGCTCAATTCCGTTCGGTGGCGCCACCTCGCGAAACAAGATTCGTAACTGCCCATTGCGGCCAAGTCTACGCGCTGGCGTAACCTGTATGACGGAACCTTTGATCACGCTGCCCTCAGGCAGAATAAGATGATCTGACGCCACCAGCGGCTCGGTAATCACCACCTCCACCGGATCTCCCTTTTTCGCCGTCGCCGAACTCAATCCTGTCTCCAGCCGCGCATGCACTACGCTTCCTGTCGGTGGCGGCGCTCCAATATCAGTCATCGCCTCCCGCTTCACTGCCTCCGTACCAAAATCCAAGGGTTGCAACAAGTTCGCGTTGAAGCTAGTGCCCGCGTCAAGGTATTGCGGATGCACCGGCAACTGCGCCAGCACGACCCTCTTTATCTTGTGCATCTTTCTTGGTTCATGGATTTTCTTCTGCAAGTCATTCCACTGCTGCCGGATTGCCTGACGCGTCGCGCTCACTTTGTTCGATGCCGCCTCCTGCACTTTGCTTTTCTTCTCTGCCTCATTCGCCGACACAAATCGCAGCACTCCGTCCGGAGCAGGAGAAGCGACCGTATGCAGAGAAACCGTACGCCCGTTGGCCATCACCAATTCGTTAAACTGCACATGCACCTTTCGCACCGGAGAAAAATTTCCGTTCGCCGCCTGCATTGTTCGTAGCGTCTTCGGTACCGCATCGATGGCCGACACTTTCCCATTCACCACCGTTCCGACCGGAATCAGCAACTTGTCGAACGCATACACCGGATCCGTCGTTCTGCCATGGATCGCTTGTCCCACATCCCGTACCCTCACCTCCACATCCAGCGCTACTTTGATCGGAGTCCCCGCCCCCACCGTCATCGGTACCACCACCGGCATTGCCTCGACGTTTTCCGTTGCTGGCTCGGCTGCGACCGCATGTTCGCTCTGCTCCTGTGTCCCCGCAGGGGGTCTCGGTTTCAACGTCTGCCCGACACTCAGACCTCCGCACAAGCTGGCCACTAATACTGCCTGTCCCAATACAACTCTTCCCATTTGCAATACTCCCTTTTTCTCGAAGGGGAGAAGCAGCCCATTAATGCCGCGCAAGACGCTGGATTGCGAAGCAGGTACCGATTGCCCCCAGAGGCCAATGAAACCGTGCTTAATATGAAGTGGACGGATAGAGATGGTTGCAACAACAGGCGATGACCGCGGATTCCGAACTCTCTTACCAGCAACTAGTATTGGCATCAGTCTGATGCCCACAGCTAGTTAATCTTGGGATTACGAAAGACGTCCGCAACCCTCTCCGACTCCACTGATGCGTAGCGACGCTTTACTTCGCCCGTGAGAAAATCGGCAGCGACTACTTCCAATTGATCCTTATTCCGCATTAGCGACCACGCGTAGCACGTTGCTCCTTCACTGTCCGAAGGCTGATTTCCAGGCAGTTCACCGATCTTGACGATGTGGTAGGCAAGCATGCCGCGATTTTAATCCCCTTATTCCGCGTCAGCCTTGGCGATGGCTTATCCGAATCATACTCAAAATAGGAGGAGAATTCGGCGATCATCTCGTGGATGAACAAACTGTCATCTCCCAGAAAGGGCTCGGTAATGTCCCGGCGCATCGTATAAGGGTGTGCCCGTGAGGACTCGATGAACACAATAAGTCGGTACCTCCGCAAGACATTTGAGCACGCGCGGAACGGAAGCGCTGTCGGCGCAACCGATTCTCGCAGGTTAACAGACTATGCAACCGCTGCAGATTTCCAGGAGATCTTTACGGAAGAGGTGGACGCCTTGTATTTGCTAGCTTTCTTACTCATGGCCAACCACCTGAGGGCTGAAGCATGCTTAGTATCGGGAATAGAGGAGTGCGTCCATGGCACTCAGATCTTTAAGGAGTGGGCAAGGTCCTGGGCGCGACGCACAATTATCAGGAACGCGATTCACATGATCTCGCCAAGATCAGACTCCGCGGGTGAGGCACCGCCAACCGGAGCCCGCGCACCAACTGCATCGCCCATTTACCACCCCCTGGCGGCCGTGCTCCGGCTGAAGTCATTCGAACGTTTCGTGTTTGTCATGTCGATCTTTGAGAAGTATTCCGACCACGAGTGTTCGTCCCTTCTAAGCTGCAGCGTACAGGAGGTTGTTCGCGGACGGTCGCGAGCATTGCAGGAATCTGCATTGAGTGACGGGTTGGCATCAAAACTGATGCTGCCAGAGTTAGGGCAATTGGCCACTCACCACGGCAGGCACACGGAACCCCAATTGCATCAAGATGTGCAGACGGAATGTCACACAGGCTGAGAAAATGCACGACTCGGTGCGAAGTGGAATCTTATGACGGGTGGAGAAGTTGGGTTTGCGTCACCAACGGTTGTTGTGATCGGCCTAACGAAGTAGCAACAACTTCGGTTTCCCGCGCGAACCCGCCGTGCGTTTTCTTTTTATCGTTCGCTTGACCCGTCTCTCCGACCGCCCGGTCATTGCCGACGACCGTTGCGCTATATGATGAGAGTGTTCCATCCGCGGTAATTCGTCGAGATTGCAGATATGGAGCGATCGTTGTTCCGAATCGAGGGCGACGCAAACGGATGGGCCTGCTCGAACTGTCGATGGAGATTCCCCGTTCCAACCCTTCTCAGCGGAGAGGAGGCGATGGCTGCTTACGATCGCCTAGCCGCGGTGAAGTTTCGCGAACATAAGTGCGAACCCGAAACCAGCTTTTCTGCGGACAAGGAAGTAACAAAACGGGATGCAGATAACGCTTTCGCAGAGCGTGCCCGGATGCTCATAAAGCGAGGATACAGACCGAAGGTCGCGGTGGACCTTGTACTTCATGAGACGGAGATCGAACACCGAAACGATCGGAGGATCATGGAGAAGGCGCACGCCGACGCCGAAGATTTCCTTCTGAGAGTCCGAAAGGGCCTCATCTGAAAGCTGGCCAGAAGTCGCCAAAGCAATGTGCTTCGTCGCACCGAAGAAGTCAGCCTTCTTAATTGTCGACAAAGATTCATCGTCCCCACTCCGTTGAAAGTCGCGGGTAACCCGTTTGGCATCAATGAGCCTTAGCAAAGCGCTTTCACCCCTAGGGGTGGGCCGCAGGCCCATGGCTAACTCATTGAAGGTTCGTAAGCGCTATCGCCTTAGCGCAAACCGTCATCCTAACGGTTAGCCCGTCACTCGCCCTTGATCTACTCAACTTCCGACAAGCCAAGTGCTGGCCTGGAGCAATTTCCGGCAAGTGGGGCACAGGCGCAGAACAACGTTCGCTCCGAGTCGCGAAGGGTGAAGAGGGTCGTCCACGCTGCACTATATTTTTTGTGGACAGTCAGTGTCCCTATTTAACCGGAGCGGCCGTGGTAGGAACGTCTTCAGTGGGCCGACGCCCAACTCGCGCCATGCGAGGAACCAGAATGAGAGCCAGCGCGTACAGGAAGATCGACACGGCTGTGGATCCCGGATGTCCATGTTGCAAATCTTCGAACAGCAGCTTCGCTGTAAGTAAAGCCAGCGTGCCGTAGGCAATCCATACGAGTTCAGTCCGCTGCCAACGGGTACCGCTGAAGGCAAGCGCGAGCGCGACCACGCAGGTGATCAATGTTCGGATGACTGCAACGTGGGATGCGCCCGGAGTCATGCCATTCTCCGCCAGCCACACCAGGACAGAAACCAGAAACGTGATCGCCGCGGCCACCGCCAGAATGGCCGAAAGCGCTTGCAGAAGCCGCTGGTTCCAGCGCTCCGTGCGGAGGCGGCCTGCGACCGCGTAGCACGGAATTGCCGAAGCGGCCACGATCCAGACAATCCATCCTGGCGCGGCTGGGAACGTTCCCGCGAGGGCACGCCCCGCATATTCCAGCAGGCCGGACGCGTACGCCGCAGCCGCCAAATACATCAGGCCGTGGAATTCCAGCGTCAGGCGAGATGCCCGTGCGCCGAAGATCGTAGCCAGGATCGCAGCTACGCTCAAGCACAGCGCCAATGACACTGGGGGAAGACAGAGAGAGCTGCCTGCGAGGAAAAGTGCCCCGCTCCAAGTGGCATACACATGGTAGTTACGTTCTTCGTGGTAGCGGTCGAAATAAGCATAGGCGGCCCTGTAACAAGCTGCCGAGAACAGCAAGCAGAGCGCCTCTAACACCCGCGCGCCGGCACTTTGTCCAAAACGCAGGATGCCAAAAGCAGCCAGCAAGAACGTAATGACGGCCTGCCCGATCTCGAAGACTCCGATTCTCTGGCGAAGCCGCGTAGTCCGGAAAACGATGCTGCCTCCATAAATCAGAAACAGCATGCACCCGAGTGCCAGCAACTCCGGCGTCGCGACGCTCTTGTACTCCGAGGGGATACCTTCCGGGCGGGAATAGATGTAGAAAAGAATAGATATGGCAAGATCCGCCGCGGCGGCTATCAGCGGCCGGAGTCTGAGCCAGTGGTTGCGGCCAGCCGCCGCCTCGCTGGCCAACGCCATGAACAGAAGCGCGGAGATGAAAGGCACCAGATCGAGCGTCGCGATCAGCAACGCGAGGGTAGTGAAGACCGCGGTGACATTGGCCACCCAGATGATCGATACCAGATTGCGCTTCCAGGCCAGAGCGTAGGCGGTGGCCACGAACACGCTGAGGACGGCGGCGGTCGCCGAGGTGGGCAAGACCTCGAATCGAAGAGTTAGTTCCCAGAGCATGGGAGCGATGATCAGGGCCGCCGTGGTGGCGTAAGCGCTACTCACAAAGGTCGCTTCAGCCGGAACTCGCGCTGCCCATACCAGCCACATTTCCGCATAGGCAAGCGCCAGAACTACGACCGCCAACTTTGGAAATGTACCGGATTCGGCTACAGCCCGGAGGAGATAGGCGCCGCCGATTCCGAGCATGGCTTTGCCTACCACCGGGAACACTCCACCAGCTTGTGCAAGTGAGAATGCGGCGGCGGTTGGCTGGAGTACGGTCGGAGCGGCGGGTGCTGCGGCAGCACACGCCGCTTTCTCGGATCGATGTTCGAGGTCGGAGACTCGGCTCTCCAGCTTCTCCAAACGAGCGATGAGCCGTGCTAAAGCGTCGAGATCGTCCATAATCTCCACTCGCTTTGAGGCTGGCAACAAGAACTAATCGAACGTCGCGTTCCGAAATGCCGTGCTAAAACTTGCGCTTGGAAATCAGTGGGCGGGTGCGGCATCCGGAGACAGGTCTGAATCCTTCTCCGGCCAGGGAGGCAGAAGCTTCGTCAGCACCCACAAAATAAGCAATGGCAAAATAGTCAGCGCAATGGCCACGAACAGTCCTTCGCGCGTGGCCAAACCCATCTTGTAAGTCGTATATCCCAGAAAACTCTTGGAAAACAACTGGCCTCCGATCACGACGTTCCAGCGCATGGCAAAGATTCCGACCAGGGTCAGGCATCCCGCCAGAGCGTAAATGCGCTTGCGGGCCATTTCGCCGAGATTTAACACCTGGGTCAAGGCAAGAAGCGCAATGGGAGTGACCGTGCCAAGAATGATCTGGACCACGATATGGGACATGTACAGCTTAGTGTGGACCATGAAATCCAAGCTGCGGAAGCTCTCATCCGCCTCGTAGATGCGGTGAATCAGGTCGAGCATTTCCAAGCTGAAATCGATGATGAACGTGTAGAACAGGTAGCGCGCCACCGTGTCCACGCAGCGCATATCGATCGTCTCTTTGCGAGCCCACGACAGCAGCATGTAAAGCAGCATCACGACGGCGATCCCCGAAACTATGGCTGAGAAGATGAACACCACCGGCATTAGCGGCGACGACCACCACGGATTCGCCTTTACCGAGCCAAAGATGAAGCCGACGTATCCGTGGAGCAGGAACGCCGAAGGAATGCCGATAAGTGTAATCACCCAGCCCAGTCGGTCATCAAGCTCAAGTGCGTGCTTGGTGATGTTGTTCGAGCCCAGGGTCATCAGTCGGTAGATCAAGCGCTTCCATCCGGTGGTCGATTGAGATAGCAACACGATGTCGCGCCGGTAGTCGAGCCAGATTTCCAGCAACAGAACACCCATCAGGTACCACAGATACACAAACCCGAACATGGCCATGGCGGAGCTCCGGTGCGGCGTCAGGTACATCTCGTACGAGCGTTCCGGATGTCCAAGGTGCAGTTGCAACGGCAGCGGCGCCACCAGCAGGAAAGCCAGGGCCGTCAGCAAGGCCAGGCGGTACGTAGGCTTTACCGCCTCCACCTGGAAAACCCGCTCCAGCGAAGCCAGAATGAATGCCCCGGCGACCAACCCCGTGAGAAACGGATACAGCACGATGAGCACGCTCCACTGGAGTTCCACTTCGTTCGGATACATGAAGCCTTCAACGCCGGGCATGGTCAACCGTCTCCTTATCGCACTGAACCATCCAGGTCGTTGTAAAACACCTTGGCATGGGTCGCCATGTAGGGTTTCAAGACCTGAACGTCATGGGTCTTCAGGAATTCGTGAATCGGGTCGTTGGGATTCTTCAAGTCCGCCAACTGGCGCGCGCCGGTCGGGCATGCCTCGCAACAGGCGGTGGTCAGGCCTTTCGTAATCCGGTGGTAACAGAGAGTGCACTTTTCGGCAGTCGAAGTTTTTGGATTGATGAAGCGGCAACCGTAAGGGCAGGCCTGAACGCAATAGCGGCAGCCGAGGCAATACGTCTTGTCCACTAGAACCACCCCATCCGGGCTTATGAACGTCGCACCCACCGGGCAAACCTGGGTGCAGGGTGAATCCGCACAATGGTTGCAGAGCTTAGGCACAAAGAAGTTTTTCCCTCCCTCTGCCTTGCCCGAAGGAAATCCCTTCTTGCCACCGTCCGGCGAGTCCACCTGAGGATTTTCAATGTCGTAGTCCGACACGTGGTAGCGTTCCACCCAGGTGCGGAAGTATTCGTCCGGCACATCGTTCTCGACCTGGCACGCCCGCACACAGTTCCCACATCCGATGCAATTGGGGAGGTCGATCAGCATGCCCCACCAGTGCTCGGACATTTTGTAATTGGGGGCTGCGTCCGGTGCCCCGGCAAGAACGTACTTCCAGGCGATCGCGGCCGCCGGTAATATAAGGAGCATGTGGCGCCGGGTGATGCTCATTTTTCCCCTCCGTCAATCACCGGACTATGCGGCTGGTGGCAGGTATCGCACGGCACGCCGGAGGAGTGGTCGACGGAAGCGACTTGCGGAAATCCCTTAGGCTTGGCGATGTTCGCTTCGTGACAGCGGACGCACAGTACCGCGGTGTCGAGTTTGGCGGGTGTCACCGATCCCGGATCATCGACATGTTTCGCCAGCGGTCCGTGGCATGCCTCGCAGTTGACGTGCACATGTTTACCGCTCTTCTTTTTTTCCAGGACGTCGGCATGACAGTCTTCGCACGCCTGATGGCCGGCGAAGTTCACGGGACGGGCCGCCATCTCGGTCATGGCATTTCCGCGGTAGTGTCCATACTGTCCGAAACTCTTCGGCACAAGAAGCACACGTATCCCCAAGAACGCCAAGCCGATGACGCCGAAAACAACAGCCACACGAAAAAGATGCCCAGCGTCTTTGAACATATTCATAAAGTATGCTTTGCTTAGTTACCCTAGCTTGTCGCCAGATGCTGTGCGCCGGATCACGCGAAACCGTGTCTAGATCACAGGTAGCTGTGACTCAGGGAGCATCCGGACCAAGATTCTCGATTCCGGGAGCACAGCGAACGCTGGTGCAAGAGTTTGGAAGTTGCCTTATCCAGCGTTGTGATTTGGGGCAAGACGAAGCACTTCCGTTTGGTCGGGAATCCAGAAATACCTGCCGTTAAGGGCATGATTGGCAAATTTTAACCCGTAGTACAGCACTACTCATGATGTTGGCGGACGCGATGTACAGGCTACATGTCGACAAGCAGAACCACGCTCTCGGGTCTACCATCCAAACTTATTTCGCGGAAGAATGGTAGATGTAAAATTGAGGTGCTGTTGACCGATCATGTGTGGCCGCTACCGACTTTCGCGACGCAAGCAACTCGTCGAGGAATACTTCGATAGCAGCGGCTTCGATGATTGGCGGCCGCGCTACAACCTTGTTCCGACCCAACCTGTTCCCATCATCCGTCAGCATCCCAAGGAGCCGCGACGTGAGTTGTCGATAGTTCGCTGGGGTTTGATTCCGTCGTGGGCGACAGATTGGTCAGGTGCTGCCAGGATGATTAACGCGAGATCGGAGAGGGTCGCTAACAAGCCGGCATTCCGCGGCCCGCTGCGGTACCGGCGCTGCATTATTCCTGCTGACGGCTTCTACGAGTAGGGGCGATCAGGCGCGACCAAGCCACCGTTGTGCTTCGAGGTTGATGGTGGTGCGCTGTTCGCGTTCGCTGGTATTTGGGGAACAATGGAGAGACCCGGCTGGTACGACACTGGAGAATTGCACGATCCTGACGGCGCCGAATGCTGTGATCTCAGCAGTCCATGATCGTATGCCGGTGATTCTCGATCCGGACACCTACGACCTGAGTCTCGATCCGGGGATGCGCGATGCAGGCACCGTGGCAGAACTCTTGAAGCCACACGAGGCGAATGCGATGAGCTGCTACCCGATAAGCACGGGCATCAACCATGTCGCGAATGCGCGCGTGGAACTCGCGCAGGTCCGGCTCTCTTAGGCTGTCGGCAGTAGCGAAACACGAATAAGGTCTAGCAGTTCTTCGTTGTCGACCGGCTTCTGGAAGTAGGCCGCTGCGCCTAATTCGAGCGTTAGTTGTTCAAAGTCTCGCGAATCCCAGGCGGTGAGGACAATCACCGGAATCGGAGCGAGTGCTGGGGATGCTCGCATGTGTTCGAGCACGGCAGCTCCGCTTGCACCGGGCAGGCCCAAGTCAAGGAGGATAAGATCAGGGCGTTCGCTTTGAGCCAAAGCCAGTGCGGAATAACCGTCTCCCGCGCTCAAGGTCTTGTAGTGATTGGCTCGCAGACGTATATCCAGCGCGTGGCGGAGACCCGGATCGTCGTCTGCAATCATAATTTTCGATTGCCGTTTCGAGCTTTTATTCGTTGTCTCTCCTGCTGCCAGTAAGGGACCAGTTCGTCGCATCATTTTCCAGTCATATTGGTAAGCGGCTCCACAGGACAGGCATATCTGGTAATGACCGCCATTGTCGTCGTTGCGTGGCCAACTAAACTTATGCCGGCATCCTCGCCCGACAAAGCGCTCCAAGAGGCTCATTGCATTATCCATATTGGGTGACTATATCGTGTCACTCTCTCCGTTTGTCATCCGCCGCTCCACGATATTCTTGCAGAGCGCTAATCCGATTGCCGACATTGGGTGCTCCGTCGTCTGTTTCGAAGCACAACTAGTTGGCTAGGTTTCCGATTTCGAGCTAATCGCGGCGAAGGACGAGGAATTCGGCCTGTGGATAGCTTACTTCACAACTACACTCAAACGTTGGGGCATTAGGTGCGCAACCTTAGACTGGGGACTTCTCTTTGGCGCTCAAAGGGCGACCAAACGCAAATGATTTGTTATGCCGAAACATCCGAAGAAACGTGCACCAGATGCCACGCCGCTTGCCCTGACCGGCTGGAACCAGAGCGCGGCATTCTCGGGCGAGCCGACTTCCGAGATGCAGCGCTGGTGCGTCGGAGGGAATGCGGTACGTCGGCAAGGAACGCGACGTCGAGACTACACCTGACGAACTCAATGCCTGGCTCGGAAAGGAAACCGGCAAAGTGATGCGCTCGATGAAGCCAAGATAGAGCAGCAACTCACAGGTGCGCTGCGGAAGCTGCTGATGGGTGACTCGTCACCAAAGACCTCCACCGAACGGGCAGGCTCGCGCGGACAGAGAAGACTATCGAAAAAGCCATCGCGCCGAAAAGAAAGATCTAGGACCGGTGCGCAACGGTACGCGACCGACAGCTTGTCGTGGTAGGGACGGGAGCTGGCTATCGCGATGCTATGATGCCGATTCGTGTTTTATGATGGCAGGAATATGCCGGAGTCAGGGGAGGCACCGTGAAAAAATCTAGTGCTCCAAATAGCGAAGCTGCGCGCCTCCGCCGATGGGGACAGGACCAGTCAGATAAGGGATCTGGCTCCAAGGCATTCCTGTCGTTGCGGGATGCCGCGAGGCTCGGGGGTGAAGAAGCTCAGGTGTCAGTCGGTGACTATGCCTACGGGATTACCCGCAAGGTAAACGTGGATGAAGCGCTTCGCGGGTGGATGCGCGCCTACAAACAGGGCTCCTGGCCTGCTGCATTCAATCTCGGAATGCTCTTTCGCGACGCGAAACAGTGGGCAAACGCTTTAAAATAAAGACGCAACCGTCAAAGGTCGGCGGCATCAAAGCTTAGGACTTCCGCTGTTAGCTCAGATCGTCAGGCCCTTCCAATCTCACAACACGAGGAGAATTTCCATGGCGTACGTTACAGTCGGTAAGGAAAACAGCACCAACATCGACCTCTACTACGAAGACCACGGCAGCGGCAAACCCATCGTTCTGGTACACGGATATCCGCTGGCCGGGCGCGCCTGGGAGAAGCAAATCCCGGCGCTGTTAACGGCCGGTTATCGAGTCATCACCTACGATCGCCGAGGATTCGGCAAGTCCAGCCAGCCCTGGACTGGATATAACGCCGACACCTTTGCGGAAGATCTGCATGCGCTGGTCACGAAGCTCGACTTGCGTAACTTCGTTCTGGGAGGCCATTCTATGGGCGGAGAAGAAGTGGCCCGCTACGTTGGGAAATACGGGACCAGTAACGTGAGTAAGGCGATTTTTGTTTCTGCGGTGCCGCCATTCCTGCTCAAGACCCCGGACAACCCGGAAGGCGTAGACGCCAGCGTTTTCGAGGGGATCAAGAAAGCGGTGATCGCTGACCGGCCCGCGCTCCTCAAACAATTCTGCCTGCTCTTCTACAACTACGCCGATTTAAAAGGCAAGCTGGTAAGCGAAGAGGCGCTCGATGCAAGCTGGAACATTGCGGTCGCCTGCTCGCCCAAAGGCGCACTCGATTGCGTAGACAGCTGGGGCACCGACTTCCGCAACGATCTCAAGCGCTTCGACATTCCCACCCTGGTAATTCACGGCGACGACGATCGAATCGTGCCGTTCCCGAATTCGGGGAAACGGACTGCCGCTCTGATCAAAGGAAGCAAACTTCAGGTCATTCAAGGCGGGCCGCACGGCATTGCATGGACGCACAGCGATCAAGTCAACAATGCCCTGCTGGAATTTCTTGGGCAAGCAGAGCGAAGCGAAAAGGTAGCGTAGCCTTGTAAAACAAAGCGGGGCGGGCGGGCGCGGTCCCGCATTTCTTGCGCTTAGGCCACCGACCACATTTCGAATGCGCACCCTGATCTCATTGAAGTCATCCAGCCTTAAATAAAACAAGAGAATTTAAATTCAAAGTAGCCCACTACCCACTAGTCCCTGGTCTTGAACGCTCGTCTTGACGTGCAATAATCTTCCCCAAGGCTTGCTGAGTCCTGAGTTGGCTGCGGGTATCAGCCGGGTAAAAGGAGTCAAGCAGCTCGGATTTCGCTCCGGCAACTGGTTGAGCGCAGAGCAGAGCTCGGAAGTCCTGAAACATGCTGTTGGCGATAACATGCGGGCCAAGCGCGATTACGCGATGCTCGCCATGCTGTTCGGCTATGGCTTTCGCAGATCGGAACTCGTGGGCTTAGAGCTGGATGAGATCCAGATGTGCCAGGGGCACTGGGCAGTGGTTGATCTCGTTGGCAAGCATGGCCACATCCGCACCGTTCCTATTCCGAACTGGATCAAAGCGGCCCTCGACCAGTGGACGGAGGCAGCCGGGGTCGGAGATGGCAAAATCTTCCGAGCAGTCGCCAGAATGCGAAAAGTGTGGGGCAGCGCCATCCCGCAGAATGTCGTGTGGTAGTGGTCAAGACTTGCTGCGAGAGAGCCGGGCTGGAACACATTGCAGCATGCGGCATAAGCTCAGGACCTGTGCGAAGCTCTGCCACACCAGCGGTGGTGAGCTTAAGCAGATTCAGTTCTTGCTCGGACACGCATCGGTCCAGACTACGGAACGCTATCTCGGCTGCAAACAAAATCTCGGACATCCGGTAAACGACCTTTTTGACCTTAAGAAGCGACGTCCACCCTCAGGAAGCTGACTGCGCAGCTGAAGCTGCGGAAAGGATTCATCCCTGTAGAAACAGTGTCTCGCTCAGAGATAGAATGTCGAGACGGAGGATCTGCCTATGACCAGCCCATCCCGATCTCTCATCCATTACGGTTATGCCAGCACGAGCGACATGACATGGTCGAGGTCAGAGAAAGCCATCGCGCGCCAAACCTTCGACGCTGCTCTGAAAAGGGAGCTTCACGAGTTGATGCAGGAAGCAAAGGAGATCGCCGGCCAGATCAAGCAGCCGTCGGACCTGTGGGACCTGCAGGAATACCTAACCCAACGACGTAAGGAGATCGACCACAAGTACAACTATCGGTACTCGCACCTCACGCCAGTGTTTGGGAGGCTTTTGTACGAGACCCGAGTCAGTGAAGAAGAGCTACGCGGTTTCAGTGAGGATAAGCTAAGGACGATCCGTTCTTTCGCCAAATTCTTGGCAGAGGACGCGGCCTGACCTGCATTTTGAGCGCTATCGCTGTTTTCGCCAACTCTGGAGTTGTTCCTTTTCGCCGCGAAGTACCGACGAGAAATGATCAAGACGATCCGTTGCCCGCTCGGGTTTTGCGGCTCAACACTTCTTGCTTTGCTTGCAGCCAGTCATCTGTTGGGCTTCCATTCACTCGGCCACGTTCTTGATACAACTCATACGCGCGTTGGCGGATTTTTTCTTCAATTTGGGCGTCGGCTTGGTTGGGTCTGGGTAAGATCGGGGGCTGAGAGCTCGCGGTCGGGTATCTTCGCTTCGAGTTGCGCCCCCGAGATGTGCCCTTTCGCGATGTGTCACCGCATGTGGCTGAGTTGGACGCAGAACATGTACTTCTGGCCTCAGGAGCTGCGACTACCGAACTGCTGTTTTCGCGCTCAGATAGGGCCAAGAGCTGCTTGATGATTTCTCCCTTCTCCCACTTTTCTGCCTTTTTGGTTTTGCCCGCGCATGTTTTGGCCAAAATAGTGGACACGGCCAGGGTGGTCACGACCGCGATGAATACGAGGCTAAGCATTAGCGGGTTGTCCTCAACATCAATGCGTTCCTGAGGCGCTCATCTGAAGCTCGGTACAGATCGGTGTTCGCAAGCGAAAACTCAACCATCAGATGGCGTCCAGGAACGCCGAGATTATGCGCCTATCTGCTGCGAGGCCCTTCCTGATTGCAATGGCAGTGCCATCTGAAAGCATCCAGGAATGTCCGCACGTAGCCGCAAGGACCTTTAGCTTGTTTCCTTTCGTGGCATCCTGTCGCTTGATCCCCAGACCTCGAACGGGGTTTCCGGGGCACACGGGGCACCGCAAATACAAAAGGGGGGAGGGCCGGCCGAGCATTATGCAATCTCCTTTTCGAATCGAAAATAGCACCAGATCAGAGCGGCGGGTCTAATCGAAAGTGTTCTCTGAGTTCGGACTAAAGGACAGGGGGATGGTCAGGCGGGGATTGTGCGATCGCGGTAGGGACGATCATGTGCGATCTGCTGATCGCGCCGGGTAGGCCCGGGGAACTTCACCTCGAGCCGCCCACAGATCCGGACGTGAACCTCTCGATTCATCCGGCTCGTGCCACCCAGAGAAGGCTGCCGCCTTCCATCAAGACTAAGGAGTTCCTCCGGTTGTCCGTTGACTCCATCCTGACGTGGGTAACCTGCTCCCTTTGCTCCACGGGCATTACCCCGTTTCATCGCTCTTACGAAGCCGTGCGCCCCTGGTCGGTGCATCGGTACTTTCGGCCTCGTGGGTCATCCACTTGTGCTTTTTCCCTTACCATCACCGACCCGGTTCTCAAGTTCCGTACGAAAGCCCGGATAAGAGTCATGCCTCCTGTACACCGGACACCGCATGGCCAGTAAGTAGGTACCTTCCATGCTGCTCCCAGAGCACGGGGGAACCCCCGGTTTTGGTGTCATCTGAGTCCTTTCGGTGCTTCATCAGAGGTTCGTTTACACTCATCTCTCTTACCCATACATGACGTGATCGGACTGTCACGCCTTTTAACCATAACGTTCACCACCGCGGCCTTTGGGACCGAAGCAGCTTATGGCAGTTTGAAGCCTCCCCCTACAAGGCGGCTCCGGAGGGTCCACCTCCATCTTTCGTACAGCATGACGATTTCTCGTCTTCCTGACACAACACCCGCGCGGACCCGGACGGCGCTGATTAGCGCATCCGGTTCTTATCGTGGATGGCTGGCGGCAAAGCGATCCGCGGGATAAAGATGGAGTATTCGCGGTTTAGGGAGCCATCGGGAAGCCAGAGCGAGAGTACGCTTCCAAGAAAGCGGGCGTTTCCGGCTTCGGGGGCGAAGTGTCTGCCACCATTGCCCAATCAACCGATCCCGGAATACGCCGAGACTGTCGATGTTCACCGGTACCGCGTAGTTGAAGTGGCCCTGCACACTCGCCTTGAGCCATTGGCCACTTTGGCGTACGGGATCGTGCATGCGCTCGCGGAGCTGCTGCTTGATCTCCCGCAGCTTTGCCCGCATGTGTTTGTGCGCCAGGCGAGCTAACCAACGCTCGCATAGGCTGTCCTAATGCAGTTCCGCCAGGACTGTTACTTGCTGAGCCGTTTTGTCCTGCGCGATTTCCACTTCTTCGCGACGAACGCACGGCAGTTTATGACCTACTCTATTTCCCTTCATCCAGATCTCGGAAAGGAAATACTAGTCGCCATAGCGGTAGAAAACCAGCTTGGTTTGTTGGGAAGCCTTCATGCTCTATGGTGAAAGTCACGGGTTTGCCAAGAATAGACTCGACTTTTGCCCTGCTCAGGACGTGGATATCCCGCTCGGATCGAATCTCATATTCGCCACTGGGCAGCGCTCTCCCGGTTACGACAAAGTTGAAAGGAACAACCGCCTTTAGTTTGATGGACTGGGCATGAGTCGATGCGCGGGCCAACAGCGTACCCAGGCTTAGCAGCACAAACAGCAGCTTTTTCATCGATCCTCCTCGTTTGATTTGGCCTCACGTTCGGGCTCATCCTGTAAGGCGGGATTCGGCGACGAAAACTGCAATGCCCACATAAAAAACTGCAGACAGGAGAAATGGAAACCAGATGTGGCCTGTGATAACCTATGCCGCACCCTACCCCCATCTGCCAGTGAGCAAACAACTCCGGAGTGCGCCGCGAAATGCGCGCGATCCAGCGTGCTGCCCGTCGGTGATGGCGATGCAGCTTTTTTGTATTTACGTTTGGCCCAAAGGACCAGATCTTGGTTCAGTGCGCGCATCGTCGGGTAAAGCGCCGAGTGATAATGTCGCCGTAATAGGAAATCCTAGAGCAAAGCTGACCTTGAGAATTCCGCTTGGCCAGCTATTGTGGCAAGACGTTGCGTATTGACTGTCGGCTCTCGAAGCATCTGTGCGGTGATTGAACTTCATAATCCCGGCAGAGCGGCTAAGGGTTTGTAGCATACTTGCGAACGATCGTTGCGAGATAGGTTCAATTTAAACCTGCACTGCTGGATAACTTGCCGCAGCATTCGGGCCGCTCTGGCAGGCCTGAGCGGTCCCATCCCCCGCCGAGAGCCTGAATCAGCAACACCGTGTTCGCCATCCGCCGTCCTAAGATATTGACCGCCGTGACCTCATCCGCGAGGGCGGCACTTTGCGCGGTGATCACCTCGAGGTAATTTGTGACGCCCCCCCTGTAACGAATGACAGAGAGATCGAGCGAACGCTGCGCGGCCACGACTGCTTCAGCCTGGACCTTCGCCTCATCTTCCAGAATCCTCACTGCCGCCAGATTGTCTTCTACCTGTTGGAATCCAGTTAGCACGTTCTGCCGATAAGCAGCGACTTGATAGTCGTAAGCCGCGCGCGCTTGGTCGTTAAGAGAACGGCGCCTTCCTGCATCGAAGACTGTTCCGACGGCAGATAGTCCAACAGACCATAGGCCGCTTGGACCGTTGATGAGGGTCGAGATGGCGGAGCTTTCAAATCCTCCGGAAGCGCCTAAGCTGATCAGTGGGTAATAGGCTGACTTTGCAACTCCAATCTGGGCATTAGCGGACGCCACTCGCCTCTCCGCGGCCGCGATGTCAGGGCGTCTCTCCAGCAGTTCCGACGGCAAACTGATAGGAATGTGCGGAGGCGGTGCGGTGAGCGGCAATGGAGGAAGGCTGAACTCAGCCGGAGGCTTTCCAATGAGAATCGCAACTGCGTGTTCGTACTGTGCGCGCAGTACACCGACATCAATTGCTGCTGCCCGCGTCGTTTGCAGTTGAGTCTTCGCCTGCTCGACGTCCACCTCCGAAGCGATCCCTCCCTGGAAGCGGCTTTGATTTAATTCCAGGGCTTGCTCGTAATCTTTAACGGTAGAATTCAGGAGCTGTTCTTCGGCGTCCAGGCTTCGGGCCTGAAAGTAATCTACGGCCAGATCCGCGTGCATGCTGAGATTGACCGTCGCCAGGTCCGCCGCACTCGCCTGCGCTTGCTCTCGATAGGACTCCACGTTCTTTCGAACTCGCCCCCAGACGTCAGCCTGATAGGACACGTCGAACGGCAGCACAAAATCGTTGTAGGTGGCGCCCTGCAAGGCCGAACTAGTGGGACTGTTAGCGGAAACGCGTGTTCGAGTCGCAGATGGCCCAGCGGTCACGGTCGGGTAATAATCAGCGCGATAGTAGCGCAGGACTGCGCGTGCTTGCTGGAACTGCGCTTCCGCCGCTTTAAGATTCTGATTCGATACGTTCACCTGCAGTTCCAGGGCATCAAGCTGAGTATCCTCGAATATCGTCCACCAGGTCCCGCCAAGATTCCGGTCGTTCGGCTGGGCGGGCTTCCAGTCCCCTACCTCCTTATAGGCTGGAGGAGCCGGTGCCGCAGGCGGGCGGTACTTTGGGCCGACCACGCATGCTGTCAACTGCAGCACTGTTATCGCTACCAGAATACGCCCGGCGGCTTTCCCTGAGCTCCTAAGAATCGGTTTTCGAGGTGGCTTCACTTGGTATCTCCCGGCAATGTTGCCTGAACAATTTGGACTTCCTGGCCGGAAATAATCGAGTCGGGCGGATTGATAATGACCTGATCATCCGACTTGAGGCCCGATACGATCTCAATCTGGTTGCCAAAATCGTGCCCTGGAGTGACGGCAGTCAGCACGACTTTCCCGTCTTTCACAATTCCTAGGCGCAACCCTTCGGTGCGGAATAGCAGAGTATTGACCGGAATCAAAAAGGTTGAGGCCTGCGTCGGAACCGCCAAATGGACCTCTGCATAAGAACCCGTGAGCAGTGTGCCGGTCGGATTATCGACATCGATTTCTACAAGCAGAGTACGCGTCGTCAAGTTGATGTCATCGGCAGTGCGCACCAGTTTCCCCTGAAATTTGCGATCCGGAAACTCGGCGAGACTTAGATCCGCTGTCATACCGACTTTGATCCCGCGCGAATATTCCTCTGGAACGTTCACGTAAACGCGCAATTTCCCAGGTTGAGCGATGTGGAACAGATCGGTCTTCGCAGCGTTACTGCTGCCAGAATTGATGAGGTCGCCGATATCGGTGTTGCGCGCGGTGATCACGCCATCGAAAGGTGCGTAGACCTTTTCGAAAGAGACCAGCGCCGAGTACTGCTGTACGGCCGCCTTATCGGCTTCAACCATAGCGTTATTGGCATTGTAGGTGCCGACTGCGTTATCGACGTCCTGTTGTGACACAGCGTTGCTTTTCAGAAGTCCCTGATACCGCGTTTTGGTGATGAAAGCCAACTCGAGATTGGCTTGAGCGGTTAACAGGTTGCTGCGGGCTTGCTCCAGTTGCTGATCGACCTCTGGCGTCTCGATGAGAGCAAGAAGTTCTCCTTGCTTCACGTGCGCGCCGATATCGAAATACCACTTCTTCAAATAACCATTCGTGCGAGCATAGATGGGCGAACTGATGTATGGTTGCACGTTTCCGGGAAGGATGATTTCCTCAGCGGGAGTCGTTTGTTTTGGCGACACCACCGACACCGCCGTCAGAGCAGCTTGAGTTGTCTCCGTGTCTAGCGCGGCGCGCGCCTTGACTCGGGACCAGATGCCGGATATCAAGAGTGCGGCGACCAAGATCACCGCAACAGCCAGGACCAGCCATTGTTTTTCCGTACGCTGTCCTGCGCCGCCATTTGCTGCTGGCGATCTCTCGGCCATTGTTTGTACGTCAGTCTGAGGCAGCATAATTGAATCCCCTAACTTGGATGACTACTACCGTTTTTCCTCTGGGCCCGCATGCGTGCGTGCCCCCTGCAGTACGCTGAAAAATGCCGGGACAAAGAACAACGTCGAAACCGTTGCGAAGAGCAGGCCACCAATGACCGCCCGGCCCAAAGGAGCGTTTTGTTCACCGCCGTCGCCTAGTCCGAGCGCCATGGGCACCATGCCGATGACCATGGCTAAAGCGGTCATCAGCACAGGGCGAAAACGGGTAAATCCTGCTTCCAGCGCGGCCCCAAGGGAATCCATTCCATCCGCCATTTTTTCCGTGGCAAAACTCACTACCAAAATACTGTTTGAGGTTGCAACACCCATGCACATGATGGCTCCCATGAGTGCCGGCACACTCAGAGTCGTGTGCGTTATAAACAGGAACCAGGCGATGCCGGCGAGCGCCGCGGGCAGCGCCGAAATCATGATGAAAGGATCAAGCCAGGATTGAAAGTTGACCACGATCAGCAGGTATACAAGTACGATCGAGAACGCCAGTCCACTCAGCAGACCGATGTAGGAAGCTCGCATGGTCTGAACCTGTCCGCGGACGACGACTCGCGACCCGCGTGGTAACTGTTGCCGGTTTGCGTCAATAATCTTGTTGATGTCACCCGATACGCCACCAAGGTCGCGGCCCGCGACAGAGCCGAAGATGTCAATCACGGGCGCGACGTTGTAATCGGACACAACAGCCATTCCTGCTCCGCGCTGCGTAGACACCAGACTTGCCATGAGCGATGGAGGAGCGTTTGGGTCTGTACCCGTAATCGGAAGATTCGCCAGGTCCTGCAATGTGTCTGCGCGGTATTGCGGCGTCTGCGTCGCGATTTGATAGCTGACGTGATTCTTTGGGTCCACCCAAAACGTAGGCGAAGTTTGGAAGCTGCCGCTCAGGGACACCAAGAGATTCTGCGCAATATTCTGAGCTGAAAATCCAAGCTCTTGTGCTTTCGTACGTTCAACTCTTAGGCGGAGGTAGGGCTCATCGAAGGGCTGCTGAATCCGCAGATCGGTCGCCCCGGAAACATACCTCATTTTCGCGAGCAGTTCGTCCGCGTAGATCCGGTTTCCGTCTAGGTTGTTCCCGACAACCTGAACGTCGATGGGAGCCGGCAATCCAAAATTGAGAATCTGCCCGACCATGTCGGCTGGCAAGAAGGCGAATGAAACACCAGGGAATTGTTTTGGCAGTGTCAGACGAAGCTGGTGAATATAGTTATCCGTGGGATGGTGGCTTTCGGACAGGGTCACAAGAATGTCGGCGTCCGAGTTGCCAACCGGGGCCGAATTGCTGTACGAAAGATTGATGCCGCTATAAGGCAGGCCAATATTGTCTATGACGCTCTGGACCTCGGTAGGCGGAATCTGCTGTCGTATTGACCGCTCGACTAGATCGCAAAGGTTGGCGGTTTCTTCAATGCGCATTCCTGTGGGTGCGCGCATATGAAGCTTGAAAGTGCCGCTGTCAACGCTGGGGAAGAAGTCGCGGCCCAGCCATGGAATCAGAATCGCGAGGGAGCCGAGACAGAACGCAAAGAACGTGATCAGGAACGCACCCCTGTGATGGAGAGAAATCTCCAGCAGGCTGCGATAGCTCCGGCGAAAGCTTTCAAAGGCCTCTTCAAAACGTTTCTGAAGTCTCACCAGCGGATTGCGACTAGTGGCATGTCGCGCCTCCCCTTTTTCTCCCCGCAAGAGGTACTTGGCCATGGTCGGGACGATGGTCCGGGAGAGAAAATAAGACGCCAACATGGCGAAAACGACTGCTTCGGCGAGCGGTACAAAGAGGTAACGAGCCACGCCGGATAGCAGGAACATCGGAGCAAACACAATACAAATTGCAAGTGTGGACACGAAGGCGGGTGTCGCGATCTGCGACGCACTGTCTAACACGACTTCGTCCATCTCCTTCTCTGGTTCTGCTTCGCGATTGCGATTGATGTTCTCGACTTCAACCGTGGCGTCGTCCACTAGAATGCCAACCGCCAGAGCGAGCCCGCCGAGCGTCATGATGTTGATGGTTTGCCCGATCGCACTAAACGCGATGATCGAGGTCAGGATCGCCAGAGGGATCGAGGTCGCGATGATCACGGTGCTTCGCCAACTGCCCAGAAAAGTAAGGATCATGAAAGCAGTCAGGCAAGCGGCAATCAACGTCTCCCGGACCACTCCGCTGATCGCGCCACGAACAAAAATCGATTGATCCGCCAGAGGGGTCATTTTCAGTTGCGCTGGAACTGTGGCCGCAATTTGAGGCAGAAGAGCCTTGATGCCTGCGATCACGTCTAGCGTCGATGCATCCCCAGCCTTTTGGATCGTCAGTAAGACTGAACGCTGTCCGTTTACCCGTACGATGTTGGTCTGCGGGGGGAAGCCGTCGCGCACCCAGGCGACGTCTTTCATATAGATGGTCGTACTGCCAATTGTTTTGATTGGAATACGGTTCAGATCCGCGATCGTCTGCGGGGCTGCATTGGGAATGGAAACGTCATATTCCCTGGAGCCGATCTTGGACGTCCCTGTGGGCAGGATCAGGTTTTGCAGGCTGATCGCGTTGACCACATCCAGTGCCGACAGACCCTTCGACTGCAGAGCAGTTGTGTTGAGATCAACTTGCACCTGGCGTTGCTTACCGCCATAGGGATAGGGCACGGAAGCCCCAGGCACAGTGATGAGCTGTGTCCGAATGAAATTCAGACCGTAATCGTTGAGTTCTTGCTCCGCTAGATTTTGCCCCGAAAGCGCCAATTGAAGTACGGGGACACTCGATGCACTGTAGGCCAGAATGAGCGGTGGCGTCGTTCCAGAGGGCAATTGCCTCAGTTGAGTCTGAGAGATTGCTGTGATCTGTGCAATGCCCCGCTGAATATTTGCCGTGGGCTGGAGGAAAACCTTAACAACGGCCACTCCATACAGCGATTGCGATTCGATGTGCTCGATGTTATCGACGGTAGTCGTAAGCGACCGCTCCGTAACGCTCACGACCCGGTCGCTCATGTCTTGAGGGAGGAGACCGTTGTAGTTCCAGATTATGCTTACGACGGGAATGTCTATGTTGGGGAAAATGTCGGTTGGAGTGCGCACGATCGCGAGCCCACCCATGATTACGATGAGTATCGACACGACTACAAACGTGTAGGGCCGCCGCAATGCTAGTCGAACGATCCACATAGAATCTTCCCTGGTTTTTCGATCACCGACGTCGTCGGTCCGCTAACCGTAGTTACTTGCCTTCTGCAACCTGCAAGAACGAACGGGGTGCAGATGAGCGAGGCTTTGCATCGAGTGCCCGGCGCACAAGACGCGTGAGTTTTGCACGCGCCCGTGCGACCTGGGCTTTCACCGTGCCCTCAACTACCCCTAGAATTTGTGCTGCTTCACTCGTACTGAAACCATCCAAGTCACGCAATTGAAATGCTCTGCGCAACGGGGGAGAAAGCTCCGCTGCGAACTGCAAGAGGTGCTCGTGCAGTTCTGCTTTTCGATACTCTTCTTCTGGACTCGGTCCGAAGTGCACTAACCGTTCTGAGACCATATATCCCTCTTCGTCTCCGAATTGCTCGTTTAGTGACAAGTGGATCTGCCGTGGCCTTCTCCGTAATTGCATCCGCGCACTGTTGCTGACGATGGCAACCAGCCAGGTCGACATTTGCGCCTGCCCTCTGAACTGATCCAGGTGTTTGTAAGCAGAGAGGAGCGCATCCTGAACCGCATCCTCTGCGTCGGCCGCATTGCTCAGGTATCGATAAGCTGTTCTGTGGAGCAAAGGCAGACAACGCGAGAAAGCGTCCTGCAGTTCACGACTCTCTTTCTCTGGGGCAGGCACGTCGATTTCCTGCACGTTTCCGAGGTATGCCGCGTTCGCTTGCATATTGCTCAGCCTCCCAGTCGGGACATGAAAATGCACGCCTGTCTCCAATCAAGCGGAAGGCGATTTAGTCGAGCATTTTCAGCAACATGCGTCGGCTGAGCAATTGGGCAAGGACCTGTGGCAATCAGATGTTCGTCCCCCGCTTGACACCAACGTCGGCATTTCGACTCGACTCGCGTTCCCGAGTTCAATCTCGTCGGCTGTAAATATCGGCCGAGGCGCCCGGTTAACTCGAAGCGCTGGTGTGTTTGTTGTTCAAAGCGCACTTTCACCTTGGCCGTCACACGGCTTTGTATATTTGGAACTAGAAATGCATTCGGCAGTTCAGGAGATAAGAGGAGTCCTATGAAACTTCTTACAGCAGATAAGGTGACACTCGGATTTATTGGCCTGGGCAACATGGGAAGCCGAATCGCACAACGCCTGCTTGATCACGGATACCCCCTCGTTGCATACGACAGAGATACCGCTAAGGCGGAAGCCGTCGTAGCAGAGCGAGGTTTCGCTGCTAAGAACATCCTTGAACTCGCGCGCACTGCCGATGTGCTTCTTTCGTGCCTCACCAATGATGAAGCAGTTCAGAGCGTTTATGCCGGGCCAGCTGGCGTTTTTGCCGGGGCGCGGCCAGGCACCGTCGTGTTAGAGATGAGCACGATCTCCCCAGGGAGTTCGCGGGAACTGCACCGGCTTGGCTCCGAGATTGGCATCGAGGTATTGGATGTAGCCATCTCGGGCAGCACTCCTGCCGCGGAACAAGGTACTCTGACGCTATTGGCCGGCGGCAACCAAGACTTGTTCCATGCCGCTGAACCAATATTCCAGGCGGTAGCAAGGCAGTATTTTCTTGTGGGCGGTCCGGGCTCCGGGACAGTGATGAAGTTGGTGGTCAACACGCTGTTAGGGATTGGTATGCAGGCCGTCGCTGAGGCTGTAGTACTTGGGGAAAAGGCTGGCCTCGATCGCGAGAGGTTACTCGAAGTTTTATCAAAGACAGCGGTGATCGCGCCGGCCCATGTGGGGAAGCTGGCGAGGGTGGCGATCAACGATTACGAACCGCAATTTCCACTTCGCCTGATGAACAAGGATTTCCAGTTGATTCTAAAGACGGCAGCAGAAGCGCATACCCCCATGCCTGCGACTGAAGCGGCGTTTCGCGTCAATTCCGAGGAGCTGGCACAGCACAATGAAGACGACTTCTCCGCTGTCCTGCGGCGAATGGAAGAAGCTGCCGGTATCGCAGATGTTCACTCCGCCTCGATGACGAGTTGACCCGGAGGCCAAAATGCCGATGCTACAAGGGTCGGCTGAGGGGTCCAATCACATTGGGTCTGCGAGGCGTTACATCGGGATGTTCCGCTACAGCTTATCGTCGGCGGGGATAGGAAGCTTCTCCTCAATCTTCCGGATTTCCTTCGGTGCATGCTTCCGGAAGAGACGGTTCAGATCCGGCGTAAATTCGTGTTGAAGATCCCCAATCGCATCCGAGCTCAGCGCACCACTAAAGCGATTCATGGTTTCACCAATATTGCGGTCCTGTCTCGGGTAGTAGCTGTTTTGTAGCGAACTGGTAAACAGAGTACCCAGAAATTCGGACGTGTTGAATGTGTTATCTCCGCTGTCAGCCCTGGTTATCACAACTCTGGTTACGGCATACCACGACCGAGAAACAAGACTTCTCTTGTGTGAGGGGAAATATCGAGGATCCTGATGCAAGATCGTCGATAAAGCAACGGTCTGGATGAATTTCCGCGATTCTGTGTCCGCCAGAGTCGCCCCAAATCGCTTCCCCCAACCATGCACTCCTCCGCCATACTCGGGCCACTGATCCTGGGCTTGGTCCAAAGTCGCCTGAAAAGCCGCCGACACGAATGTGGAGGGCGAATGGGGTTGCTTCAGAAACAGGTCGAATTTACAACGTGCGGACAACGGAGTGTAGTCCATGGTTCCGATCGTCGACTTAGCTTCTGTGGCGTTCGCTGGAGGTTGGACAAACGTGTCTTGCACTTGGAGGCGACATGGACTGGTCGCCATCTGGCGCGCACGCTTCATTTGCTTCGTTGCCAGCAATTCCATCGTTGCAGCCACCACCTGCCGTTCGCTCAGAGATCGTTCTGTTCCTAGCCAAGCCACTGCGGGTTGGCGACGGTGCCGTCAAAGTGGTGAGTTGTTTTGTAGAGTTCGAACTGGCCGGCTTCTGCCGCCTTTGCCGTCTTGGCGAGAAGAGCTGCTACCTGGGAAGAGTCCATCGGCTGAAAAGTCCGGGCGGCCTGGAGGGCTTGCTGAAGGATCGGAAGCGAATCGCAGCCCGTGATGACGACGCTGGTGGGAAGATTCATCGCATAGTGCAGACACTCGACCGGGGTAGCGGTCTTGCTACCGAGTATGAAATGGTCGCCCATGGGTTTCATACCCAGAACTCCGATATCGCCCTTGGTCAAGACCGGCAACACCTTCTTCTCGAAACTGTTGAAGTGGGCGTCCATTACGTTGAGAGGCATCTGGACGGCATCGAACGTGAAGCCATGCTGTGCGGCGGTGGCCAGCATCTTTAAATGAATGTCTGGACTCTTGTGGCCTGTGAAACCGATGAAACGGACCTTGCCCGCTTTCTTGGCTTCCAGGACGACCTCCATCGCTCCGCCCTTGGCGAAAATGCGATCCGGATCGGAATCGCGAATCACTTCATGGAACTGGAGTAAGTCAATTCGGTCCGTCTGCAACCGCCGCAACGATTGATCGAGTTGGGCTGCCGCAGCGGCCTTATTTCGGCCATCGATCTTGGTCATCAGGAAGGCTTTCTGGCGATAACCATCGCGCAGCGCTCGGCCCATTCGAATTTCGCTTTCTCCGTCGTTATAGTCCCAGCAGTTATCGAGAAAATTGATTCCTTCATCGATTCCAGTGCGAATGATACGAATACTTTCGTCGGGATCGCTCTGCTTGCCCAAGTGATACCCGCCGAGTCCGATCAGCGAAACTTGTTCGCCGGTGCGGCCCAGAGTTCGATGGAGAATTCCGTTCTTGCTATCCGGCTTTGCGGCTCCGCTTAGGCTTCCGGCCGCTAATAAAGATGCAGCAGTTATGCCGAGAAACTCTCTTCTGCTCACACCGGGGTCCTGGTTTGCGAGCATTCTGTCGGTCGCTGCCGACTGCTCGGAAAGATCGAAACGTGAATGATTCAAGTCGCTATCGCTCGGAGTCATGGCAAGTCCTCATGTGCAGTTGCAGAAGCGAGCGTTATCAGCAAATACTATTCCTTAAAAGCGCCCAACCGAGGCCCATTTGCCTTGCCTCGTCGCCTTGCCTGGCACACGAAGCGGAAATAGTTCAGGAAGCCAGTTCGGTAATCCCAGTTAGTTCCAGGTATTCGTTCTCAGACAATTGCAACGACGCTGCCTGTATGTTTTCTTCAAGATGCGCAATCGAAGAAGTCCCGGGGATGGGCAGCATAATCGGCGACCGTTTCAGCAACCACGCCAATGCAATCTGGATAGGTTTTACTTTGCGAGCCTTCGCAATCCGTTCCAGCAGCCTGCCGGCCACGCGCCCTGCTCCCAGAGGGAACCACGGAATGAACGCGATCCCATTGTGCTCGCAGTAATCCACGACATTGTCCCATTCGCGATCGGCGAAACTGTACCGGTTCTGGACCGACACGATCGGCACGATCTTCTGCGCGCGGTCGATGTGTTCCACAGTGACGTTGGACAGGCCGACCAATCGGATCTTTCCTTCTGATTGCATGTTCGCCAGGGTTTCAATCGAGGCATCGAAAGGCACCACAGGATCGGGCACGTGCAGTTGATATACGTCGATTAGGTCGAGGCGAAGTCTCTTCAGGCTGCCTTCCACCGCCTCACGCAAGTGCGCTGGGCTGGCATCATGGGTCCACTGGTTTGGGCCAGGGCGATTCCATCCACCTTTAGTCGCGATCAAAAGACCCTTCGGGTAAGGCGCCAGCGCCTCGGCAATCAGCTCTTCGCTAACGTTAGGGCCGTACGAATCAGCAGTATCGATAAAGTTGACGCCAAGCTCAACGGCTCGGCGAAGAACGGCTATCGCGGCGGCACGATCCCTGGGTGGACCCCAGATTCCTTCACCCGTCAGGCGCATGGCACCGAAGCCAAGACGGTTGACGGTGAGATCACCACCGAGTGAGATCGCTCCCGCGTAAGCCGCCGACGAACTTGTTGCTTTCCTGGTGTTCTCTTTCATGTTCACTCTCAAAATGCCTTTTGTTTGTTAGATGGTGAAAGTTCTACTCGGCCTCAATTTTCTATTTCGAAGAGCGGGCCGTCCATACATCACTCCGCAGGGCGCCAACTGGAATTGCGCGCCTTTATCCCTGGGGCGACCGTCGTCGTGTCAGGCCCCAGGTCTTTTTCGTAAACAATGTCATGCCGGGTGACTGTGAAAGTCTTGACCCCAGACGACCGGTACTCCGCGGGATATGCCACCAAAACCAGGCCGGTTTTCTTATCGCCGCCGGAGACCTCCTCCGTGAAAACCTCCGCCCTCGAAACCTCCCCCATGGAAGCCTCCGCCAAAGCTCGATTGCCCACGGGCGGGAGAAGCCTCTCGCTACTCCGCCATGATTAAAGCCGCTGAATGCACCGGAGTGGGTGCCACCGAAGCCTCGCCCACCGGCAAAGCCGCCGTGAAATCCACCGGCGCGATTGAAGCTGTTGCAATTGACGAAAACTCTGCTGTGGGAGATGTAGGCCCCGTGGTTGAAAATGATCCCATGGTTGTGCCAGTCATATCCCCAGTGTCCCCACCCCCAGCCAAAGCCGCCAAAGAAGCCGAGCCCAAAGCCGAGCCCAAACGTATTCCAGGACCATCAAAGAACAGCCCCGGATACCAGTACCAGCCGGGCCAGACCCCGATAGGCTGTCCATACACGAGCCAAGGGTCGTATTCAGGAACGTAAACAATCTCAGGGTCTGCCGGTTCGATCAGAATGGTTTGCCCCTGTTTGCTCACCTTTTCCTGCGATGTGCTCTTTAAGTTGCCGGCCTTCTCCGCACGGTCGCGCATTACCTGCACCGCATGACGTTCTGCTGCTGGTTGACGTAAGCATCGCCAAGCGACGACGTCCACGAGAGATTCTTGTCCATGTTGGCGAGGACCGAAGGAAACTCCACGAGGGCCTTCACACTGGGATCCCAGGGCTGCTTATCGACTTCTTTGCCAAGTTGTTCGCCCTTAAGATCGGTATGTTGTTGCAGCCACCGGTCGGCTTCCACAACTTGGTCGGGATAGGTAGCAGCGGCGAGGATCTGTGCCACCAGCGCATCCGGATACAATGCGATCGGCGCCGCCAGTTGCTGCAGCTGTTCCGGCGTCTGTTGCGCGACCTCAACTGGCGGTTGTGCGGCGGATTGGTCAGCCTGCGCGACCGATACGCCCGGCGAGGTGGCGAGCACAAGGCAACAAGAAAGAAAAAGCGATAAACTCTCTTTTAGAACCTTCACAATTTAATCCTCCTGTGGCGGGGTCGCTGCATAACGGCTTATGGCTCCGGCCGATCTCCGGTTATTAGCTGGCGAAGTCGGCGGCACTTAGAGCGGCAAAGTGCCGAACTGTTAGTGGACAAGCCGGATGGTCGCATTGACACGCGATTTCGAGTCTTCACTTCCCGCGTCACGGCAAGCTTCTCCGCAGTATTCTTCTCCGCTGGCTACATTGCAAAGACAAGGTATGTGCGCGCACTTTTTGGTCTCTTGATTCGCCATTACCATTCCGTCCTTTCGAATTCAGATCCGCCTGCTCCGATTACCGAAGCAACTTGCGACTCTTGACGTAGCGCCGTTCCCTGCACCGACCGAGGTGCTTCGAGGGAATCCTCTAGGCGGTCATGTTTCGGCAACTACGCCATTTCTAGTGATTGCATCCAGCTCTCCAAACGTCGCGATGCCGCTAAGCCCATGCGTTCCAAGGTTGTTCGGTTGGCGACGTGAAGACCTCTAGCTGTCCTGAGTGTCAATAGGTTGATAGTGCTGTCGGCATTTGGACGGATCTCAGGGGCGTAATGATGCTTGGTTCTAGACGCGCCTGTCTGTTTCCGAAAACCTGCACTCCCAACACCGGAAACTGCCCGCCGGACCCGTTTTTGGGGACTGAGGACACTGCGTTATCATGTTCTCCCGCTCAGGATTTGGTTAAGAACATGCTAGACGAGGACGAGGCCCGGCTGTGATCCCGCATAAATGGCGAGGAGTTGTTCACTTTTTTGCCGGCGCCATTGCTCTCGTATTGCTCACCAAGATCGAGGCGGCTAAATGACGCCGGCGGCCGCCCCCACGGTTTTTGTTGTCGATGACGACGACTTGGTGCGTGCCTCAATCCAAGGCATGCTGAAGTCGGTTGGCTTGCGCTCCGAGACCTTCGGTACGGCGCAAGAGTTTCTACGCAGCAAGCGGACGGACGGGCCAAGTTGCCTGGTCCTCGACGTGAGACTTCCCGGAGTCAGCGGTCTGGATTTTCAGCGGGAGTTGGCTGATGCGGGCATCCGGATTCCCATCATCTTTATCACCGGTCATGGAGACATTCCGATGACCGTGAAAGCGATGAAATCGGGTGCGGTGGAGTTTCTGACGAAGCCCTTCCGAGACCAGGACTTGCTGGATGCGATTCATCAGGCATTGGATCGTGACCGGATAGCGCGTCAACAGCAGAGCGAAATTGGCGAGTTGAGAAAGCACTACGAGTCGCTGACCGCACGCGAGCGTGAAGTTATGGCTCTGGTAGTTTCAGGCATGCTCAACAAGCAAATAGCGTTTGAACTCGGAACCAGCGAAATCACCGTGAAGATCCATCGCGGGCACGTGATGCGGAAGATGCAGGCTGAATCACTAGCGGAATTGGTCAGAATGGCGGCGAAACTTGAATTGACGGGCGGTCGCGAGTGAACGTCCTCACCGAATTCAAGGTTATTGTCTGGCTGCAATTTCCTGGGTAGCCGCTTTTGGCGGCGGCCCGACCCATCGATGCCCATCCTGTTTCCTTATCAGCGTTACGGTGAGTAGCGTCTTCGGAGGCTTCGCGCCGGGCCTCTTATCTGTTGCTTTCTTCGAAATCGACCATCTCAGCCTGGGACGTAAGTATCGCCTATAACATAACGCTCGAGGTGCGCCACGGGACAAGTACTGGCGGGCCTAGCAGCGCGGGATGGTGGAGCTCTCAGCCGGGGTCATTCCTGCGCCTCTGCACTGGGAAGTGTGAAGTTAAAAGTGGCGCCGCGTCCAGAGTTGGATGTGGCCCACAAGCGGCCGCCGTGCGACTCAATAATTGACCGACTGATTGAGAGCCCCATGCCGGTACCTTGGGCCTTGGTGCTGAAGAATGCATTAAAGATCTGGTCAGCCTGGTCCGGGGGAACCCCCATGCCTGTGTCACTGACCGAAATCAGCAACTGACCACCTTCGCCCCTCATGGATCTGATTGTTAGTTGGCCTCCGCTCTTCGTGTTCTGCATCGCTTCGACGCCGTTGAGCATGAGATTCATCAGAACTTGCTGCAATTGCACTCTGTCGGCCACAACCCGCGGTGAGTCCTCCGACAATTCGGTAAGAATCGAAACGGAATGTCTGGATGCTTCACTGCGCAACAAGACAACCATCTCTTGGATGACCTCGCTCACATCCACCAAACTGGTTTGTGGCGCGCCCTTCTTGAATAACTGTCGAAGCCGGCTGATGATATCAGCCGCCCGCGTTACCGCGTTGACCATCCGCGCCGCGGATTCACGAGCCTCTCCTATATCCGGCTGCTCGCGCGCCAGCCACCGCAAGCAAGTTCTGGCATCGGTCGCCGCGGCCGCAATCGGTTGATTGATCTCATGTGCCAGCGATGCAGTCAATTCCCCCATCGTCGTCGCCCGGTTTATGTGCGCTAGATCGGCCTGCAGCTGGCGTAATCTTTCGCGCTCTTTCTCCGCCTGCCTTCGTTCGGTCATGTCTATACCCGTGCCCACGAATTCGACCAATTCGCCGGAAGCGCTGAAAACAGGGTGACCGACCGAGCGGCTGTACTTGGTCGAGCCGTCCGGGAGAACAATGCGGAAGTCAACTTCGAAATCTGATCTCTCACGAATCGCTCGTTCGACCGCTTTATTGAATGTAGTCTGGTCCTCGGGATGAATACGCTGAAACGCTTTTTCGAAGGACGGAGAATTGCTTTCTGGATCGAGCCCAAACAACCGATACTGTTCCTGCGACCAGTGGACGTTCTCTCTGCGGGCTACGTTCCAGGCCCAACTGCCTGTGTGAGTCAGCCTTTGCGCTTCCTCTAAATATGCCTCGGTCTGCCGCAGGGCTACTTCCGCGCGTTTGCGTTCGGTAATGTCGGTGACCGCTCCGACCAATTCGGTCTTGCCCGGTTGACCTGTCTCCAGAAGATGCCCCACAACGTGGACATGCTTGACCGATCCATCAGGCATAAGCAACCGGTGTTCTATATCAAAATCCTTAGCGTTTTGAGATGTGCGATCGATTACCTGTTGAACGCGGACTCTGTCCTCCGGATGGGTTCGTTGCAGAACGAGCTGAAGACCAGGTCTTGTTTCAGGGCCGTATTCAAAAATTCGAAATGTTTCTTCCGACCAGTAGATTTCGCCGCCCAAAACATTCCACCCGAAACTGCCCGTCTTGCTTAGTCTCTGCGCTTCCTCTAGATAAGCTTCGCTGCGCCGTAATTCTTTGGTTCGTTCCATGACCTTAATCTCGAGTAGGTCTCGGGCCTGGCGCAGTTCCGCTTCGTGGTCCTTCAGGGCCTGCTCCGCCCGCTTCCGGTCGCTGATGTCAGTGCACGTACCGAACCATTTCACGATCCTTCCTTCGGTATTCCGGATGGGTGTTCCGCGCGTCTTAAACCAACCGTACGTCCCATCGCCCCTGCGAATCCTGTATTCCACGTCATAAGGCTGGCGTCCGGCCACAGATTCTGTCCAAAATTGCCGGGTAGGCTCGCGATCGTCCGGATGCAGCGCCTCCATCCACGCCCAGCCGAGCAATTCGCTCTCCGAGATACCCGTGTACGTTGTCCACTGTGCGCTGAAGTAGTCGCACCCGCCATCCGGACCGGCACCCCATACCAACTGCGGCAGCGCCTCGGTAAGGTTCCGCCATCTTTGCTCGCTCTCCCGCAGCGCTTCCTCCGCCCTCCGTCGCGAGGCACTGAGCCAGCACACCGTCAACGCCAATGATGCAAAGAGTGTCAGGGATAAGACCCGATAGGGCACACGAATCCCCGCGAGCTCGACGTAAGGGACGAGCGGCTGGAAAAAATAGCCCAGGCTCACTACGGAAAGGAGTAAGGCAGTGAGGCCCGGGAGCATCCCACCAAACCAAGCCGTGAGGGCTACGGCGGTAAGGAAAAGCGAGCCGCGGATATCGAAGCCCCTCCCAAAGAGCAGCGCCACCCCCAGCGCGACCCCAACGGAGCCGACAGCGAGCCCGTAGCGCCAACCTTGTCTAAGGATGGGAGGCGGAATCTTCCAGCCCGTCATGGTTTATCTGTCCGCTGTGTAGAGCGCGACGACACCGGAAGACATTGTAATTAAATTGAGCTGCTGCAGTGAAATTGTCAATTTCTCAGCCATCCAATGCGTTCTTTACCACCAAAGCTCACGGCGCCGGCATGGGACTTCGGATCAGCCGTACGATTGTTGAGTCCGATGGGGCCGCGTGTGGGCCTCCGACAATTCTTCCCGAGGCACAAGTTTTTATTTCGCTCTACCCATTAAAGCCAATGCACATGACTGATCCCCGCAGCCGAAATTTCGACCCTATACCAAAGTATGATCGCGCCGCCACCTAAGCATAATTGCGCCATCTTTGAACGCGCTGCTAACGTTGCGTCATGGTCGTTCGAAAGAAGGGGAAAATGGTGGCAATCGTTGATGACGATGATTTGATGCGCAGCGCATTGCAGGGCCTGCTGAAATCAGTCGGCCTGCCGGCGCAAGCGTTTGCTTCAGCGGAGGACTTCCTGAAGTCTGGCCAACAGCAACAGGTTGGATGTCTGGTCGCCGACATCCGCATGCCGGGAATGTCCGGTCTGGAATTGCAGGCCAAGCTCAACGCTGATCAGTGCAGGATTCCGACCATCTTCATCACGGCACACGGCGACGAAAAAATGCGGATGCAGGCCTTAAGAGCAGGCGCCGTAGAGTTCATGGCAAAACCATTCGACGATGAGGTCCTGCTCGAAAGTGTCCGAGCGGCTCTGGAGCGTTGAGCCCGATAAGAAGCGTGCACGCAGCACAAGGGGGTTCTCTGTGACAGCTACTGGGACATGGCGAACGGGTGATCAGGATTCTTACGACCGCAGATTCCAGCAGGTCATCGGCAATAGTCCTGCGCTGGAAGCAGTGCTCGAACAAGTCGAACGCGTCGCGCCGACGGGTTCCACCGTGTTGATCCAGGGAGAAACCGGAACCGGTAAGGAACTCATCGCACACGCGATCCACAACATCAGCTCAAGGTGCGGGCGGCCTTTCGTACGGTTGAATTGCGCTGCCATTCCGCTGGATCTGCTGGAGAGTGAGCTTTTTGGCC
>Ga0187859_10000296_pt1 | contig 34079 bp, 34 predicted proteins | sample June2016WEW_10_1_2_FD_133019 | JGI IMG/M metagenome (GOLD analysis project Ga0187859, IMG submission 133019) | Peatland microbial communities from SPRUCE experiment site at the Marcell Experimental Forest, Minnesota, USA - June2016WEW_10_10 | ecosystem: Environmental > Terrestrial > Soil >...
CCCGGGCCTGTCGTTTGCACCGTAATGTCGGAATAGCCGTGAACACACCTCACCCGGAGGTCCGAGCGTCATGAGCCCCAACAGCCGTCTTCGGATCGCGTTCGTCGCGGACACCCTGCACTCGCACTCCGGGGGGGGAATACTTTCCGCCGAATTCGTGGTCGAGCGACTCCGGCATGAGCACGCGGTGATCACCGTAGCCACCGACGGGGACGACATCCTTCCGAGCTTCCAGTTGCCTCTTCGGGCGATGCGGGAGATGGGCTTCGTGATGGCGAAACCCGATCGGGCCGTCCTGGCGCGCGCTTTCGCGAACGTCGACGTCGTCCACCTGCAGTTTCCCTTCTGGCTCTCGTTCGCAGCCCTAAGGGATGCGCGCCGCCTCCGTTTACCGGTCGTCGCCGCCTTCCACGTTCAGCCCGAAAACGCTCTGTTCAGCGTGGGGATCCACTCCGCCTGGCTCAACGACGCCATTTATGGCGTGCTCGTGAAGCGCTTCTACAACAAGGTGGACGCCGTGCTGTGCCCCACGGAGTTTGCGGCGCAAAAGCTGCGCGACCACGGCCTCACGACGCGCACTGTCGTCATCTCCAACGGCGTCCCGCCCGACGTCGCAGGGGCCATGGCCGCCAACCCTCCCGCGACCCATCACGCGCCTTCCGGTCGCTTTTTCATCCTCGCAGTGGGACGATTTGCGGCAGAGAAGCATCAAGACGTGATCATCGAAGCCGTCCGGCTTTCCCGCCATCGCGACCGGATCCGGCTCGTGCTCTCCGGGTGGGGGCCGCGCGAAGACGAGCTCAAGCTCCTCGCATCCAGCCTGCCGAACGGCGCCGAAATTGGCTTCCTGTCGCGCGAGAAGCTCGTCGAGGACTATCGCACGGCCGACCTCTTCGTCCATGCGGGCGAAGTCGAGCTCGAAGGGATGTCGGTGCTCGAGTCCATGAGTGCGGGGCTGCCCGCGCTCATTGCCAACGCCCCCGAGAGCGCCGCCTCGAAGCTCGCCCTGAATGAGGACTTCACCTTTCCCGCCGGCGACGCGACGGCGCTCGCCGCCAAGATCGACGCGCTCATCGACAACCCGGCGAAGCTCGAGGCGGCACGCGATCTCTATCGAGAACGTGCGCGTCATTTCGACTTCAATGCGTCGATTGAAAAGCTCGTAGAGCTTTACCGGTCGGTCATTGCGGCAGCGGGATCGCAGCGCGAGATTGCACCCTAGTGTGACAACGCGGGTCCGGCCGGCGTGCGTGGCGACAGCTACTCGGTCGAGAACCGATGCACCATGACGTGCCGGTACGGCGCGCCGGGCTCGAGAATGACGTCGCCCCGCCATGCCGGTACGTTGATGGAATTGGGAAACCTCTGCGTCTCGAGACAGAATGCGTCGTACGGCTTGTACGTGTGTCCCTTGCCCGTGATGGTTCCGTCGAGAAATACTCCCGCGTAGAATTGGACGCCCGGCTGGTTGGCTTCGAGCGTCATGACCCGACCGGACCGGGGATCTCTCACGCGCCCCGCGCGCCGAAGTGCGTGGGGATCGCCCTTGACGATGAAGTTGGTGTCGTAGCCGGGCGGGTTACCGGCGACCACAACGGCCATCAAGTCTTTGCCTATGGCTTTCGGACTCGTAAAGTCGAACGGAGTTCCGCCGACGGGCTTGATCGTGCCGTTCGGAACCACCGGGTCGCCGGGCGTGTACAGGTCGGCGTAGAGCGTGAGCTCGTGGTCGAAGACCGGGCCCGAATCGTACCCGGCAAGATTCCAGTAGGCATGGTGCAACATGTTCACGACGGTGGTTCTGTCCGCCGTCGCGTCCATGTCGATCCTGAATTCGTTGTCGTTCGTCAGCGCATACGTCACGCGCGCGGTCACGGTCCCGGGATAGCCCTCTTCGCCGTCTTTCGAAACGTACGTGAACGTGATGGCGGGTCCGTTCGAGGTATCGCTCGGCTCGGCGTTCCACACGACCTTGTCCCATCCCTTGCGGCCGCCGTGGAGGTGATGGGGCGGATCGTTGATCGCAAGGTTGTACGCGCGTCCCTCAAGGTCGAATTGTCCGCCTCGGATTCGATTGCCGACGCGGCCCACTGTGGCGCCAAAGTACGCGGTGCCCTTCCGATACCCACGGAGGTTCTCGAACCCCGACACGACATCGCCGAGCTTGCCGTTGCGGTCGAGCACGTGAAGCTCCGTAACGGCGGCGCCGTAGTTGATGACTTTCATCACCAAGGCGTGCGCACCGGTCAGCGTGTAAGCGCTCACCTCTCGGCCGTCAAAGGTTCCAAATGGGCTCTGGACGATGGGCACGGGTTGACTGCTTTCGTTGCGGAGGCGGCCGGCGCCTGCCGAGTCGGCGTCGTGACCGCCGCGTTCGACCGCCCCATGGCCGACGGGGTGCGGCATCCGCGAGGGACAGGTGAGCTTCGGGACGTTTGCGCCGGTGGCGTGCACGCCGGGTACGGGCGCCTGGGAAATGGCGATGCGCCGTCACCGCAGTCGGCCTATTCTGCAACCACTGCGAACCATGATCCGGTCGGCGATCGGAGAACCCGGTCGGCCCCTGACGGCGCGATGGCGGAGCGCGGCCCCCGACGTCGCCCGGGGCGTCCGCGCTGCCTTCGTGACTCTCGTTCCGTTCTATGGGGCCATTGCGCTGGCTCGTTCTGAGCTTTCGTGGATGGCGCTCGGCGGCTGGTTTGGCACGCTCGCCGACCCCGGGGGTCCGCGCGCGCGGCGCGCTCGGGTCCTCGTCACGTTCGTGGTGATGGGCTGTCCCCTCGTCTTTCTCTTCGAAGAGCTGTCGCGCTGGCGCTGGCTCGCAACCGCAGCGCTGATGGCCCTCGCGTTCGCGATGTCGCTTCTGCGAGCGGTCGGCGGCTCCGCCGGCACCCTTGGAACGTTCTTGACGATCATCGCGGCCATCGCCTCCGGACGGACGACGATCTCCGGCGCCGACGCCGTCTACTGGGCCCTTGGCGGGACTCTCGCCCTCGTCGTTTCGTCGATCGTCTGGCCGGTTTGGACTCATCTTCCGATCCGGCGCGCGGTAGCCCTCATCTATGAAGAACTCGCTTCCTATCTCGAGGATGCGGAGCGTGCCAGCAGGACGACGGGCGGCCGCGATGGGAACTGGACGGACCTGGTGCGAACGCATCACCGTAGGATTCGCGCCGCATTAGAAGCGGCCCGGGAAGCCGCGCTGGCGGGGCGCGCACGCCGTCAAGGGGAGACGCAGTTCGGCGGCACCATTCGCGCCCTACTTGGCGCAGCGGAGGTTCAGTTCCCACTGCTCGCATCGTTGGTCGTCGAGATCGAGTCGCGTGAACCGCCGCTCGGCCTCGAAATGACACGTCTGAAGGAACTCGCCGCAACCAACCGTGCCGTAGCCGCGGTGCTTTCTTCGAGTGACTTTCGGGGACCGGCCGCGCGGTTGCGCCAGATCCCCAGGCGACCCCAGACCGCGGCGACGTCGCTTGCGGAACGGCTAGCCGCGCGTTCGGAGGAGGCCGCCGACCTGGCGGTCGATTGGGTACGAAGTCTCGCCGGTGTCCGAAACGCTTCGGCCTCGGTACCGCGGCTCCCTCCGGGTACTCCCACCGCGCTCACGGCGGTCGTCGGCGTGGGGACGTTCGACGGCGAGCGCGGCGTGCCGGCGCTTCGCGCCCGTGTTCGGGCGCTCTGCGACGCGCTGTCGGGGAATTCGCCTTTCGCCGAGCACGCGTTGCGCGTCTCTCTGGCCTCGGGGGCCGCGTCGCTCATCGGCGACGTCGTTTCGCCCAGCCGCGTGTATTGGGTCACGGTCACGACCCTTGCCATCCTGCAGCCCTATCCAGGCGCAACCGTCAAACGCGCCAGCGAACGGGTCGTCGGCACGGTTCTCGGATGCGTCCTGGCTCTGCTCATCACCACTACGGTCCGCTCGCCGATCGCCCTCACGATCCTGCTCGTGCCCTTGTCCGTGGCTGCCGTCGCGACACGCCCGCGCAGTTACCGTCTCTTTACCTTCTTCTTGACGCCCGTGTTCGTCTTGGTCACAGGCCACGCGCACGATTGGCACGCCGCCGCCCTTCGGGCAAGCGACGCGATCCTCGGCGGGGCCGTCGCGTTTGTCGCCGGAGTCCTGGTGGCGCCATCGTCTGAACGACAGCGCCTTCCCGATGCGCTGTCCGAAGCGCTTTCTTGCCTGAGTCGCTACGCGTCCGCGGTTCTTGGCTCGCTGTCCACGGATCACAGACCGCGAGGCAACGAGCGAACGGATTCGCCTCGACGCGCGACGGGCGTTGCATTGGGCGCGGCAGAAACCGCTCTCGAGCGCTTGTTGGCCGAGCCGCTCGGCGACCGGAGTTACGCCGCCGATGCGATGCTGCTCCTCACCTACGCGAGGCGGCTGGGCACGGCGCTCACCTCGATCGATGTCCTCGCACAAAGCGATCCCCGCGGCGCGGCCACCGCGGGCGCCGACGTCGTCGGCGACTACCTCTCCGCAGTCTTGCGCACCGCTGCGACCTTCGCGATCCACGGCCGATCGCCTTCCGACACCCACACGCCACTGCCACCGACTCCGCCGGGGATCGGGGCCATGCTTGAACGCGTCGTGCGATGGGCTGCGCTCATCGCCGGCGTCGTGGAGCACCGGCGCCCAGGCATCAACCAGTGACGGTCGATCGTCGGAGCGTTGCAACGAGGAGAGCTGCCATGAGCGAACCGTCGCATCAAGCCCGAGCGGATCGGATGGCAAAACCAGCGAACTCCGATCGTGACGGAGGCTCGGGCCTGCCCCTCGCCCTACGTCAAACCCTTGTCGCCGTGCTCATCGGCGCTCGGTTGTCGGGCCTCGCCGTTGCGGTTTGCCAGTGCTCCCGTCGAAACAGCCCCGCAGCGCCTGGGCAGCAGGCATGCGAGGGCGGCGGGGCAGCCGGCTGCAACGGCCTAGGGGCGACGCACGACAACGGCACGGGCGTTTTCAAAAATCTGGCTCGCGACGCGGAGATTTTCCGGCAGGGATGCAACAGAGGCCACGCGCCCGACTGCACCCGCCTCGGGTCGGCGTACGAGAACGGCGATGGTGTCTCCCGGGACCTGGCTCGGGCCGCGGAGCTCTTCGCGCTTGCGTGCGACGGGGGCAGCGCACCGGGCTGCAAGAGCCTCGGAGTGATGTGCGAGAGAGGCACCGGCGTTGAAAAGGACCTGGTGCGCGCTGCGGAGCTCTTCCAACGAGCGTGCGATCGAGGCGACGCGACGGGCTGCAACAAGCTCGGATTCATGGTTGGGCACGGCGCTGGCGTTGCCAAGGACGTGGAACGCGCTGCAGCCCTCTTTCGGCAGGCGTGCGACGGGGGGGACCCACTCGGCTGCTACAGGCAACGATAAGGTGAGCGACGCCCCCACAGACCTAGGTCCGCCGAAACGGAGGCCGCCACGGGTGGACGTTCCGCGGATCGAACCGGGGGGGCCGCGACCGCGACGGGATGACCCATCGACGCAGGGTTCTCAGGCATCCCCCGGTCGAAGGACCCCCGCCCCATCTGTGTGCGCGGTCAGCCATTGGGGCACGAACACCAGAACGACGGGAATGGAGGCGTATACGGCAGTCGTGGCCCAAGCCGCGAGTGCGAAGCCGCCCCGGTCATACAACCATGAGCCGAGGATGTCGCCGAATCGAATGGCCACGAAGAGCACGGTGCTGCTCATCATCATCGCCGCACCTTCCAACCCTCTCGGGCAGGACCGCAGTATGAGCTCGTAATACGCGCACGTGGGCAGGCCGCCAAGCAACCCGAGCAACGGTGCCAAAAGCAGCGATTGCATCGGCGTCTTGAGAAAAAGCAGAGGGATCACCTGAGGAATCGCAAGCCCCGTGCTCCACCACAGCAGTCTCGAGAGGGGGACTCGTTTGCACAAAAAGCCATACGCGATCGGCGCGGGCATGAGCGATAGGTAGAAGAGCCCCATAAACCAGCCATATTGGTTGCTGGTCGCTCCAAGCCGATCGGTGAGGTAGAAAAAAAGTGGCGTCGCAAAGCAGGGGCTAAACTGCCAGAGTAACCAGACGAGCATGGCCGGCCAGAGGGCTCGATGGCGTATGAAACGCAGGATCTCGTGCCCAGTCGTGTGCGCATGGGGCGTCACTCGGCCATGCCCCGGGTAGATGGATCGGGGCCGCCAAAGCCCCAACGGCAGAATGAGCAGGCTCAAGGCGGCAAGCCCCCGGAACAACGAATCCGGGCTCGTGTGACTCTGCAACCAGCCACCGAGGATGAAGGACAACGCCGTCAGTCCGGAATCGACCAGTTGGGTGAGCGCGCCGAGCCGCCCGGTCATCGCCATTTCCTGGCCGACCAGGGTCGTGAGAGCTTCCAAGGACGCAGAAACGAAAAGGAAAAAGAGGTTGGCGGCGAACATCGAGAGAACGAGCGCAAGCACGCTGCGGCGTCCGAGCGGGAGAGCGAGATAGACGAGGGCTGTGAGCGGTCCGAAGAGAAGGAAATAGCCGCGGTCGCGCCTCGCCAACGGCGACCACCGGTCCCTCACGAACCCGAAAAGGAAGCTCACCGACAGTGGCGTGGCGATCACGAATTGCGCCAATGCCATATCCCTTGGACCAAGCTTCAGCGTATCCTTGAGGATAAATTGGACAGGAATCTGCGCAATGCCTCCGTCGGGGTCCCCGAGACCCGTCACGAGGTTCAGGATCAGGAAATAACGTGCCACCTGGCGAAACGAGCGGTTCGGTGCTTCTTGCCACTTGTCCGGCGCTCGCTGCATCTCGGACCTCGCCGCCTTTTGCCAGACTAGAGCACCAAACTTGTTGGCTCCCGTCGACTTTCTGCGGCTTTCCCGCCTCTCGCGCCGTTGCTCCTCCTCACAACGCAGCAGCATTCCTCGTCGTCGCGCCTTGCGAGAGGCCAAACGGCTTGAAATCCTCGGTCCTCCAACCTGTTCGGCGCTCTAGCCCGATGCCGCGGCGTGCACCCGGTCGGGGCAGCCGCGAGGCAGCCCTATGGGCCCGTCACGTCCTCGGACGACCGCCGGAAAGCGGCCGCGCGGAGCGGCGAGCGGGGAGCGCCGCCCGGGGCGATGCTTTTCGGTCTCAGCGCGTGAACCGCTCTCCGACGAGGCTTCGGTAAATATCGACGAGCCGATCCACGCTGTGACCGAAGTCGAGCGTTTGCGCGAACTCGGCGTAATGGGCACCCGCGAGGCTCAAAAGGTCCGGGTCGTCGAGGAGCGCGTCGAGGCGATCGGCGAGGGCTTGCGGGTCTCCGCATTTGAAACGGAAGCGATCGTCCATGGCGAAGTCGCCCGCCGCGCTCTCGGCGCTGTCGGAAACCAGGACGGGCAGGCCCGTCGACATGGCCTCCACAACGGCCATCCCTTCGAGCTCGATGTCGCTGGCGTGCACGAAGATGTGTGCCGATTCGTAGAGCTCCTGCAGTCGAGGCCGATCGACGAATCCGATCTGCGCTCGATGGGGTAACCGATCGACGCGCCTTTGGAGCTTGCGGTCGAGCGTTCCGGGGCCGGCGAGAACCAGCTGGATGCGGTCGCGGTGACGAGAGCGCGTCACGGCCTCGATCAAGACGTCGTGCCGCTTCTCCGCGGCGAGCCGACCGACTGACAGCACGGTGATCATCCCGTCGGGCGACGGCCGATGCGTCACCGCACGCCGTTGAAAGTCCGGCGGAGTGCCGTTCGAGACCACGTACGTCGGAACCGTCAGCCCGTACGCCCGCAGCCTTTTCTCCGCGAACGCCGACGGGCACACCACCGCGTCGGTTCGGTTGTAGAGCCGATCGATCCAGAGCCGATACATCATGCGACTGAGAGCCGCCGAACGGACGCCGACGTTGAGCAGCGCGTTCTCCGGTTGAACGTGGAAGCTTGCGACCACGGGTCGCCCGAGAGACCGCGCCTCTTCGAGCGCCACATAGGAGAGCCAGAAGGGAAAGTGAAGGTGGACCACGTCCACTTGCGCGAATGCGTCCCGCAGGCGGTAGCGATCGGGCCGTGCCATGAAAAACTGCATTTGTCGCATCGCCCGGGAAGGCAACTGGAACCCGGACATCTCCACGTGATCGGGATCGGAGTCCGGCAACGCAGCACCGATCACGATGACCCTGTGATTCTCGCGCAGTTTGTCGGCGAAACGCCGGCCGGCAATGATGCCGCCTCCAATCCAACCTTGAAGCGTGTCGGCGACCAGGGCGATCCGGAGCTTGTCGGGCACCGTGCCGGGCGCCGGGTCCGGCGCTCGCCGGACGCGGGTTTGGGTGATTTCTTCGCCCCCGGGATGGCCGATGTCGGGGGCCTGAATCGCGAGGGCGCGGTCTCGACTGGAGCTCATGGCTCGAGTAGATGCAGCATCCCATCGAGGCGTCTCGCCGAGCCCTTCCCGCAAAGACGCCGCTCGAGCCGTCGCGTCTGGAAAGACGGGCCACGAGTCACGCGGCCGCCCCCGATGCCCCTCGCGGCACCGGTCGAGGTTCGCGCGCCAGATCGGAGCGCATTTGGCGGCTTAGGCCGGGGCGGTTCGCTCCACGCCCGAGCACCCCTCGGCGCATTCGCACAAGCCCTCTGGGCACCGGCGGATGGCCCACGGCAGCGGGGCCGCGTCGGACGACAGCGAGAAACCGCACCAAGGGCAAAAGCCAGCGGGCGCGACGTACCAGCGCCCCCGCTCTTCCGCCGTCGCCCGCTTGATGAGCTGGATGCGCGCAATCGCCTGCCCACGTCGCGGGGTGACGCGTACGGTTCCCGAGGCGGGGTCGGCCCGGGACGCGACGGGCGTGTCGAAAGATTCGGGGATGAACGGACGTACGGTCGACATCTTCGCTCCTACTCTTCGGAGGTTGCCGGCACCTCCGACCCGCTGGCCCTGACCTATGCAAACGGCATGGGTTCGTCGTGTTCTCGCCACCTTCCATGGGCCACGCGACCGCAACCACGCGCCATGGCCGCGTGCCACGCCGTGTGGTACGCGATCGCGGCGAGGGGTGGCTTGGGCAAGCAGTTTGTTCGACGGGCCATCGCCTCCCAAGCGTTTCAGCAATCGGGGCACGTGGTCAACAAATGCGCCAACGGCCCCCCCGGGCGAAGTGGAACGGCCGCCGGGCGGCAACGACGTCGCGCGAGGGCGACGGGGTCGGGATCGCCGTCAATGGATGCCACCGCTCCGGAGCCCCATCATCCCAAGACTCGACCGCCGACCGTTCCGAGCGGTGCGAGCTCAGTTCTCCGAGCGGTGCGAGCTCAGTTCGGCGTCCACGGCTGTCCGCTCTCGCAGTCAAAGTGCGCGAGACGAACGGCGGTGGGCGTGACGTCGATGGCGCCGAACACGATCGGCAAGCGAAAGCGGCGTGGCCCCGCTGAGCCCGGGTTGAACACCGAGATGCCGTCCTGGCAAGCGATGAGCGGCACGTGCGAGTGGCCGCACACCACCAGCGCGGCGTCTCGCGCGCGGGCGAGGCGGGCCGCGTCGGCGCGCAACCGCGGCCCGTCGACGGCGATGTGGATGAGCAGGATACGCACCAGGCACGCATCGTCCGAGACGATATCGATCGTCAGGACGTCCGGCAGGCCGAGCACCCGCACGTCGATGTTGCCGCGAACGGCGAAAATCGGCGCGATCGCTGCGAGCTGGTCGACCACGGCGAGATCGCCGATGTCACCCGCATGCAAGATGGCATCGGGACGCAGCGACGCGAGGTGCGTCGTCGTCGCGGGGTGCAGCGCGGAGTGCGTGTCGGCTACTACCGCCAACCGCAACGACCCATCGTCACGGATCGCGACGCGCGCGCTCTTCTCCACGGTCTTCGTTCGGGCCACGATGCGAGGGTAGTGCGACGGGCTCGCGGACGCCGCAAGCGACATCGAGCGGTGACGGCGAAGCGCGGCGCGCCTCGGCTCCGAGTCCCACCGGATGAGCCTTCCGGAGCCCTCCTTCGATTCCCCTTGCGTACAGCCAGGTTTGATAGTGACACCGAGGGCAGATCGTACGCCGGTCGTGAGCCGGAACTCGGGCCGCGAGCCGTCCGATCTGTGAGCCTGACGCACGCGATGTTGCTAATTCATACGTGTCATGTCGGATTTCATGCGCATCCCGAAGTTCGCGGTCACGGCACTCGTTTCGACGTTCGCAGCTTGCGGAACGTCCTCGATCGGCCCCAGCGGACCAAACGCCGAACAAAACAGTGGGGCACCCAGCTCGGACAGCGGGTCGAGTTCCGAGGTGACCGTAAACGAGGACGCCTCGCTCGGCGAAAACGATTCGGCGTCAAGCCAAGGCGGGGGCACGACTCCGATTATCGATGCGCCCTCCGGGATTCCTGACGCGAGCGCGAACTCGGGAGCGGACGCCACGTCGAGCGCACCAAGAACATCCGGCTCGGACGCTTCATCCGGTACCGACGCGACCGCGGACGCGGCATCGACCAAGGACGCTACGTCGACCAACGACGCGGCGTCGACCGGGAACGCGACGCCCGAAGCGAGCACGACCCCGGACGCGACAACGACCTGCACCGGGTCGACCAATCTGACCGGCACAGGCAACATGACTGCCACCGTCAGCGTCGAGTTCGGCACCACCAAGTCCACCATGTCCTCCTTGGGCATCGGCATCGATACCGCTGTCTACGACGAGCTCCTCATCAGTTCAGCCGTCGCTACGAGCCTCAAGGCCGGCAACGTTCAAGCCCTGCGCTACCCGGGCGGTTCGTACGCGGACATCTTCAATTGGCAGACGACGACGGTCAATGGCGGGAGCTACGTCGACACGGCGGATACCTTCGACAGCTTCATGAACACCCTCATCCTTCCGGTCGGCATCAAGCCGATCATCACCGTCAATTACGGATCGAATACGACCAACAGCGGGCCCGCAGACCCCAGCGAGGCGGCTGCGTGGGTGACCTACGCCAACATCACGAACAAATGGGGCATCACCTATTGGGAAATCGGAAACGAAAATGTGGGTAACGGGTATTATGAAAATGAAGATTGGGAATACGATCTGCACTACCTCAATCAGACCGCGGCCAACCGAGTGGGCCAGTCGGTCTTGACCCCGCTCGCTTACGGAACGAACTCGGTTGCCTTCATCAATGCCATGAAGGCCGTCGACTCGACGATCAAGTGCGGCGTCTACCAACTGGCGCCGGACATCTATCCCAACACGGCGAATCCACCGTACAACGCCCAAGTCCTTCAGGGCGTCGGCGATGTCATCGATTTCGTCATCATTCACTGGTATCCGTGCGGCATGGACGTGCCGACCTGCTTGCAGTCGCCCTTGCTGATCCCGGCCATCGTTTCCGGCGAGCAGTCCGAGCTCACGGCGGCCCTCCCTGCACGCGCGAGTCAGATTGAGCTTCTCATCACCGAGAGCGGCGCGGGAAGCGTCACCGGTCCGGCTACCGCACTCTTTGCGGCAGACGAGTACGCGAGTTGGTTCGAGAACGGCGTCGTCAACGTCGAGTATCAGGAACTGCACAACGGGTTCTTGACGAGCGGCGATACCGGGATCGCCGACAGCTCTCCGGAAGGGCCCTACTACGGGGCGAAGATGGCGGGGATCCTCGCGGCGGCGGGAGACACGTTCGTCAGCGCCACCTCCGCATCGACCCTGATCGGCGTTCATGCCGTCAAGAAGGCGAACGGCGGTTACGCGATCATGCTGGTCAACCGAGACCCCAGCAACAGCTACAGCGTGACGGTGAGCATCAGCGGCGCGACCTTCGGCAACTGCGGCACGCGCTACGATTTCGGACAAGGCAATTTCAACGGGACCTATCCGTCGTCCGGCGTAGCTCAATCGAGCGTCTCGGGATTCAAACCTTCTTCGTTCACCATCACCGTCCCCGCGTACACCATCAGTGTCGTGGAAAACCCGGGGTGAACGGGACCCCAAAGTACGAGCTCTTGAGACACCCAACGATGATCCAAGTTTCCGATTATCTCGGAGAATAGACCCCGGGGTCGAGGTCGGGGTCGAGGTCGGGGTCGAGGTCGAGGTCGGGGTGCCCTCGCCCCGCGAGCTCGTGTATCGTGACGGGCTGACTGCGGAGGCACGATGCCGCTTCGGACCAACCATCAGTGGCTTCTCGCGCGGCGCCCGCAAGGTCTCATCAGCGCCGCGGACTTTCGGTGGACCGAGAGCGAGATCGGAGAGCCCGCGGAGGGCGAGATCCTGGTCCGCAATCTCTGCCTTTCCTGCGACCCCACCCAGCGGGGCTGGATGGCCGGCGACACCTATTGGCCGGCGGTGAGAATTGGCGACGTGATGCGCTCGTTTGCCGTCGGCGAGGTGGTCGCATCCAACATTGCGAAATATCGCGCCGGGGATTGGGTGCAGGGTCTTTTTGGTTGGCAAGAATACTGCGCAGCCCGTGAAGACGACATCTATCCCATCCTGCCCGTGCCCCAGGGAGTATCCGTCGAGAGCGCGCTCAGCGCGCTCGGCAATACCGGCATGACCGCGTATTTCGGTTTGCTCGACGTGGGCCGCCCGCGGCCCGGAGAGACAGTGGTCGTCTCCGCGGCAGCGGGAGCGACGGGATCGGCGGTCGGTCAAATCGCGAAGGCCAAAGGCTGCAGGGCGATCGGCATCGCGGGAGGCCCCGACAAATGCGGCTGGCTCACGAGAGAACTCGGCTTCGACGCCGCCATCGACTACAAATCAGAAAACGTCATGACCCGCCTGCGACAAACGTGTCCGGACGGCATCGATATCTATTTCGACAATGTCGGGGGGCGAATTCTCGACGCCGCTCTCGCGCATCTCGCACTTCACGGGCGGGTCGTGGTCTGCGGCGCCATGTCCAGCTACAACGACGTCGCCGGTATGACGGGGCCCCGGAACTACCTGAGGCTCCTCGTGCAGCGCGGCCGGATGGAGGGGTTCGTCGTGATCGACTACCTGGACCGCGCCCCCGAAGCCATCGCCCAGCTGAGGCAGTGGCTGCTGGAGGGAAAACTCAAAGACCGCGTCGACGTGCAACGCGGTTTGGAGAACGCGCCGGCGGTGGTCGCGCGGCTCTTCGCCGGGCAAAACCAGGGCAAGCAACTGCTGAGCATTGCCGATCCGACGAACGCGCCGTAGCGGCAGGAGTCAAGAACCGGCAGGCGCGGCGCTGCGGAGCAAGTCCATCCCAACGCTCTTCGCGGGGTTGCCCAGCGCAAGCGAGTGCGGGGGAACGTCCGCGAACACGACGCTGCCCGCGGCAACGACCGAGCCGGCGCCGACCCGTACCCCTGGTTCAATGATGGCACCGTGCGCGACCCACACGTCGTCTTCGATGACGACAGGTCCGCTTCGGTCTTCAGCCCGATCCCGCACGGAGCTCATCGAGCCGAACATGCACCGCTTGCCAATGTGGATCCGCTGCGCGCAATCGATTGATACGCCGTAGTTGAAGCCACTGAGCGAGTCGATCGTGAGTTCACCGCCGACCTGACAGACGACGCGTGTCGGCACCATGCCGCCGAAGAACTGCACCTGATCCCCGATTCGGATTCGCCCGCGGGCGACGACCCGCACGTAGCCGGTGGCGTTGACCCGGACGCCGTGCTCGACCTGTCGAAATAGAATGCTGGCCCGAGCCACCCCCATCGCGCGTTGGAGTTTCGTGAACGGCGCCCGGCCGTCCGCGAAGACGAGACGGTAAAGCTCTCTCGCTTCAGCGAAGAGGACACGCGCACTCGCGGTCGGCATCACGTGACCCTTCGGGATTCGGTCGTCGCGGGGAAGCCGCGGATCACCGCGTTCGGGCGCACTCGACGGGTGACGACCACCCGTGCGGCGACGACCGTTGCCTCGCCGACGTGACCCGCGACGACGATGCTGTTCGGCCCGAGGACGACCCCCGCCTCAAGGACCACTTGACCGGCCGGGACAAGATCCCCCCGACGGCCGTCCATGGCGTGGAAGTGGCCATCGATGATCTTGCAATGCATTCGGACCCGGCAACCCGCACCGATGCGGATCGATCGCATGGCTTCGATGGACGTTCCGCCCTCGATGACGGCGTCGTCGCCCAACTCGATTTCAGCGCCGGCGAACGCATGGATCTCGATCGGCGCGCAACTGGCGTCCAGGGTTACCCGCTGGCCGAATACGACGCGCCCGCCGCCGTGGACCCAGAGGCGCCCAAGGACCTCGGGGCATGGACCGACGCGCGTGCAGTTTCGGAACTGGTACGCGACCCTGCAGCGACTCGCCACGTCGCGCACTCGAGCGACGAAGCCCTCGCTTAGGCCGGAAATCGGTGCGGACATTCGACCCGGTTGCGAACTCATGATCGAGGCCTCGTGGATCGACAGGTCCATAGCGGGGTGTTGCCCGGGCCCCATGCAGACCCTGCTTGGCAGAAGCGGCGTCGGTCCCTTCTCTGCCGCCTGACGCTCCCGGATCTCATGCTGCGAGCCCTCCATCGATCACCAGAACTTGGCCGGTTATGTACTGGGGCGCTTCCACCGCAAGATAAGCGACGAGAGCGGCGACTTCGTCGGCGGTGCCGAAACGGCCCATGGGAACGCGTCCGACCGCCGCCATCCGCTGCGCCGGGGAAAGCGCGGCCACCATGTCGGTATCGACGAAGCCCGGGGCCACGGCGTTCACGCAGACGCCGCGGGGGGCAAGCTCCTTCGCGAGCGACCTCGTGAAGCCGACGATGGCCGCTTTGGCGGCGCTGTAGTTGGTCTGCCCGGCGATGCCGATCAACCCGGAGATCGAGGTCAGATTGATGATTCGTCCGGCGCGTTGACGCAGCATTTGCTTGGCTGCGGGTTTGGTAGCTCCGAAAAGGCCGTTCAGACTCGTGTCGAGAACGCCCGACCAATCGGCCTGGCTCATCATCGGCAAGAGGCGATCGGCGGTCACGCCGGCATTGTTGACGAGTACGTCGAGACGGCCGCACTCCGCGACGGTCTTGTCGACCATAGCGGCGCATGCCGCGACGTCGCGGGAATCGACCCGCAGGGCTCGCGCATTTCGACCGGCGGCGCGGAGGGTCTCGACCACCGCGCCCGCCGCCTGCTCGTTGTTCAAGAACGTGAAGTGAACGTCGAACCCCGCGTGAGCGAGCCGCTCGACGATGGCCCTGCCGATGCCGCGCGATCCGCCGGTCACGATGGCCACAGGGCGCGCAACGCTGGCCTCCTCAAGCGGCATGGCGCGCCGAGAGGACGAGCGCCGAACAGGCTCCCGTGCTGGAGGTGGCGGTTGCGAGTGCGTGCCCGTCGTCCACGGTCATGTGCGGCCGCGCGTATCGCAGGCCGGGTACGTCGGGCTCGTCGAGCGCCGGAATCGGAGGGACGGCGCCGGACCGGAGCGCGAAAAGCGCCACGAGCATCTGCAGCAGTCCGCTCGCGTCGACGCACTCGCCAAGGCTGGCCTTTGCCGCGACAACGGGTGGTTGCGCCGCCGCGTCTCCGAGCAAAGCGACCAACGCCCTGGCTTCCGATCGATCGCGCTCCGGCAAGCCGTTGGCGCCAGAGCTAACCAAGCGAATGTCGGCGGATCCGAGCGTTGCCATTCGCAGGGCAGCACGGCCCGCGCGCGCGAGGGCCGCGGAGAGTTCCGACGGGCGGGTCGCGAACGCAGAGCCGTATCCGCGCAGAACGGCCATGGGCGTTTTGCCGCGATGTTGGCAATCGTCGAGCCGCTCGAGGACCACGGCCGCAGCCGCTTCTCCAAACGCTGTTCCCCGACTGCGGCGATCAAAGACGCGAAATTCTCCGGCGGGCGCGAACATGCCGGCTCGCGACGCAGCAAGCGAAAGCTCGGGGCACGGTGAGAAAGCTCCAACGACCACGCAAGCGCGCGCCCGCCGCGATTCGATCAAGCGCATTCCGAGCCCGAGCGCGTCGAGGGAAGATGCGGCACCTTGGCTCAGTGTCATCGAGAATGCCTTGGCCCCGAACGACAGGGCAATCATGGCACCCGGGGCGCTCGGGATGGCCAAAGGCATCCACGCGGGGTTGGTTCGCTGCAAACCGACGGCCACCAAACTGCGATCGTACTCGATGAGCGTCCCGAGATGGCCCGACGTCGAGGCCGTCACGACGCCGAGCTCCTCACTCGGACACGAGTCGGCCTCCATCGCTGCGTCGACGAGCGCCAACTTGGTGGCGCAAATGCCGAGGCGGGTCGTACGATTGTACATGCGCATCCCGCGGATGGTGGCGTAGCGAGCCGAGTCGAAGTCGGGGATGCGCGCCTCGCCGGCGCCGTCGGCAGAGGCCACGACGGCCCGTCGGCCCGAACAGAGAGCTTCCCGGAGTGCGTCGAGGTCGTCGCCCAGCGCGGTAATGACGCCCACCCCGCTGATCACGATCGGCGGACGGCCGCCGGGGAGGGGCGTCACGCGAACCTCGTGAGAACCACACAGACGTTGAAGCCGCCAAACCCGGCGGCGAGATTGAGGCAGCGCTCGACCCGAGCCTCTCGCCCCTTGCCGGGAACGCAATCCCAGTCGCAGTCGGGGTCGGGTTCGGTGAGGTTGGCGGTCGGCGGCACGGCTTGGCGCGTCAGCGCCAGGGCGCAAGCGACCGCTTCGATCGCGCTGGCGGCTCCGTTGGTGTGACCAATCATCGATTTGATCGAGCTCATCGGAACTTGCTTGGCGCACTCGCCGAATACCGTCTTCATGGCCCGAATCTCAGCCGCATCGTTGTACTGGGTGCCCGTCCCGTGAGCGCTGACGTAGTCGATCGATGCCGGCGAGAGACCGGTGCTCGACAACGCCTGTGTCATCGCCCGGGCGAAGCCGTCACCACTGGGATCCGGTGCCGTCACATGATGGGCATCGTTGCTCATGCCGTACCCGGCCACCTCCGCGTAGATGCGTGCCCCCCGACGGGTGGCCTGTTCGAGCTCCTCCAGCACGACCATCCCAGCCCCCTCGCCGAACGAGACTCCGTCTCGGCGCCGGTCGAAGGGGCGACAAATTCCCTTCGACAAGGCGCCCATCCGCTGGAATCCGCAGTAAATGGACCGGGTCAAGGTATCGACCCCACCGGCGATCATGGTGTCGGCCGCGCCCGATGAGATGAGATCGTAAGCCGACGCCATGGAGGCGTTGCCGGAGCTGCATGCGGCGGCGCAGAGTTGGACCGAGCCACCCAACCCACATTGGGCGGCCACGAGGCTCGCGAGATGGTGATTGTCGCTGCGGAGATAAAACCCCGGGTCGACGCTGCTCGGTCCGCTTCCGGCCCATCGCTCACTCAGGTCTCCGACCTGACGCTCTTCGCCCAGGGTCGTGCCGAGGGCGAGCCCCGTGCGCTCGAGCTCCTCGGCGCTGTGCCGCAACGCGGCGTCGCTGAGGGCGCGACGGCTGGCGGCCAAAGCGAGTTGGCCGGCTCGGCTTCGGCGCGCGTCGGTATCGACCTCGGCAGGAAGGCCGTCGCGTGCGTCGAGTTCGACTTCTGCGCCCAGGATGGGCTCGATCCCGGGCGCCGAAAAGTGCTTCAGGGGTCCGATGAAGCACGTGCCGCTCAAAAGCGCGCCCCAGAACGACGACAGGTCGTTGCCCGCGGCCGTCACCACCCCACAGCCGGTGATCACGACGCGTCTTTGCACACGGTCCCCGAATCGGACGGCGCGGCCGGTGCGCCTTTCAGTCGCTCGACCAAACGCACCGTCTTGTTCAACGTGCGCATTTGCGCGAAGCCGTCGTCGGGCACCCGTACATCGAACGCACGCTCGATTTCGAAGACCAACTCGACGGCACGATGCGAATCCAGGTCGAGATCATTTCGAAGATCCGCGTCCCCATCGAAGTCCGAGGCGGTCTCCACGATTTTTGCGATGATGGTTCTGAGAGTCTCTTCCATGGTGCTTTCGCTCCTCACGCACGACCGAGCGTGCATCCCGCAATGAATGGCTAATCGATGGCGCCGCCGGCGCCGCTCGTGCCGAGCCTCTGGACGACGAGTCGAGCGACCGAGTCGACGGTCCGAAACGTCTCCGCGTTCACGTCGGCCGGATCGAGGCGAATCCGAAAGGTGTCCTCCAAGAATGCGACGAGAGAGAGCATCGAAAAGGAGTCCAAAATGCCGGCTTGCTGCAGATCGGTTTGTTCGTCGAAACCTCGCTCGTCGCCGCTCAGCCAGGAGCTGACGATGAACTGCAGGACGTCGGCCTTCACGCGCGCTTCCACTCGGTCTCCTTTCGCGGTTCGACTCGTCGCAGAGGCTTGAGGATCGAACCGTCTCCGGCCAGCATGGCCTCGCGGGTGCGGACGCGGTCGACCTTGCCGTTGGATGTCCGCGGCAACCCTTCGACGAGGCGGACGTCCGACGGGATCATGTACCGCGGCAGGCGGTCGGCACAGTGGCGCTTGACCTCGAGCACAGACAGGGCGGGGTCGGAGGGCACGGCGACCGCCACGAGCTGCTGATCGACGGCAAATGCAATGGCTTCGTGGATCGCCGGATGGGTATGCAGCGCCGACTCCACCTCGCCGAGCTCGACTCGAAAGCCGTGGATCTTCACCATATGGTCGCGACGACCGTGGTACAGGATCTCTCCGTCCGGCCGCCGCGACACCATGTCGCCGGTCGGGTACGGGTGCCGTGCGGGCGTCCGGCGGCCACCCTCCCAGTACCCAAGCATCACGGTTGGACCGTCCACGAGCAGCTCACCCACCTGACCGTCGGGGACCTCCTTGCCTTCCGAGTCGACGATCGAGATGACGTCCCCGCAGCTCGCTCGTCCGATCGGGATCGCCACTGCGTCCGGAGCCGGCGGCCCAGGGACCTCGTAGGCCAAGCACACGTTCGTCTCGGTGGGCCCGAACAGATTGAAAAAGCAGACGTGGGGCAGTGCCGCCATGACCTTGCGCAGGTGCTTCATCGGGAATATTTCGCCGGCGAAGAAGATCGACCGTAGAGACGGTGCCCCCCGCTCGGCCAAGCCCCCCGTCTCGAGCATCAGAATGAGCGCCGACGGGACGGAGTACCAAACCTGAATGCTCTTGGCGTGAATTCGGTCGAGCATGCGGCGGCCGGACACGACGGTCGCCTCGTCGACGACCACCATGGTTGCACCGCGGGAAAGCGTTGCCCAAACGTCGAACACCGACAGATCGAAGTGGAAGGGGGCGACGCTGGCCACGCGGTCGCCCTCACGGAGGCCAATCGCGTCTGCAGCCCAATCTACGAAGGCGACGGCGTTCCGGTGGGAAAGCATGACGCCTTTGGGAATGCCGGTCGACCCCGAGGTGTAAAGCACATAGGCCAGGTCGTCGGGCAATCTGCCAGGCGACTCGAGCGGTGCGCCCGCGGCCGCCTGGACCTCCGACCAGGGATGCACGTGGATGGGCGCGAGGTCGGCGACTCGAATCTCGCTCGGGCCCGTCAGGACGAAGTGCTCAATCGGTCCAGAGACCCCCGCCGCGTGCCAGTGGCCAAAGAGCGGCGGAGAAATCACGACGTAGGCCAAACCGCAGTCCTTGACGATGAGGCCCAGTCGAGCGGGCGGAGAGCCGGGATCGAGCGGTACGTAGACGCCCCCCGCCCGCAGTGTGCCAAGCATCGCGGCGACGGTCCGTGCCGACCGGTGCGCGTGGATGCCAACGCGGTCGCCCGGGCAAACGCCAATCGATCGGAGGACGCGCGCAAATCGATTCGCCAGCCGGTCGAGCTCTGCGTACGTGAGCGCCTCGTCGGGACCGTCGACGGCGATGCGGGTAGGCTCGCGTTCGGCCCATGGGGTCACGTACCGCTCGAGGCCCATCAGGACAGCCCCATCATTCGCGCGATCACCGCCTTTTGCATTTCCGAGCTCCCCGAGAAAATTCGCGCAGGTACGGCGTCTCGCATCAACGCATCGACCCCGGTATCGGTGACGACGCCGGATCCCCCGAAAACGTGCACTGCGTCGAGGCCCGACTGAAGCGCGGCCTCGGAAATCCAGAGCTTGCTGAGCGCGACCGCCTCTTCGCATCGCTTCCCTGCCCGGTGCAGCTGCCCGGCGCGATAAAGAAGCAGACGCCCGACCTCGAGCCGGAGCTTCATATCGACGATTCGGTTGGAAACCGATTGAAAGGAGCCAATGCGCTGACCGAATTGGCGACGCGATCGAACGTGGTCGAGGCACCGTTCGAGCGAACGTTCCATCGCCCCGACGTAGTACGCGAACAAACAGGCCCGTTCCCAGATCATCGACTCGCCGAAGAGCGACGCGCCGCATCCCTCCGGGCCGACTCGCGAGCTCACCGGCACGCGGCACTCGTCGAGGTACACCGTGCCCCAGGGCGACGTTCGTAGGCCGGTCTTGGGCCCCTCCGGCGCGACGCGAAGACCGGGAGTGTCCCGCGGGATGACGAATGCAGAAATCCCGAGCACGCCCCTCGCGGGATTCGTCGTCGCGTAAATGAGAAAGAGATCGGCCACCGGTGCGTTGGTGATGAAGCACTTGGTGCCGTTCAGCACGTAGTCGTCGCCGACCCGTTTGGCGGAAGTCTTCATCGCGTAAACGTCCGAACCGGCTTCGGGCTCGGTCGTCCCGTTGGCACATATGAGCTTTCCCGTGGCCAAATCGGGAAGAACCTGCTCGAGATGCTGGGCCGACCCAGATCGCCACACGGGGACCGCCGACGCAAACATATGGGCACAAAGGGAAAAGACGAGCCCTCCGTCGTCGCAAGCCTTTCCGAGCGCCTCCACGGTCAACATGGTGTCGACCGCATCGAGGCCGCTGCCGCCCCACTTTTCGGGAATGGGTAGACCGGCCAGGCCGAAGTCCGCCGCCTCGTCCCAAAGGCGGCGATCAAACGCACCGCGCGCCTCACGCTCGCGGGCACCCGGTGCGAGACGCGCCCCCGCGAATTTCAATGTCGCATTCACGCGCTCTTTCTGAGACGGCGTCAGGTCCACGCAAAGCGAGTATATGGCCCGATGGGCCGACGTCCAGATTTCGATCATTTCAGTCGATTACACGGCAGGCACCCACCCGGACCGGTTCATTTGAAATGCAATGAAATGGACTCTTTTGGGGGGATGGGCGATCGTGTCGCGGCCTGGGGCGTGAGGTCACGGTCCCTGCTGATTCTACGGACCGGGTCAGCCCCTTTTCGTTGCCGCGAAGAGAGGACCGACATGCAAAACGCGATCGTCGAGACGGGGTTGTCCGAGGGCTCCAGATCCGCCGAATTGGAGACCTGGTCGCCGGGCCTCGGAGGCGAACGCGTGGTCGAGGACGTTCACTACGGGTGGCTCATGAGAGACCACCTTGCGCGCTATCGGTTTGCCTCCAGGTACTGCCAACGAAAGCGCGTGCTCGATGTGGCCACGGGCACGGGCTATGGCGCTCATATCGTCCGCAAGCAGGGAGCCGCCGATGTCGTGGCCGTCGACCGGGAGCAGGCCGCGCTCGATTATGCGGCCCAGCGCTACGGCACCGACGGCCTTCGCTGGGTCCGCGCGGACGCCTACGCCTTGCCGTTCGATGCGGAGTTCGACGTGGTGGTCTCCTTCGAGACCATCGAGCACCTGAGGGATCCGGAGCAATTCGTCCGCGAATGCCGCAGGACCCTCAAGCCGGGCGGCACGTTTCTCGTCTCCACCCCGCTCAACGTCGGCGGTCCCTTCGTCAGCGACTACCACGAACTCGAATTCACACGCGCGGAGTTCCAAAGCCTGCTCTCGCGGCACTTCTCCCAAGTGCACCTTTTTGGGCAGCGACGCGAACTGTCGTTGCAGCTCAAGCCACTCGGCGACCTGCCCATGCGATACTGGACGTCCAAGATTCAGTATGGCCACGGAAACCACAACTGGTTTACCTTCATCGATCGGATCAACAAGGCGCCGACGATGATCTTGAGCCACCTCCTCGGGCTCGGCGAGTCGTTTCGCGCGCAGATACGCCCCATCGACGAGCCGACCCGGCAATCGTCGCTTCTCAATCCGCACTACTACGTCATGCTGGGAGTCTGCCGGGCAAACCCCATCCCGAGACACTGAAAGCCTTTGTGCTGAGCCTCCGGCCCCCATGCGAGGGGATCGATGGGCCGCGTCCGCGCTTTTTTCCGCTCCACTCATATCGAAGCAAGCCGGGCCGCTGTCTTACCCCTTTCTTGCTCGAGGGAGGCGCGAATGCAAACGCGTACCGACGGCACCGGGGTGGGGCCGGGTGAGGAGGAGCCGTGCCCCTGATCGCGCGCGCGGCGTGGCTCGCAACGCTGTGTTGCGCGTGCGGAGGACGAGCATCGCTCGATGTGAGCTCGACGTCCGCCACCCCTCCGGTTCCTTCGAACTCGGGCGCTTCCGACTCGGGCGCGACCGGTCCGCCCGTCGGAACCGGATCGACTGCGCCCGACGCAGCAGGCAGCGCGGGAGCCTCGTCGAGCCCCGGTGGCGACAGCTCCGTCGTCGACAGCGCTGCCGACGCGGGTGAAGACGAGGGCGCGACGGCGACAGCGGCCTCCGCCTCGTCCATGTGCCAGCAGGTCGCGTCGACCCTGTGCTCGCGTGAGTCGCTATGCGCGGGCGGGATCCAAGGCAGCGACTGCGAAGCTCAGCTGAGTCTCGAGTTCGACTGCGATCTCGCCACGGCGCCGACCTTCTCCACCTGCCTCGCAGACAGCGAATCGGCGGCCTGCGACGCGCTCTATCCGGACGGCGGATTGACCCCGCCGCAAACGTGCTTGCCCCCCATCACGTCCACGCCGCTCACCGACCCGCAAACCAAGTGCTACGCGCTCGTGGACGCCCTCTGCGCGCAGACCATCCAGTGCATGACCAGTCAGTGCATGGGGGTGGTCGCGACGAGCGGCCAGATTCAGGACTGCGAGGACGACTTCACCACGGATTTGGAAGGTGGGCTGCCGTGCCTGCTCGCAGCCTCGGTCGGGCCAGGGTACGAGGCGTGTCTCGGCGCCATCCCGATGCTCGCCTGTCCCGGCGCGGGGGGGGATGCAGCGGCCGAGCCCGAGGAAGGCGGCGGCGCAACGTCCGCGACGACCCTCTCCGCGTGCGCGAGCGCGCTCGTATTTTCGCCATGAAGGATCGGCCGATCGCGTTCGCCGGGACGACCTGCCGGCCGCCGGCGATGGCCCGCACCCTCGGAGCACGACCATGAGTCTCTCCCGTCGATCGTTTTTGAGGGGTGCCGGCGTAACGCTGGCCCTACCCTTTTTGCCGTCTGCGCTGTGGTCGCGCCGGGCGGGCGCCGCCTCGTGCACCCCGCCTCGACGCTTCATGGCGTGGTTCGCTCCGGACGGCATGGTCATGCCGAACTGGACGCCCACGACCTCGGGCTCCACGTGGGCCTTGACGCCGATTCTCGCGCCGCTTGCGCCGATCCAAGACAAGATCCTGATCGTGACGGGTCTCGACCACCAGGACATTGCCTCGCCTGTGCCGGCGCCGATTCCTGCACCCACGCCGAACGTCGAAGGATGCGCGTGCTTTCTCAATATGATTTCAATCGACAACGATGATGCGGGCACGACGCGAACCAGCCTGGACCAGGCCCTCTTGCCGGTGCTCAACGCCGGTGCCCCGCCGCTCTTGCCGACGGGCCTGCAGATCGCGCTCCAGGGCGATAACGCCCTCTGCGGCAACGCGAACTGCAATTTCTCTCGGGTGATCTCCTGGTCCGACGGCGCCGCGCTGCCCAACATCTACGATCCGCAGCAAGTCTTCCAGCAGATGTTCGGGGCATCTCTGACGACCGGCGCACCGACGCCAGCGAACACCCAAAGGGCGAGCATTCTCGATGCCGTGGTCGCCGAGGCGCAGTCGCTGTCCTTGAAACTGAGCCCGTCGGATCGTCTCAAATTGGACAGCCACACCACGCTCGTGCGCGGTCTCGAGACGCGGCTGCAACGACTGGGCATGAGCAGTAGCGCCGCGAGTGCAACGGGGGGAAGCTGCACGTCCCCCGTGTCGCCCGCCGCGCAGGTCACGTTGCGCCCGATCGAGTCCAGTTTCCCGATCATGATCGATTTGATGGCGCTCGCTTTCGAATGCGACATCACGCGCGCCATCACATTCATGATCGGCGAGGCGGCAAGCAGCAACAACTACCAGTTTCTCATTGGCGGCCCCAACGCCTCTTCCCAGTACAATTTGTCACAGGCGGAAGCCGCCAACTTGGCCGCGCTGACGACGATCGATACGTTCGAGATCGCCCAGGCGGCCGCTTTGCTTCAGCGCCTGGACAGCATGATCGAGGCCGACGGCCAGTCGATCCTGGACCACACCACGTTTTACATGAGCAGCGAGGTGGCGGACGGCCAGGCGGGCAATCACTGGGACATGCCGGTCCTCATCGCCGGCGGCGCGAGCGGCGGCTTGCGGGTGGACGGTCGCCACATCAACTACATTCCTCAAATGCCGTTTCCGCGGCCTTTTGTCGGCCCACAAAGCAGCGTCGAGACCGGACGAGTCTTCATCTCGATACTGCAGGCCCACGGCATCATGCAGGATACGTTCGGCATGGCGACTGGAGGGCCATTGCCCGAGCTCATGCCGTGAAATTGTTCGGCGAAGAATGGCGCGTCGGACCCCTACCGGGTCACAGCGGGACGTACGCGATCGGCACCCTCGAATAGAGCGCTCAGAACCGTTCGCCGTCGCTCTGCGGCGCCTGCGCCCAGACCTTCGAGGGCTGACCGTTGATCGTGGTGCCGCCGTACGCGAACGCGGGGACCATCGAGAGCATGTCGGCCGGGAACGAGAGCGTCGGCGTGCTCGCCTTGTCGAGTGCCGCGACGTGCTCGAGGGTGAGCTTCACGTCGAGCGCGCCGACGTTGTCGTCGAGCTGCGCCATCGTGCGCGCGCCGATGATCGTCGAGGCAACGCCCGGCCGATTCTGGACCCACGAGAGCGCGATGCGAGGCACGGTCGTGCCGAGCTCCCTCGCGAGGCTCTCCATGAGATCGAGGAGGTCGAACGTGCGGTCATCGAGGTAATTGGTGACGCGCGCGCCGCGCCCCGCCTCGTGCTTTCCCTTGTCCGCGCGCTTGTATTTGCCGCTCAGTGCGCCTCCTCGGAGCGGGCCCCACGGCGTGATGCCGAGGCCGAGCTCCAGCGCCATCGGAACGAGCTCGCCCTCCACGGTACGCTGGAGCAGCGAATATTCGATCTGCAGCGCGATGAGCGGTGACCATCCGCGCAGATGCGCCATCGTTTGCGCCTGCGCCACCTTCCAGGCCGGTGTATCGCTGAATCCCAGATAGCGAACCTTGCCCTGCCCGACGAGCGTGTCGAGCGCGCGCATCGTCTCCTCGATGGGCGTGGTCTTGTCCCAGGCGTGAAGCCAATACAGATCGATGTAATCGGTTCGCAGACGGCGGAGCGACTCTTCGCATTGGGCGATGACGGCCTTGCGGTTCGAGCCGCCGCCGTTGGGGTCGCCGATGAACATATTGGTCACGAATTTGGTCGCGATGACGACGCGATCGCGCTTTTTCCGATCGTGGGCGAGGTGCTCGCCGATGATCGCCTCGGAGTGACCTTTCGTATAGCCGTTCGCGGTGTCGATGAAGTTGCCGCCGCGATCGATGTAGGCGTCGAGGATGCGCTTGGCCTCCTCCGGCTCCGATCCCCAGCCCCATTCCTTGCCGAACGTCATGGCTCCGAGGCAGAGCGGGCTGACGCGGAGGCCCGAGTGTCCCATCGTGACGTAGTGTGCGAGCGACATGAGCCACCTCGTATCGCAGCGCCCGGCGAGCGTCGAGGGGGCGGAGCCAAGGGGCTCCCGGTGAGCCGCAGTTCTCACGGTGCCCGGGCGCAGCGAAAGCCGATGCCGCCGGAGCCCGGTCCGGGTTCGGCGTCGCTGCGGGTGAAGGGAAAGAGCAGGCCAGTCCCCGGGGCAAAGTCGCCGCCGCGGATGGCCCGAAGGCCGCCGACAAACCCTCCGTCGACGACCCCCACCGTGAGAGCGGCGCAATCGGTGCAGGGATCGCCATAGGGCCCAATCCAGTCTGCCGTCCATTCCCAGACTTCCCCGGCGAGGTCGAGCTGACCCCAATAACCCGCTCCGAGCGCCGCCGTTCCGACGGGGGCGATGTTGCCGGGTCCTGCGCTCGCGCACGCACTGGCGCCGCTCGGGTAATCGCAGTTGGTAATCGCATACTGGTTGGCCGTTCCCGGATCCGTCGAGCCCCACGGGTACTCCCGCTCTTGGCTCCCCGCGGCCGCCGTGTACCCCCACTCCGCCTCGCTCGGCAAGAAGCCACCGTCCCAAATACAGAACGCGTACGCCTGGTCCCAGGATACGCAGTCGACGGGCAGGCTCTCTTGACTACCTGCCGTGCTCGTCCACGTGCCGGCCATGCCGTCGTCGCCCCAGGCCCCTAGGGTCTCGTCCCACGTGCTCGCCGCACCCGGCCCGGTCGCGATGTCCATGTTCCAGTCCGCGGCGTCCCAACCCGTTTCGTACGTTCCTGGGCTATGGCTGTCCGAAAGCCCCTGGCCACCGTTCAGGTACGTGTGGATGCCGCTGCCGTTGGCGGGGGGCGCACCGGCCTCGCCCGTCAGGTAGTTCACGTATTGCCGGAACCGTCCCACCGTTACCAGGTACTTGTCCAAACGAAAGCCGCTCACCGTCGCCGGGTCGGCCTCGGCGGTGGGACCGTTGCCGAGGTTCGTGTACGTCCGGTTGTACGACCCGGGCGTCACCTCCGGGCTTGTGCAGCAGCTCTCATCCCCCATGCCTCCGGGGCCGCAGTTGGTCATGCCCGGTCCGCCAGGCTGACAGCTAGGCGGCCCACTCGCCAAAGCGGACGAACTGCTCGTGGAGACACTCGCAGAGCTCGACGCGGAACCGCTGGCGCCCGAGCTGCTCGTCGACCCGAAACCGCCCGTGGAGCCAGTCGTACTACTCGAAGCGGGAGCGCTGGCGCCCGAGCCGATCGTCGACGAGGAACCGACCGCAAAGCCACTCGCACCGCTCGAAGCCGAAGCACTGGGGCCGCTCAGCGTCGCGCCCGTCGTGCTCAGACCCTGCTGCGGTGCGCCGGCATCCACGTCGTACGGAGCGTTGCCGTCGAGCAGGGCGCTTCTGCCGCACCCTTCCACGACCCCAAAGACCGCGAACGCGGCCATCGGCAGACGCACCCACCGCTTTTTTCTCGGCGGCACCACGTTCGTCAGGTTGGCCAACCCCGTCGAAGGGCTCCCCCTTCCGACGACCTCCGCCTCCATCCCCATGGCAAGATGCTATCCCGCGAGCCGACACAATCGCAAGGATCGCCACGCCGCGGCTGCGCCCCTTAGCGCCGGACGCATTCGCCATAAAGAAAGCCACGACCCAAACCCTTTTACGCGTTCGGCTTGGCGCTTCGTGGCTGCGATCCGCCGGTATGATAAGAGGTCGCCGCAAAGAAACATCCGACCCTCGTCGGGCGAAACCGCAATGGCAACGTCGTCGGAACCGTCACGCCGCGATGGAGCACGCCGCGCCGCCCACGCAACGGTTCCTGGCGCCGATTTAGGGACAGGCCCCTAATTTCCGCACGGGATGCGATTCGGGCCGACGGCGACCTCGTCAATCCACCCCGCATACAAGCCGGTGCCGAAGTACTGCCATCCGATCTCGAGCTCGGTGACGGTCGGCAACGGAGAAAAGTTCCCTCCGTTATTCGTACCCTTTCCGGCGACGATTCCCATCTCCGGGATTGCCACGCCATTGATATAGAATGTGTACGTATCGGCATCCGTGAGTTGCCACTCCCAGCATTGCCAACCGTCCGCCATGAGCGGAAAGCTCGGGTCGGTAGACGCTGGAGTTTTTTCGTTGTCGCTGAACACGTCGCCGGCAAACTCAATTTGCGATTGCAGCTTGCCCCGTGAACCGCCTACGAAATGAAAGGCATCCGCGTTCGCGCTCGAGGTATCGGTTCCCATCATGGTGCCAAACACGGCATGAGACTGCGGGACCGCGCCTATCGTGGCGACATCGCTCAAGAACCAATACCGACCCCAAAAATTGTTGTTGGCCGTCTTCGTCGCAGCGGCGCCCTGCATAAACGTCGACGTCTCGGTCAAGTACGCCATCGAACTCGACGAGAACTTCATCGACGTCTTACCCCGGTAAAACTGCGTCGTGTCCGCGGTCATGGCCCCCGCCGGGTCCGACGTGAACGCGTAGGGCGTGGTCTCGAATCCATCGCAGATCGTGGCCGAAATCGGAGGCATCTTGGCGATATCGCACAGCGAGGGGCCCCCCTGGCCCGCGTCGCCCGCTGGGGCTGTGCCCGTGGCCGAGCCCGTGCCGGTCCCCGTACCGGTGCCCGTACCCGCGCCACCGGCTCCGCCGTCGTCGAGACCCCCCCCCAACGAGCTACTGGCGCTCGAGCCACTTGGACCGGTTGCACTGCTCGAGCTTCCTCCGGAGCTCGGCGCGACCGAGCTCGCTGCAGCGGACTCGCTGCTGCTGGAGCTCGTGCCCGTTCCGGAGACAACGGACGTGGGCGTCCCGTTTGCCGTTGTCCCCGCAGTACTGCTCGTGGACCCGGACATCACGATGACATTGCCTCCGGATGAGCATGCGACGATAGCCGTCACCATCGACACCGCAATGGACGCGGAAGCTGACGGAACCCTGGGGGAGATGATGAATCGCATTTTATGACCTAAACCTCGTGAGTCCAGTGTGCGATCCAATCTGGCCAATGGCAACCAGACTGGCGACCTTGAGCGAGAGTATCGAACGGAGTCCCCTACCGAGCAAGGGCAATCGCTTCTTCGGGCAGGACCTTTGCCCGAGACGAATGGCGCCCAGTTGGGTCGCCGGTTCCTGTCTGACCATCGAATTCTAGTGTGCCCACATAACGACGTCCCGCGGCGAGCGGTCCTGCTCGCGCTTACCCGACAGGCACGTCTGTACCTCTTCGACCTCAAGCTTGCATTCCCGCTTAGTTAGCATTGCCCTCCGGTCCGTATCGGCACTCCCCACGTATGTCGCGAAACGTTTTGCCGAAGCCTGCACTGCGGAGCGACGAAGCGAACGGCCGTTCCCCTTTTCGCCCGAGAGTGAGCCGCTTCGGGGGCCCAAGGATACTGACGCTCGGGCGGGGTCGCCGGGGGTTTCTCTCGCGACATGGCGTGCCACGGTTGGGCGGATCGGCGCCGTGGGATCGTCATCCGCGTTGCGGGGTTCATTGGGGTTCGCCCGCGCTTGCCCAACGGCCCCGGCCGTGACGATTTCGGTAGATGCGACCGCGGGGCGGGAGGCCCGCTCGAGCCGAGGGGTCCATGGCAATCTTGCGAGGGGAACATTGCGAGCCCTTCGGTCACGCAGGACGACCTATGACCGATGGCCCTCTCACAGGATTCGCAATGGATTGATTGCGTCACTGCTTGATTGTGTCACCGCTCTCGAGGCATTAATTCGAACCGAGACAGAGATATCGCTTAGCCTCGTATTTCGGGTCGCAGCGCGACTTGGCAGAGGACGACGGCAAACGTGCCAGAATGCTCCAAGTATGGAGAGATTTCTACGATACCAGAAGCGAAATGGTTTTACGGTCGCGAATGGAAGGAAAAGCACTGGGTCTGACTCACGAAGATGGACGACCTGTACCCCCTCGTCAGGCAATTGCAGTGAGCCCTTGTCATGTTCGCCGCGAGTTCCCAACGGGATCCACAATCGAAAGTTCTTCACAGAGCGGCTAGAGCAAGACTCTCGTGCATGCGATGGAACGAGGAGAAATCCGGACCGCTCTCGGGTCCGATTCGTCCTTCCCCCGACGCCTATCGCCTGCCGACGGGCGCGCGTAAACCTTGCCCGCCCACCCATTCCCATGCCGGTGAAGCGGCGGTGAAATAACGCGCCTGCCGCAGCAACGAAGACGATACCGCGCGTTCGGCCGTCTCTTGCGCTCCGCCACGCCCTGCATGCGCGAAACGAGCTTGAGCAGATCCTTTTTGGGTACCGGCAGTTGCAGCACAATTCGTGGAACGATGGATTCCGCGATGAGCAGAGATTTCCGCGTACGGCGGATTTTCTGCCTTGCCCATGCCTTCGCCTCGCCTTTTCGCCTCGCCTTTCGTGCTTGCCCCCTTGAGGGCGAATGGAGGAATCCGGGGGCAGGCGTCAACGTTCCGTGGCGATCCATAATTTACAGTATGATTATCATTCGGAGGCGGCAAACCGCGCCTAATCTCTGAGCCGAAACGATCGATCAAGGCAACTGCAGGTGCGGGGGGAAGTGTCCCGCAGATGCGCATGAGTGTCACCTCCGGCCGTTCGTGTACCCCCCCCCGCTCGCTCGGGGCGCGCCTAAGCCCGCTCGCAATGGCAGGCCTGTGGGTCCTGATGGTCGATCCCGGATGCTCGTCGGGCGCTTCGAAGGCGAACGCCGGCTCCTCCGCAACGACTGCGCAAAGCGCGGCGAGCAGCAGCGCGATCCCGAGTTCGAGCTCCTCGTCGTCTTCGCCGTTGAGCACCGGCTCCTCGAGCGCAAGCTCCGTCGCCCCGTCGAGCTCTGGATCGGGGACGTCCACAAGCAGCACGTCCACGTCCAGCAACGGGTCAGCGAGCAGCCTAAGCAGCTCTTCGAGCGGGGAGCCGGATGCGGAGTCGGATGCCGGCCCAGGGGCCAGCGATTCGGATTCCGGCGCGGCCGTTTACGGCAGCGTCGCAGCGACGGGATGCACAGGAAAAACCTACAAACTCTGCGAGGACTTCGAAACGGGTACGGTAGGAAGCCTCGGGCCCATGTGGAGCAAGTACGCGGGCTATGGCACCGCTGGGCCCACCGACGTCGCGCTGGCCGACGACGAAGCGCATTCGGGCAAGATGTCGCTCAAAAGCGATTCCATGGAACGGGGCCAAACGAGGGCGCAAAGGAGTCTCACGCCCATCGGTGCCACAGCCTACACCCACTGGGGGAGGATCTTCTACAAGGTCCAGGAACCATCGCCCGCGGTGCAAAAAACTGCCACCAATACCGTGCTTCACGTCACCTGGACGTCGCTCATCGGGCCGAGCGGCGAAAACCGCGTCGTCGACATCGTCGAAAACATGCAGGGCGCATACCAGTGGCTCTTCAACATCCCTACTGATAAATGCTGCACCAACTCAGCGTACGACTACACGTTCGACAGTCCGGATACCGGTGCGTCCAATTGGCACTGCGCCGAATGGTGGGTCGACGTCCCGACCGAAAGCTACCGCTTCTTCTACGATTCCACGGAGGTCACGGCGCTCGCGTTTAGTGGCAACGCGAACTCCACGATGTCCGACTACACGGCGGTCGTGGTCGGGGCCACTTGGTATCAGCAGAACGGAACCATCTTGAGCCCCTTCGTGATCTGGTTCGACGATCTCGCCATCGACGACACCCGCATCGGCTGCCAATAGGAACGGTTCCCGGATCCGGGGTCACGGAACCCCTCACAAGGCGACGATGCGGGCGCGCAGTTCTCGCTCCTCGAGAAGACAGGTCGCGGCGGAGCAGACACTTAGCTTGAAGGTGCCCGCGATGGTTTGCTCCCCCGGCGTGCCCACGAAGAACTTGACGCTCAGCAGGCCACTTTTGTCGTCGACCTTGAGCCAGTTTCCGGCTGGCTTCGAAAAGACATTCCGGCCGGCCAGGTCGGTGCCGACGAACTGCACGCCGGGTGCCAAGTCCGCCTTGAACTTGTAGGGGTACTCGTCGTTGACGTGAAATGCGCCCGTCGCGCCGAGTTTGATCGAAAGCGTGCACTCGGCCCCGGCCGAGCAATGGTCCGGAGCTACGGTGTCGATGAAAAAGTGATCGGCGCAAACCGTGTGCTGGCTGCAGCCACCGGCAGGCGCAGACGCCGCCGCGGCGGAGTTGCGCATCGCATCGGTCTTGCCGCACCCGAAAGCCATTCCGGCGGACAGAGCACCGATGACCCACGCTCCCCGGTTCATGGCGACAGAAATAGCACGCGTGCACCGTAGACGCCCACCGTCCAGTCTCGTGGCTCCGTTGAAGACCGGTCTGTGGACGACTCGCCGGGTGTGGAGGCCGAGCTCCCGCGCGCCCTCCTCGATCGCTTTAGCGATGCACCGGAGGTCGGCGTGCGAGAACCACCGTCGCTCGGCCCTCGTCGCGCCCCGCGCCCGGCGCTCCAGGTCGCGGACCTCGGGCGCCGGACGGAAGGGGACTTCGAATCGGGGCCTGTCGCGGCGCAGCGGGCGAGCCCCCGACGGCAGGTGGACCGCCGCGTAGACCGAGCGATTCGCGCCGCTTGCGCTCATCGTGGTTCGCGTCCCGAATGAGCTCGAGCACGGCGCCGGTGTTCGCGCGCCGCCCGGACGACCGGTAACGACCCGCAAGCCGCGTGTCCGGCGTGATCGCGTTCTGCTCAAAGAGCTCCCACATTTCCTCGGCGTAGGGCAGCCGTCGCGCATGCGGGACGAACCGGCTGAGGAAGCGATGCAGGTTGTCGACGTCGCGGACGAGGAGCTTTCTCGCGTTGGCGTTGTGCGCCGTGTCGACCGACTGCGGAAAGTCGATGAGGACCGGTCCGTCGGCCCCGACGAGAACGTTGAAGTCCGACAGGTCGCCGTGCACGATCCCGGCACACAGCATCCGCATCACCTCGCGGAGAAGCCGCTCGTACATCGCCTTCGCACCGTCGGAATCGAACACCAGGTCGGCGAGGCGTGGTGCCGGGTTGCCGTCGGCGTCGGCGATGAGATCCATGATCAGCACGCCGTCGATGAAGTGCCGAGGCACAGGCACGCGCACTCCCGCCGCATGCAGACGATAAATCATGTCGACTTCGGTCGACCGCCATGCGGCCTCGTCCTGCGCGCGCCCGTGCTTCGATCGCTTTTCGATGGCACGCTGGTCGCGAGAGTTCCGGACCTTGCGTCCTTCGGTGTACTCGGCGCGATGCTTGAAAGTGCGATTTTGCGCCTCCTTGTAGACCTTGGCCACGCAGTGCTGGCCACCCGACACGACGACATAGACCTGGGCTTCCTTGCCGCTCATCAGCGGCCGAACCACGCGTTCGAGGATGCCGTACTCAAAGAGGGGGGCGAGAGAATCCGGAATGCGCATCAGGGGCTGAGCCGGAACCTACTCGATCCGGCGACAGACGGCTCGTGAAGGCCCCTTTGCCCCGCCAGGCCGCACTCAGCGTTCGGTCTCGCGCGCTGCGCGACGCATCGCACTACGCTAGAGTCGACGCCCGTGCGACCTCGCGTCGTTTGCAACGTGGCCACGAGCCTCGACGGGAAAATCGCGCCGCCCCACCGACGCGGCCCCTTCGTGATGTCTCGCGGCGCCGAAGACTCCAAGCGGATGAAGGCTCTAAGGTCCCGCTGCGACGCCGTGATCGTCGGCGCCACCAACCTCCGCAGCGACGATCCGGATCTGATGCCTAGCCCGTTGCGCGTCGTCGTGACGCGGGCTGGCAAAGACATGACCGTGGCGGCCCGCATCTTCGATCCGGCGCTCGACGGAGAGGCCGTCGTCGCGCACGCCTCGACGATGCCGGACGCAAAGCGTGCAGAGCTCGGCGCGCGCGCAACGCTCGTCGAGCTGGGCGAAGCGGAGGTAGACATCTCGGCCCTGCTCGCGTGGCTAGCCAACGAACGCGGCTGCGAGGTCGTCCTTTGCGAAGGAGGAGGCGTGCTCAACGCGGCGTTCTTCGCAGCCGGAGCGGTCGACGAAATCTGCCTGACGCTCGTGCCACGGGTGCTCGGCGGCGCCGAGGCACCCACGATGGTCGAGGGAGCCGGACTTCCTCTTTCCATAAAGGACGCGCGCTTGATGAGCGCGGATCGAGTCGGCGACGAACTCTTCCTGAGGTACTGCATGTAGGTTCTCGTGCCGGATGCGCTCGGACCTATGGGCGCGCGGAGGCCCACCAAGACGTTCACCCGCAGTCGTGCACCCCGGACAAGCCCACGAGCTCGCGAGCGTCGCGGCACTCGAGACCGGTTTCCTGATGGAGGATCCGCGCTGCGGCCTCGAGCCTGGCGCCGCGGTCCTCTGAAGACGCTTCGTGCGCGGCCCGGATCGCGTCGCGCGCTCCGGCCGGGACTTGCTCGCTGTGCATGAGCAGCGGCACCATCGACAAGCTCATATTGCAGGCCCTCGGTCGTTCGGATGCGCCCCGCAGCGTTGTGGTTGCTGTCC
>Ga0187859_10000299_pt1 | contig 33786 bp, 29 predicted proteins | sample June2016WEW_10_1_2_FD_133019 | JGI IMG/M metagenome (GOLD analysis project Ga0187859, IMG submission 133019) | Peatland microbial communities from SPRUCE experiment site at the Marcell Experimental Forest, Minnesota, USA - June2016WEW_10_10 | ecosystem: Environmental > Terrestrial > Soil >...
ATTGAAGAAACAAAGTTCATGCCCGCGACGAAGAAATATAAGGTGACATTTGTCAGGGAAGGGAAGACCGTTGAGATTGATCCCGACAAAATTCCCTACGGTCATGACGGCCTGCCGGGCAGCATCCTGGATATTTCTCAGGGCTATCACCTGGGCCTGGACCACGCGTGTGGCGGCGTATGCGCTTGTTCGACGTGCCACGTGATCGTGCACGAGGGCCTGGATAGTTGCAACGAAGCCACCGACGCGGAGCTGGACCAACTCGACGAGGCGCCCGGAGTGACGCCGAAGTCGCGCCTCGGTTGCCAGTGCGTGCCGGACGGCACCAAAGATATCGTCGTCGAGATTCCAGAGTGGAATAAGAATTACGCGAAGGAAGCCGAGCACTAGAAACTTACGACGTGGAATGACGCCGCGGGTACATCCTGCGGCCCGCGCGAAAAATCCGGATCGAGGAGCGGGAAAGAATGCCGAACACGTTTGACTGGGACAACGCCGAGGAAATCGGCATCCAACTCTCGGAAAAACATCCCGGTGTGGACCCGCTGACCGTGCGCTTCACCGATATGCACAAATGGATCGTCGAGCTTCCAGGATTCACAGGCGACCCGAAATTATCAAACGAAGGAAAGCTGGAAGCGATTCAGATGGCTTGGCACGAAGAATTCCAAGACGGCCAGTAAGCCGGTTCCGCGCATGCCGCATCCGCACGGGGTTTCGTGCATACTTTCACGTGCAACTCTCCACGCGCTCCCATTCCTGATTCCGCAGTAGTCCAAATTGTCCATCGAATCGTGCGCGCGATTCACTGCATCCAATCCGGCAATTCGCGCCGGCGTGATACATTTTTGCCTTCAAGATCGAACGTGGCGCACTGAATTTGCCGGGTCAGGAGGCACGACCATGGAAGCGGACTTGCGATTTCCGGTGGGAAAGTTTCAACGTCCGACGGCGTCGCTGACGGACGCTCAGCGCGCCGAGTACATTGATGCGATTGCCGCGACCCCAGCACGTTTGAGCGAAGCCGTTCAGGGGCTGAAGCCAGAGCAACTCGACACGCGCTACCGTCCCGAGGGATGGACGGTGCGCCAGGTGGTGCATCACGTTCCGGACAGCCACATGAACTCCTACGTGCGATTCAAGCTCGCGCTCACTGAAGAGTTGCCGTTGATCAAGCCCTACGACGAAGCAAAGTGGGCGGAGCTGGGCGACGTCCGGACGGCGCCGATCGAGCCCTCGCTGGCGCTGCTGGAGAATCTGCACAAGCGATGGGTGCTGCTGCTGCGCACCCTGGGCCCAGCGGAATGGTCGCGCAAATTCCGCCATCCGGATTGGGACAGGCCCATGTCGCTGGACGATGCGCTCGCGCTGTATGCGTGGCATGGAAAACATCACGTGGCGCATATCACCTCGCTACGTGAACGCCAAGGCTGGCAATAGGAAAACGGAATTTAGAAAAGCGAAATTGGGAAATGGAACAGCATGGAAGACACCAACCATCGGCCGACGTGGAAGACGCTATTAGCCTTCGGGATTATTTATTTTGTGTGGGGCTCCACGTTCCTCGCAATCCGAGTGGGCGTGCGCGAAGTTCCGCCGTTAGTGCTGGCGGCGATTCGCTTTTCGGTCGCGGGACTGGTGCTTTTTGGCTGGATGCTGGTACGCGGCGAACGCGCACCCAGCGGGCGCCAATGGCGGTCGGCGTCCCTACTCGGAATGATAATTTTTCTTTTCGATTATGGGTTGTTGTTCTGGGCTGAGCAGCGCGTGCCTTCGGGGATCGCGGCCGTCATGCTGGCTATGATTCCCGTGTTTATGGCGCTGTGTGAAATTATTTTCCTGCGCACGCAGCAGCTCACGATACGTTTGGCCCTGGCGCTTCTGATCGGCCTCGGCGGCGTCGGAGTTCTGATGAGCCACGCGCTAAACTTTGGCGGCGCCCCGATTGATAAATTAGGCGCGATGGCGCTGATTTTCGCGTCCATCAGTTGGTCGGTCGCATCTGTGCTGGCTCGCAAGCTGCCGCTGCCCAGTTCCAAAGTAATGAGTTCAGGCGCGCAGATGCTTACCGGTGGAATTCTTCTCACAATCGCGGCGGGCATGTTTGGCGAATTTCGAGATTTTCATCCGTGGTTGGTTTCGCGCGGAGCGTGGCTGGCGCTGCTTTACTTGATTGTCGCGGGTTCGATCATCGGATTTACCGCGTACGTGTGGCTGATTCATCATGAATCGCCCACGAAAGTCGGCACGTACGCTTACGTGAATCCGATTGTGGCCGTACTGGTGGGATATTTTCTGGGCGGCGAAGCGCTCACAACGCGAACAATCCTAGGAACTTTTTTGGTGCTGATCAGCGTGATCGTGATCACGACCACGCCGGCAAAGAAAGCGGCAGAAACGCTCTTGGCGGAAGACGCAGCCTGAAACCCGCCGGTGCCGCGCGATGCTGCGCAAATCTTAGCGCAGCTTTTCGATCTGTTGCTGGACGTGGCTGCGAAATTGCAGCGGATGCGCGACTTTGCGAAATGGATCGGAAGTTCCGCCGGTGCCGATCATCACAATGGTTCCGTAACCAAGCATCCGGCCAAGCGTAGTCTCGGTCACTTCGATGCTTTCCACTTTGTTCAGCAACATTTCGATGGTCTTGCGGCTCATCAGGCCCGTCTTGATCACCACGCGCCGGTTGGTCACCGCCATTTCCGTCGCGTTGCGCCGCACCATGCCCATCAGGATTACGATGGCGCCGCAAACGAGGAGTGCCACGCCGCCGCCTTCGGTCAGGCGCAACGAATTGGCGTCCATCCCGTGTTGGCTGAACGCATAGTAAAGGAGCAGCACTCCGGGCAAGCCGAGCAGCAGGAATCCTACGAAGAGGTGGCCGAGCATCACGATCCAATGCAGGCGCGTCTGGTAAATCACCGTTTCGCCGGGAACCAAGTTCGATTCTACGTAGCTCATCTGCGCGTACCCCCGAACCGCTCAGCCAAGGAAAAAAATCGAGGCGCCGGGTTCGTCATTCCATGAGGCTAACACAGTGGACGGGGAGTTCTCGTGTAAGCGTGGGTACAATCCGGGACGTGCGACGCAATCGGAAGGTGGCCGGCCGGCAGGCGATTGCCTGCTTGTGAATTCCGCCCGTATCTCTGATAATCTAACTACGTCCGACAGCACTTCCTCAGTGGCGCTATGGTGCAACGGTTAGCACGCGGCCCTTTCAAGGCTGAAATACGGGTTCGATTCCCGTTAGCGCTACCAATTACGAGCTGATTCAGCAGTCCCGCACCTTCCCGCATCCCCCATCATTTTGCCCGAAAAACCGCGGGCAACGCGACGCAGCGTGGTTCGCAAGCCCGCGTTGCCTTTCTGGAAACAGCCGCGCGCCTACCCACAACAAACGCCGCCGCAGCGTGTTCTACTGGATCGCAGGGTAAAGCTGTGGTCCTGCCCTGCGAAAGCCAGCTCAATTCCAGACGAGGTGATAGTCCGAATGAAAACTTTTGCTAAGATAGCCTTGATCGCTGCGGCGATCGCTTTCCTTCTCCCGTTCTCGTCGCAAAACGTTCGCGCGCAAGGCAAGCATCCGGCTTACCTGCACGCCCTTTCCGATCTGCGGGATGCGCGAGCACACCTGCAACGCCCCGACGGTGGCGCTCTGCACGCAGAAGAGCGCGCCGCCATTGAAGAGATTGACCACGCCATCGATGAAATCAAGCGCGCCGCATTCGATGACGGCAAGAACATTGAAGACCACGCTCCCGTGGATCCTCACAATCCGTGGGCCGGACGTCTGCACAAGGCCCGCGAACTGCTGGACAAGGCTCATCACGATATCGAAAAAGAAGAAGATAATCCCGAAGCGCGAGGCCTGCGAGACCGCGTGATCCTGCACATTGACCGTGCGCATCATCATGTGGACGAAGCCATCGCTATCGTTGACACGCACTAGACTCGAAAATTCGTTCCCAACACTTCCCTGGGCTGGCGAAACGCCGGCCCAGGGATCTTTATTTTCGCCCGGCCTCGCGCAACATCCGCCACGCGTGAAGAAACCCGAAATGAGGTAAAATTGGCGCCGTACTTGGGAATCAGCAAACTTCGGACGTACTTCCGCGCGCGCGATGCAGTTCGGGCGCGCAGTATTCGCAAAGGAGATTCATAGTGGCGGATTTAATGAGGACATCGAACCCGGCGCTAAACGCCAAGGCATTTCAAGGCGAAGGCGTCGGTCTGGGCGAGGCGATGACGCTGCAGGGGACCGTCAACAAGACGGGCGTGCTGCTGATCTGCGTGATCGCGACGGCAGCCTGGACCTGGAACATCTACACACATTCGCAGAATCCGTCGGCAGTGCTTCCTCTGCTGGCAATCGGTGGAATCGGCGGTTTCATTTTCGCGCTGGTGACGATTTTCAAGAAGACGTGGGCGCCGGTGACCGCGCCGATTTACGCGCTGCTCGAAGGCCTGCTGCTGGGCGGCATCTCTGCCATGTACGATGTGCGCTTTCACGGGATCGCCATTCAAGCGGTCAGCCTTACGTTCGGCACACTCGCAATCCTGCTGCTGGCATATCGTTCCGGACTGATTCCGGTTACGGAGAAGTTTAAGCTGGGCGTGGTGGCGGCGACGGGCGGAATTATGCTGTTTTATGTTGCGTCAATCGTGCTGGGATTTTTCGGTATCCACTTCACGACGATCAACGGCTCAGGACCAATCGGAATTGCATTTAGCGCGTTTGTGGTGGTGGTGGCGGCGCTAAATCTGGTGCTGGATTTCGATTTCATCGAAAGCGGAGTGGCCGCGGGAGCGCCGAAGTATATGGAATGGTATGCGGCGTTCGGGTTGATGGTCACACTGATTTGGCTGTACCTGGAAATTCTGCGCTTGCTCTCGAAGCTGCGCAGCCGCGATTAACCGCGAGCGTCACGCGACCTCCCGGCGCGGCAACCCGAAGCGCTATTCTTGCCAGCCGTTCGCGCGCGTCAGTAATTCCCGGGTGCTGCGGCCGAGCTGTATAGGTATCTTTACGGAACCGGTACTCCGCCACCAGAAATGTAACGTTTCTACCCCGCCCGGTTCGAAATGGAAATGCTAAGTTCCCCCTCCTTCGGCTAACTACTTACCTCTCAAATGTTTAGCTGGCTTCCCGGCGTGGCCTGGGAACTGCATTGTATTCACTGAATTCTGTGGCTCGCCCGCCACCTCCAGGGCGATTCGAGGGTGTGAGCGTGAAAGAACGCAATACGAATATGAGCAGCGGCCTGGGCGAAGCGGCCAGCGAGCGCGGGTTCTCGTTGGTTGAAATGAGCGTCGTAGTCATGCTGATCCTGATCATCTCGGCGATTGCGCTGATTGCTTATTTACCGACTCTGCAGGACGCGCGTTTCGACGCCGCGATGAAGGAAGTGGTCGATCAACTGAGGCAAGCGCGCGAGTACGCCATCACCAACCGTCGCTACGTGCAAGTCACCTTCCCCACTCCGGTCGTAGCCGGAGTTACGCAGTACGAGGTCACCATGCAGGTAAGGAACGATCTCACGGCCGGTGCCGGAGCGGTGGATCCGATCTTGAGCACCACTCCCATCGAATCACCGGCGCAATTTTACGTGTTCGCCGCGGCGCCGGATACGCCGGATGCCTTCGGCAAAGGCGCGGCCGTTGTCTTCGAGGGCTTGGCCGGCGGACCGGTCGGCGGAATGCTTTTCCAGAGCGACGGCGAATTGGTGGACGGAGCGACTTTTCAACCGATCAACGGAACCGTATTCATTGGCCAACCCGGCAAAAACTCGACGGCCCGGGCAGTCACGGTTCTGGGCGGCACCGGCCGCGTACGAGGCTGGAAGGGAACGGGTGCGTTATGGGCCAGGTTCTGAAGGAGCTCAGGAAAATGCGGCAAGCGAAAAGACGGCAAACGGCGAAGGGCTTCACACTCCTGGAGACGATGATCTCGCTGGTAGTGCTCGGCGTGGGCGTTCTGGGTCTGTGCGCCATGCTGGCCGACGCGCTGGCCTACATGCAGAGCTCGCAGGATGCATTCATCGCGCAGCAGAAAGCGGAAGAAGCCGCGGAAGCAATCTACACGGCTAAATATACGAATAACGCAACGTTTGCGCAGCTCTCCAACAACAGCGCGGGTAATCCCGCCGGACTTTTTCTTTCGACGCCGCAGCCGTTGCTGGTGCCCGGAGCTGACGGATTGGTCGGTACGGTCGCTGATGCCGGTGGAACTCCGGCTTATATCGTCTACCCCGGACCGGACGGAAAACTAGGCACCGCCGACGACGTCAAACAATCACTGGGAAACTTCACGCGCACGATCACGATTACTCCGGTGGCGGGTTACGCCAACAGCCTTAATCAAGTTGTGATTACAGTGAACTACATCACGGGCCGTTTCACTCGCAATTACACGTTGACTACTTACGTTTCAGCTTACTAGGACCAGGACCGCGAGGAGCAAGAATGAAGCGCCAGAGAGGATTCAGCCTGATCGAGTTGATGGTCTCCATGAGCATCGTGGTTTCCGTCGTGGCCATCGCGACCGACGCGCTAATGCAGGCGGAGCATGTGACCAGCATGGTCACCTATGAAGCCAACACGCAGGAGAACCTGCGCGCCGGTATGCATTTCATGGTTCGCGACCTGATGCAGGCGGGCGAGGGAATTCCGCAAGGTGGAATCAGCATTCCCTATACCGCCACCTCGGCTGTGAATCGCCCCGGTACGTTCCCGGCCACCACATTTCCCCCCGCCTACATTACGTTGCCGGCGATCACACCGGGCTCGCAAATCGGCCAGCTGGCAACGTCCATAAACCCCTCGACCAACGCCGTGCTCACCGGAATTGCCACCGACGTCATCAACATTATCTATGCAGACAACATTCTAGTGGACCCGGCGGGACATTATCTCTACAGCTATCCAGTCGCACAAGCCGCACCCTCGGCTCCGGTTTGTGCCGGAACCATAACCGCTAGCGGTTCATCGGTCACGCTCGCACCAGCCTGTTTCACAATGCCGGGGGTAACCAATCCAATCACCGCGGGCAATTTGGTCATGTTCCACAATCAGAACGGAACGGCTCTGGAATATGTCACCAGTGTAGCCGGCCAAGTCATCAATTTTGCCGGCGGAGATCCTGCCGGCCTGAACCAAACCGGCAAGGCAAATGGAACGGTCGCGAATCTGGCAACCACTCCTGGAGTGTTTCCGCCCACGACGATCACCCGTGTGTGGATGGTAACCTACTACGTTGACTCGACGACCGCGACGGACCCGCAATTGATCCGCCAGGTAAACTATCCGAATTACCCTGCGGGCGCGCCGGTGAATCCGCCACTAGCCATCGCCGACGATATCGAGAACCTGGGTTTCAGCTACGACATCACCAGCTCCACCGATCCGGCAGGCACCTATCCCAATGGTCCCGGGAATGTCCAGACTCCCATTCTTCCCGATACGCCGGCGCAGATACGCGCGGTCAATGTCTTTCTCGGAGGCCGGTCCGAAAATACCTACACGGCCCAAACGACGCCGATTTTCCTGCGCAACAACTTGAGCACACAGGTGAGCATTCGCAGCCTTTCGTTCACCAACCAGTTCAACACGTCCGCGACGTCTACGGCACCATAGGCGCTTTCGTGAGGATCGAGGCATGACGGTTTTTTAGATTTACAAGGAGATCCGCTGTGAGAATGGAACGAGAAAAGGGCGTCGCACTGATAACCTCTCTGTTTGTTCTGCTGCTGATTTCCGCCATCGTGGTCGGCATGAGCTGGATGGTGATGACCGACCAGCGCCTCGGCGGCAATAACTCCAGCCGCGAGCTGGCCTTCTATGGCGCGGAAGCCGGCATGGAAAAAATGACCACCGACGTGGCCCAGGTGTTCGCCACCTCCGGTTCTCTCACCGCGGCCAACGTAGCCACGATCACCGCCGCTCCACCAGTCGGGCTCACGGGCATAACGTATGTGAATTCCTCCGGCGCTTCCACCTACAACCTCACTTTCATCCCGGACGCATTCGGCAATCCCGCGACGACCAACGCGACCATTTTGCCCCCGAGTCCCTACGCCGGAATGCAAGGATTGATCACGCCATTCACCATGACGGTGGCAGCGCAAAATTCTTCTTCCGGCTCGGAAGTGAAGCTGACCCGGCAAGTGCAAGTCGTCTCCATCCCCGTCTTCCAGTTTGGCATTTATTCGGATTCAGACCTCTCGTTCTTCAACGGCCCATCGTTTGGTTTCGGTGGGCGCACGCACACCAATGGAAATCTATGGCTCACCCCGAATCAGGGTCCGACTTTCATGGGGGACAAGGTAACGGTGGTCGGGCAGGTAATCCGCACGAACCTGGAAAATGGCTTCGCAGTCACGGGCGCGGGTGCCGCTTACGGCGGCGACGTCTCAATCGCTCTTTCTCCGGATCCTACGATGGCCAATGAGCCAGGCGGCGCACCGTACACCAACGCTTCGTGGCGTGAGTTGGCTATAAACGAAGGCAGCGTGACCGGAAACAGCGTTTACGGCGCCGTCAGCAACACCTTAAATAATCCCACGTGGTCTGGCACCGTCATCCCCGCCTATAACGGGCAATTACAGAACGGCGTGCCGGTATTGACCCTCACGTCCACCGCGTTGGGTGGCATCACGCCAATTTCACTCGTCCGCCGGCCTGTCCCTGGCGAACTCGCCGCGAACCCGGACACCTTCGCGCAGCAGCTATTTTCTCAAGCCACGTTGCGAGTCTTGATTGACGATTATCCGCTTCCTACGACCGTTCCCGGTTCACTCGGGGCCTGCCACACCGCCGATATGATGGTCCTCGACACCGTCACCAATGGAACCGATCCCGTTGATCTGGCGACCCTGGCGTGGGCCGCCACTTCGCCGCTGGGAATTGCCGCAAAACCGGCATGGTATACCGGCACGTTTCCGCTGCCTGTCTCCGGAAACGTCTCGGGAACGTATTCTCCTAGCAGCAACTCGTCCACGCTGCTCGCACCCGGATACTGGATGAAGGCCGGATATCCGACCATCACCGGTTGCATTAAGATCGAATATCAAGTGAATCCCGGCGGTACATGGGTCGACGTCACACAAACGATCCTCAACCTCGGCCTCACCGGCAGGAACATCAATCCGACATATAACGCAGCCGTCCTCGCCCCGAATCTTCCGGCCTTGCCTGCGGCGCAGGTTGCTGCACAGGGTCCGAGCGGCGGAGGCGTCGGGACAGTGGGCTGCAATGATCCCAGCGTGAACGCCATCATTCGTTTGGCTCGCGTGCGAGATAACCCGTCTACCGGGAGCGCCGCAAATCCGTGCGCAAACGGACTTATAACCGCCGGAAACCCGGCCACCGATTTCTGGCCGAATGCGCTATACGACTCGCGCGAAGGAGTGGACCGCGCCACCTCTGCCGCGGTGCCGATCGATGCGCAAGGCGTCATGTATTACGTGGAGCTGGATGCCAAGAACCTGGTGAACTGGTTCACGGCAAATCAGGGGGCGTTGGGCCTGGACAATAACACGGGCTACACCCTTTATTTCTCTGACCGCCGCGGCGAACAGAAAGACCCCAACGCGGTTCCCGTCGCCAAGACCGGGTCTTATGGCTTCAACGACTTTGTGAATCCCAACGACGCGGCGAACGGCTGCCCGAACAACACGCTCGACTCGGGTGAAGACTTGGAAGGCGACGGCATCTTTCGCACTTATGGCGGGACTGAGGTGTCTCCCGTCATGATTACACCGACGAACTACATGCTGCTGACTCAGAACGTGGCCAACATGACGCCACGGAATACCAATATGTGGACCGGCGCGAGCTCCACCACGGGAAACCTGCAAGGCGTTACCTACAAGCCCGCAGCCATCACTTATTCCGGTGGGCTATTTGCCAACACCAATTGCGCCCCGGCCAATTCCAACCGTCCCGATGTTACCTACGGCAACGTGCAGGAAGCCCGGGAAAATCCTCCGGTTTTCTTCCGTCGCGCGCTGAAGATCGTGGACGGTGCCTCGCTAACCATTGGAGTCTCCTGCAGCGGAACCGACGGTCTCAGCATCGTTTCTGAGAACCCTGTTTACATCCAGGGCGATTACAACGCGCCGGTGGATGACGGAACCTGGGGCGGCGTTAGCGTAGCCGCAGCAGTCGAGGGCGACGCCGTTACGTTCCTTTCCAACAACTGGAACGACATAAACTCCTTTGCTTTCCCCTACAACGTCAACAACCGAAACGCCGCGCCCACGGCTTACCGCGCTGCGATTATTTCCGGCAAAGGCATTCCATTCCCGTCCGTCGCCGGACAGGCGCAGGACTTTGGAACGGATGGCGGGGTACACAACTTCCTCCGTTTCCTGGAAAACTGGGGCTTGGTTTGCCACTACCGGGGCTCGATGGTCAGCTTTTATTACAACCGTCAAGGGGTGGGCACGTACAAGGGAACGGGCGTTTATAGTCCGCCCAGCCCGCGTGACTACAGCTTTGACACCAACTTTACCCTGGGTCCCGCGTGCTTGCCGCCGCGCACTCCGTCTCTGCGCTCCGTCAACACCATCGGGTTCTCGCAGGAAATTCTGCCGACCCAGTAACAGTATTCGTACCCCGCAGCGCGTGAAGCGGCTCCCGTACCTCCCGGGAGCCGCTTTTTTTTGCTATGTGAGCTCGCTGATTCACTGCGTGGGCAGAATGCGCACATTGAAATTTGTGTTCACGAGTGGCGGCGAGCACGTGGGCTCGACGCTGCTCGAACATAATCCCGTAAACACATCGTTGAAATCCCCCGACAGTGCCAGGCCAACCAGCGGCTCGGCGTAAAGACTGTAGCTGTGCCCCACCGGCAGTCTTTCCAGGTCGAACGAGCCGTCAAACTGGGTGGGCGGATTTGTCGCATCGCAGCTCCAGCCGCCAAGCGTTCCCGCAATCACCGAACCTGTGTCCGCGTCCACGGCGACGACGTGTGCGCCCACCATCCCGCTGACCGCCGAACCAGGCGACGGCGCAGCGAACTGCGCCAGCGCGAACGGATTCACTTGGCTTTCCGCCGTGACCGTCACCGCCGTAGGATCGGGCATCGCCATTGGAGCCGTATACAGGCCCGTCTCGCTGACAGTTCCGGAAATCGCGTTTCCATTCGTGATGCCATTCACTTCCCACAACACTGTTGTATCCGCCGATCCTGTCACCGAGGCCTGAAATTGCTGCGTCTGGCCCAGTCCGACCGCCGCGCTGGTTGGGCTCAGCAACACCGTTACGTTAGGCAACGGCGGAGTGCCTGCATTCGCGCAACCGCCAAGCGTAATCGCAATCAACGATGAAACCACCAGGACGTGTAGCCGCTTGCGCATTGATCCTGAAAATCGCGCAACGCCCGCGCTGGTGCTCCATCGCCGCGTCACGCACCCCGGCTCGCTCTTGCCGAATATATTCGTGGCCGCTCTGCATAAACGCACGCGTTGTACCAATGCTATGCAAGGCCGTCAAACGCTCATTCATCGCAAGGGTGCCCACGCTGGAGTGGGGAAGCAGGGCCAAACCGCGCAATCGGAAATGGTTAACGACCGTTCGCAGCGCGAGCTGCCGGATCAAACTGTGCCAAACACCTCAGGAGCTCACTGACGCCAAAACCGCCGGTCCCGCAATGGCACATAACTCGACCGCGTCATTCCGATTTGGGAGCGCGCTTCCGATCGCGTGCGCCTTGTGTCTTCAGTAGCGGTTACATCCGACGCAGCACAGTAGTTGACACCGGCGATGCCCCGCCGAATAATGCGCCCATGTCCAAGCCCGAAACCGTGCGGCGGATCAAGAGCTACTCAGCCGAAAACGGCTACGTGTATCAATATCAATTTCAGGATGTACATCCATCGCACCGCGATGCGGCTAAAGGAAACGAATTCATCTATTACGTTTCGGCGGACCGCAAAACCATGTTCCCGATCCGCATCTTCGTCCGCCGCGAAGCCCTCGATCAATGGACCAAGCAAACCGGCCGCGTTCTGACTGGCACCGAAGAGTACGCCGTGGCCAAGATGCGCTTGTTTCAAGCGCTCGATGAAGTCACAGACTTTTCCACCACGCGCCCCGAACTCACCGTGGACGCATCGAACCTGCCATCGTTGCTGGAACGCTTGGATTTGTAATTCGTCATGCGCACGCTTGCTTGAAAACCAGTGAACCGTAATCACACTACCGGCGTCTGGCTAAACGAGGCAGTGATGGATGCACTGGCAGGCAGTTTTCCAGAAAGCACGGTGATTCGGGAAGAATCGCTCGCGCGCGAATTCGAGCGGCGCCTGGCGGATTGTCCCAAGCTAGCCTATTGCGTTGCGCTGGGCGTAATGCACAACACGGCGGAAGCCGAAGACGTCGCGCAGGAAGCCATGCTGCGCGCCTATCGCAACTTTCATCGCCTGCGCGACCGCGAACGATTTCGCGGCTGGCTGGTACGGGCGACTTTTCGCCTGGCACTCGATCGCATCCGCTCGAAAAGGCGGCGCGAACGGCACGAGGACGATGCAATACGCGCAGCGATTAACGCTCAGACTGAGGCCAGCGTCGAAAATGTCGTTGTCTCGCGCGAATTCGAACGCCAGGTGGCGCAGGCGCTCGACGCGCTTCCGGACAAACTGCGGATCGTAATGGTGCTCGCGGCCATCGAGGGTTACAACACGCGCGAGGTCGCGAAGCTGGCCGGCCTGCCCGAGGGCACTGTGAAGTCGCGATTGTTTCTGGCGCGAAAAAAGTTGGCGGAGAGTCTGCAATGTCTTGCGAAAAATACGCCGGCTGGATGACCGACGCGGCGCTCGACGAGCTGCGCGCCGAACGCGAGTCAGAAGTGTTGGCGCACGCCATGGAATGCGATGCGTGCCGTGCGGCGCTCAGACACGCACGGACGGTGCGCGCCTTCGTGGACCGCGGCGTAGAATCACTCGTCACCGGCGAGCCGTCGCTGCAGTTCGCCGCGCATCTGCGGCGACGTATCGCGCATGAATCCGAGCCGGCGCGTTCCCCGTGGGCGGCGTGGGCTCCGGTGATCGCGAGCGCCCTCGCGCTTGCCGCGGTTCTGGCAATCGTGGTGGCGCGCAGACCCGTTCACAATGTCTCCAATTCGAACGTCGCTTCCGCCGTGAATCCATTTTCAGTGCCATCCGAAACGGTAACTGGATCTGCCGCGACGCCACGCCGTACCGAACGGACTGCGAGCAAGCGCCGTTCCGAGCGTGGCGCGCAAGCGCGTAGCGCCGCAGCTGCGCTCTCGGAAATTATTGTGCCGCAGGGCCAACTCGCCGCAGTGGCACAGTTGAGCGCCGCAATTAATTCGGGTCGAGTGGATGGCAATCAGCTTCTGGCCGCGCAGCAAGACTACGAGAAGCCTCTGGAATCAAACCCCATCGAAATCGCGCCGCTGGAAATCCCCGCCCTAGGCGATCCCGCGGATAAACCTGCAGACTCGCTTCTATTCTGAACGAAAGCCTTGCGAACGACGTCTTCATCTATAGAAAGCCGGAATCAATGCGTCATTGGAGGTTTTTTATGAAAATTGCACGATCGCTCACCACCTTCGCGTTGCTTTTTATGTGCGCACCGCTCCTGGTTTACGGCCAGGGAACCAAGGCATCGGACGCTCCGGAAAATGCAAAAGCCGAGCCGTCAACGCCCGTCAAGTTGCTGATCGTTCTGTCCGAGTACGACGGCACGAAAAAAATCGCCAATCTTCCCTACACGATGCCTCTCATCGTAGGGGATAAGCCCAGCGGGGCTTATTCGACCCTACGGATTGGGGTGAAGGTTCCCGTGAAGACCGGCGAATCGAAAACCGGCGACACCCAGATTCAATACATAGATGTAGGCACGAGCATCGATGCTCGGGTGTCGCATGCCGATGGCGGGAAATACCAGGTTGATTTAAAGGTGGACCGGTCTTCGTTGTACGTAGCTGCCCGCGGTCAGGATGGCAAGGTCTTCGGAAAGGAATGGTCAGGCGGAGAAGCGCCTCCGACCACTGAGCCTATTGTGCGGCAGTATCGCGGAGACGTGGGAATGTCTCTGCGCGAAGGGCAAACTTCCGAAGGAACCGTCGCAACGGATCCTCTCACGGGCCACATTTTCAAGGTCGAGGTCACTCTGAACATGGCGAAGTAACTTAGGAATCCGGCAGTTCGAGCACGGCAAGCCTGGGCCCGTCGCGGCCGAGATTCCGCTGTATTTTTAGGGTCGCGGTTCGAGACCCAGCAAGACAACAACGTTACGCCTTCGCCAGCGCCGCGTGCAGTGCCGCTTCTAAATTCTCGTAGCGGAACGCGAAGCCGTACTGCTGCAGGCAGACGGGCTGCACACGCTGACTGGAGAGTAACAGCGCATCCGCCATTTCGCCCAGCGCGAGACGCAACACGAACGCCGGTGCTGGGAATATTGCCGGCCGATGCAGCACGCTCGCCAGGACCCGCGTGAATTCGCTGTTGCGTACCGGCTCCGGCGATACGACATTCACCGCTCCATTCCAACGCGCATCATCTATCGCCGCGCGCAGCACCCGCACCGCATCTTCCAGCGCGATCCAGGACATCCATTGCTTCCCGCTTCCCAGCCGCCCACCCGCACCGAATTTGAATGGCGTCAACATGCGCGGCAACGCGCCGCCATCCAGCGAAAGAACGATTCCGAACCGCGCTATCACTGTGCGCATGCCTGCGCTCGCTGCGCGCGTCGCTTCACCTTCCCACGCCCGGCACAAGATCGCCAGGAAGTCGTTGCCGCAGCCGCTCGTTTCCTTCAAAGCTTCATCGCCGCGATTTCCGTAATAGCCCGTCGCCGAGGCGCAGACAAGAACGCGCGGCGGTTGCCTCAAATGCGATAGAGCATCCACGAGCACGCGTGTGGAATCCACGCGGCTGCTGCGCAGAATCGTCTTGCGTTTCGATGTCCAACGTCCGCCCCCGATGCTCGCGCCATTCAGATTCACGACGGCGTCGAAGCCTTCCATGGCCGGCACGTCCACCAGCGCGCTCAATGGATTCCACTGCACATCGCCCGTCGCAGCTTTGCCGCCTGGGCGCACGAGGTGGCAAACTGCGTGGCCGTCCGCGCGCAGCGAACCAGTAAGCGCAGCTCCCATCAGCCCGGAGGCGCCTGATATCAGAACTCTCATCGGACATCCCCATGAATGAATCGCGTGTCACTGCCAGTAACATTAACCTACGGCTCTCCGCCAGTGCCGTCAAGCGAACACCGGCGGCTCACTCTATTCCGTCGCGCGTCGCATAGCGTTCGCCTCTCGCGCGAAACATTTCGTAACCAATCGAGGACTCCCGCACCCGTGTAGTATAGAATTTGCAATTCTGCAACGAGGTGTGAATGGCTGTCAGAACCCGGCGACTTCGCAGCGCAATCATCCTGGCCAGCATCGTCGTATTTCCCGCCGCAATTTCGCGCGGCACGCAAGATAATCCCGGCATCCGTGGGTTTGCGCCCGCGCGCGTCGCCGCCGAGCGCGCGCTTGAGCAGCAGATGCGCGCGATCCCCGATCCCGCACGCGCCGAAAGTAATTTGCGCCACATCACCAGCGAACCGCACATGGCCGGCACCGAAGCCAGTCACCGTGTGGCGGAATGGTTGCGCGACCAATACCGCAGCTACGGGTTCGACACCGAAATCGTCAGCTACAGCGTGTGGCTCGCGCAGCCGCGCGAGGTGAGGCTCGAGCTGACGGCGCCGGACAAAAAAACTCTGGCGACTCCCGAGCAGCCTTTCGCGGTGGATCCGGACACTTCCGACAGAAATATCGTCGCCGGCTTTAACACTTTCTCGCCGTCGGGAGACGTAACCGCCCCCGTCGTCTACGTGAATTACGGAATGCAGGCGGATTACCGCGAGCTCGATAAGCTGGGAATCAGCGTCGCGGGAAAAATCGCGATCGCGCGCTATGGCGGCTGCTATCGTGGCATCAAAACGAAACTCGCCGAAGAGCACAAAGCGCTCGGCTTGATAATTTATTCCGATCCCGAAGACGACGGCTACGTTGCCGGCGATGTGTTTCCGAACGGCCCGTGGCGGCCGATGAGCGGCATCCAGCGCGGCTCCATCGAATATACGCAAATATATCCTGGCGACCCGCTGACGCCCGGAGTGGCTTCGACGCCGAACGCTAAGCGCCTCGCGCCTGGCGAGGCTGCAAATCTTCCGCGCATTCCTACCATGCCGATCAATTCGCAGGACGCCTTGGCGATCCTCGAAAATCTCGCCGGCCCGCACGTCCCGCGTCAGTGGCAAGGCGGCTTGCCGTTCACCTATCACTTCGGGCCAGGCGGGGCCGTCGCGCACATGAAGCTGGTTATGGATTATCAGCAGCGCACGCTTTACGACGTCGTTGCCAGGCTGCGCGGCGCAAACGACGGCGAGTGGGTCGTCCTCGGCAATCATCACGACGCCTGGGTGTACGGCGCGGTAGATCCCGGCAGCGGTACCGCGACCATGCTTGAGACCGCGCGCGCCTTTGGCGAACTGGTTCGCGCTGGCTGGAAGCCGCGGCGCACTATCGTCATGTGCGAATGGGATGGCGAAGAGCCCGGCCTGATGGGCTCGACCGAATGGGTGGAAGCAAATCGCGCCGAGCTGCAAGCGAAAGCCGTCGCGTACTTGAATACGGACGTTGGTGTCGCCGGACCAAATTTCACAGCGTCGGCGACGCCTTCGCTGAAGCAATTGGTACGCGAAGCCACCCGTGAAGTGCAGGACCCGCGCGACGTGCGCAGCATCTACAACCTCTGGCTCGATCGTGCCACGCGTCAGCAGGAAGAGCCAAGCGGTATCGCACGCCCACCAAGCGCGAAATTCACCGCTTCAGGCGAAGCTCCCATCGAAGCCTTGGGCGCGGGTTCGGATTTCTGCCCGTTCTTCGACCACGCCGGTATTCCTTCACTTGACGCCGGGTTCATCGGCGATTACGGCGTCTACCACTCGATGTACGATGATTTTTACTGGATGAAAAAATTCGGCGATCCCACTTTTGAATTTCACGTCGCGCTGGCGAAAATCCTCGGCACTCTGGCGCTGCGGCTGGATGAAGCCGATACGCTGCCGTTCGACTACTCCGCGTACGCCGCGGAAATTTCGCGCGCCGCAAGCGATCTCGCCACCCGCGCAGCCAAACAGGGAATTGGCGCCGCCGATGTGCCCGCAGTCTCCGACGCAGCCGCGCAACTCACCGCGTCCGCTGCCCGCGCATCGCAAGCGTTGCAGCAACGGGCAAGCGTCTCACCCAATCCCGCCAAGCAAAATGAATTGAACCGCGATCTAGTCAGCGTCGAACAAGCCCTGCTGGCTCCAGAAGGCCTCGCCGGCCGCACCTGGTACAAACACACCATCTACGCCCCCGGGACCTACGCCGGATACGCAGCCGAAGTCCTGCCCGGCGTAAACGAAGCGCTCGACCGCCAGGACTCAGCCACCTTTACCCGCGAAGCCGCTGCCCTAGCCGCAGCTTTACATCGCGCTTCCACCCGCCTCGACGAGATCGCCCGCGCGGCGTCCTCGCCCGGTCAATAGCCAACGCCAATGCACTGGATGAATACTGCCTACGAAGCGAAAGATTCTGATCCGCGTACTTCGCGATTGGGGGAAACAGTGTTGATTCGCAGAATTGCTATTCTAGTTGTGGGTTTATTGCTATGGGCCGGCAGCGTGGTCGCGCAGGCGAAGCCGGATTCGCCGGAATTTGACGTCAAAGAGCATTACACGAAATACGAATACCGCATTCCCATGCGCGACGGCGCGCACTTGTTCACCGCCGTGTACGTCCCGAAAGACAGTTCGCAAACGTACCCGTTTCTGATCAACCGCACGCCGTACAGCGTCGCGCCCTACGGCGTCGATCAATACCGCACGCAACTCGGCCCCTCGCCCGACTTCGACAAAGCCGGCTACATTTTCGTGATGCAAGATGTCCGCGGGCGCTACATGTCCGAAGGCACGTTTGTCGAGATGCGCCCCCACATTGACGTCAAGAAATCGAACAAAGACGTGGACGACAGCAGCGATCTGTATGACACGATCGAATGGCTGCTGAAAAACGTGCCCAACAATAATGGCAAAGCCGGCATCTGGGGCATTTCGTATCCGGGATTTTACACTTCGGCGAGCATGATCGATTCTCATCCGGCACTGAAGGCCGCATCGCCGCAGGCGCCAATGACCGATCTATTCAAGGGCGATGACGCATACCACGGCGGCGCGTTCATGCTCGCCGCAAATTTCGGTTTCTACGCGTATTTCCGGCCGCAGGCGAATCCGCAGCTGCCCCCGAAGGTGCGCGTGCCATTTGATTTCGGCACGCCCGATGGCTATGAGTTTTTTCTCCACGCTGGCACCCTGGAAAACCTGGGCAAGCTGCTGGGCGGCCAGCAAGCGCTCTGGCAGGATCAGGTCCACCACGATACTTACGACGACTACTGGAAGTCGCGCAACCTCGCTGCACACACCCGGAACATTCACTGCGCGGTGCTAACCGTGGGCGGCTGGTTCGACGCCGAAGATTTGCAAGGCCCGTTCACTTTGTTTCACGCGATTGACCGCGACGACCCCGAAATCTTCAACGCGCTGGTGGTAGGCCCTTGGGTGCACGGTGGATGGGCGCGCTACGACGGGGACCACCTGGGTCGCGCGAGCTTTGCGGCGAACACAGCAGACTACTATCGCAAAAACATTCTGTTTCCTTTTTTCGAGCAATACTTGAAAGGGAACGGCAACGCAAAATTGCCGAAAGCCTATGTGTTTGAGACGGGCACCAATGTCTGGCGGCAATATCCCGCATGGCCGCCTAAAAACACGGAGACCAAGACGCTTTATTTTCACCCGAACGGCGTTTTGTCGTTTGAACCACCGAAAGACGAAGCCGCGGCGTCCGACGAATACGTGAGCGATCCCGCGAAACCGGTGCCGTTCGTGAACTACGTGGCGCAGGAAGTGCCGCAGGAATACATGGTGTCTGACCAGCGCTTCGCGGCCAGCAGGCCGGACGTGCTCACCTATCAGACCGAAGTGCTGCAAGACGATGTGACGATCCTGGGTCCCGTGTCTCCGCGGCTTTTTGTTTCCACCAGCGGCACGGATTCCGATTGGGATGTGAAACTGATTGACGTCTATCCGCCGGATTATCCGCCGAGCAAATTGGACGAGCCAAGTCTGGAAGCAAAAGGCAAGCCGCTGACGGATGTGCCGGCGCCGCAGTTCATCATGGGCGGATATGAGCAATTGGTGCGCGGTGAACCGTTCCGCGGAAAATTCCGGCACAGTTTGGAAACCCCTGAGCCGTTCGTCCCGGGCAAGGTTGAGGAAGTGAGCTTCGCGATGCAAGACGTAAACCACACATTTCGCCGTGGCCATCGCATCATGGTGCAAATTCAAAGCTCGTGGTTCCCACTCACCGATCGCAATCCACAGGCGTTCCTGAACATACCGGACGCGAAACCGTCCGATTTCGTGAAGGCCACGCAGCACGTCTATCGCGCGGAGGGGCAAGCTTCCGGCATTGAGGCGAGCGTGCTTGTGCCGGCCCGTGCGGCAGCAGATAAAAACTAGTTCGGGCCGTTTCGCGGGCTTATCCGAAGGCGGTTCGTTCGGTTCGGAGCGAGCCGCTCCTGATCCAGCCAGAATGCTGCGGCCTGTGGCATCGCGTTTGCTGCCCACCTTTTGGATCGCTGCTTGATTTGTCGCTGCACCCAATGTAAATGCTCGGTTGACACATAGATACGTCCCTAGGAGCATTAAATGACCTCGAATCGGCGTGCTTCCCTTTCACTCCTGATCCCATTTGTCATAATTGCGGTTTTCATTTTCTGGATGTCTGCTCCGCTTTTTGCGCAAAGCACCACCGCCGCCGGAAGTATTCAAGGAACTCTGACGGACCCCAGCGGTGCTGTCGTGGAGGGCGCCAAGATCACCATCACGAACAAAGACACCGGCCAGACTCTCCACGTCACTACCTCCTCGGCCGGCACATACAATTCCGGCGCCCTGGTGCCGGGCGATTACGCAGTTCGCGCCGAGGCCGCGGGGTTCAAGACCACGGAAGCAGGCGTCGTCGTGAAAGTGGGCGTCGTCTCAGGCGTGAATCTCAGCCTCCAGGTCGGCGCAGCAAGTACCGTCGTTACCGTTGCGGAGCAAACGGTGACGGTCAACACCGAGCAGCCCAGCGTCCAGGGTGTTTTGAACAAGGACCAGATCGAAAACCTGCCGGTCAACGGACGCAACTTTTTGGATCTCGCCCAGCTGGAACCAGGCGTGCAAATTCAGGATGGCGCAGACTTTGATCCCACGAAAGTAGGCTTTTCTTCCATCTCGGTTGGCGGCCGCTTCGGACGCACCGCGCGCATTGAAGTGGACGGTGTGGACGTCAGCGATGAAACCGTGGGCACCACCACGGAAAATATTCCCGCCAGCGCCATCGACGAATTTCAGATCAGCCAATCCACTCTCGATCTTTCCAACGAACTCACTTCCTCCGGGGCCGTAAACGTCACCACCCGCGCCGGATCAAATAACTATCACGGCGAAGGGTTCGCATTGTTTCGCGACAGCGTTTTCTCCGCAGCTTTGCCTACGCCTCCGCCTCCGCCCACGCTTGAGTCGCCATATGCCAGGAATCAGGACGGCGGCAATTTCGGAGGCCCAATCCTGAAGGACAAAGTCTTTTTCTTCCTCGACGCAGAACATACCAATCAAAATCTCGCGGCGCCCGTCGTAGCGGCCGCGCCGTTCACTCCCTATTCGGGAAACGTCAATAGCCCTTTTCGCGAGACCGACTACGACGCTCGCCTCGATTTCAACCTGTTTAAAAATGTCCGCATGTTCTATCGCTTCAGCTATTTTGACAGCCGAGCGGTAGCCACCGGCGGCACCGTCGGTTTTCAACCGTTTCAAGACAAGAACTACACCAGAACCCACGTAATCGGCGCTGATTTCACGACCAAGGGCAACTTCACGCACAGTTTCCGTTTCGAGTACCTGAAATTCATCAACAACCTGGGCGATACCGTCCTCGGCTCGGGCCTGCCGTTCGCGAATTTCCCAGTCAGCCTGAATTTCGCCAGCTTCGGCTTCCTCACCGGTCCTAACTTTCTCGCGCCCCAGCAAACCTACCAGACCGATCGTCAGTTAAAGTACGACGGCAGTAAGCTGCTCGGCTCGCACATCCTTCGCTATGGTGTTTCCTACAACCGCCTGCGCGGCGGCGGCCTATTTTCTTTCAGCGCCATCACTCCCAACGTTAGCCCGATCGGCAGCTCTGACGAGATTAGCGCCGCGAGCCCCTGTTCCGCGACGAATACGGCTATGAACTGCGGAACGAACGACCTGTTTACCTGTCCTGGTGGGCCGTCGATGCAAGGAGGTGCGTGCCCGTTAAACTACCCCGTCGACAATGTGACTCTGGGCAACGGCGAAGAATGCGACACCGAAATCCCCGCATTCAAAGCGCCGTGCAGCGGTACCCCGCCCGACAATCGCATCGGCCTTTACCTTGGTGATAGCTGGAAGATCAAGCCGAATCTGAACATCACCTATGGCGTGCGTTACGTCCGCGATACGGGGCGCACAGATAGCGACCTTCCCGGCTTTACGGGTAGTGCAGCAACCGAGCTCAACACCGTGATGCCTGGCTTGGCCAACCCGGTAAACCAGCCGAACCACAACTTTGGGCCGCAGCTGGGAATTGCCTGGGATCCGCGCAACGACGCAAAAACCGTAATCCGCGCCGGCATTGGCGTCTTCTATGAGAACGCCATCTGGAACAATGCCGAGTTCGATCGTCCCGAACGCCTCGCGAACGGCGCCTTCCTCGCCAATCCCGGGGCGTGCTCCAGCGGCGCGGGCGCGGGTGTTCCTTTCCCCGTCGCTGGCGGACCGCCCAATCTGGTATTTCTAGGCGGGGCCGACTCGGCCACAGCGAGCTTTATTTGCAGTTCGCTGATTGGGGCCACACTTGGAGCCAACGCTGGCAACTGCAGCGGGATGACTACCGCGCAATGCATCGCGACCTTCCAAACAACTTACCAAGCGGCCTCGAAGGCTGTGGGCGCGAACGCCCCGAACCCGTCATACATTCCCAATCTGATTTCCAGCGGATCCGGGATATTTCTAGGCGCGCTGGCACCTAACTATCGAACTCCTTACTCAATCCAAATGAATGCCGGGATTCAACGCGAACTGCGTCCGGGGATGGTGCTGAGCGTGGATTATCTCCGCAACGTGGCTCTACACTATTTGATCGGCGTTGACCTGAATCACAGTGGCGATGTCAGGTTCTTCAATAAATCGGCGGCCCAGCAAGCCATCGCAGCCACGCTTGCTGCGTGCGAAGCACCGACCATTGACGCTGCCATCGCAGCCTGTCCCGGGTTGCATCCTGCAACTGCCACGAGTCCAGTTGGACCCGCTACCATGGCAGACTTTGGTGGCTTCGGCCTTGATTCCGCAGCGGACCTGGGAATCAGCGGTTGCGAAACTGGCTTGGGTACCACCTATCCATGTGCCTTCACGGGCATTAATCCGGATCTAGGGCTTGTAACCTTCCTGCAGCCCATAGGCCGCTCGGTTTACAACGCCTTGGACGTGAAGCTGGTTGACAATGTGAAGACCCCCTTCCGCGGCGTCAAGTACCTAAATTTCCAGTTTGCCTATTCGCTGTCGCGCTTCACCAATTGCGGCGCTGCGCTATCCACCTCGGCGGGCACCTCTCCCGCAGCCGCCGATCAGGACTTCGTCAATCCCACCATTGACAATAATCATCCCTGCGGTTTCAGCGGACCCTCTGCTCTCGACCGCACGCATCAATTTTCCTTCGGCGGTTACGCAGACTTGCCATTGCATTTCCGGCTCGGCACGATTTTCCACTTCGATAGTCCTCTCGCTAGTGCGCTCGCCGTGCCGGAAACCGGCAGTGGTCCGGGCGAAATCTTCAGCACTGACTTCGATGGCGATGGAACTGTCGGTGACCCGGTTCCCGGAACCAAGCAAGGTTCCTTCATGCGCGGTGTCTCCTTGGGCGATCTCTCGAATGTCGTAAACAACTACAACAACACCGTCGCCAATAACCCGACTCCCGCCGGCAATGTGCTTATCAACAATGGCTTGTTTACACTAAGCCAGCTACAGGCGCTTGGAGGCGTCGCTCCGGCCCTATCACCGGTCGTTCCCGGCGAAGTAGGACTAACGTGGCTCAAAACGTTCGATATGAGCCTGACGTGGATCGGCAAGGTAAACGTGCGCGAGCGGGAACTGTCATTCGAACCCAGCGTGAGCTTCTACAACCTGTTCAATTTCGCCAACTTCAACATTCCCGGCAACGTCCTGAGCGGTATCCTAAGCGGCGGCGCAGGTTCACTCAACGGCACGACCTACGCCGACGCCAACTCTGTCCGCGTAGGCGTAGGCACCGGTGTGTTCGCCCTCGGCGCCCCTCGTACCATCGAGTTCGGCATGAAGCTGACGTTTTAGCCTCGCGCGTAGCTACGGCGCGAGCGGCAGATGCAATGCCCCGATTCTGCCGCTCGCCGCCGCTAGCACCGCCTGGGCGAAAATCGCGATCCTGCGAACGCTCATCGGATCTCGGCCACCCTGGCGGCGCGCTTCGGATACTTCACCTCGCGCAGAAACTTCGCGAACAATAGCCACCAGATCAGCAGCAGCACCACATTCGGCCAGCCCGCCTCCACCCCAAAAGGCATCCCCGTCAGCCACGCGGGGCCGTGAAAACTTCCCTGAAATAAATGCCCGTTGCCCATCTGTCCACTGTCCGGCACGCCATAAAAATAAGTTTCGCCCCAGTCCCATGCCGCGTGCAGTCCGAGCGGCATCCACAAATCGCCCGTCCGCCGCAGCAGCAAGCAAGCGATCAGCCCAAACCCGCCGACGGTACATAGGCCGAGTACCGTCCAGCCGGGATTGAACATGTGCGCCGCAGCCATCAGCGCCGACGTGAATACCGCCGCGGGCCAGAATCCGATTCCTTCGGTTAGCGTAAACTGCAAATAGCCGCGATAAAGGAACTCCTCGACCATCGTTCCCAAAACGATTGCCACAGCCCACAGCAATCCATATTTCAAAATGTCCAGGCCGTGGATTCGCAACGATCCGAATGAGTAGGCGCGCGCCAGCTGCAGCACCACAAGCAGCAACGTCAATGAAACGAAGGCGATTGCGACCGTCAGCCAGAACTGGCCGCAAAACGCCCGCCGCCATGGAAACCCATAATCCCCAACGCCTCGGCCTTCGATTTTCGACATGATCCACGCCGCGACCAACAGCAGGCACAGCATGACTGCAAACGTCACGATTCCAACTGTTGGGCTGCCCGCGTCTGGCTCCTGCCCGTGCATCGCAGCGTCAGCGATCTTGATTGCGCCGTAACCTTGCGCAAAGACCAATGCGACGTAAATCAGCAGCCGCCATCCAGCGCGCAAGCCGCTCGGCCCCTTGAACATGTCGCGTGGCACTCTCGAGTCCCTCTCACAACTCTGCACCGGATACACGAATCCCACTGCATCGTCACCACAGCGGTTACCGGACGGAAGCTAGCACTGGCGCAACGCCCTGGACTATGATTGATTGCGCCAAATTCACCGCGCGCGAAAGTCTGGGAAGGCATTCAGCGAGCACCGAGGAGCAGTCCATTTCTAAGCCCTCCACCGTATTTGCTCGTTCCGCGCGCAAGATTGCCGACGCCATTGCACCGCGCGGCAAAACCCGCCATCTGCTCCAGGCTGTCGGCCTCGACCGCGAAGCGCTCCGCGATCCGGCGCTGAGAATTCCGTACGCCGACCTAATGATGCTGTCAGAGCTGGCCGCTCGAATGACCAAGGATGTTGCATTTGGCCTCCACGTCGGCGAGCGTGTCCAACAAAATTCCTACGGCATCGTGGGATATTCGGTGGTCAGCAGCGCGACCCTCGGCGAGGCGCTCCGCACTTTGCAGCGCTATTTGCCGATTTGGACAAACGTGGGCGCATTCAAGCTTGATGTCGAGCAATCCGTCGCTCATTTTCAGTGGAAATTTTCCGATTCCTCGCTGCCCGAACCGCGTCACGATGTCGAGATGACCATGGCCGCAATTGCGCGCTTCGACCGGCTCTCGCGTCGCGCGCACTGGACGCCGCGCGAAGTCTGGTTCGAGCATGCCAAGCCCAAGGACGTTTCCGAGCACGCCCGCATTTTTCGCGCGCCCGTGCGCTTCGGTATGCCGGTCAATTCGTTGCTCCTCGACCGTAGGTTGCTCAGTCTGCCGTTAACGGGCGCCAATCCTGTAGCGCACCAAATCATCACCGACGCAGCCGAACAGCTTCTGGCGATATCTCCTGGCGCGGCCAATCTAACGCAAAGTCTCCTCAGCTTCATTCGCCAGCGCTTGTGCAGCGGAGATTTTGGCCTGCAGGACGCGTCCCGTCACCTGGGAGTCAGCCGCCGCACGCTGCAAAGAAAATTGGGCGAGCAATCCTCTTCTCATCGGCTCTTGGTCGAACAGGCGCGCCGTGATCTCTCGCGCTGCCTTCTGTTGGGATCGCAAGCCACCGCCACCGAAGCCGCCTACGCCTTGGGATTTTCCGATCCCACCGCCTTCCATCACGCCTTCCAGAGATGGCATGGCATGCCGCCGCAAGCCTATCGCGACGCCAAAAGACGCTAGCTCACGTCCATCTCCCTGGCCCGCAGCTGTGAGACACGCGGCTGAAGCACTCTGGGGCTGTGCGCCCGCGAATTCGCGTTGCACGCGCCTCCACGGTAGAATAAAGACGATGCGCGTTCGCGTTCTGTTTTTCGGCCAACTGAAGGATATTGCCGGCATCTCGCAAGAGGACGCCGAGCTATCCGACGGCGCCCGCGTCGAAGACCTCTACGAGCGTTACGCGCGGCGTTTCCCGCGGCTCGCTGAATTTCGCCCGTCTGTCGCCGCGTCGGTAAATCAGGAATACGCCGAATGGCGCGCCGCGCTCGCGGCTGGGGACGAAGTCGCATTCCTCCCTCCCGTCAGCGGCGGCCAACAAACTGCTATTAGCGATGACATCATTCTTCTGGTGCGCGAACCCATCCAGCCGCGTGAAGTATTGCTCAACCTCAAAGCCTTCGAAGATGGCGCGGCGGTGATCTTCGACGGCTTCGTGCGCAACAATTTCAAAGGCCAACGCACGCTCTATCTCGAGTACGAAGCTTACGAACCAATGGCATACACAAAGCTGCGCGAACTTGCCACGCACATTCATACTCAATTTGGAATTCATCGCCTCGCGATCGTCCACCGCCTCGGCCGCCTGGAAGTGGGCGACACCAGCGTCTTCATCGCCGTCAGCGCGCCGCACCGTGCCGCCGCATTCGATGCCTGCCGTTACGTCATTGATACGCTGAAGCGCACCGTACCGATCTGGAAAAAGGAATTCTTCATCGGCGGCGCGGTCTGGGCCGAAGGCGAGTCGTTGCCTCAGGAAGCCAATTCCACCTCCGAAGAAACTAACTCTTAAATGAAACGAGCCATCGCCACGCTTTGCACCGCCGCGCTAGCGGGTTTCGGCGCTCTCGCGGATGTCACTCCTCCCGATCCGCAGCAGCAACAGCAGCGCCAAAAAGGCCCGATCCGCGTGCAGACGGATCTGGTGAGCATTCTCGCCAGCGTCACCGACGCCAAAGGCGAGCCGGTCATCGGCCTCGATCAGAGCGCTTTCCAGCTCACAGAAGAAGGAGTCGCCCAGAAAATCGTGCGCTTCGAACCGCAAACGAACCGCCCGCTCGACCTGGCGTTGATGCTAGACGCGAGCGGCTCCGCGGCGATCGAACTAAAAATCGAACGCGAAGCTGCCGCTCATTTTATCGAGGAAGTAGTCCGGCCCGGCGATCGCCTCGCGGTTTTTTCATTTGGAGCCGATGTCGTGCAGCTCTCCAGTTTTTCTGCTGATCTCAAGCAATTGGACAGCGCGGTGCGCCGGGTGGACACCAGCCCGGATATGGGCACCTCGCTCTACGACGCCGTAGTCCTCGGCTCGCAATCCGTCCGTCGCCAGGGCGCTGAACGCCGCCGCGCGCTGGTAATCATCACCGACGCCGGGGAAACCACCAGCGTCTCAAAATTTGAAGATGCGCGCCGCACCGCGATCGCCTCGAACATCTTGCTCTATACTGTGGTGGTGCGCCCGATGAAATCCGACGCCGGATGGAACACCGCCGGCGAGCACGCCATGTCTACCATCACGGACAGCGTCGGCGGCGCCATGTACTATCCGACCGATCTCGCCGAGCTGGGCGCGATTTTCGACCGCATCAATCGCGAACTGCGCACGCAATATCTGCTCGGCTATTATCCCAATCCCACGCCGCCGCCGGGTAGCGACCGCCACGTGGGCGTCACCGTGAACACCGGAGATACCGTTCGTTATCGCAAGGAATATTTCACCGCCGGAGTGGCGCAATAATCCCATGAACCAATTTCTCGATGTCGCCATCGCCGCAGCTCGCGAAGCCGGCGCCGTGCTGCTCGCTGAACATAGCCGCCCGCAAAAAATCACCTATAAAGGTGACGTGGATCTGGTCACCGAAACCGACAAGCGCTCCGAGGCCATCGTCGTGGGCCGCTTGCGCCGCGAATTTCCGGACCATCGCATCGTTGCTGAAGAGGGCTCCGGCGGCTCGTCCGCGGATTCGCGCTACGAATGGCACGTGGACCCGCTCGATGGCACGACGAATTTCGCGCACGGCTATCCGTGTTTTGCAGTCTCCATTGGGCTGCTCGAAGATGGCGTGCCGCTGGTCGGAGTGGTCTTCAATTCGGTCGCGGACGAACTGTTTTCCGCAGCACGTGGCCAGGGCGCTTACCTAAACGCGAAACCAATTCGCGTTTCCAGCGCTGAGCGCATGGCCGTCAGTCTCGTCGCCACAGGTTTTCCCACGCACAAGCGCGGCGACAACGTGAACATCCATTACTACTGGCATTTCACCCTGAATTCGCACGGAGTGCGCCGCGACGGCTCGGCAGCTCTCGATCTCTGCTCGGTCGCCTGTGGCCGCTTTGAAGCCTTCTGGGAGTTCGGCCTGAAATCGTGGGACACATCCGCCGGCATCCTGATCGCCAGCGAAGCCGGAGGCAAGGTCACCGACCTGCGCGGCGGCCCCTATCGTCCCGGAGGTCCGGATCTGCTGGTAACCAACGGCCACATCCATGCCGAGATGCAACAAATGATGGCTGAAATCGCCACGCGCGCAAATAACAAGCTGTAGCAGACCCAAATCAATGCGACTTGGCGCTTTCTCCTCGGCGAGGCTTGCCTCGCCGTCGCTGCCGCGCAAAAAACCGCTGGCGCTCCGAACAGCGCCGTTACGAGGGGTTCCAATGCAATACACGTCGCACGACGCGCAATGATTGACGCCCCGCACGCGCAATGCTAGCGTGGCTCAACCTCCTTGATGCGCGCCGTTGACATCATCCGTAAGAAACGCGACGCCGCGGAACTGTCCCGCGAAGAAATCGCATTTCTAATTGATGGAGCCACCCACGACCGAGTCCCGGATTATCAATTAGCCGCGTTCCTGATGGCCGTCTTTTGGCGCGGCATGACGCGCGCCGAACTCGCCGCGCTCACTGAATCCATGCTCAATTCGGGCGAAGTGTTGGATTGGTCCGATCTTCCCGCGCCCAAAGTGGACAAACATTCCACCGGCGGCGTGGGCGACAAAACTTCTCTCGTAATCGCTCCTATCGTCGCTGCGGCCGGCCTCTACGTTCCGATGATCAGCGGACGCGGCCTCGGCCACACCGGCGGCACGCTCGACAAACTGGAATCCATTCCCGGCTTCAACGTAAATCTGCAGCTTGAAGAATTCCGCCGCACACTGGCGCTCGCTCACTGCGCCCTGATCGGCCAAACTCCCGAAATCGCCCCAGCCGATAAAAAGCTTTACGCGCTGCGCGACGTCACCGCCACAGTCGAAAGCCCGTACCTGATCACCGCTTCCATCATGAGCAAGAAAATGGCGGAGGGAATTGACGCCCTTGTGCTCGACGTAAAAACCGGTGACGGCGCATTCATGAAAAAGCAGAAAGACGCCGAATATCTCGCCGAGCTGATGGTCGAAACCGGCGTGCGCGTGGGCAAGAAAGTTGTCGCGCTCATCACCGACATGGAGCAACCTCTCGGCCGCAAAATCGGCAACTCTCTGGAAGTGGAGGAATGCATTGAAATTCTCGACGGAAAGGGTCCGGACGATCTGCGCGAGCTGTGCCTGGAACTTTCGGCCTGGATGTTCGTCCTCGGCGGCAGTTCGAAATCCGTCGCCGCAGGCCGCGCGCTCGCTGCGGAAATGATTGCTTCCGGGCGCGCGCGTGATACATTCCGCGAAGTGGTTCGCTTGCAAGGAGGCGATCCGCGAGTGATTGAGGATCCCAGCCGTCTGCCGCACGCGAAACGCAGAGCGCAAGTGGATGCGCGCCGCGCGGGATATGTCACCGCGATTCACTGCGAGCAGGTGGGCGTAGCCAGCATGCTGCTCGGCGGCGGAAGAGAAAAAAAGGAAGACTCGGTGGACCCGGCGGTAGGCCTCGTGCTCGAAAAAAAAATTGGCGACGCAGTAAAGGCCGGCGAAAATCTCTGCACAGTGCACTACAATTTGGACGCGCGCCTCATCCCAGCCGTGCGTCTGCTCTCCGAAAGTTTCGAAATTGGCGACCAAGTTCCGCCTGCCGCTCCGCTGGTGCGCAAAATCATTGGCGCGGGAGAATTCTTGTGACCCGGGACGGTTTTAAAGGAGGCTCCTGCGCATGCACCGCCTGGTAGGCGTATTGGGAATGCTCACCATGATGGGATTCGCATTCCTGCTTTCCACCAATCGCCGCGCCATCCGCGGAAAGACGGTTGCCTGGGGCCTCGGACTGCAAATCGTCTTCGCTTATCTCGTAATCAATTGGACCTACGGCCAGTGGATTTTTCAGAAGGCAGGCGCCGGCGTGAACTGGGTCCTTGATTTCGCATTCTTCGGCTCTCAATTTGTTTTCGGCGACCTAGGGAAAAAAGGCTCGCCTATGGGCTTTTTCTTCGCCTTCCAGGTGCTGCCCACCATCATTTTCATCGCCGCGGTTTTTGCGCTCCTCTATTACTACGGAGTAATGCAATTCATCATCAAGCAGGCCGCGCTCGTCATGACTGGCCTGATGGGTGCGAGCGGCGCCGAGTCGCTCAACGTCGCCGCCAGCATTTTCATGGGCCAGACGGAAGCGCCTCTCACCATCCGCCCCTATCTCCCCGAAGTCACTCAATCCGAACTGATGACCATCATGACCAGCGGAATGGCCCACGTTTCCGGCGGTATGATGGCCGCTTACATCGCCTACGGCGTCGAAGCCAAGCACATCCTGGCCGCCGTGATCATGACTGCCCCGGGCACAATTCTGCTTTCGAAAATGATGGTGCCCGAGACGGAAGTACCCGTAACCTCCGGAAAAGTGGAACTCGCGCCCCTCGAACGCGACACGAATGCTCTCGGCGCGATCTCCCGCGGCACCGTTGACGGCCTGAGCCTCGCTTTGAACGTCGGCGCGATGCTGATCACTTTCATCGCGCTGATTTATCTCGTGGACGGAGTTTTCGGCGCAGTGCACAACGGCCTCGCGCACCTCGGCGTCACCTGGTTTCCCTCCAGCGTCGAACAAATTTTCGGCTATCTGTTCTCGCCGATCGCCTGGGTCATCGGGATTCCCTGGCACGATTGTCACACCATTGGAAACCTGCTCGGCCTGCGCATGGTGACGAACGAACTCGTCGCCTTCCAGCGCCTCGGGCCGATGAAGGACGCGCTCGATCCGCGCTCCTTCACCATCGCGACGTTCGCGCTCTGCGGTTTCGCGAATTTCAGCTCTATCGGAATTCAGATCGGCGGTATCGGCGCCCTCGCGCCCAATAAAAAAGCAGACCTGGCGCGCCTGGGCGTTCGCGCCATGCTCACCGGGACCATGGCCAATCTCATGTCCGCCTCTATCGTCGGGATCATGATGCGATGAGCGCGGCCCGCACAAAATCCTCAGCGCGCGATTTAGCATTTTCGCGTGCCGATTGGGCCGCGAAATTCATTCTTGCGAAAACCAAACTGCGCCCGAAAATCGCGTTGGTCCTCGGCTCAGGACTCGGCGCCTTTGCCGACGAGCTGCAGGAAGCAACGCGCATCCCCTACGAAGAAATTCCCGGCTTCCCGCGTTCCACCGCGATCGGTCACGCGGGCCGCCTGGTGATCGGCAAAGTCGGAAATATTGCAGTCGCCGCAATGCAGGGCCGCGTCCACTTCTACGAGGGCTACACCGCGCAGCAAGTCGCGTTCCCGATGCGCGTCCTGGGCCGCCTCGGCATTCGCTCTGCGATCCTCACCAACGCCGCCGGCGGCATCAATCTGCAATACACTCAGGGCGGGCTCGTCGTCATCAGCGATCACATCAATCTGCAGGGCATTAACCCGCTGATTGGCCCGAACGACGACCGCTTCGGCCCGCGCTTTCCAGATTTGACGCAAGCTTACTGGAAGCCCTATCGCGAAATCGCTCTGGCCGAAGCCAAGAAGCTCGGAATTAATGTTCCGGAAGGAGTGTACGCCGCGCTCGCCGGGCCAAACTACGAAACGCCCGCAGAAATCCGTTATTTACGTACGATTGGAGCCGATTTGGTGGGTATGTCCACCGTGCCCGAAACGATAGCGGCGCGGCACATGGGAATTCGCGTGCTCGGAATTTCCTGCGTCACCAATATGGCTGCGGGCATTCTCGACCAAGTGCTGGATCACAAAGAAGTGATGGAAACCGGCGAGCGAGTGAAAGGCCAGTTTATCGCGCTGCTGCGTGCCGTGCTGCCGCGCATCGCCGCCGATCCCAAGTAAAGGAAAGCAAGAATACATGGGCGAATATGACGCGCTAGTCACAGCAGCGACGCAGGCGTTCCACAACGCCTGCGCCCCAATCTCCAATTTTCGCGTTGGCGCGGCCGTGCGCGCAAAATCCGGCCGCATCTTCGCCGGCTGCAATATCGAAAACGCCACGCTCGGCCTGACCTGCTGCGCCGAACGCGTCGCAATTTTCAAAGCCGTCTCCGAGGGCGAACGCGGCTTCGATGCCATCGCGGTTGTCACCGACGTGGATCGCTTGACGCCGCCCTGCGGCTCCTGCCGCCAAATCATCTGGGAATTTTGCGGCGACGTGCCAGTGCTGCTGGCCAATCTGAAGGGAAAAGTGGAGCACGAAACATCCGGAAAGCTCCTGCCGCGCGCGTTCGATGCTTCGTTTCTATAGAAATGCAAAGGACCCGAGCGAGACGACCACAAAAATCTCCGCCGTGTGGCGTTTGTTTTTGAATTTGTAGCGGCCGCCTGCTTTTGCCTTTTAGGCGGGCGTCTTTGATTTTGCTTTGGTAGCGGCGCACTTGGGTGCGCCACTCAACAATCGCAGCGCATGCATCGAGTTCCGTAATGCTACAAAGCAGTTTCACAAAAAGGACGAAATGACCGCGAGTCCAAAAATGTTGCCCCTCCGCCGTAAAGTCCAAAGTGTTATCACTCGCTTTTATGAGTGTTCATCAGTGTTCATCAGTGGTGCTTTTGTTTTTTTCCACCTTTTCTCAGCCGCGCCATCCACGTCCGCCCAGGAAAAAATAGACTTGCTCGTAACCAACGGCACGGTAATCACTATGGACTCTCAGCGTCGCGTCCTTGAAGACGCCGCCGTAGCCGTGCGTGGCGATTCCGTCGTAGCGGTTGGCGCCAGCGCCGAACTGACGTCAAAATACGCTCCCGCTAAAGTCATCGACGCGCATGGCGCGATCGTAATGCCCGGCCTGATCAACGGCCACACCCACGCCGCCATGAGTCTGTTCCGCGGCATCGCAGAAGATTTGTCCCTCGACGATTGGCTGCACGCCTACATCTTTCCCGCCGAAGCGCGCAACGTCACCGAAGATTTCGCCGCCTGGGGCACGCGCCTGGCAATTCTGGAAATGCTGCGCGGCGGCGTCACTACGTACGCGGACATGTACTATTTCGAAGATGCCGTCGCGCGCGTCACCAAAAAAGCAGGCATGCGCGGAGTTCTCGGCGAAACCATCATCGATTTCCCCGCTCCGGACAACAAATCGCTGCCGCAAGCCTTCGACTACACCCAAAAATTCCTCGACCACTGGAAAGGCGATCCGCTCATCGTCGCCGCCGTCGCTCCGCATTCCATGTACACCTGCTCGGAGAAAACTCTGCAGGGCGCGGCGGACCTGGCCCGCGGCAACAATGCGCCGATCCTGATTCACATCGCCGAAGCTCCCTTCGAACTCGAGCAAAGCCGCAATAAATATGGCCTCACTCCCGTCGCCTATCTTTCGCGCGCCGGCGTTCTGGGTCCGGACGTAATCGGTGCGCACTGCATCCTGGTGGATCAAGCGGACATCGCCACGCTCGCGCACTTCGGCGTGGGCTGCGTTTACAATCCTTCCAGCAATATGAAGACTGCAGCGGGAGTGATGCCCATCGTGGAAATGCTGGCGGCCGGCGAAGCGATCGGCCTCGCCACCGACGGCGCCGCCAGCAACAATAATCTCGATATGTTTGAGGAGATGGATCTCGCGCCCAAGCTGCAGAAACTTGCGCGCATGGATTCGCGCGCGCTTCCCGCCGAGCAAGTCGTCGCGCTCGCCACCATCACCGGCGCCCGAGCTCTACATCTGGAAGAACAAATCGGCTCGCTCGAGCCTGGCAAGAAAGCGGATTTAATTCTGGTGGACACTTCCG
>Ga0187859_10000301_pt1 | contig 33511 bp, 21 predicted proteins | sample June2016WEW_10_1_2_FD_133019 | JGI IMG/M metagenome (GOLD analysis project Ga0187859, IMG submission 133019) | Peatland microbial communities from SPRUCE experiment site at the Marcell Experimental Forest, Minnesota, USA - June2016WEW_10_10 | ecosystem: Environmental > Terrestrial > Soil >...
ATCACCGTCTGGTGGTCGCCGAGCACCTGGTCAACGACGAACCCGAAGCGCCCCGACTCGGTTTCCGCCACCAGAATCTGCTCCCGTTCCGGCCGCTCCCGCTTCATGGCGAAGTATTCCCGCAGGCGGATATAGGGAATGATCTCGCCGCGCACATTGGCGACATGCTTGCCATTCACCTCCTCGATATCGCGCCGCGTCAGCTCGATGCATTCGAGTGTGTTTGCCAGTGGCAGCACAAAAAAAGCCTGCTCGACCCGCACCAGCAGGCCATCGATGATGGCGAGGGTCAGCGGCAGGCGCAGCGTCACACTCGTTCCCGCGGCGGGCTTGCTCGCGATATCAATCGTTCCGCGGAGGGCTTCCACGCCCCGCCGGACTACATCCATTCCTACCCCTCGCCCGGAAACGTCGGTAATTTTCGGCGCCGTGGAAAAGCCCGGTGCAAGAATCAGGGAGAATATCTGGGACTCGGTCAGCACTGCATCCGCCGCGATCAGGCCTTTTTCAATGGCCCGTGCGCGCACCGCTCCGGCATTGATGCCGCCGCCATCGTCCGAGACCGCGATCAAAACGCTCGCCCCCGAGTGCCGCGCCGACAGATGAATGGTCGCGCTCGGCCGCTTCTGGGCGGCGAGCCGGCTGGCGCGCGGCTCGATACCGTGATCCATGCTGTTGCGGATCAGGTGCATTAGCGGATCATTCAGCTGGTCGAGCACGCTTTTGTCGAGTTCCGTGTCGGCGCCCTCGATGGTCAGCTCCACCTCTTTTTGCAAATCCCGCGCCAGGTCGTGGACAAGACGGCGAAAGCGCTCAAAAGTTGCGCGAATCGGAAGCATGCGAATGCTGATCGAGCTTTCGCGCAACGCCGAAGTCAGCCGCTCCATCTCCTCCGCGACAGCGATCATGTCCGCATCCTCGCGGCGGTTGGCAATCTCTACCAGCCGAGCCTGCACCGTGACCATCTCGCCCACCAGATTGACAAACTGGTCGAGCTTGGCGGCGGGCACGCGAATACTTGTGGCATTGTCGGGCGTGTCGGATGCGCGGCGCCCCCAAGGGGGATATTTCGGGCCAGCGGATGCCTGCGACGGATTTTTACCCTGCTCGTTCCGCGGCCCTTCGCTCTGCGGACGATCGCCGGCGCGCCGTCCATAGAACACGTGTTCTTCGTTTGTCCTGGCAGGATCCGTGGCCGGATCCCTGGCCAGCGCCGCAGCGGTTTCAATCGCCGGCCCTTCCGCCGCCTGAATGCTCAGTTCGCAAGCATCGGCCACAAAGATGAAGACATCCGAAATTGCCTCGCGCGACGCGGCTGTAGTCAGGACCATGTCCCAACTGAAATAGCAGCGCTCCGGGTCCAATTCGGCGATCGGGGGCACAGCGGCCATGCTGACCACTAGGCGCAGGCTTCCCAATTGCTTCAACTCGCGCAACAAGAGCAGCGGATTGGCGCCGCTGCGCATAAGATCGGGCCCGGGAGCAAAGTGCAGGTGCCAGTCGCGAGCCGGACTCGAGGCAACCGCGGCCGGCGGGACGGCCGGATCGATCGCCGCGTGCGTACTCTCTGGCTTGCCCGTCAGCTGCCGCAATTTCGCGAGGATTTCCGTTCCAGCTGCTCTGCTCGCTGGCGCTCTGCCATTCGCCTCGCCGAGCATAGCTCGGATTTGATCGAGCGCCGATAATGCAAGGTTAATCAGTTCGGAGGTCACCTGCAGACGGCCGTTGCGCACTTCGTCAAAAGCATTTTCCAGATTGTGAACAAAGCCGGCCAGTTCATCGAAGCCGAACATGGCTCCCGAACCCTTGATGGTGTGCAAGGCGCGGAAGGCGCGTCCGACTAGTTCGTGATCGCCACGATTCTCATTCAGCGCCAGGAGAGCCGACTCCAGTTCCACGAGAACCTCATGCGATTCTTCGAGGAATGTCTGCTTATATTTCTCGATGTTGTTGTCGCTGGACAAAATCGCGCCTCACTTGCTACTCGATCTCAGGCTCTACTCGACACCAGGCTGGCTCGGTTCACCATTACCGGCCTCGGCCAATCCTCGACCGACGGAGAAGATTTCCAGGCCCGCATGGTTCGCCGTATGTAAAATTTCTTCCGGAACTCTCCCTGTCAGCTTGAATGACCTGCCCGAGGCTTGAGCTTCGCGCTCCGCCGCCCACAACAACTGGAGCGCGGTTATGTCCAGATCGGTTGCGCCTTTGAGGTCCAGGCGCAGCTTGTTTCCGCTTGCCAGTGCATCGAGCAATACCTTTTTCAGCTCCGCCGCACAGACAATCGTGATCTCACCTTCCAGCCGAATGAAGCACACCGCTCCGAGCTGCTCAACCGTGACAGGCACACTGTTCTCTCAAATCGGCGTGGACGCAGCGGAACTTTAGTCCGGTATTTGACATACATCCTTTATGTACATACGGCCTTTTGAGTGTTGGTCTGATTGGAAGGACCGCGTGGATCTTTCTTGGTTCGCGGTTTTGTTTGCAGGCCAGAGACCGCTGGTTTTTGAAAGTCTTAGCGAAAATTCATCAAGTTGCATCTTGACCGCAAAAAGGAAAACCCGCTCTCTCGCGGAAACATGAAGTACGCGAGAAATCGGGCTCTCTGCCAAAGGCGGACGTTGGCGGACAAAACGATCCTTCGCCAAACCTCTCGATTTAGGCGGCCGCTGCCTGTTTATAGGCGGGAACAAAGGCCTCGGCAACAAAGGTTTCGAATGATGTCGGCGTGGTGTTGCTGGAGCTGCGCGGCTCGAGCGCGCGCATGTGCCCGCGATTCAAAGCATCCGCCATTTCAAGAATGAGTCCCGCTAAATTGTCGGACATGCCCATTTGCACCAGCGCGGCTCGAATCTGATCTTCCGGCGCATGTATGTAACCAAGCCCAGGATTTCCGATTGCCTTGCCAATAATGGTGGCCGCTTCGGTATAGTCGAGATCGCGCTGCCCCTGCAATTCAAGCGTCTGCTTGCCGCGGAATTCCAATCGCAGCAGAGCATCTGCCGCCGCGTCTCCGATATCGCGCGTCGCGATCATTGGCAGTTTGAGATCAGGGCGAACCGGTCCCACCGTCGACCCCATCATCCGTATGGCGCCCACCTGCGCCAACGTGTTCTCCATAAAGTAGCCCGCCCGTAGGTGGAGTACGTTCAAGCCCTCGACCGAGTTTAGTTTTTCTTCGAGGTTACGCAGGCCAACCACGGGACCGGTCCCGGCACTCTTATCCGCCCCGATACTGCTGAGTGTCACAACGTTGGCGACCCGAGAGTTCTTTACAGCCGCTGCAATTGCATCGCTGACCGTCTCTTGAAAAGCTCGGAAGTCGTTGCTCGAGGGATTGGGGGGAATCATCACATAAGCCGACTCCGCCCCCTGCAAAGCGCGGGTGAGACCGCCAGCATCCGTGACATCGGCGATGAAAATCTCCGCACCTTCAGCTGCGAGCGGTTGCAGGTGCGCCGCATTTCTCCCGACCGCTCGAACCTTTTGACCCTGGCTAAGAAGCTTCCTGGCGGCGACATAACCCGTGTTACCGCTTGCTCCAAGAATGACGTGCATACGCACCTCCATTTTCACTTTGGATGCGTCAGTTGGCAGTTAAGTTTCGGGCAGTCAGGGATCCACTCAATTAAATTCTGGCGGAGAGAGAGGGATTCGAACCCCCGATACCCGTTAAGGTATACACGCTTTCGAGGCGCGCGCCTTCAGCCACTCGGCCATCTCTCCGCGCCACTGATTTTATTTTTCATTTTATCAGGGAAACATCGCGATGTTTTCTCGATCCCGCGGAATGGTTACCGGCGCGTTGTTTATCGAGGTCCTTGCCGGAAAAACGGCAATCAAATGGTGATACGCTGCTAAGAGATTGGCTGCCATCGGGCCGATCGAGACAGTTATTGGATCCGAATCCACGGACGAGGGAATATCGAGTGAGAGTGTTGTGGGTGAAGGGAGGCAAACTTCTTCCTGTCGATACCGGGGGCAAAATCCGCACCTACAACATCCTGCGTCGGCTCTCGCAAGATAAAGACCATAACCTCACCCTGATTTCTTACTACGGCGGTCGGCGCGATACGGAATATGAAACGGCGCTTCCTCAACATTTTCCTCATGCGCAGGTCGTTTACACCGCGGCTACTGAATCCGACGGACTTCGAGGCGTCGTCGATTACGCTCGCAAACTGCCGCGACTCGCTCCTTACTCGGTATCGAAATTCACCCATCCTCCCGTTCGCAAGCTGATCGCCAGCCATCTTGCGAGCGGACAATTCGACGTCGCGGTCTGCGATTTTCTCGCCCCATCTTTGAATTTTCCGAAAAATCTGCCAATACCCTGCCTGCTCTTCCAGCACAACGTTGAGAGCGCGTTGTGGCGGCGCATGGCGACGACCGAATCACATCCACTCAGAAAATTGGCGTACACGCTCGAAGCAGCTCGCATGTCGCGCTACGAACGGCGAACGCTGGCCCGCTTCCACCATATCGTTGCGGTTTCAGAACACGACCGCCAGCAGATGGTGGGAATGGATCCCTCCTGTGAAATCACCGTCAATCCCACCGGAGTCGACACGCAGCAGTTCCAGGTTGCGCCACCATCCTCGGCCGCTCCTCCGCGAATCGTATTCACCGGCTCGATGGATTGGGAACCCAACATCGACGCAATGGAATATTTCTGCACGCAAATCTGGCCGCGCGTTCTCTCCGAGTTTCCGGATGCGATTTTCCAAATCGTAGGACGAACGCCCCTCCCCAGAGTCCAGCGCCTCGCTTCGAAGTCGGTCGTGGTCACCGGAACCGTCCCATCGGTGCAAGACTATCTTCGCGACGCAACAGTGGTAGTAGTCCCTTTGCGCATTGGCGGCGGCACGCGACTCAAAATCTATGAAGCGATGGCCATGGGCAAGGCCCTGGTTTCGACCTCGATCGGCGCGGAGGGACTCAACTTCGACAACGGACGCGATCTCCTCCTCGCCGACGATGTCAAATCATTCGCGGACGCCATTCTTCTTCTGCTGCGTGACGCCCAGCTGCGCAGACGGATCGAGCAGGCCGCGGTACAGCTGGCCGCGCAATTTGATTGGTCGGTCGTCGCCCGGCAGTTCGCCGAAGTGCTGCAACGCATGGCTTCAGGTAGTTCCACGAAAGCGAAGCGCGCGCGGTGAGTTCGTGAATAGAAAGATTCAATCATGAGCACACAATTTCTCGCATATGCAATTGGCGTAATCGTCGTGTGGCTGCTAGCCATGCGGCTTCGCACCATCACAGCCCGGCAAGTGCTCTACCTTATCGCCAGCTATCTTTTCTACATCAGTTGGGGATCGTGGTTAATCGTCATCCTGCTCTTCAGTTCGCTGATGAACTACGCGCTAGGCCAATGGCTGAAGAAACGCATCAGCGAAGGCCGTCTTTGGACTGGCATCATTCTGAACCTGGCGTTGTTAAGCGTTTTTAAGTACCTGCCTTTGGTCGGCGCGGTCGCGCCGTCCGGTTCGCCGCTAGCGCTGCTCAAGCGAATGATCTTCCCGCTAGGAATTTCTTTTTGGACCTTCCAGGCTCTCAGCTATCTACTCGAACTCTATCGCGAAGAAGAGTTGAATCCCACCCTGCTTGAATTTTGCCTCTACATGGCATTCTGGCCGACCGTGTTGCAGGGCCCAATCTGCCGCCTGTCAAGCATGCTGCCGCAATTTCGCCAGGACTGGTCAGTCACTAACGACGACCTGAAGACTGGAGTGCGCCGGATTTCGATTGGCATTCTCATGGTCATGATCGAAGAGGTCATGAGCGGCGGCCTCTATGCCGGAGCCGGCGTCGACGCAATCTTCGACCATCCCCATCTAAATGGCGCAGCGGCGCTGAGCGGAATCGATGCCTGGTGCATGATTGTCGCCTACGCCTTTCAACTCTACTTCAGCTTCGGCGGATATTCGCACGTTGTCATCGGAGCCGCGCGCCTCTTCGGCATCCAATTGCACGAAAATTTCGATCGCCCCTATCTCTCGACCACCATCTCCGTCTTCTGGACACGCTGGCACATGTCGCTTTCCTTCTGGATCCGTGACTTCCTTTTTCTGCCATTGGCGACCATGCGCCGCGAAGTGTGGTGGCGCAACTTGTCGCTCGTGATCGCCATGTTTATGTTCGGATTGTGGCACGTCAACGCCGGGGCGTCGGGCAATTTTCTTTTCCTCATCTGGGGAACCTATCACGGCATTTTGCTCGTCCTGCACCGCCAGTGGCAGGAATTTCGCAAACGCATGGGATTCGAATGGTCGGGCGTGCTGCCAACCGCGATCTCGTGGTGCGCAACTTTCTCCGCGGTATGTGTCGGCTACATTTTCTTTCGCGCCAATAGCGTGCGAGAGGCAGTCGCCATGCTGAAAGCGATGGCCTCTTTGCGCAGTTACCGCCACCTCACTCTCGACCACAGCTTTTACGTAATGACACTCCTCGTCGCAGTTGGCTATTTCGGGGTGATCGGAGCCAGCGCGCTCCTTGATCGTTTGAGCGAACCCGCGCCAGGCCGTCTGCGAACTCTTCTAGGCGCCTTGGCGCGCGAGCGCTGGGTGTGGATCACGCCCGTGGTCGTTGTTCTAGCTCTTTATCTGAGCGTGATCTTTCAGCCCGGCCAGGCTGAAACCGGTCCCGTAATGTACGCCCTTTTCTAGCACCGGATCCAGCATTCGACGTATGCAAATCAGCACGCCGAGAAAATTACTTCGGTGATTACCAGTGCGACTTGCGAGTAAGCGCCCTATGCTAGCATTCAATCAGGTTTCGAGCCGACAGCCGAGGTTTAGCATTTGTGCCGATAGCCGAGCGTGACCAGACCGTGGAGAGTCGCCAGACGTCTGCGACGCAGTATGGGTCCCTTCTCAAGTTTTTTGCCGTCCGCCTTTGTGTCGCCGTGACTCTGGCCGTGCTTCTCATGGCCGCCGTGGAATTTTATTCGTATCGCCGTTACCTCCCCTCCGATCGCGACGTGATGGAACCCGCAGTCAAGCTCGACTTGGCCAAGGGAGGCAGTGCCGCCGAGCGCGAATATTGGAAGGAATTCGAGCAGGCCAACAAAGTGACCTACCACCAGTATGTGCTCTGGCGCCGCGCTCCCTACGCCGGCGAAGTGCTCGTCATCGATGAAGACGGCGTCCGCCGCACCCCGCACACGCAATGCGATAACAAAACCTTCACCATTTGGACGTTCGGCGATTCCGTGATGTGGGGAGCAGGTTCGCCCGACGAAGAAACCATTCCCACCTTTATCGCGCGCGACTACGAAAAGGCTGGCCGGCCCGTCTGCATTGTCAATTACGCGGAAAAAGGTTGGGCTAACACGCAGGAAACAATCGGCCTGATCGAGCAATTAAAACACGCGAGTCGCAAGCCGGATGTCGTGCTTTTCTACGATGGTGGCACCGAAGCCTTCGCGGCCTATCAGAGCGGACGCGCCGACGTGCACAGCAACTACAACTCCTTCAAGAATTTTCTAGATAACTGGGGCGCGTCACAGAAAGCGGGGTTCTCGTACCTGCGCCAGACCAACTCGTATCGTTTTCTCGAGAAAATTGCGGTTCGAGCGCCCTTCCACGACCAGAAGAATGAAACACCAAAGCCGGCTCGCGACGCCGACGCGCTGTCCGCCGCCATTGTCGAAAATTACTTACAAAATATCGACATCGTAAATTTGCTAGCGAAGCAATATGGTTTCCGCGCCATCTTCGCCTGGTACCCGAATATGGCGGTGGGCCACAAGCAGCTGACGCCCTACGAGCAACAGGTCTTGAACATGGAATATCAGAGGTTTCCCGGCCTAGGCCAGATGTACCAGGCGACCTACCAACGAGGCCGCGAAATCACTCGCGCAGATTTTTATTACCTTGGAGACATTCTCGACGATCAACAAGATTCGCTCTACGTAGGCATCTCGCACCTGAAGCCGGAGGGCAACCAAATTGTGGCCGACCGGCTATTCGATATTCTGGACCATGCGGCGCCCCATTAATTCGCGCGCGATCAAGCTGGCTTAATCTTTTGCAAAATTCAGGTGATTGATGTCTGCTCCGCTACAACCCAGAACCCTGATTACTGGATTTCTCCGTTCCCTGCTGGCGAATCCCGGCAGCCCGGCGCTCGAACTCGGCGAAATGTCGCTGACCTACGAGCAACTCTGGAATTATGCTGGCCGCATCACGGCTTCTCTCGAAAACAATCTCGCTCCGTCCGAAAAAATAGTGGCCATTCTAGCCAATCGAAGTGTTGGAGCATACGGCGGAATCCTAGGCATTCTAGGAAGCGGCCGCGGCTACGTCCCCCTCAGTCCCAAGTTCCCGCTAGAAAGAACTCTGGTCATGCTGAGGGCGTCCGGATGCAAGGCGTTGGTGGTGGGACAAGAATGCGCCGGAACGCTCAAGGCGTTGCTTCCGCGTCTCGATCAGCCTCTCACGCTGATCCTTCCCGATCCCGACTGGACGCCCGAGGTTCCCGCTCCACACCGTGCCGTCTCTGCGCGCGAGCTCGCAAAAATCGCCGGCCCGCGCGACCCCACAGTCGACGCAGATGATACGGCGTACCTGCTCTTCACTTCGGGCAGCACCGGAGTGCCAAAAGGAGTGGCCGTCAGCCAATCGAATGCCGGCGCCTACATGGAATACGCCGCGAAACGTTTTGCCATGCATGCCGGAGATCGCTGTTCACAAAATTTCGATTTGACTTTTGATCTCAGCGCGCACGATCTCTTCACCTGCTGGGATGCAGGCGCCACACTTTGCCCCTACGCTGAGCAGACTCTCACGCCAGCAACGCTGATCGAAGAGAAAGAATTGACCTGCTGGTTTTCCGTTCCCTCAGTCGCGATGTTCGCATCGAAGCTAGGACTGCTCGATCCCGGCGCATTTCCCACTCTGCGCTGGAGCCTTTTCTGCGGAGAGGCGCTCTCCGCAACCCTCGCCGCAGCGTGGCAAGCGGCAGCAAATAACTCCATCCTCGAAAATCTGTACGGCCCCACTGAGGCGACTATCGCCATCACCTACTACCGCTGGGACCCCGCAACTTCGCCAGCCGAATGCGTGCGCGGATTAGTGCCCATAGGATGGCCATTTGATGGGCAACAAGTATGTGTTGTCGATGAGAACTTAGCCCCAGTGCCGAATGGCGAAACTGGCGAGCTATGCCTCGGCGGCTCCCAGGTGACGCGCGGATATTTGAACGATCCGGAAAAAACGGCAAGGAGCTTTGTCCGTCTGAAGCACACTGGCGACCAGATCTGGTATCGCACTGGAGATTTGGTGCGCCAAGATGATCGCGGATGCCTGTTCTACCTTGGCCGCCGCGACTTTCAAGTCAAAGTAAACGGCTATCGTGTGGAATTACAGGAGATCGACCTGGTATTACGTGAGGCCGCCCGCACAGAATTGGCGGTAGCGATTCCGTGGCCTTTGTCCGACGGCTCTGCATCCGGCATCGTAGGCGTACTGTCTGGCTCAGACCCGACGCTCGACAAACAGATCATCGCCGCTTGCGAAACCAAACTACCGCGCTACATGGTGCCGAATCGCATCTACCACTTCCCGCAGATTCCTCTGAACGTAAATGGCAAAATCGATCGCGGAAAGATTACCGAGATGCTCGCGGACTGGAAGCAATGAAGAAAAATTTCTAGTCGTCGTCGGGAGCGGTATCCGGCTCGGTGTTGTTGATGAAGTGCTCCGCGCCATATCTCGCCGGAATGGTACTAAATATCCTCGGCGTGCCTGGCACGAAAAACTCCTCCAGATCGTCCGCGTAGCTATCCGCCCACGTGCCCGGCCCGATCAGCCCCAAGCCAAAATTAGTCTCCATGAATCGAAGCATACTGCCAAAGTCGTGATCATTGACGCTCACGTATCCAGATGGCGTATAAGCTGAAACAACCATCAACGGCACGCGGAAACCGTACACATAGCTCACTCCCCATCCATTCGGTTGCCCTATCTGATACGGTGGAACATGGTCGTACCAGCCGCCCCAATCATCCCAGGTAATGAGAATCGCTGTGTTCTGCCAGTATCCGCAATTGGAGTTGCCAATCGCATTCACAATCGATGCGACCCAAGCCGGCCCTCCACCAGTGTTACCCACGGGGTGATCTGAATTCTGCCCGGTCGGCGTAACCCACGCAACATTGGCGAGATTGCACTTCCCGATATCTGTCAGCACCTGGGCCGGCTTCAATATCACGTTCGCCCATTCGCTGCCCGTGCAGGCCAGCTTTCCCGCCACTTCTTCCGCCTGGCAGATCGAGCTAATCGCATTCGGAGAAGTCAAAATCGTCTTGCTGTTCGCCGCATAGTATCGCCAGGTCAAATTCGCGCCTTCGAGCAGATCAATCAACGTAGCGGAGCTGAAGCATGGGTACATGCTGCTGTAAACGCCTTGAGGATTGATCATCTCCACGATAGTGCCGGGCGCCGATGAGCATCCCGTCGAAACGCCCTTAGGATTTTCGGAGGCGAACAAATCACTGTCATCAGAAGGAGCGGACGTTCCCGCGATCAGGAACAAATGCGACGGAAAGCTCGCTCCCTGATTAGTCTGGAACATCCGATTAGCAAACCCATACTGCGTAGCCAGATCAAAGTAGGGCTGGAGGGTGCCAGTCGAATTATCCACGTAGCGAAACTGCGGATTCGCCCCGGCGACGCAACCCGGCGACAGTGTTACGGCCACCTTGTCGGAACCATTCATCTTCCCGTTGTTATAGGCTTTCTGAAACGACAAATGGCTGTGGCCAAGGTCGTAACAATCCGCCAGCTCTACCGACGTGAATTGCACAGTCTGCCCCTTGGAGTTGACGCCATAGGTTTGAATGTCGACGCCCGGCTCGAAGCTGGGATTGCTTCCAAATAAATTGTCCGGCGTCCGATTTTCCTGGTCGATGATGACGACATGCTCGAATTGCACTTGCGCATCTGCGGATGCGAGTGTCAGCACAAGATTGATGGTCACCGCGATCAACAACGCCTGCCACAGATGTTTCATAGCTTTATGGATTCATCATCCTTTCCAAGACTCGTCTCTGCGGAATGCCGCCCCCGGCGGCTCTAGGTTTTGATCGGTTTGCCAAACTTCTCGACGGTGGCGAACATCAACCGCACCGTATCCATGTCTTTCGCTTGCACCTTGCTCGCAGGAACCTTGCGGCCAGCGATCCTCTGTAGCTCCAAAAAAATCTCGATCAGCGCGAATGAATCAACCAGGCCCGAAGAAACCAGAGCCGTGTCTTCGTTGATTTGACTCTTCCCCTTAATCACCTTTTCGGAGATATAGCTGGTCAACTCCTTCATCATCTCGGTGGTGCCAGTCGCCTGCTCAACTGCCATGATCGATTATCCCCAGGGTTCGGTTTGCTTTCCACTCTATTGTCCCGTCCAATTCGAATCGACTTCACCTGCCGCGGCCGCATTACGGCTTCGGATGAGTGGCGAAAAAGTACCAGCGCGCCACGTCGTACTGATTCTGGTAGGAGTGCGCAATACCCGGCTCCCAAATGAATTGGACTTCAGTATTCTGGCCCCCAGCTGCCCTTCCAAACTCTGTCCCGGCGCCCAGTCCGCTCGCCGTGTTGGTGTACTGGAAAGTCGTGGGCGTAGACATCGTGACTAACCAAGTCCCGTTGTACTCTGGCGGAGTCATTCCTGTAATTATGGCCACACCTGCCACCCCGGGATTCAAGGTGCTCGTGATCGTGACAGTCGTGCCCGATTCGCTCGCGGCTGTGATTGGCGCGCTCGGCCACTCCCCTGAAGGAGGCACGGTGCTCACGGCAATGTTACCCGATAGAGTGCGCGGCATTACTGGAATAACTGGATAGGGTGGAGTAGGCGCATCGTTCGCGTTATTGGGCACGCCGGACGTGCTCTCAGTCGGCGTACAAAGGGTCGCCGTGGTTTGAAACACCGCGTTCTCATCGGTAAAATCATCGCCCAGCGATCCCGTCCAATAGCCGAAAGTGTCATCGGCCGAGTCCAGGGTGAAAGTAACGCCCGAATATAAGGTTGTGCCGTAGTCGCAAGGCGGTAGTTCCTGATCGAGGGTGCCGTGCCACTCCTGCACGGAAATGTGAGCTTTCGCAGCTTGTGGCAAGGGCAGTGGCGGAGGCACCGTCCCTTGCGCCGCGTTGAGTTGCCCCGAGGCGGGAACAATTGCCGCCACAATGTCGGACAGTTCCACGCCGACACGCTCGGTCATTTCCGCACCCGAGGAGAAACCGCTAACATACACCATCTTGGGATTCACGCCGTACTGAGAGGTCAGAACGCCAATCAGCGCTCGCAGGAAGCCGGCATCGTCTGGACATTCGGAGTCTGCTGATTCACACCCCTCGGCGTAGGCAAATGCCCCTCCGTTCGCTCCGTTCGGAGCGCACAACGCGGTTCCGTCCATGCAATACGCGTTCCAGTTCCACTGGTGCGAATTAGCGTCGTAGGTAGAAGCCGGTTTCACCAGAATAAACCCATACTGGTCGGCCACCGGCTGCCATCCCCAGTTCAGGCTGATCACCGCTTGCGAGTCCTCGGTCGAAGTAGTTCTGGTTCCATGAAGCATCAACAGCATCGGCGGGTTCGCGGGTAGATTTGACGGCAGATATACCTCGTAATACCGCGTAACTCCATCCCAAGTCATCGTGGAATCAATAAATGTTCCGCCGCCCACTTTCTGGTTCACCGGCGCTGAAGTGCTGCTCGTAAATGAAGTGCTGCCATTAAAAGTCGCCGTAATCGTGTCGGTGCCGATGGGTAGGTTTGCCGTCGTGTATGTAGCCACGCCGCCGGAAAGCGCAACCGTCGCTTTCTTCGTGCTTCCGTAGAAAAACGCGACCATGCCGGTGACCGTACCGCTGTACTGCGGCGCCACGCTCGCCGTAAACGTCACGTTCTGCCCGGAATTCGACGGATTCGGCGACGACACCAAACCAGTAGTCGTCGAGGCTTGGTCGACAACCTGGCTCACCACGTTCGACGTGCTGCTGGCGTAGGTTGAGTCGCCGCTGTACGTCGCCTTCATGGACAAGGTGCCGGCCGGAAGCGTCGAGGTACTGAAACTGGCCGAACCACCGCTCAGAGTCCCCGTCCCCCATGTTGTCGAACCTTTCAGGAAAGTCACGGTTTCCCCATTCGGAGGTGCGGGAGTTACGACAACGGTAAATGTCACCGCCTGACCATAAATCGAGGGATTCAGGGACGAAGAGAGCACCGTCTGGGTAGGAGTCCCCTTGGCCATGCTCAGGCTCGAAGCAGTCAGTAACAAAATTATGCTCAGGGTTCTAGCTGTCTTCATGCAGATTCCGGTCTCACTTTACCTCGTCGATGCTGAATCGGGGATGATTGAGTTTGGTAGGGGGTACCGGTTGCTTCATTCAAGAATACCCTGCCCGGGCCACATGTCAAGACCACCGAGTTCCTATTCACGCCAAGTATCGCCTCGGTTCGAGTTCTAGAATGCGATAGTTAAGTGATTGTAAATAAAGGATTACAATTGTAAATTTGACGGTTTCGGCTCTCAGTTCCCAAGCTCGCCAGGGAGCAGCCTCGGAAGCCGAGAACCGAAAAACCTATTCTCTCTAGTAGTCGCAGCTTCCCGGGAAGCCGCATTTCCTCACTGAAGACAAATCTTCGATCACCTGCAGCGACCATGAATTCGACATTGTATTCAATACATCTACAAACAACCGGCCTCGTGCTGAATCCACTGCGAGGCTGGTCGGCTGACTCGTGGATCCAAAAACGATGGTCGAAATCATCTTTCCGGTCTCGCTGTATATATCAATCGAGTTTCCGGCGGAATTCAACAGATATACATGCGCCATTGCGTTGTTCACTCCGATGGCGGCAGGAGTATAAGTAAGCGTCACCGTCTTGGCGATGGTGTCAGTATGTCCTGCAATGATCTGCAGGTTGTTTCCCGACGTGGCAAACAGCTTATTGGTATTCGAATCGACCGCCAGTACGGTGCCGAAAGTTGTGTTCGAAACGGCGAAGGTGCTGGGACTGATCTCCCTCGAAACTCCGCCCGAAGTCACGTAGAGTTTGCCCGTATTCGGACTCACCACGGGTGGTTGCAGGATGGTTCCGCTCGGGACGATCGGCCCGTCAATCAATTTGAGCGTATCGGCACTGAACGCCCACACCGGATCGTTCCCCGAACCGCACTGTGACGATACCCACATATGGCGCTTCAAGCAATCAAACGCCACCGCCGCCGGGCAGGAACCAACCGAAGTAGATGAAATTTGAGTGTTGCTGTCGCCCGAATACACCACGACATTCCCGCCCGTCAGCGTGCCCGTCCAGAAGTTGTCGTTCTTCAGATCGGAACTTACCCCTGCCGAAGGATTGATGGTCGTTACCACGCTAAACGTGGAACCGTTAATGATTGTAAGGCTGGTCGCATTGGGACCGCCTCCCGCATAAATCATGTTGATGGCTGGATCGACAGCAACCTGCCCGGCCGAAGCCGCTGGGATTGGAACTGTCGCGAGAACATTCTGCGCAGCGGCCGGACCCTCCACTATCGACACCAGAATCGCCGTCGAAATGATGCCAAGTATAATGTTGCGAATTAGATTCATGTTGAATTCTCCCTTGAGAGCTAGATTATTGGTTCACCACATTGCCGTGGCCGTACACCTCGCACCTCACGAAAATGGGGTGTGCAAAAAAGCGATTTCGATGTCCCCGGATGCCCCGAACCAAGTGCCAGCCGCGCGGTTCAGCATCTCGACGCGAGATGAAGACAGTGTGAAGAAAATATGAATACTGCGGGGGGAGTACAAACTATTCCGGTAAAATTGCTGCACTTAGCTTACCACCATCCCGTTGATGCCGAAGAATTCTAGAAGTCTGGACAAATGCCTGACAATGATCTTGATGCTTACATACTTAGGGTAAGACTGCGTCACGGCTTGTCCCCACAATCCCTTCGGGAAGTGCAAGCGATTGCAACAACCGTGAGGAATAAGGGAGAATCAGCGGCCACCAAAGTCAACCCATTCCGGCGCCAGCCGCATCCTACTTGGAAATATCCATGTAAAATTTGAATAAATTGATTTCGACGGCTTTCGACTGCCCGGCGTGCGACTTTCGACTCAAAACGTAGGGGGTCTCAAACCGGAGAGCTGGCACATTGCCCTCCGCCTTCAAAACCTACGTTCCCGTGAAAGGAAGAGTTCTATGATTCGGCTGAAACTCGGCCTGCTCTGTGTTTTCGCGGTTTGTGTTGCGGTAACGCTGGTTGGCTGCGGCGGCGGTGGATCTGGCAGCGCATCGCCATCCTTCACGCTGTCAGCTGCGCCCGGCGTGACGGTTGTACCCGGCGGCCCGGCGGTGACGACGACTATCACTGTCGACCCAGCGAACGGTTTCAGTGGCAGCGTTTCTCTTTCTGCGTCGGGCGTACCGACTGGCGTGACAGCATCTTTCACCCCGACTTCCACCTCGTCTACCAGCGCATTGACTCTGACTGCTGCCGCAAATGCACCTATCGGAGGTTCGACAGTGACGGTTACCGGCGTGTCGGGTACGTTATCGAATCGGGCGGCGATTAGCCTCTCCGTCGGGCAGATCACTCACGTAGTGATTATCTTCCAGGAGAACCGCACACCCGATAACCTGTTTCAAGGACTGTGTACTTACACGGGGAGCCCGGGCTGCGATCCCACCGGAGCTAACCCATTGCAGTACAACATCGCTAGCCAAGGCACGACCTCTACCGGACAGGTCGTCCAATTGGCGCCGGCTGCCAACGGATTGGTGACGAACTATGATCTTGGACACAGTCACTACGCATTCCTGGACGCCTGCCAGTATGACGCCTCGAACAACAGTTGCGGGATGAATGGCTCAGACTTGGTTCCCTGTACTCCGGCGGCGAACTGCCCCAGCCTGCCCTCATTCCAATACGTGCCAGCATCCTACGTGCAACCCTATCTGACCATGGCCGAGACGTACACGTTTGGGGACCAGATGTTCCAGACCAACGAAGGTCCGAGTTTCCCGGCGCATCAGTACATCATTTCCGGAACGTCGCGAATCGGGGCCACAAATCCCATTTCTGTTTCCGACAATCCGAACGATGACTCAGTTAACGGCGAACCTTATGCGGGCTGCCTTGCTCCAACCACCGCCTACGTGCTTGGTATCGATATCAGCCAATCGAGCCCGAAGACAAGCCAGAGCGACATTGACTTTCCGCTATGCTTTGAGCATCCAACCCTGACCGACCTGCTGGATTCGGCCAGCCTCAGCTGGAAGTACTACGCGCCGATGGCGGGTTCGATATGGACGTCGCCCGACGCAATCCAGCACATGTGCCAGCCTTATTCCGCCGACGGAAAGTACGACGACACCGTGTGCAATGGGCCTGACTGGACCAACGCCGACCCTAAGGTTGTGATCGAAAACTCCGGGGCCCAGATCCTTACCGACATCGGCAACGGAGAACTCGCCGCGGTGACCTGGGTAATTCCGGATGGCGCGAACTCAGATCACGCCGACAGCAACACAGGAGGAGGACCATCGTGGGTAGCGAACATCGTGAATGCGATTGGCACCAGTCAGTTCTGGGCGAACACAGCAATCATCGTGACGTGGGATGACTGGGGTGGATGGTATGACCATGTGCCGCCGCCCACGATTCGCGACTCTTACGAATATGGGCTGCGCGTGCCGCTGATTGTGATTTCACCCTACGCCAAGCCAAAGTACATTTCGCATCAGGTGAACGATTTCGGCAGCATTCTCAAATTTATTGAAGAAGTTTTTGCGCTGCCGAATACCATCGACTACACGAACCCGTCAGCACCATACGCGGATGAGTATGCTCTAGGGGATTTGATGGATTGCTTCAACTTCAACCAGACCCCGCTACAATTCAGCCAGGTCGAAGCACCGCTGAAGGCCGAACATTTCCTGAACGACACGTCGCCGCCGACTCCGCCCGATACCGATTAGCAGTTTAAGGTGTCAATAGGATTTAGAATCGGTAGCCATTCGCTCCCGGATTTGTATCAGGGTATGCCTTTAGGCATACCCTAAACGCGAAGCTATCAATGCGCATTCAAGCGCTGGTTTTAGCAAAACCCGCTACACGTCCTGTTGATAAATCTCTTCCGGAGGCGAAACCTCAAGCGTTTGCGCCGGCACCGAATGCCCCAGCAGCGACGAGTCGTCCACGCGCAGCGCCCGGTTCGTCATCACCACCCAAAGCAGGCCGAGTCCATACACTACCGCTCCAATAAAAAGCTGGACCGCCAATTGCCGGTAATTATGTGGCACGAACCAACTCCGCATGAGCAACAGCACAGCCGCGAGCGGCAGCGACAATAGAAACGGCAAAGTATACGATTCGCGGACAAATGTCCGCAGGTGGATATCGAGCTTCTTGCAAAGATGCTGCGGCATAAAGAACAACATGCTGCAAGTGAGCGGAATCGCCGTTCCCAGCGCGTCGCCGACAATTCCATACGGCCGGACAAGAATGATGCTCAGAATCAGATTCGAAACTCCCTCGACGAGCGTCACGATCGCCCAGGTCCCATGCTTTGACATCCCAAACAGAATTCGTCCCGAGGCTCCCTGCGAAAACCACAAGGTGCTGCACAGAATCATGATGACCAGCACCGGGTAGCTAGCGGCGACATATTTTCTTCCAACCCAAACCTCGATCACCGACCTACCAAGAATCACCAAGATCACGCAAACGGGAAACATGGTGAATCCGCAAACACGGTTGCCCACAAGAAAGATCTTGCGCAGCCGGTTCATGTCTCCGCGAGCATCCGACTGGCTCGACATGGGCACGAAGATTTGCGAAAGAGCCGTAACCACTTGCCCCGCGTAATCCACAATGCGCGCGCCAATATTGAAATAAGTAATCGCCGCCGCTGACATGAACGTGCCAATGACAATCTCATCGGTCTTAAACTTGAGCCGCCCCGCAACCATGATCATGAAGGTCACGCCGCTGTAATTAGCAATCTGCCGAAAAGTAGCGCGGTCAACATACCTCATCCCAAAAGGAACCGGACATAACCGCAGCGCAAGAAAACCGCGCAAAATCGACGCAAGCAAGGGCAGAACAACGGTGATCAGCGCAACGGTGAGCAACCCGTATCCATGATTGAGTGCAATGACAATCAGCACCGCGCGAAGCAAGGTCGAAACTACATTTGTCCAATTGAGAATGTAAAAGCTCTGCAAACCTTCGAGAAATCCCCCAAAAATACCCGCCGGGAAACCAAGCGCCACCGACGCTCCAACCATCAGCAGCAGCCAGCGCGCCGTCGCCATGAATTCCGCCGGGATGTGAAACATCCGGTCGATCTGCGATGCGACCACCACCGTCACCACCATGCTGAGAACGCCAATGCAGCTATAGGTGAAGAGGCTGGTGTTGATCAATTTGGCGAGTTCTCCACGGTCGCCTGTAGCCGTAAACTTCGAGACGTAACGAACGATCGATGAGCGAATGCCAAGATCGAAAAGCCCGTAGTATCCCGTGACCGAAAAGATAAGAACCCAAATTCCGAAAGCCGTATCGCCCAGGCGGTGCAGGATAAACGGAGAAAGCAGGAAGCCAACAACGACGTTGATTCCGAGAGAGAACCAACTAGAGCTGACGTTCTTGATGATCTGTTGTTTTTCGAATTTACGCATGCGCGGGGAAAGTTCTCGCGAATTGGTTGTGCCGCCAAAGTCGGCGAATGAAAGTGAATACTAATTCTAAAGTGAATACTAATTCTAAGGAGCGAGTCACAGCGGCTGCCCAGTTTTCACCCATGCCGGCATTACCGTGCTATCGAGGCTCGATCTCTGCAACTCGTAGCCGAGAAAATTCAACAGCGGAGCCCACGCTGCTTCAATCTCTTCTGCCGACTGCGCGGGAAGAGTCTCTTTCCATCCGCCAGATTTGGCCGCGCGCACAAACGGTATTTCCTTGCGAGTATTTTTGGTTCCAGTCCACTGGTCGGCTTGCTGTTTTTCCAGCTTGCGCATGCGGTCTGCCGAGCTTCTTTCCACCGCCGCCTGTAGCCGTTCCGTGTTCGCTTGAATCCCAAGAAATCCGGCGATTTTTCTAGTCTCGCCAATAGAATCCTCAAGCAGATCTTCATAGCGAATCAAAAGAAACGCCGGGTTGCCCTGGCGCGCGGCAATCCAACTCGCTGCATGTTCCCACCACGACCCATACGACGAAGTCTCGCCGGCGATGAAGCGCTTCACGAATTGTTCCAGCGTAACATCCGGTTCGATGTAGCGTTTCTTCAAGTCGAAATGATATTCGGACACAGCAACATCCCGCGGATCGCGCACCAGGTAAATAACTTTTCGAAACCGCACATCAAACGGCTCGTGGCTCTTCATCACACGCGGCCGGGGAAGCTTACGCAGAAAGCGTTTCGACAAGACTCCTGGAGCCGGAAGCAGCCGGTTGATATTAGAAAAGCCGACAGTCTCATTTGGATACATCAGATTGGCCAGCAGAAAACGAACCCAGGTATTCCCCGACTTCGGATACGACACAAGAAAAGTGTCGTCGGGAAAAACAGTAAAATGCCGCCCCGCCCGGTCAAGTCCCAGAACGTACTTTACTGCGTATTTGAACTGGCCAAGCATTGTGGAATAGTCCGTGATTTCTAATTGGTAATCGGAGCCCCATCGCTCCTGGTTTCAAATTACCAATTACAAATTAGCAATTACAAATCTCGGCCGCTCAGAACTCCCTGCGTCGCATAGTTTCGACCTTGCCTCGAAGATTGCGCGCTCAATTCATATCCCAGACGCTGCATCATCGGCCCCCATGCAGCTTCGATTCGCGCGACCATCGGAGCGGGCAACTCGGAGCGCCATCCACCAGATCCGGCAGCCCGCACAAACGACAAATCTTTTCTTGACCCCTTTACCAGCTCATTCTTGTCCGTCTGCTTCTTTTCGAGCTGCCGCATGCGGTCAGCAGAACTCCGCTCCACCGCTTGCGCAATTTGCTCGGGCCCGGCCGAGAGCTGCAGAAAAGATGCGACCTTCGCCAGTTCGCGGCCGGTATCCGCAACCAGATCTTCATAACGCAGCAAGAGGAATCGCGGACTTCCCTCGCTCGTATACAGCCAGGTCGCAACGTTCTGTCCCCATGAACCATGCGGGCAGGTTTCGCCGGCCAGAAAGCGGGTGACAAATTGTTCGAGCGGCGACTCGTCGTCGAGTTTCCTGATCTTGCGATGATAGTGATACTGCGAAAGCACAACATCACGCGGATCGCGCACGATATAAATGACTCGCGGATAGCGCGGATCAAAACATTCGTGGCTCTTAATAATGCGCGGCCGCGGCATCCGGTCGAAATCCCTTTTCGCTGTGCCGGTAGGATCGGGAATCAGCCGGTTGATATTGGCCCAAGTCGCAGGCTCCTTCGGAAATCTCAAATTAGCCAGAAGAAACCGCGTCCACGTGTTGCCCGACTTCGGAAACGAAACCAGGAAAATGTCATCCGGAAGAATCAGCAAGCTCCGTCCCGGCCGATGCAGCCCGAGTCCGCGTTGTATTCCCGCGATAAGGTGCTTGATCATTTTTCCGTATCAGCCTAACGCCTTTCCATCTCCACGTGCTCCATCTCGGCATGAACTGAATTCGAGGCGGCCAATTCATAGCCCATCTCGCGCATCAGCCCGCCCCACGCCGATTCAATCTCCGCGACGCTTCGCTCGGACAGCTCTGCCTTCCAGCCGCCCGCTTTGGCCGAGCGCACAAACGGTTTATCCTGCCGCGTCTCGCGCGTCGACGACCAGAGGTGCGCCTGCTTCTTTTCGAGCTCGCGCATACGGTCCGCCGAACTCTGCTCGATCGCTAGGGCAAGCCTTTGCGGGTCCGCTGAAATCCCGAGAAAACTGGCGATCCTTCTTATTTCATCCATGGGGTGCGATTGCAACGCTTCGTACTTCACTAACTGAAATCGCGGATCGCCCCGCCGCGCATAAAACCAAGTCGCCGCATTTTCGAACCAGGTTCCATAAGGATGGTTCAATTCGCCGCGCACAAAGCGCGAAACAAACTCGTGCTTTGGATAGTTCTCGGCAATTGCACGTCGCTTGATATCAAAATAATATTCCGACAGCACCACGTCCCGCGGATCGCGCACAATATAGATCACCTTCTGATACCGCGGATCGAAATACTGATGGCTCTTGAGAATGCGCGGCCGCGGAGCCCGCTCCAGATCGCGCTTCGACATCGCCTCCGGATCAGGCAGCAGCTCGTTGATATTGGAAAAATCAGGGTTCTTTTCCGGATAAACCAGATTCGCGATCAAGAATCGCGTCCAAGTGTTGCCGGATTTGGGATAGGAAACAAGAAAAACGTCGTCCGGGAAAACGCGCACATTGCGGCCCGGAGAGTGCAGTCCGAGAAAATATTTTCCTCCCGCGATCAGACGCTTAATCATTTCCGCACCGGCGTCGTACCTCAGCGGATGAACGGATTTTGTCCGTATCTCTTCCAGCGCTCTTCACGCCGACGCTCCGTGCCGCATCCGGCTCCAGAACGACAGAAATCTACCGGTCGCACTCGGCGCAATGCCCAACCCTAGCACTGCGAGACTTAACGACGATTTGTGCAAATAGCCATTCGCCTCGGCAATCAACTCGCGCGCCTTGTCGAACTGTCGTTCTCCCAGCTTGCACTTCCCCTCTTCCAGCAAATACCGGGCTCGAATTTCCGCCGCCCGCCTCTCGACCACTGCTCGGTCAGTGTCTTTCAAGGGCAGCGTCCGCTTAAACTTCTCCAGAATACTCCAATAAGCCTCCGCCATCTTGGCTCTCGACTGGCTCAGCGAACCCGGTCTGCCAATAAACAGGCGGGCCTGAATGGCACGACTGTAGCCGATTTTCGCCCCGCTGAAAGCAGTCCTCACCCACAAGTCGTAGTCGTCGCAGCGTGGAAGTTTTTCGTCGAACAACCCTACATCGATCAGAGTCCGCCGACGCGCAACCACGGTCGAAATGGGAATCTGGCAACGCTCCACGATCAACGCGTCGAAAGTCGGGCGTCCATTGGACGGGCATTTCTCCATAAATTCCTGCTCGTGGCCAGGGTTACCCGTCAGCAGTGCATTCGCATAAACCAAGTCAAGCGAGGAATCGTCAGCAACCAATTGCATCTGCCCGGCGAGATGACCAGGAAGCCAGGTGTCGTCGCTGTCGAGAAATGCAACCCACTCCCCGCGCGCCTGCCGAATCGCATTATTGCGCGCTCCCGCAGCCCGCTTGTTTTCCTGCTTGATATAAACAATCCGATCTTTTTCCCGGCAGAGGTATGGTCGCAGCACTTTTTCCAGTTCGGGCGTATCCGGCGAGCCGTCGTTGACGACAATCGCCTCGAAATCCGTAAAGGTCTGCGCGAAAACCGAATCCAGGCACGCAGCAATCAGATCCGCTGTTTTATAGCTCGGAATAATGATGCTGACCTTCGGCGCCGGGTTGGGCTGGGTTGCTGGCATAGTCAATCGAATTGCTTAAGAACATGTTACAAGCTGCATGTTTAGGAACTGTGAAATACCAATTCCTTTTCTCCGGCGACGATGTTGTTCGCCGCTTCCACTCCCATCAGCACGGAGTGGTCCATGTTGCCGATTTCATACCGCCAGGCGCCAAAGCGCCCGCGCGAATAAATTCCCTTTTCGAGCAACGCCGGCTGCAGAATGCCCAGCGCACGATCCCGCCCCAGCGTCGGTATGGGATACGAATAGGCAATCACGCGATGATAGCGGGAGACCACACGTTGCCGGTCCGACTCTTCCAGCATTTTGGCAAGGATGAGCCCATCGATCACCTGGTCGAGTACGCGCTCCGGATCGGGCGTCTCCCCGATGCGAAACGACATTTCGCACATCAGCGAACTGTATTTTTCCGTATCTCCGTTGGGAACGTTGTTAGGCGAGTAGTGAGAAAAATAGGTCGCACGATAGCAAGGCATTGCCGAGTCGGTGAAATAAATCCAGCACCGCCCAGTTTCAATTTTCTTCCGCAGCCCTAAACCAACGACGAGTAAATTATTGTGCTCCAGCCCCGCCGCCGCCTCTCGCAACTTCTCATCCACCGGATGAATCATGTGCGCCAGCAAATCGAGCGGCGCGGTCGAGATTAAAACGTCGTAGTTATCGCCGCTGCCATCTTCAAAAGAAACCCGCCGCCGCGCAATATCAACTTCTGCCAGCTTTTTGCCATGCTGAATTTTCGCGGGAAACTGCTCGGCCATGCGCCGATAGATCTGGCCTGTTCCTCCGTGCAGCGGAAACTTAAACTTGCTGTTCGGGCCCCACCCCACATCGTCGCGCTCATACAACACATTTTCCAACAGCCGTTTGAAATCAACCACCGCCACGCGATCCGCGATCCACGACTTCGACATCTGCTCGAGCGGAGTCGTCCAGACCTTCGAGTTATAGGGGAACATGAAAGCTTCCGCGATCCCCTCACCGAAAGTACCGAGCGTCCAATCGCGAAAGTTCTTGGCGTCCCGCCCTCCACCATTAGCCGCAGCTTTCGCCGCACCCACCAGGCACTTCACCTGAACATCCTTAGGCAGGTATCGCAGGTTGCTCTGAAAAGGATACGGCACCCACGAATCATCCCCCTGCACGATCCAACTCTCACGAATCCGCTCGTGAACTTCTTTGCCGAGCATCTTGTCGATCAAATTATCGAAGTAGGGATAATGTGAAAAAATGACGTGCCCGCCCTCATCCCACACAAATCCGTGGGTATCGACGTGAGATGTCGAATGGCCGCCAACCTCATCCGACTTCTCATAGAGCACCCAGTTGTCGTGGCCCAGCTCGTTCAGACGGTAGGCGGCGCCGAGTCCAGTCGGTCCTGCTCCGATGATGACAATTTTCTTGCTCGCCATAATTTTTGTTGTGGGGATTGGCTATCTTCTATCTTTATTTCTCGACCCGGCGAACCAGCGGGATTCGCCAAAATGGACGAGGTAGCCTCGACTCCATGGGGACCAGCTCTTCAACTTGGACGTTCCACGTGCCAGATTCCACTGAATCGCTGGAGGAGTAACTAAATTGTAGCACAGGCATTTTGCGGCTTTTTCGCCCCGGCAAACAGCTTGGTTCCCTAAGTAACCCAGCTCGGCAGCCCCAGTTTTCCGTTCCTTAATCGCCGCGATGGTGGTTCCAGAGGCGAAACCATTAACCTCAGATATTTATTTGGGCTCCCTCGTGGACCTTCGCGACCTTTGTGGTTAGCCATTCACACTCCGCGTCACATGCCCTCCATCCGTCCTCCGCAGCGCTACAATCATTCCTGCCATGGACAACAAAACCATCGCCGGAATTCTCTACGAAACCGCCGACCTGCTCGAAATCGACGGCCAGGATTCCTTTCGCATACGTTCCTACCGCAACGCCGCCGAAGCCATCGAAGCCATGCCGCAGCAAGTCGCCAACCTCATCGACGAGCCCAAAAAGTTGCTGGCTGTGCCCGGCATCGGCAAAGGAATGCTGGCCAATTTGCAGCATCTTTTTGAGGTAGGAACGGTCGAAGTCCACGCCGAACTGCTAAAGAAATATCGTCCCTCGATGCTCGAACTCCTCAAGATTCAGGGCCTGGGCCCAAAGACCATCGCCCTTATCTGGAGCGCCTACCAGGTCTGCGATCTCGACGGCGTCGAGTCCCTTGCACGCGAGGGAAAAATCCGTACCCTGCCCCGCATGGGCGAAAAACACGAGCAAAAGCTCCTCAAGGCAATCGAAGACTATCGCCGCATCGGCGGGCGCTTCCTCCTCGACACCGCCGAACAACTCGCCGAAAAATTGGTAGCCCATCTGCGTGAAGCCCCCGGAGTCGAAAAAGTTACTCCCGCCGGCTCCCTCCGCCGCGGACGCGAAACGGTAGGCGACCTCGATATTCTGGTCACCGGCAAAGGTTGCGCCGAGCCCGAGGCACGCCAGAAAATGGTCGACCACCTGCTCCGCTTCCCCGGACTCATGGAAGTGATTGGCCAGGGGGAAAACAAAATCAGTTTCCGCCAGCGCAACGGCATTCAAGTCGACGTGCGCCTCTTACCGCCGGAATCCTTCGGAGCCGCCATGCAATATTTCACCGGCTCGAAAGCCCATAACGTCGCGCTCCGCCAGCGCGCCCTCAAAATGGGCTACACCCTCAACGAATACAGCCTCGCCGAGCTCGAAACCGAAAAGCCGGTTGCCGGCAAAAGCGAAGAGGAAATCTACGCCAAACTCAAGCTCGATTTCATCCCTCCCGAACTGCGCGAGAATCTAGGCGAAATCGATGCCGCTGACAAACACTCCTTGCCGAAGCTGTTAGAACTCGCCGACATTCGTGGCGACGTCCATATGCACACCGTCGAGACCGACGGCCGCAACACCATCGAAGAAATGGCCGAAGCCGCACGGGGGCGCGGCTATCAATACATGGCCATTACTGATCACTCCAAGAATTTAGCCTTCGCCAACGGTCTAACCGACGAGCGCGCCCTCGCGCACATCGAGAGAATCAGGGCGGCCGAAAAGAGTATTAGCGAGAAGGGTGAGAAACCAATCCGCGTCTTCGCCGGCATCGAAGTCGACATCCTCGCTGACGGCTCCCTTGATCTATCCGATTCCGTGCTCGAACAAATGGATATCGTCATCGCCAGCGTCCACTCCCATTTCAATCAGGATCGCGACACCATGACCGAGCGCCTGCTTCGCGCTGTCGCCAATCCCAATACATCCCTCATCGGCCATCCCACCGGACGCCTGTTGCTGCGCCGCGACGCCTACGCCTTCGATCTCGACGCCGTCCTCAAGGCCGCGGCCAAACACAAAGTGGCGATGGAATTGAACGCCTATCCCGACCGTCTCGATCTGAGCGACGTCCATTTGCGTATGGCACGACAGCACGGCGTCAAGATCGTCATCAACACCGACTCTCATCACACATCACATCTCGAAAAGATCCGCTACGGCGTGTCCCAGGCAAGGCGTGCGTGGCTCACAAAAGAGGTTGTCCTGAATACCCTGCCGCCACAGAAATTTGCCCAGGCAATGAAGCACGGCTGGTAGCCAACCCTCCTTAGAATTCGAAGGATCCATAACTTACGAAAGTGGGGAGGAAGCTTCCGGCAACCCTACTTCGGAGCCCAATATCCGCTAGAATCAGGGACTTAGAGGGGCCGCACCATGATCGGTGTCAATGGCGCCTTTGTCCGAAAGGTCGTAACGAGACACCGGCGCGAGCTGCAAAGTTCCTTCCCCAAGGCGGGTGGAATGTTGCATTTGTTTTCACTTCGGATGACCCCCGCCCGGCCAGGACCAGCAGTCACTTCGATCACACCTACATTTCAATGGCTTACGAACCGAAGGGATCGGCTGTACGGAAACGCAATTGCTCGTTTATGATGCTAGGACAGAATTCGCCGGACTTAAATTACGACTCAAAGTGAACCTGCCTGTCGGACCGTCCCCCTCGCTACTCAGCGGGTCCAGGGTAAAAAATCAGAAAGGGATATTAGGGATGAGCTGCGACGACCTTGGCATTAAGCACAACCTTGAAGTGAACATCGGGAGGATTAAGGACTTGACTGCTTCTACCAGCCATCTGATTGCCCCGCACGGGGGAGAACTCATTCAACTGCAAGTCACACCCGACCGCTCCCTCGAACTGAAGGCGCAATCCCGCGAATGGCCTTCATGGGATCTGACCGCACGCCAACTGTGCGACCTCGAACTTCTGCTCAGCGGCGGCTTCTCACCGCTGCGCGGCTTCATGAACCGCGCCGACTACGAAGGCGTCTGCCACAACATGCGCCTCGCCAACGGCACCCTGTGGCCGATGCCGATTACGCTCGACGTCAGCGAAGAATTCGCCAAGAAACTCACGCCCGGCAGCAGCAAGATCGCCCTGCGCGATCCCGAAGGCGTGATGCTCGCCGTCCTCCACGTCGAAGATGTGTGGCAGGCCGACCGCAAAGCCGAAGCCCAGGCCGTTTTCGGTTCGACCAGCGGCGCACATCCGGGCTCCGACTACGCCATCAACAAATCGCATCCCTGGTACGTCGGCGGCAAAATCGAGGGACTGCAGTCGCCGTCGCACTATGATTTTCGCTCCCTACGCTTGACTCCGGCTGAATTGCGCGCCGAATTCACCCGCGTCGGCTGGACCCGCATCGTCGCCTTCCAGACCCGCAATCCCATGCATCGCGCCCACGTCGAACTCACCATGCGCGCCGCTAAGCAAGTCGAAGCCAACCTGCTCATCCATCCTTCCGTCGGCATGACCAAGCCCGGCGACGTCGATTACTTCGTCCGCACCCGCTGCTATCAACTGCTTCTCGCCAAATATCCGCACGGCACGGTGAAGCTCTCGATGCTTCCTCTCGCCATGCGCATGGGCGGACCGCGCGAAGCCATCTGGCACGGCCTGATCCGCAAAAATCATGGCTGCACCCACTTCATCGTCGGCCGCGATCACGCCGGCCCGGGAAAAGATACCGACGGCAAGAATTTCTACGGTCCTTACGACGCTCAAGAGCTCTTCAAGAAACACGAGAGCGAAATGGGCGTCAAAATGGTTCCCTTCCAGATGATGGTCTATCTCCAGAACGAAGATCGCTACGTTCCCGCCGATGAAGTTCCGCAGGGAGCGAAGGTCCTCGACATCTCTGGCACCGAACTCCGTCAGCGCCTCAACGAAGGCCGCGACATTCCAGCATGGTTCACCTATCCGGAAGTTGTAAAGGAGCTGCGCCTCAGCTATCCGCCACGCGACAAGCAGGGCGTCACCATCTTCTTCACAGGGCTTTCGGGTTCGGGCAAATCCACCATCGCGAACGCGCTGATCACGAAATTCCTCGAGACGGGCGGCCGTCCGGTCACTCTGCTCGATGGTGACCTCGTGCGCAAGAACCTGTCCTCCGAACTCGGCTTCTCGAAGGAGCATCGCGACATCAACATCCGCCGCATCGGCTATGTCGCCTCCGAGATCACCAAAAACGGCGGCATCGCCATCTGCGCTCCCATCGCGCCCTATGAAGCAACGCGCAAGGCAGTCCGCCAGATGATCGAACCCTTTGGCGGATTCATCCTGGTGCACGTTGCCACGTCGATCGATGTCTGCGAACAACGAGACCGCAAAGGCCTCTACGCCAAGGCGCGCGCTGGCCTCGTCAAGGAGTTCACCGGCATTTCCGACCCCTACGAAGTGCCCGGCGATGCCGAGGTGGTCATTAACACCGCCGACCTTAGCCCCGAGGAAGCGGCACAGACCATCATCCTGCACCTCGAGCGCGAAGGCTTCATCGGCGCCAACGGTAATAACTAGTTTCCGTTCGCGGCTCTCGGTTCCTGAGTCCTCAACGTTTACATTTCGCCGAGAACAGGGACTGAGAGCCGAGTTCGCAAATGAGCACGTTGATGTCGATAAAGCCGATTATTACTATGGACTTTGTGCGATAATGTTTCGCTTTTTCTCAGTTTCTTAACGTAGTTTTGTTTAACTGAGAATCGGCAACTGAGAACTGACAGAAACCGCATGGAATTGTTGCTGCTAAAAATAGTGATCGGCTTCTCGGTAGGAACGCTGATCGGGTTGACCGGAGTGGGCGGCGGAGTGCTGCTGCTGCCCCTGCTCATCTTCGGCCTGCACATTCCCCCGATCATGGCGGTCGGCAGCGACGCACTCTGCAACTTTTTCACCAAGATTCCCGCCAGCATTCTGCACTTTCGCAAGGGCACAGTCCGCATGAAAGTCGTGCTGGCCTTGGCGGTCGGTAGCATTCCAGGCTCTTACCTCGGTGTGGCTCTTCTAGTCCACCTGCGCCAGATCCACGGCGCCGGCGTCAACGACTTCATCAAGTCCGCCGTAGGTTTACTGCTGGTCATCATCCCCGCCCTCCTTCTCTTCCAACGACGGATCGAAGACCACCTCATCGGCCGCCAGCCCACGTTACAGTCATTCGTCGGCATGAGTGCCATCGGATTAATCGGCGGATTTCTCGTCGGCATCACCTCCGTCGGTTCCGGCAGCATCATTATGATGTTGCTCCTATTGTTCTATTCTTTCCCTCCCAAGATCATGGTTGGTACTGATATCGCCCATGCCGTGATTCTCACGGGTGTCACCGGCCTGCTGCACTTCCGTGCGGGCAATGTCGACGGCCATCTGGTCGGAGCCATACTCATCGGCTCAATCCCCGGCGGCATCCTCGGTTCCTATCTGAGCACGCGCGTCCCGGTACTTTGGCTGAGAAGAATCCTCTGCGCCGTCCTGCTGATGACCGGAGCAAGAATGTTGTGGGCGTAAACCGCAGTTCTCAGTTTTCGGTTCTCAGTTCTCAGAGAACTCAGGTTCTAGCTGAGAACTGAGAACCGGGAACTGAGAACTTCTTAGGGAGCACAAATTGACCTCACATTCATCCGCAGAAACTCTAGAACGAATTCACGCCGCCCTCGAAGCCGCCCGCGAAGTTCTCAACCGCTTCACTCCCGGCGCCATCGAAACCGAATACAAAGTCGGACACGATCCCGTAACCGAAGCCGATCGCGCCGTCGACGCCATTCTCCGCAAAACTCTTCTTCGTGACGGTGAAGGTTGGCTCTCCGAAGAGACCGTCGACGACTTGTCTCGTCTCGACAAGCAGCGCGTCTGGGTCGTCGATCCGCTCGATGGCACGCGCGAATTTGTGCAGGGCATTCCCGAGTTCTGCGTCTCCATCGCCATGGTCGAAAATGGAATCCCCGTAGCCGGCGGAATCTGCAACCCGGTGACGAACGAACTGATTCTCGGATCGCGCGACACCGGTGTCACCTACAACGGCCAGCCCGCACAGCCCAGCCAGCGCAAAGATCTCCACGGCGCGCTCGTGCTCGCCAGCCGCAGCGAAGTCAAGCGCGGCGAATGGAAACAATTCGAGTCCGCCGAATTCAATATTCGCCCCATGGGATCGGTCGCCTACAAACTAGGACTGGTCGCCGCCGGTCGCGCCGACCTTACCTTCACACTAGTTCCGAAAAACGAGTGGGACGTGGCCGCCGGGGCCGCATTGGTAGAAAGCGCTGGAGGTTGGACTCTCAAACTCGACAACACTCCACTTCGGTGCAATCAAAAAGACCCGCTGATTTCCGGCCTTCTCGCAGGCGGGCCACACCTCCGCGATCCGCTACGAACGCTGCTCGATCGCCACTCGCAACCCCTCGCCGACCGCCAGTCCTAGCCGGCAGCGGGAAGACTCGATTTGTCTTTGCGTTTGGTGGTGTCTTTGCTTTTGGATGATGTCTTCGCTTTTGGGTGGTGTCTTGTTTTTTGCGTGGCGCAGCGCTTCTGTGCTGCGATAACAGCTTTGCTTTGACTGCGCCTTTAGGCGCTGAGGTCACGCACCCGATAGATAAACCAATTTTACGTATGCGATGCAACTTTTCTGTCTAGGATCGTCATCATCGTCCTGGAATAGTCGCGAGCGAAGCGGACTTACTCGCCAGACTCTGTTTAGTAACTACCATTAGTTACTTTCGTTTCGTATTTCGCTTCCTTAGCTATCTTTCTTCCGCGCATCTGCCGCAATCGCGGAGTCCGCTGCAAACGCCTGTCCCGCGCCGGTTTTGCCGGTTACCATCGAGAACACCGGCGGACAGTGTTCCTCGCGAATTTGTACACGCTGCGATCACGTGTACTAACGCGTCCCAAATGCACTTCTGGTATCTGGGAACCAGGTGCCCGTCTCGATAAATTCAGCATGAGGACAATCGACTAGTCCCCCACTTCGTAAGGTCGAGGGCTCAATGTTTGAAACTGATCATGCTTTGTTAGAATCTCATTCCAGATTTTCTTTCGCACAGGCACAGCGCCTGGGCATCGCGCTTCTCATCGTCGGACTCGTTTTGATGACTAGCTCCTGCGGAAGTGTGGCGCAAGCCGCAGGCACGCAGAACCAACTCGGTGTTTACGGAAATCTCCCCCAAGGCACGGTCAATCAGTCTTACAATGCCGTATTGACCGTGACCGGCGGAAGTTCGCCTTACTCTTTCTCGCTAAAATCCGGCGCCCTGCCTCCCGGAATCAGCCTGAATACAACCACCGGCGGCTTCTACGGCAAACCTACAACTCCTGGTACATTTTCGTTTGAGGTACTCGTGAGCGATGCTTCGCTCCACGAGCAAGGCAGCCAACCCTTCGCGGTTTCGGTTAACGGTGGAACAACAAGCGGGAACGTCACAGTCAGCGTCTCCCCGGCCACCGAGACGCTTCTTTCGAACCAGACGCAGCAATTCACCGCCAGCGTCAGCGGAACCTCCAACACCGCCGTAACCTGGTCGGCGAACGCGGGGTCAATTAACGGCAATGGCTTTTTCACCGCGCCCACAATAAGCAAGGCAACGGATGTACTTGTCACCGCGACCAGCGTTGCCGACCCCTCAAAGTCAGCGAGCGCCGCCGTCACAGTTGACCCCGTGAATCAGCAGTCTTTGCAGATCACGACGGGCTCTCTTCCGCAGGCACAACAAGGCAGCACCTATAGCGACACCTTCACCGCGAGCGGCGGCACCACGCCTTACAGCTGGAGCGTCTCAGCCGGCACGCCGCCTCCGGGAGTCGCGCTAAACAGCAACGGGAACTTTGCCGGAATGCCCACCAGCACCGGTACCTTTAACTTCACGGTGATGGCGACGGATTCGAGCAACAACACAGCGTCAGGTAACTTCAGCGTTAACGTAGCGGCCGGTAGCGGTTATGATGGCCCCGCACAACTGCCGATCGCAACCGTTCCGAGCGCAATGTCTGACACGCCCGCGCCAGGTTCCGTGATTAACGTAAACGCCGGTGGCAACCTGCAAACCGCCTTGAACAATGCCCAGTGCGGCGATGTAATCCAGCTTCAGGCGGGAGCCACCTTCAGCGGTCAATTTACCGTTCCCGCTAAGAATTGCGACATCAACCATTGGATCTGGGTCCGAACCAGTTCTCCAGATAGCGCTCTGCCATCCGAAGGCCAGCGCGCCACTCCCTGCTACGCCGGCGTTGCTTCGCTTGAGGGCCGCCCGCAATACACCTGCTCCAATCCGCAGAACGTTATGGCAAGGGTACAGATCACAAATCAGGGCGATGGCCCCTTCCAGTTCGCACCCGGCGCAAACTTTTATCGTTTCATCGGCCTCGAAGTCACTCGTCCTAACGGAACAGCAGGGACGGCGCAGCTTATGTCGATGGCCAAAGGCGCTACCGGCGACCACATCGTTTTCGACCGCTCCTGGATGCACGGAAACACGCAGGATGAAACCAATGGCGGCGTAAATCTGAACGGCATGACCAACGTGGCCGTCGTTGATTCCTATTTCAGCGACTTCCACTGCATCTCCAAGACCGGCGCTTGCACCGATGCTCACGCCGTCGCGGGAGGCACGGGCAACACTCAGGATGGTCCTTTCAAGATCGAAGACAACTTCCTCGAAGCATCCGGCGAAGCCATCATGTTCGGCGGCGGAGAAGCCACGCTAACTCCGACCGACATCACCATTACCGGCAACCATTTCTGGAAGCCCTGGCAGTGGATGCAGGGCAACAGCCCCTACGTTGGTGGCCAAAACGGCAATCCGTTTGTGGTCAAGAATCACCTCGAACTGAAAAATGCGGTTCGCGTCCTGGTCGAGGCAAATCTCATGGAAAACAGCTGGGGAGGCTTCAGCCAAACCGGCTATGGCATTCTGCTCACGCCCAAGAACCAACATAGGCCCGACGGCTCGAACGTCTGTCCGCTGTGTCAGGTCACCGATGTCACGATCCGCTACGTCCACGTCTCGCACGCTGGCGGCGGCATCCAAATGGCAACCTCCATCTCCGGAGACGGCACCGGCGGAGCACAGGCACTCGCCGGCACGCGCTGGAGCATCCACGACGTAGTCCTCGACGACCTGAGCACAAAGTACGTCGGCCCCGGAACCGCTTTCGAACTCACCAACACGTGGCCGACGAACCCGCTCAACACCGTCACCATCAATCACGTCACCGGTTTTCCCGATCCCTCCAGCCACTTGATCATCATGGGCAACCAAGTCCCAAAAGCCCCGATGTATGGATTGGTCTTCACCAACAATCTGAACCTTACAGGTCAGTATCCGGTGTGGAATTCGGGTGGCGGACAAGCAAATTGCGCCGTCCATGACGTGCCCATCACCAGCATCACCAATTGCTTCACCAGTTACACCTTCGGCAACAACGGTCTGATTGCCTCGCCGGCAAAGTTCCCCCCATCGGCCTGGCCGTCAAATAACATGTTCCCGCCAACCGTCGACGAGGTTCAATTCGTGAACTACAACAACGGTAATGGCGGAAACTACGAACTGCAGTCGACCAGCCCCTACAAAAACAAAGGCACAGACGGCAAGGATCTCGGAGCCGACATCGTCGGCCTGACCGAAATGCTGGCCAACGTTCAATAACGGATTCAACGATCGCACACAGGTCCGCGGTTCGCCGCGGACC
>Ga0187859_10000303_pt1 | contig 33400 bp, 28 predicted proteins | sample June2016WEW_10_1_2_FD_133019 | JGI IMG/M metagenome (GOLD analysis project Ga0187859, IMG submission 133019) | Peatland microbial communities from SPRUCE experiment site at the Marcell Experimental Forest, Minnesota, USA - June2016WEW_10_10 | ecosystem: Environmental > Terrestrial > Soil >...
GAAGTATGGAATTACGATAAGTGCCATCACAACCAGTCCCGGGGCCAGTACTCCTGCCACCACCGGCGGAAAATAATGCAGCATTTCCTGCAGGCCAAGAAAATACCAAGGCGCCTTCGCCGGATTCGGTGTGTGCGAAGGATCAGCTAGGCCTTCGAGCGGCGCATTGAACATCAGGGCCGTCCAAACCAGCGCGATTGCGAGCACTTGAATGGCGACCGCGGCCCGGAACAGCACCTCGGGAAAGGTTTGTATTTGGTCTTCGCTCTCGGCTTTTACCTGCGCGGAGGTTCTGCGCGTAATGAAGACGATGCGGCGGGGAGATCTTTTTGCGTTCGAATCGACGCCTGCGACAAAATCCTTGGACTCGGCCATTATCGCGCCTCCTTCTCATTCGTTGCGACAACGGCGCGACGCACTGCAGGTTCGCTGGAATGCGTGTAGAGGCCGCCGTCCTTGCGAATGCGCCAGAAGTGGATGGCGACGAAGAACATTGCCGTCAGCGGGAGAATCATGCAATGCAAGACGTAGAAGCGCAGCAATGCATTGGCATTGACTGAATTGCCGCCCAGCAATAGGAAATGAATCTTGTCACCGATCAGAGGCGTAGCCGAGGCAATATTTGATCCCACGGTGATCGCCCAGTAAGCCAGTTGATCCCAGGGAAGCAGATAGCCGGTGTAGCTGAGCAGCAGCGTGATCAGCAGCAGAACCACGCCGATGACCCAGTTGAATTCGCGCGGAGTGCGATACGCCCCGCGATAGAAAACCTTGAACATGTGCGCGAACACCAGGAAGACCATTGCGTGCGCCGACCAGCGATGAAGATTGCGCAGAAACAAGCCCGAGGAGACGACGAACTGCAAGTCTTTTGTGTCGTTGTAGGCCTGCGGCGCCGACGGATGGTAATAGAGCATCAGCGGGATGCCGGTCGCGACGAGGATGAAGAATGTGCCCAGCGTCAGCGTGCCCAGATACCAGGTTGCGCTGAAGCTCAACATTCGCGTGCGCACCTTGGTGGAAAACAGGTGGAGAAAGACGTTCTGCTGAATTGCGAGCGCGCGCTTCAGTGTGCTGGACCCGGTCCCGCTGCGGAAGATCGATCGCCACACGCGGGTGGCGCGCAAATCGTCGAAGTATTGGTCTGCGGTTTTCGCCATATCAGATCCTCACAAAAGAGTCGCGCGCTAACGGCGGGACATCGGTGGAACGATCGACCAGAAGGTCGCCGTCGTCATTGAGCCATATACGCTTCCAGGGCAGCGGACGGGGAGCGGGGCCTTCGATCTTGTCTCCCGGCTTATGATTGGCGTCGGCTTGAACATAGAACTTGCTTCCGTGGCAGGGGCAGGCAATGATTCCCAACTCGGGTTTCCATGCGGTCAGGCAACCCAGATGCGTACACACCGCGCTGAGCGAGAAGAACCCTTCTTGCGAGTGGATGATGTAGATGCCCGCATTCACGTCGAGCGTGACCGAATCCAGCGGATAGCGGTCCGGCTTACCCTGATTCACTACGGGCGACGGCTCATAGAGCACATTGGGTTGGAGATATTGATATGTGAAGGCTGCTGTGCCCGCCGCCGCGATACTTAGCGAACCGAGCCCCAGCTTGGCGAAAAATTGCCGGCGATTGAGGTCGGCTGCTGATTCTGAGTTCGTACTCTGCTGTTCTTCTGCCATGAGTTCCTTGCCTATTTCTGAAGCCCCGCTCCGATCGCAGCAATTGAGATCAACCCGGTCGGCTCGGCGGGCAGCAGGTTGTATGACTCCATCGTGATGGTTCCCACCGGACAGCGCATGGCGCACAGACCACAGCGGATGCACCGCGTTTCGTCTTTTAGCATCGCGGCACCGGTAACCACGCCCAGTTCATCCGCGGCTACTTCGTCGAGTTCCACACCAAAGCATTCCTGGTGGTCGCGAATATGCTCTATGGTCTGCGGTTCGAACGCGATGCGGCCGAGGGAAACCAGTTCCAGACATTTCTCTGGGCAGACATCTACGCAGCCACCGCATAGAATGCACATGCTGCCGTCTTCGGGAGTTCCTTCAAAGACGGTGTTAGTCCAACAGTGCAGGCAGCGCTGGGCCTCTGCCACTGCGCTCTGCGCGTCATATCCGATCTCGACCTCAGTCACGCCGGTGCGGCGTTCCAGCGGAAGCATGGGGACCGGCTGGCGGTTGATATCGAGAAAGCCAAGCGGCATGGCGTGACGCTTGAGCACTTCCACCTCGATGATCGGGTCGGGATGTTTGCCGCCGCGGAGATATTCGTCAATGCCCACGGCCGCGCGTTTGCCATCGCCGACGCTGTCGATAATGAGTCGTGGTCCGAAAACACAGTCACCCCCGGCAAAAATTCCGGGAGCAGAAGTCATCAGAGTCTGTGGATTGACCGCGATCAGGCCGCGCGGCGAGAGTTCGACCTTGTCTTCGGACGTAAGGAAGTCGAGGCGCGGAGCTTGCCCGATCGCCATGATGAGGGTGTCGCACGCGATCTGAGTCTCGCTGTTCTCGTAAAAGGCAGGATTGAATCGTTTGTTTTCATCAAAGACCCATTTGGTCTTGAGGGTCTCGAGGGCGGTGACTTTGCCGTTTTTGCCGAGGATTCGCTTCGGCCCAAGGCCGGGGTGAATGATGATTCCTTCCTCTTCGGCTTCTTCAATCTCTTCGAGAGCAGCCGGCATTTCGTTGCGGCGCTCCAGGCAGACCAGGTTCACTTCCTGCGCGCCCATTCGCAATGCAGAAAGGGAGATGTCCACCATCTCTTTCGTGGCGACCGCCGAAACGTTCTCCGCGGAAGGCTCGAGCTCTTGAACGCCGGCGGCGTGTTGCTTGACAACTTCGCGCGCGGCCGAACGCGCCACGTCCATGGCAACGTTGCCGCCGCCGATGACGATTACCTTTTTTCCGATGGTGAATTTGTAGCCGAGGTTTACGTTAAGCAGGAAATCAATACCCTTGTATACGCCGTCGAGATCGACTCCGGGGATGGCGAGATCGCGACTGCGGTGCGCGCCAACGGCGATTAGAATCGCGTCGAAACCTTGCCGCCGCAGGTCGGAAACAGAGAAGTCGCGCCCCGCGGCCTGGTTCAGTTTGAGGGTGATGTCGCCAGTGCCAAGAATTTCGCGCACCTGCGCTTCCACCACATCGCGAGGCAAACGGTACTCGGGAATCCCGAGATACAACATACCGCCGGCGACAGGAGCAGCCTCGAAAATCGTAACCGCGTACCCGATTAGTGCGAGGTCATGGGCCGCCGATAGCCCAACCGGCCCACCCCCCACAACCGCGACCTTATAAGGCAGTTTTTTCTGCCCGCGCCCTTCATTGACGTTGAGGGGATGTTTCGACTCCGGTCCGTATTGCTCGGTGAGAAAACGCTTCAGCGCCCGGATCGAAATCGGGCGGTCAATCTCGCCGCGGCGACATACAGTTTCGCACGGGTGCGCGCAGACCCGTCCGCAGATGCTCGCCAGCGGATTGGGCTCGCGTGCCAACCGGTATGCTCCCTCGAAGCGGCCCTCGGCAATCAGGCCCACATAACGTCCGGCATTGGTGTGCGCCGGGCACGCCATCATGCAGGGAAAGTTGCTGTTCAGCCAATCGCCATCGACTTTTTTGTTCTTGAATCGCTTCAGCATTGCGGACCGTTCCTAACCGAGTGATAACCGGAATTGCTGAACTGAGACGCAAGAGAGATGCGAGAAACGAAGCCAGTTTGAATCGGCGCTGTCGTTCCCCGCTTCCCACTCCTTACTTGCTCAGGGTGAAATCCGCTTTGCCGCCGCCGGAAACAGTGACCGGCTTAGATTGATTCTTCGCGCCTTCGTGCCAAACAGTAAGCGTGTAGGTGCCGTCGGGAACATCTTTGATCTTGTAGGTGCCCGACTCGTCAGTTTGGGTAAAATACGGGGTTGGGCTGACGACAATATATCCCGCCATTTCCGGATGTACATTGCACAGCAGCGGTACGACGCCCGCTTTATCAAACGTAAAGGGCCGCTTGTCGCCTTTTGGCCAAGTCCCCAGATTATGTCCCGCTTTCTTGTCGGCGCCGATCGCCGTCCAGAAGACGTTGTGCTGCACGCTGTCGCTGTTCAGGAACTCAACCGTTGTGCCCTGTTGCACAGCGATGATGTGCGGAACAAACATCAGCCCTTTTTGATCCACTACGGGATGTTCTTTGGGAGCTGGGAAAGTCTTGCCGGCGACGGTATCAACGTAAACTACCGACTGCCCTTTCATTCCCGTAACTTTGCCCTCGATGTCGCCAGCCCAGGCCGCTGCGCAGAAACCGGCCATCACAACGATCATTATCAAAGCCTTCAACTTCATCGTGTTTTCTCCTTTGAATTTTGCAATTCATTTGTCAGTGATTTGGGTTTCAGAAAATGAACTTCGCGTCCAGATAGATCGTGTTATTAGCGCTTGCGTTACGCCCAGATCCGTCGTAGTTAGTCGAGCCGCCGTTGAAGCGGGTGTAGCCCGTGTATTGCGCCGCCAGTTGCAGATTTTGCCAAGGCCAAAACGAAACGTTCGCGATATAGCCGGCGCCTCGTGGGTCTCCGTTGGCGCTGCCGCTCACTGCGGCGGGCGGGTACAGGGCGGCATCGACGGTGCCGCCAGTGTCGAACCAGCCGAATGTGCCCGTATAACGATTGCCGATGTGGTATTCGGCATTAGCCATCACGGTGTTCAAATGGTGCGAACCAAATGTTGTCAGGCCCTGGGCGAGACTGGCCAGCAAATTGGCATTTTCGCGGATGTATGTGCCTCGAAACGAAAGTACATCCGTCCTAAATAATGTCCGGTCGATCTGAGTGTCAAAGGCATAGTCCGTGTACGCATCCTCCGGTCCTGTCACCCCGTTGGCATTTACTACCTGGTTAGGAGTGGACTGCATGTGCATACCATAGGTACCGATTTCATACTGCGTCTTGGCAGTCAATTGCTGCCACGCGACACGCCAGTAGGGCGCAACCCCGTGGATGTTGTACGAAAAACCAGTTCCAGGATTCGGCTGAGTACCGCCTATGTGCTCCGAGCGGTAGACCGATAGATCCGTGTACAGATGGTTGTTCCACATTGCGTAGCCGCCGAATCCTGCAACATCCTGAGCCAAAGGACCATTGATGATGGCAGCCGCCGTCGGAGTGGGGGCAACATCGCTCGCAATCCACGGGTAACCCCACGCCGGCGTGCTGTTCCACGGGTCGTCTAAGGTTGGGTTGTTGTTGAGGTCGAGGCCGTATACGAGCTCCTTTCCTCCCAGTTTCGCCTTATTCGCGTAACGAATATCCGTGTTATCCATGCTGAAATGGTCGCCCTGGCTGTCGTACGTCACCTGAAGAAAGCTGCCGACGTGGCTTGTCCATGCCCCAGAGAGGAAGAGCGAAATGTCTTGCGGAAATTCAAAACTGCCATTCTGGCTTGTCTGTATTGGAGACTTGGTTGAGGTAAATGAGGTCTCAAGCATTACAGAAAGTGGAAGTGAAGACAGAAGGTCAAGCCCGGCACGCTTTTTGCCTCCATCCGTCTTAATGACTTTGGTCTCATCCGCTTTATCAGCGTAACCCAGCAGCTTGAACCTTCGTCCCGCAGGATTGAGTTCCGGGGGAGTATAGTGGCAGCCACTGCACGCCAATCCCGTCTGCCTCGCATAGCTTGGAACTGCCTCGACGCGGGGGGGATTCACCGCGGAAAGAAAAAGCAAAACCGTGATAGGAACTGCCACAAGTAGAGAGAGCGCCACTCTTCTTATCTCGAATGTCATAATTTTGTCCCCAAAAACGGCGTTAATTGTTGTCCCAGAGATGTCTCATCCGCCGATCAACAAACACATTTTGGCCGTCAACTACCCACATCCCTACCGACCAAAGAAAACGAGACCATCTTCCGGCCAGCCCCATCACCATTAAGACGAGAACGAAACAGAGAAACCTACTGCGACCTATCCCCTCATCGCTCGGGCAATCCTAGTCATTCCTGTATTTGCCTTAATTAGAGGTTTCTAATCGAGGGCCATTATCGCGATGGAATTCGAGGTCTGCTGCATCCGGCGTCACCGGTGTATGTGATTTTTGTCACATCTGGGGACCGTCCGTCCTGTCGATCAGCGGATCGATCATGAGAAGATCAACCTTGGCATGACTCAACTGAAGCACCGGAGCTGGTGATTCCGGAGTGCCTGGCAACTTTTGTGTGGTCAACTTTTTGTATTGTCATCTCAGGATCATTCCGTGACCCAGGTGGATTCCGTTAAGGTGGCATTTCCTCGAACCGGTCGTAGCTTTGGCCTAAAAGTTAAGAACCCAGTCGTTTTAAGTCGACGAATGTCTGGCGACCCACGCAGCGGGAGTAAGGTCCGGAAGGCGCCGGATCGGGAGATCGGCAAGCCAGGGGAGAATCGCGGCCAAGTAGTCGCGCACTGGGAGTTTCAGTCTGCGGCAGCTTTCGACGACCGAAAGGGTCGCCGCAACCCTAGGTCCCGCCTGTGGACTGCCAATGTGTATTCAATTCTTCCTGCCCAGTGCCACGGGACGCATCGAGTTCTCTGCCAAGTACTTAGCTCGAGTTCGGGATACTCCAGGAAGTGCGTGAGCTTCTTCCACACTACGGTTTCTTTACCGCAGCGTTTGCACACGCGCTGATCCGGCGTTCAAGGCAGAACCCGCTCTATGCGAGGAAGATTCGCAGGCAACTCCTGGCGGCCCGGATGCTTGACGGATTTCTTCGTCGAGCGATGCGCTGGCGCGTGCTCACTCGCCGCGTGCTCGGTCATTTCACTGATGACAGGCCCAAGCTCGAACAATATACCCGCTCAGAGGCTCACACGACAATCGATCGCGGACGAGACCGTACAGCCCCTTTAACCCCTTGCGCATGTCGGTGACCACCGGCAGCCAGATAGATCCGTGTAGCTGGGCCCAGTCCAAACACGGCTTACGACTGCTCCAGGATGCTCACCAGGCGTTCAAACGTACTCGTATCAAAATCAGGATGCACCTCGATCCGACGCCCGCCCGGCAGTACCACGGCCAGCCCACAACTCGGTTCGCGCTGCTTCGGCGATTTCCTGGCCGCCAACTCCACCGGCACCAAACGACTGGTCGAGGAAATTGGCTTACCCCTTCTTTCCAACGCCGTTTCTTTCCAGTGTTCTGAAGCTCAAACCTCGACTCTGACAAAACTCGCTCCGCCGCATGCCGCTGCTCACAAACTCGGCCACCAACTGCTGAACTTCCGCACGGGTACGTCGCTTGGGCGCTGACAATTCTGTTTTTGCAGTCATCCCGACACTCCAACACAGACCCCGCCTGTCGAACAGGTGTGTTGGTCAGACGCTTACTCTCAAAATCGTTCGCTGCTGCCCTATACCGATGCATACGACTGAAATACTTCTGGGTAGAGTTCTGCGAACTTGTCGTAGGCAAATAAAAAAACAACATCCTCGACTACCGGATAGGCCTTCGAACATCCAGAACACCGAAAAGATGACCCTTCTCGGTTCAGCGAAACTTCCTTGCCGCTTTGCTTGCACGAAGGACAAATAAGACTGCCCTCGATTGACAGCTGTTTGCCGTTCTCCCCGGCAGAGCCTTTTCGGCAGATACCTGAAATCGTGCCGCCGAGCAGGTATGCGAGCAGATATTTAAAATTAGCGCGCGGACCGAACAGGCTGGATTCGATCGGGGGATGCGACGTCGGTCTCAGGAGGACACTTTTCGTGCTAAAGAGTCCGAGCGCACTCCGCCACTGTGCGATGGAAATATTATCGTTTTCTATAATCCCGTGTTCAACCTCGTTGCAGACTTGGGTTGAGAATAAGCGATCGAACGCCCTGCGGATCAGACTTCCACCGAAAGACCATGAAGAATATTCATTCCTGCCCTTGTACAGATCGAAGTGAAGCACCCTCTTATAGGGTTCTTCGTCAAAAAAGAAGTTCCCCGTGGGCCGAAGAACCTTGTGTACCTCTTCTACGATTGGGGTCGGATCCGGGAAATGGTGGAGCATCTCATAACAGAAGACGAAAGGAATCGAGCCGGCCTTGAACGGCAAATTGTGAACGTCACAACAAACCATCATGGGAGCCTTGATCTTGCCGAATACCCTTTGATAGTAGCGGCAGCTCTTGAGCAGGTCGAAAGAGATGTCTACCGCGGCTCCGCTTGCCTCGAGGTCGTTTTCCATGATGAGCGACCGCTGGCCTCGTTCGGCTCCAATCTCGATGTATGGCGACAAGGGGATTCCTTGCTCGCGCAGCTGGATCATCTGAGCAAGAGTTTTGTCCATTCTCTGCTTAAGAACTGTCTCGGCCCCGGCGGAATCGAACTCATCGTCGAAGATTTTTTGGCCTTCAACTTGTTGCAGGTATAGCTTTTTGCGAAACTCGATTTCGCCTCTTTGATTCTCCACTGATTGTGGGGTCATTCTCGTGTGCACTCCTTTAGCCCGCGCTCCTATCCCACTGTAGATGCTGGTTTGACCCACTGCTTTAACTTCTCTGAATAAACGCGAATCACTTTCGCCGGGTGCCCAGCTGCCACCGAAAAATCTGGTATATCGTGGGTCACTACCGAATTCGCTCCAATGACCGCGCGCTTACCGACGCGCACATTCGGTAGAATCACAGCTCCATACCCAAGGAAAGCACCATCTCCGATCTCGACAGCTGAATCGTCATCGGCGATTAGCCCACCAATTTTACCAGCATTGATATCCTGGTACGGGTGCGTGACATCGACAATGGCGCATCGGCCAGCGATAGAGACATCTTTTCCTATTGCCACCCGGTTGTGACATACGATGTGCACGTCTTGTTCGATGTTCGTGTTAGAACCGATTGTTAGTAAGGGGATTCTTCCTGGCCGATCACGAACCACCTCCAGCCGAACACCATCCCATATCCACACGCGGTCTGCGATTTCGATGCAATCGGCGTTACAAATGAGCATCGGTCTGTAAATCACGCTTCGACGGCCCAGACTCTTGAACATCAGGCGATAGTAGATTCGCGTTTTCAACCTCCAGTAGACATGTCTGGGAACCAAAACTTTGTCCGAGAAAGGCAGACCTAAGAATTTTTGAAGTCTGTTTTTGTGCACGGTCATCTCAGGGGGCTGGCCAGTGTTCGAAAATCTTTAAAGCTGTTCCTGCAAATTACAAACGCGCAGGCACAGAATGATACCAAGCAAGCCGGAGTGGTGATTCCAGATCCGACAGATTTAAAGAGGATGGTCGCAGGCAAGGCTAGAAAGACGGGAATCCCACACGATGCTGGCAAAACAATCGCTTCGAAAAGATACCGAAGCGGCGAACACTGAATGCTCCCGCGGACCCGCGGCAAATTGTAACCGATATTTGCCAGCGCCGCGGCGATGGCTCCAATCAGAGTTCCCCAGGCAACCCCTATTGCGCCATATTTCAAACCCAAGGCGATACTAAAGAAGAAATTCGTCACGCCTTCGACGAAAGGCGTGAGAACCACAAGCCTTTGTTGCCCTGTTCCAATAAGAATGGAAGCAAAAGGAATTCCCGTGAGTCGGATCATATTCGCCGTGACCAGTACCATCAATACGCGACCACCGAGAGGGAGGAACGGAGAGCCGATCCAAGTCCTGATGATGGGCGCAGAAAAGACAATAAGTGGCAACCCGGTCAACAGCAACAACAGCACGCCCAACTTCGTAGCCTTGAGTAACAGGTTGCCCAATGCGGCGGCGTCTTGATGCGCGTGCAATTGGGCGGCATGCGGCATGATGACTCCAAAAATTGCACTTTGGATTCCCCCGAGGAACACGATCAGCGTCGCCGCCACGGAATACGGCGTGACTGCATTGAATTCCAAGCGGCCTACCAGAAGCAAATCAAGCCCGTTAATAAGCAGCATTGAGAGGGTCCACACTGTGAGGCTGAAGCTGTATCCCGACAGCTCCCGAATTATCGGCATCGTAACCAGGCGTTTCTGGAAGCGGATGTCAGGAGCCAGCCAGCGCAGCGCTGCAAATTGCAGGCCGTATGAGAGAAGATTAGCACCGGCAAAGATAGTGGCCATCGCGATGAGAGGCCATCCCCCCAAAACTGCCAATATCAGCCCCACTGCCGAAAGAACTCTTGTTGCACCGGTTGTGACGGCAGGGACGTCGAAACGCTGCAATCCAACTAACACCCCGTTCCAAGCTGACGCGGGGAGCCCCAAAGCTGCAGAAACTCCAACAATAAGCATCGAGAGGCGCATTGACACGATCAACGAAGGGGGTACGCTTGGAAAGATGCGGTGGGATGCCAAGGCAACGATCAGAACCAGCAGCATTCCGGCCGTCGCCGCAATCGACAAACCAGCAAAGGCGGTACTGAATATGCCATCGCGAAAGTTCCAATCTTTTTTTTCGTTCGCAAACGCTACATAGCGGCCGATTGCAGCCTGTAAGCCGAAGTCGAGATATCCCATATAGGCGGAAACCTGGAGAATCAGGACCCACACGGCATAGGATGTCGTCGGCATATGCCGCACCAGTATCGGTGGAAGAAGCAGCGCAACCATTGCCCCCACCCCACCGCGCCCTAGATTCGAAACAGCATTCTTGATCAAGCGCGCTCTCAAACCCGGCTTTCCTCCACGACTGCACGAAAAATAGGCGCGACAGCGCGGCCCCAGGCATCCCAATTTAGCTTATCTTCGTATGCGCCGCGACTGCTGCGCACCAATTCCTCATAGGCGCGTGGGCTTTGCACAATTGAGAGGATCTTTTCACAATAGGTCCTTCCGGTCGCATCCGCGGGCAATAGATACCCGTTAACGCCGTCAGATACTGCACCTCCGACTCCGCCTGTGTTCCGGACGAGCGAAGGCAACCCATGAGCACTGGCCTCACACAGAACGATCGGGGTTGCGTCCGCCATTGTAGGGAACAGAAAAAAATTTGCCTCTAGAAATAACTGCGAGAGCTGGCCACGCTGCACTGGGTCCTGTTTGCTTAGAAAAGGAACGAGTTTAACTCTGGGATGATAATACTCGGGCGGGGGAACGCAGCCACAAATCGTCAAGTGCGCATCCATCCCTTTCTTCAGTAGCTCCCGCAAGCAATCATAGGCGATCGAACCACCTTTGCGCTGCCAATCGAGTCCCACCCACAGCAAAGCGATCTCCCCCGCTAGCGAATGCCTGAGAGCGGTTTCGCGCGACGGAATATCCGCTTCGTCGAAGTTCGCTCCAAACGGCACGAAGTGCACCCTCTTAGGTTCCACCCCGTAATGACGAACTGCGGTTCTCGCGGCCCACTCCGAGGGGTAAATTAAGGCCCTGGCTTTCGCGATAGCGGCAGCCTCAATCCGTTCGCCCTCTTCCTTGGCAAATCTTAGCAGGGCAGACTGGCCAGGATAGTAATCCACAATGTCGGCCCAATTCAGATCGGTAAAGTAGACAATTGGAAGCCGCGTCGGAAGATGGGCAATCTCGACCGACGCAACCGGCGCAAAAATTACGTCGCAATGGGCTTGTGCTAAGCGCGGAGCGAACACATGCGCCAACCGTTTCGAGAGAATCCAATGATGATCAGAGGAGATTACACGGCGAGCCGTTGTCGCGAAGCTGGCGCGATTCAATGCTCTTCCGCTAAACTCGATTGCCCTGGTTAATAGGCTCCCGTCCGGACCGATATAAATTACTTCGCCAACATGCTTCTCCAGAGCCTTCGTCATGAAGTAGGGGGTCCCGGATAAAGAGCGCACTTCGGCGACATCGAAGCGATGCACCACCCCAATTCTTATTGTGTTGAGCATTTTCGAGAGCCGGACCTTCCCAAGGCTATCCTTTTCTCACTCACCAGATCCGAGTTCTCAGTCTAAGGCAAGTTTCCTGGGCGCCTCTTTAGCCGTCTGCCAACCGAATCTTTCAATGCCCGCAAAAGGGTTGCTAAAGCGGTGCGCACTCGATAGTGCTCCTGTGCGAAGGCCAAATAAAATCGGGGGTGCACAATGTTCAATTGTTCGGGATTCGTGGCATGGAAGGCGTTTTGAAGCTTTTCATTCTCCGCCAACGCAGACGGGCTCACAAAGACAAAGCTATTCTGAACGTACCACCACTCCACGCTGTCATCGTGCCAGAGCCTACCTCGGATACAGTCAATCGGCACGTAATCATGGCGCCGAAAATGATCTACCCAATAATCGGGCCACTGCTCATTGACATGATGAGTGCCTCCCTGATGAGGGATCGCGGCCGAGAACACGACCACTGGCGCCAACTTAACCAGTGAATCGATGAAGTCCGCGGCAGATGCCGCCGGAAGATGCTCGGCGACCTCCAACGATACCGCCAGGTCAAACTTGCGTCCCAGGTCGAACCGCGAGGACAAATCGATCGGCATAAATTGCTCGCGCGGGATGCGGAGCGCTTCGCGGCTGACGTAGTCTCCATCCACGCCAAATGTGTCATTCACACCGAACTCTCGAAACACCGAGAGCCATGTGCCATCGCCACACCCCACATCCACGACCGACTTGGGGCGGATAAAGTCGAGCACAACGGGCACTACCGCGTGAGCCGACCGCCGCGAGCCCTCCCGTATGGTGTTGAAGAAATCCTTTGAGTACGCGGTTTTCGCCATGCTAATCCTCTCGAGGTGGGGCGGGCATCAGGCAGCTGAATTCGATGTCACAGTCGAAGGTTTGCGCCGAGCGTGCAACAAACCGGCGGTTACACCCAGCAATTGCGCAAAGGATCGCGCGATCAAAAATACGGGCGAGAGTAGTCCGACGAGCGGATCCTTGACAAATGCCCGATAAGCAAACGGAAAACTACTGATGACGAACGCGGCCAATACCAGCCCTGAGAAAAATGGCGCATGCGACAACCATAGGTCAAACGCCACGGCCATCACTAGCACCGGGATGAATAGAACCTGCAGCTTCATGAGCTGAGGAGTATGTGTATCCTTAATCCCTTTACTCGGATTCTTGCGAACCGCCAGCATACGCCAAAATGCGAACTTGTATTTTTTCTTGCAGTATCGCCACAGCGTGTCGGGATGAGTATGATAAACGACCGCATCGGAAGCAAATTTCATTTTCCACCCTCGCACCGACATGCGGTAGGAGAGTTCAACGTCCTCGGCACACGCCAGCGGAAAAGAAGTGTCGTATCCGTTCATCTCCAAGAAACGATTGCGGCGAAACCCGGCGGAATAGGTGTCGACGAAATCGATATATGGGAAACCGGACATTAGGCGATAACGATCCTCATACTCGATCTGCACGAAACGAGCTACCACACGCCGCTGCTTGGTTCGATAGACTCCCTTCGTTCCTACGATTTCCGGATCTTTAAACGGCTCGATCATGGCATCTACCCAATCCGGCGTGGGGACGCAGTCATCGTCTGTAAACAGAATTATCGAACCGTGGGCTTCTTCCGCGCCCCGATTGCGTGCCGAGGCCGGGCCAGCGTTGACTTGGTTGATCAACCGCACGCCCGCATAGCGCTCGACGACCTGCGCGATGCTGTCGCTGGAACCATCGTTGACCACCAGAATTTCCGGTATCCTGCCCCCATTCTGCTTCAGCAACGCATCAAGACACTGCCCAATCCGCGCGGACCCGTTGAATGTCGGAACGATTACCGACACCGATATATGGTTGAGAACGGAATCTCTTCCAGGCTTCAGCACCGGTAGTTTCCCTGGATCATAGTGAAGAGTTGTTGGATGGGTCCCATCATAACGGAAGGAGCGGCACCTGGCTCTCCCAAGTTACCGCGGAAATCAAATCGAACCACGAAAAGGATGATTCAAGCCCGGGCGCTCTAACGAAAGCGGTGGAAGTTGCGGTCTAGTCACCGCCTTGAGGGCTCGCGACTGCCGATATGCCGTGACCATTGTGTTGCGGCTGTGCTGCGGCGTTCTTCTCATGCTGGCTTCCGCGCAGAAGATACTTCGAGAGCGTGATAAAGCCCTTCAGGTTGCGTTGCAACTCGCGGCGATCTTTCAGCGATTGTTTCGTCTTGTAAAAGAGATACCCGGGGCTCAGATAAAAACTTCGCCGTGCGCGATCGCAGAAGCTCACCAATTGCTCATGCGTGATGTTCGGCAAGGTCACCACGCTGTTGTGCAGTCCGTCCTTCGTGAGCCACGCGCCCCAGTCTTCGATCTGGATGTAATTTCGTTTCTTCGCCTCTTCATAAGCGGTGGTGCCCGGGTACACCATGATCGGGAAGAATTGCGCTGTATCGGGCTGCAACTGCTTGGCAAAGGCGAGCGTCTTTTCCATGCTGGCCGGCGTTTCGTTCAGGTTGCCTACCATGAAGCAGCCATGCACCATGATCCCCGATTCGCGGCAGCGGCGGACAAAACGATGGGCTTCATCGTGATACTTCTTGTCGCGCCGGTCATCGTTATTCTTCTTCATGCCGTTGATCACTTCTACGTCACCGCTCTCGAAGCCCACGCAAAACAACCGCGCCCCGGCCCGGTGCAGCGTGGAAAGCAGCTCGCCGTCAGCTCCGATATCGGCACGGCAGTTAGCATCAAATGGCAATTTATTGCCGCGCCGGATCAACTCATGTGCCAATTCCATCGTCCGCGGCTTGCTGATGATGAAGGTGTCGTCCTCCAACATCACGGTCTTAATTTCCGGCATTTCCCGCGAGACGAAATCAAACTCGTCGGCAACGTTTGCCACCGAGCGATAGCGCATTCTGTGACCGCTGAAAGTTTGTGGATACACGCAGAACGAGCAATGATAGGGGCACCCTCGGCTCGAATCGAAGACTACGAGAGGCCATAACGAGTGACCATAGAAGTAATCGGGCGTGTGCAAAAAGCGTTTATAGACCTCGGAAACGAATGGCAACTCATCGAGGTTCTCGATGGCAGCCCGCGGCTTATTCGCAACGATTTCACCGGTCGGAATCTTCCGCCACACCAGGCCATCGACATTCGAAAGATCTGCGCCGCAAGCTTTCGCCGCCAGCCAATCGCGCACTGTGTATTCGTACTCACGAATCGCTACGGCTTCGAGCGCGGGCGACATAGCCAGTGTCTCCCGCGGCAGCGACGAGACGTGACGACCGACCATGAGGACCTGTAGAGAGGGCTTCGCGGCAATCAACGACTCCATTACGCTTACATCGTTGAGGATACTCGGCGTGCTGGTATCGCACACTACCGCTTCGATATTTTTAGCATTGATGCGATGGATGACGCCTTGCACCGACTGCCCAGCGGCGGGAGAGTCCACCAAATCCACCTCGTGTCCATTTTTGATCGCCACTCCTGCAGCAGTGGCCAGCCATTTTGGGTAATACAGCGTCCCGCTCTTGGTTACTGCGGGACTCCGTTGTTCACGAGAAAAGCGAGGATGGAATGGTGGATTCAAAAACAAGACACGCATGCGTGTCAGTATACCAAAGCAGGGCGTGGCTGCCAGTATTGTTCAAGACGCAGGCCCGTACCTTTAGGAGCAACGACACGGTAGGCAAAGGATACTCCCGGAGGAATGGCACGGGAAACAGGGTCCCGCGCGCCCGCCTTTCTCGCGGTGAGGCGATTCTGCGAGCAGAGGTTAAGATCGAGCTTATTTTTTTGCCTTTCCCCTCCACAGCCCCTTCATGATCCTGAGGCGCTGCCGATTCTCGGGTAGCTCGAAAGCCTGCCCTAAACGCTCGCGGAAGACTACCCACGAACACGCAACAATAAAAGCACTCATGGCCGCGATAATGACAATCAACGTCCGCTGCGGCGAGGACCTCTTATCGGGAGGGATGGCTGGGTCAACCACCTGTACAATCGCTCCTTCTTTCGCTTCGTCGAGTTTGGCGATTTCGAATTCTTTTGCGAGCAGCTCGAATACAGTCTCTTCATACTTCAAATCACGATAACGGCGAAGGTACTCCATGCCCGCCTGAGTGACTCTTCCCTTGGAGAGGTTGATGTCTGACCCCACATCTTCCTGAGATCCAGCTATCCGTTCCAGTTGCCCCTGCAGGGCGGCCAACTCCTGTTTGGCTAGAGCCAGGTTTGGGTTGTCCTCCGTCGCGAATGAGCGCATACCTTCGATCTGCACCTGCTTCGCCATCACCTGACCACGCAAGACTGCGGCTGCCTCGATTAAAGCCCGCGCCTGACTGTCTATTTGCAGAACGCCAGTAGATTGCTGCGTTTTTGCCATGGCCTCCTCGGCGGCCGTGAGCTTCTCCTTCGATTCTTTCACCTGCCGCTCGAAGAATAGCCGTCGGCGGGCAGCCTCGGTAATCGCCAGCGACGCAGACAGTTTTCGAAATTCTTCGACATATCCATTGGCCATCTCGGCAGCCCGATTCGCGTCATGGTCCTCGACGGAAAGGCGGATCAGGCCATCCTTCGTGCCCGCGAGAGCCGTAGTGTGGCGCTCCAGCGCCTTCCTGGCGTCCGACATTCGCTTCGCGTGGTATTCCCCCATAAGTCCAAAACGCTGGATGATTCCGTCCTCAACGGTGCGACTGGTCAGCAAAGAGACATACATGTCGGCCGGGCTTTTCAAGCCGAACCCCCCGCCCGCCAGCATAGCGAGCGAACCCAACGCGCCCGAGCCTCCGAGTTGGCCCAGCAGAGCATCGCCGAGTGAAGAGTTCTGAGCAGGAGGAAGCAGCACAACCTTCGCCTCGTATTTCACCGGCAACACGAAGGCGACAATGATCGCAAGCGCAGTGCCCGCCAATACAAAGCGCGCGATAAATCGTTTATTCGCGAGCAAAGCAATCAGCAGGTCGAGCGACGAAACCTCGGCTTCGCTCTGATAGGGATCTTCAGTTCTTTTGCTGATAATCGGATCCGCTTGGAGTTCTGTTGGCGTCATCATGTTTGCGGGAGATGCAGTAAATACGGTTTATGTAAAAGCGATTTTATCAGCCTTCAGGCCGCAGGCCCTGGTTTTTGGCATCCTGACGTAGCTCTTCCAATCATAGCCTCCTTCTATGCTAGCTTGGGGAGGAGCCAAAATCGAAATAAAAAAGTGTGAAAAAGAGCATCTTCGAGCATACAGACGATTGTTATCGTATTCGCATATACACGAAAAGTCCCGATTCCATTACGCGCTGTGTACCAACAAGGACCGCGATGAGTGTGAGTGAGGGTGGTTTTGACTCCAATAAGGCTATAGTCTTCAAGTTGACGTTTGGTGCGCAAGTGCGTCTGCTGAGCGTTTTGGCCGTGCTGCTCAGTTTGGCGGCGCAGGCACAAACGTCTACAAAAGATCAAAACCCTTCCGATCCATCCCCGAAGAACCCGCAGGCGATGGATGAGTCTTTGCCTCCAGTTGATCTAAAGTCGTTGCCGCGAAATTTGTTCATCGACCAGAAAAACTTCTGGCTGACTCCGTTTCACATGAGTCAACAGGCCTGGGAGTGGACAGTACCCGTGGGCTTTGTCGGCGCGATATCGATCGCCAGCGATACCGCCATTGAAAAGCACGCGCCCACGAATCCGAGCACAGTTTCGCACGCCATTACCGCCTCTAACGCAGGATTAGCAGCAATGGCTGGTGTAAGCGGAGGAATGTTTCTGCTTGGGCACCTGAACGGAAACGATCAAGTCCGCGAGACAGGACTTCTCAGTGGAGAAGCCGCGATTGACGCAACCGTGGATGTGGAAGCACTCAAATATATATTCGGGAGAGAGCGTCCATTCACGGGGGATCGGCGCGGGAGGTTCTTTCAAGGTGGAACCTCTTTCCCGGCGGAACACGCCGCGGCGAGTTGGGCCATCGCTAGCGTAATCGCCCACGAATACCCCGGGCCGCTGACTCAGTTTCTTGCGTATGGGATGGCAAGCGGCATCAGCGCCGCCCGATTTGCCGGACAACAGCATTTTTTTAGCGACCTGTTGGTAGGCGGCGCTCTGGGATGGTATCTGGGCCGCCAGGTCTATCGCTCTCGCTCTCATTACACCGACGAGGAGATCGCAAAGTGGGGAACGTTCAGCAAGAGCGAAGAATATGACAACGCCCACGAGGCGGCGAATATGGGGTCGCCGTATGTTCCGTTGGATAGCTGGATTTATCCCGCAATGGATCGCCTGACCGCGCTCGGGTATGTTCACGATGGTTTCGCCGATATGCGTCCCTGGACGCGCTTGGAATGTGCGCGGCAGGTCAAGCAGGCCGCGGATCGCATGGAGGAAGACGAGGCCACGAACCCAGAAGTGCAGCGCCTTTACAAAGCCCTGCAGGGAGAGTTTGAACGGGAGATCGCGTTGCTGGATGGCGGCGAGAATGCCGAAGTCCGCGTGGAATCCACCTATGAGCGCAGCACTGAGATCGTTGGCAAGCCGTTAATCGACGGCGATCATTTTGGGCAGACGATGATCAATGATTTCGGCCGCCCGGAGGAACAGGGATTCAATGACGTTTCCGGATTGTCGGGGTGGGTGGAATATGGTCCGTTAGCTGGCTATGTTCGCGGCGAATTCCAGCATTCCCCATCGGCGCCCGCTCTGCCGTTGACCGCTCGCGAAGCCATCTCCAATGCTGATTTCAGCCAGAGTGGAGTTTCCGGGCCCTTACCACCCGATACGCCGACCTCCGCCTTTAACCAAGCGCGTTTTCTCGATACCTACGTGGCTCTGAATCTGTCCGATTGGCAACTTTCGTACGGAAACCAGAGCTTGTGGTGGGGGCCGTCGCAGGGCGGGCCCATGATGTTCAGCGATAATGCGCAGCCGCTTCGAATGTTCCGCATCAATCGGGCCACGCCTTTTACCCTCCCGAGCCTTCTGGGTCTGCTGGGACCAATGCGGGTGGAGTTTTTCATCGGGCAGTATTCCGGATACGAGTTCCTGAACGGACCCTCGGGGCTCGTCGGCCAATATGGCGAGTCGTTACATCCGCAGCCGATCGATCACGGGGAAAGAATCAGCTTTAAGCCAACCTCCAACCTCGAAATTGGCCTTTCCCGTACTACGGACTACGGAGGTCCTGGGTATCCGCTAACGCTGCATACATTCCTGCGGAGCTTGTTTTCGACCGGCAACACATTAGCCGGCAACCCAAAAAAGCCGGGGGCGCGCCGATCCGGGATGGATTTTAGCTATCGCATTCCCGGACTGCGGAACAACGCGACCTTCTACGCCGAAGGCCTTGCCGAACATGACGAGATCACACCCATCCTTGGTCCCGATGTTGCCGCATGGCTCGCGGGGATTTACATCCCCCGGTTACCCAAGATTCCGAAACTTGATTTCCGCGTCGAAGGTGGCTACACAGATCCTCCCAGCAGTGGTAGCGATGTTGCCTTCGGCGCTTTTTACTGGGACGACACCTGGATCACCGGGTTTCAGAATGCCAAACATCTGATGGGCAGTTGGATGGGACGGCAGGGACAGGGCGCTCAGGCATGGACCACCTACTGGTTTACCCCGCGCAACAAGCTCCAATTTGGATTCCGGCACCAGGAAGACAGCAACCAACTAATCAAAGTCAAGGGGACACCGGGGGGGGGGAACCTGTGCGACGCGAACGTTCGCGCAGAGTTTTGGCCGAGCTCAACTTTCAGCTTGTCCGCGTGGGTGCAATATGAGACGTGGAACTTCCCCGTCATCGCCTCCACGAGACAGTCGAACGTGACCTCTGCGGTTCAATTATCGTTCTGGCCCAGGGCGCTTTGGCGAAGGAGTTCACACTGACCACCTGTTCGTGGAGCGGCGAAGATTAGTCCACTCAAAAAGACCGCGGGCCGTTCGAGGGTAGCGATGTGGAACCCGGCCCGAATTGATTGCTGGCTTGATCCATTTAATTGAAAGTGCTTGACATCCGATGGTTTGCGGGCTTATCAGTTATGGTTAACGCCAGACTCAACCGAAGGCAAACAGTGCCGTTATGGCCGCTGCGGGAGTGTTTGTATAGAGCCACGCTTTGGGCGGGGCAAAACTTCGGAAGAGGCTGATGCGCTGGGACAGTTCGTGGATGAAAAAAATATTCCAAGTGTGCGAGTGGATCTAATTGCAGCAGGGTTAATCATGTTGTGAAGTGGCAATCCATCTAGCGTCCTCAAGAGTTCCGATTGGGGACGGGCGCAAGGAAGGCGCCACAGGGCTCCCAACGGCGGTAGTGTTAATAGCCAATTCTTTCGCAGGTGAGTTGTCGCATGATCCGTAGTCGGCTCAGTTTTGCGCGTTTGTATTTAAGGATCGCCACGCTGTTGTTGCCCGCCTGCGCCTACTTTATCGCCGTCCGGATTCGCTTCGGCTTCAATCTGTTGGTCTTGCGAACAGCTTTGGGAGGTTTGCCCTCATACTGGGGAATCGTCCTGCTGACCACCATTATCTGGGCAATTGCTGCGGAAGAGTCGGGGCTGTGGAACATCGAGCAGCTTTACACTCCCGGAGGGAAAAGCCGTCGACTTCTGGAAGCAATGGCCTTTACCTACGCGGTGGTAATGGCGGCCGGTTTTCTTTACCGTCAGGCCAGCTATTCGCGGATCGTAATTGGGATCAGCGCTGCCGCCCTGTTCGTCCTGGCCACGCTGCTGCGAATCGGCTTCCGGGTTTCTTTAGAGTTGCTGCGCAAAGACGGCAGAAATGAAGTGAAGATTTTAGTTGTGGGAACCGACCGCTTCGCTCGCCGCGTGGCGGCATCGCTATTGCATGGCGAGGTGCTCCCTTGTCGAGTTGTGGGATTCATTCGGCTGCCCGATCAGGAGGTCGCGGTTGAAGGGCCAGTCTATGAGTTGGACCAGATTCCCACATTCTCCAACGGAAACTCGATTAACGACATCATCATCGCGTTGCCTGCCGCTCGCCTGAGCGATGTGCAGAAGATCGCGCCTCGGCTGGAAAAACTTTGCACCCCGACTCGTGTGGTCATCGACCTTGGCGAGGGCGTGGTTCTGCGTGAACGGCTAATTGATTTGGGCGGACTCCACATGCTCGATCTGCGGCCTTCTCTGGCGGAAACCGGTCCTTATCTTTTTCAGAAGCGCATTTTTGATGTCGCTTTCTCGACCCTGATATTGCTCCTTTCTCTGCCCCTTACCATGCTCATTGCACTGTCGGTTAGGGTCGGCAGCCCCGGGCCTGTGTTCTTTGTTCAGGACCGCGTCGGGCTGAACGGCCGAGTCTTCCGTATGTTCAAGTTCCGCACCATGCGGGTGGGAAGCCGCGAGGAAGGCGACACTCGCTGGACCTGCGACAACGACCCAAGACGAACTGCGGTCGGCGCTTTTCTACGCCGTACTAACCTTGACGAGCTGCCACAGTTCTTCAATGTGCTGAAGGGGGATATGAGCATCGTAGGGCCTCGCCCCGAGCGTCCGTATTTTGTCGAGCGGTTCCTGGAGGAATTCGATCGTTATAACGTCCGGCATATGTTTAAGGCTGGCATTACGGGCTGGGCGCAGGTGAACGGGTGGCGGGGCGACACCTCAATCGCAAAGCGCGTTGAATATGACCTGTATTATTTGCGGAACTGGAGTCTCACTTTCGATCTGCAGATCATCACGATGACCGTCGTCCGCTTCTTCAGCAGCAAGAACGCATACTGAGATTCTTCGCGCGGTTGAAAAACGCGCCGACGTCAAATTGAGAGGCACAACCCAGCCCTTCACGACTAGAACCGAAATACCAGCCCTGTAGACGCCCGGATGCTATTCTGTCTGGCGTTAACAAAATTCCCGGTCACAATGTAGTCAACCGCCAGACGGCAACCCAGCATCCGGGTCAGGCGGCAATCGAGACCTGCACCCAGCGTGGCGGCAAAACCCAGGTTCGAGTTCGAAGGACCGGAACCGTTCTCTCCAGTACGGGCTGCGCCGAACAGAGCCTCGGCGAACGGCCTCACGCTCGCAGCGGCAAAAGACCCTCGAATGCCGGTCTGGAAGGTATATTCGCTCACGCTGGCGTGCGCCAGGCAATGTCCTTGATAACTGCCAGCGCAGGTGCTATTGGTCGAGCCATAGAGACCGCTGATATCTCCCACCAGGCCAAAGTAGGGCAAATATTTCTTTTCCGCGGAGATGTGCCATCCGCTCAGGTCGGCGTGTTGCCCGGAGAAAAGATTGTCGGCAAAAAAGGAGTAGCCGGCGAAAATGTTGCTGGACGCGAGGCTATCGCCGGAAGAGGTGATCTGTGCCGACGCGGGCCCAGCAAGGCAGCACAGCGTCGCTGCGAGCAATCCCGCTCGCTTCAGATCTCGGAGGAATTCTTCCAAGCCGCAAAAGGTGCTGGACGATTTCTTCTCAGGTGCGTTCCGGATCATGATTTGCACTCTAGCATCTCGCTATGTTGCTTTGATGGCACCTTTAGGGAAGCAAATCTTTTTACAACCCCGTTGCGCGCCATTAGTCTCCCGCAACTGAAAATTTTTTTGTTCTCGGAAACAGAGATTTTCAACACGCGCTCCTGCTATGATCCGAAACCGATTGTCATGCCTTTCCGTAGCCTCCTCACCATCGTTCTGCTGTTGTCGGGCGGAGCTCTTAGCCAATCCGTTTACTCGATATGCGACTTAGGAAGCGTAGATTGCATCCGGCCAAGAGACGACGCGGCTTCCAGCGACTCTTTGGATGCACCAATTGAGGCGGGCAATACCAGCCCGAATATTCCTGAGGCCCCAGGTTTTAAGGCTCCGCCCTCCACCACGATATTCAACGATTCGGGCAACAGCGCAGCCTCCGAGGCCAAGCCGGAGACTTTTCACTGGAAGCGAGCTCTGGAAGAGTCGGGAACTTTCCTTGTCATCGAACAGGCGTGGGTCGTCCACACCGATTTCCGTTGGGTCGTCTCCGAAAACGGCGTTCCGTTTAATCACTATTGGCGGGATTACAAGCAGTCGCTCTCGCGATGGTGGCAAGCGGGCTGGAGCGCGGGCGAAAACCCCATGTACAACTACGTTGGGCATCCGATCCAGGGCGCGATCACTGGTTATATTCAGATCCAGAACGATCCCAAGAGCCGGAATCTCGAATTCGGAAAAACAAAAGAGTATTGGTGGAGCCGCGTGAAGGCCACGCTCTGGAACGGCGTTTACAGCACGCAGTGGAGCATCGGGCCGCTGAGCGAAATGACCGTTGAGAAATATGGCTCGAATGACCGGCAACCGTGGAATGCAAATGGGACCTTTCCCTGCAGTACCAAGACGTGCTACTGGGGCGTGGGCAAGGTCAACCTGGTGATGACTCCCGTAGGAGGGTTGGGGTGGGAGTTGGCCGAGGATTGGATGGACAGGAACATCGTGCGTCGTGTGGAGCGTTCCAGTAACAACCGACTTCTCATCGATACCACGCGCTGCACCTTTAATCCGATTCGTGGAGCGGCCAATATTCTGCATGGCAATCGCCCCTGGTTTCGCTTCCGCGACGGCGGCGATTGGAGTCCTCCGGGGAAGAACTAGCTCTCCACGAACGCTATTCGATTGCGCATCGAATCTATCCATGGCCCAGGCATTCGGCAAGAAGTTCGCGTGTTGCAATCCTTTCAAGATGAAAAAAGCACGAACGCAACTCAGTCTGCCCGTTCTGATTGTTCTATTCGTTACAATCTCAGTCTCCGCCCAAGACCTCCCCGCTCTCACGAAAGGTACCTGGGACCTCGATGTCTGGACTGCGGGGGAAACCGGCGAAGAGAACACCAACTCGTTCTCGGAGTCACAAATCTTGTCTGCTGGATTCTTTGTCGGACGGGTGTTGACCGGTGAGCATGGGAAGAATTGGCTGCGCGGCAACTTTGAATATGCTTTCGGCCTTACGCCAGTTTTCGAAACCTACGGCAACCAGCATATCCATGGCTTCGGCTTCGATCCGGTGATACTGCGCTGGAATTTAGCGCGGCACACGTCCCGCGTCTCGCCCTACATCGAGCTGGCGGGAGGCGGCTTGACTACAAACTCGAATTTACCTCCGGGAAATACCTCCAGTTTCAACTTCACGCCCACAGGCGGCGGAGGCATTTACATTCGCACGGGAAGACGCCAAGCGCTCGATATTGCCTGTCGATGGTCGCACATCTCAAATGCCAATCTTGGCGTGCAGAATCCCGAATTCAACGGAGTGCAGGTCAGCCTCGGCTACCACTGGTACAAGTAGACGCATGCGCGATCAAGCGACCAAAAGTAGAAAGAAAAACGCCGCAATCCTCCAATTGAAGATTGCGGCGTTGTGTTAAGGAACCCCGCCTTAGTCGATGGTTACATTTACCGGATTGGAGGGGATGCCGTTGGCAACCACTTCCAGCGTGCTCGCTCCGGTGCCAATGGTCGCGGGAATATCGAAGTCAGTGGTCACCACCGTCGATCCCGTGGCCACGCCCATTGTGCTGTGATTGTGGGTCCGGCAATAGACGACGTTCCCCGTGGCGGTATTGGTAATGCGAACCAGGGGATAGTTCGTCGCCATCTGGGCGTCATCGCCGTACATTGCACCCTGCGATAACCCATTGAACTGGGTGCCCTCGATCTTATTGTTTTTGGTGCCGTGCGTTAGAGTTTTCTTGACCGCCTTAACGGTCGGTTGCCAAGTGCTCTCGTACGTTCCGGTTGGTGTGTAGACTTGCACGGTGCTGCTTCCATTGGTAAACAGCACTTGCCCAGTCGGCAGGACCAGCATGCGGCCGTAATAGGTCGGATCGCTGGCAGCGCCGATCGGAGCGGGAACCGACGTCAGGGTCGTGCCGTTGAATTCGTAGAACTTCGTTCCAGCGGCATAGCACGGAGAAGTCGGTCCTACATCGATCAGCACGTTGCCATCGGGCAGAATCGCACCCGGTCCGTCTTCTACCCCGTCCTTGCCGGGAATGGTTGGGCCGGCCGTCCAGGTGCTGGTGGCAACATCGTAGATGCCCGTGCTGGAGGTTCCTCCGACTGCGAACACGGTTCCATCCGGACGCAATACTGCCGGGCCAATCTCGACGCAGGTGCTGTTCGGTAGCGTTACACCGGTGTTACCCGCGGTTGTCCATTTGTTGGTGGTTGGATTGAAAAGTTCAGAGTTCTTCACATCCCAAACATCGACTACGAGAACGTCGCCGGTCGGCAGAAGTTCCCAGCCTTCTTCGGAGTTCTGATCGGCTTTTCCGTTGCCAGAGCCGATGATCGTCCAAGTTGATGTCGCCTCGTCGAGCTGGGCCTGATAGGTCTGGTTGGTGCATTCCGTCCCCGAAACGCCGCAGTTCCCGAGCATGAAGGTTCCATTGGGAAGTACTACGCTGGCGCCATCGCCAATGTGAGTCCAGCCCGTCGGGCCGGTCAGCGAGGTCCACTTGTTGGTGGAGGGATTGTAGATTGCGCCCAGGTTGGTTTCTTCTTCAGAGTCGTTGTTGTACTCGCCGCCGATCGTGACCACTTTGCCATCGGCCAGGACCGCCGAAGCGTAGTAGAGAGGCGAATATCCGGAGGGCATGGTCGCCAAAGTCTTCCACGTGCCGTTGATGTAGCTGCCGGTGCTGTCCGGCGTCAACTTATACCAGACTCCAGTGGCGTATCCGTCCGATTGCATGCCTTGCGACATCACAGTTCCATCGGTCAAAAGAAGAGACGTTCCCAGCAGGGTTGGCGGCGCATTGGTTATCGTGGTCCAGGTTTGGGCTTGCACAGCTACCGAACAAATCAGAAGCGCTGTCATGCAAGTAAGGCTTACTGCAAGTGTACGCAAAACCTTCATTGTGTTCCCCTCAATCTTATTTTTTTGAAAAGGTGAAGTCAGGTGCGGTGTTTCCACAGTGCAACGCCGCAGACGGGCAGTCTTGCCCTCGAGTTCATCGCAGAATCTCAAGGCCGCCGGATTATAACCCGATTTGCTGGCTTTCGATCACTCGTGACACAGATTTGACAACTAATTTTTGCCAGCTTCAGAAACCTGCCCGAACTTTGCAAAATCTTGCATAATCGATGCATGGTCGGGCGGAAAACTATCCGATCGCATGGAGATGAAATCCTCCAGGGAAGCAATCGGGCAATCTCTCTGTTAAGGATGCAGCGGGTCCGGCAGGGCGGACAAGGGTTGGTGCCGAAGTGATAAATTCAAGGACGGCACCTTGCAGCTAAACCGTCCAATTTCGTTTCGCCTTCGATCCGAGGATTCCATTCGTTGACAACGAAAAACCCTGTCTTGAACTCCTCCAGCGTGAGGATGAGCAACAAAATCCAGATTGTTGGTGTTTTGCTTTTATTCGCCGCAGTATATGTCGGCTCTCTTTTCTCTCCGGGACTGCAGGACGATGCCGACTCCACCCACGGCGAAGCCGCGCGCGAAATGTACGTCACGCACGATTTCGTCACCCTCAAGATCAACGGAAATCGATATTTGGAAAAAGCTCCGCTCATGTACTGGGTGGTAGCGTTGTCTTATTTTTTTTTCGGCGTCAATGAATTCGCCGCGCACTTGCCGGTGGCCGTTTCTATGTTGCTTCTCGTGTTGCTGGCGATGCGATGGGGTAGGCGCGCATTCGGCGAAAGCGCTGCCGTTTACGGCGGATTGTTTATGGCCACGACGGCTGGCTGTTTCCTTTTCACGCGAATTCTTATTCCGGAATCCAGTCTCAGCCTCTTCATTGCTGCCGCTTTCTATTTTTTTGCCACTGCACTGGAGGACCGCGTCGCATGGCGCTGGTACGCCGCCTACGCCAGCATGGCGTTAGCGGTTCTCACCAAAGGCTTGCTGGTGCTGGTTGTGGTGGGAGGCGCAGCGTTCTTATACATTGCGATCAGCAGCGAATGGCGGCGCTGGCGGGAGTTCCGCTTATTCACTGGATTACTGCTCTTCCTCGTTATCGCTGCTCCGTGGCACATCCTAGCCGGCATTCGCAATCCGCACTTCTTCTGGTTTTATTTTGTGAACGAGCACTTCATGCGCTTCTTAGGGAAGCGCATCCCAAAGGACTACAACAAGCAAACCAACTCTCTTTATTGGACGCTTCATCTGGTTTGGCTGTTTCCCTGGAGTTTGTACCTGCCGGTGGCTCTGCGGCGGCCGGTAGCAAACTGGATCGCTCGCCGCAAGCAGACGCAGCCTGCCCCAGCGCAGCCACTTAACTTTCGCTCGCGAACTCAATTGCTCTGTCTGCTGTGGGCCGGAGTCACGCTCGTATTTTTCTCTTTCTCGACGAACCAGGAGTACTACACATTTCCGGCCTACTTCCCAATCCTGTTGCTGATCGCGGAACGACTCTCAGACGAAGAGGAATGGGGCGCGAAAAAATGGCTGGTTTGGACTTCCGGCGTGCTTGCATTGCTCTGCATCGCGAGCGCGGCAGTCCTTGCAGCAGGCTTGTGGAGTTCGCGGAATCTGCCGTTCGTGCCGGACATCGGCACAGTGCTCGCGAAACCCAATTTGCAGGCTGAGACGCTATCGATGGGTCACATGCTCGACCTCACCGGCGAATCGTTCGCCGCGTTACGCCTGCCTGCGATTTTAGCGGCGATCGTTCTGCTTATCGGACCCGCCTGTGCGTTCTGGCTGCGACAACGTGGCAAGCAAGTAGCCGCCACGTGGGCCACGGCGGCCACCATGGCTGTATTCCTTATCGCAGCGCACATTGCCCTCGTGCGCTTCGATCCCTTTCTAGGCTCGCGCAGCATGGCAAGGGAGATCGCTCCGGAGTTGCGACCCGACGATCGAGTGATGATCTATGGCGATCAGTCATTCGGTTCTTCGTTATTGTTTTATCTGCGACGGCCGATTGAACTGGTCAACGGGAATACGACCTCGATGTGGTGGGGGGCCACATATCCCGACGCACCACACATCTTTATCGATGATCAACAGTTACTGCAGGTTTGGGATTCGCGGCAGCGCGTTTATCTGTTTGTGCCGCAGCATGAACGCGGGAAGGTTGAGGCTCTACTGCCGGGACCACTGCACGTGGCGAGTGAAGTTTCCGGCAAAGTAATTTTCGTGAACCATTCCTAGGTTTTTAGCGGGGGGACCCAGCGGCTATTGCCGGCTTCGCAATCGGCAGCGAATAGCCCGACTTTAGCGCGTCGTTGCGAAACATCTGCACGGTCTCCTGCGAGAATTCGTGCAGATCTTTACCGATCAGAAAAAGCTTTTTCAAGACGTCGGCAGTTGCGGTAATCACATGGCACCCAACCTCATCGGCCTGGAAAACATTGAGCAACTCTCGCGGACTAGCCCAGATCAGTTCCGCATTCACATCGCTCACCATGGCCACAGCCTCGCGCATCACAGGCATGGGGTCACGGCCGGTATCGGCAATACGTCCAGCAAAAATCGAAACGTACGCGGGAGCGTTTCCTTGCAACACTCCACAGACCTTCCGCACTTGTTCCAGAGTGAGCAGCGCGGTGACATTGATCTGAACTCCGTCGCGGGAGAGTCGCCGCACCAACTCGTACGTGGGCTCTCCCTCGGTATTCATCACCGGTATTTTGACGAATACATTTTTTCCCCACGCGCTGATGTGCCGCGCCTGCTCCTCCATTTCAACTTCATCGTCGGCGAACACTTCAAACGAAATGGGACGATCCTGAATGGTGGCCAGCAAGTCGAGCGCAAAGCCCTGGTAGTCGGTGATCCCCATGGCGCGCATGTGCGTGGGATTGGTGGTAAAACCTTTGATATAAGTCCGGCGGTAGAGCTCCAGGAAACTCGCCTTGTCGGCTCCATCCGCAAAGATTTTAACGCGCAAGTCGGACTGGGACTTCACGAATGGGCTCCTTTGGGCGCGGACCGGATGATCCAATCAGCCGCTTCGCGGAGAGACTTTACAATTAGGCCAGGAACTCGCTCCGGCGATCTCTCCGAATATCCGTAATCGACCAGAATTGTCTTACATCCTGCATTATATCCTGCGTCAATGTCCTTCCACCGGTCACCAACCATGTAACTGGCCGCCAAATCGATATTGTGCTTTTTAGCCGCTTCGAGCAGCATTCCCGGCAGCGGCTTTCGGCAGTCGCAATCGTCAGCATCCGTGTGGGTGCAGACGAGAATATCGTCGAGGGAAAGGCGCGCTCTCAGGTCCTGATGCATCGCCTCAAGCGATTCGCGCGATTGTTTGCCCCGCCCCACATCAGGCTGATTTGTGACCACCAGCAGTTTGTAGCCGTGCGACCTGAGATCGCGCAACGCCTCGGGAACCCCGGGGAGCACGTCCAAATCTTCCGGAGTGGGCGGCGAGTACGGCTTCCCGTCGCGCACGAAAGCCCGATTGATAACCCCGTCGCGATCCAGGAAAACGGCGGGTTGTTTGGCTTCCGGCGACATCGACTCCCATTTTGTGGCCTGCGCCTTCACGGCTGGATGCGATACGAGCAAATGCCAGACGACGGCCTGGAATGCCTCAGTGTGCGGAGTAACGTGCGCCGGATTCACTACAGGGATTAACACACAAGCATCGGCAACAGTTGCGGTGTAGCCGCCATCGCGGCCGACCACGCCAATAACCTTGGCGCCAACTGACTTCGCGTACTTGAGCGCGGCAACCAAGTTTGGGCTGACGTTCTGCTCAACATTGCCGCCGCCCACCGAAAAGATCAGCAACAGATCGTTGGCTCGGAGCCGACTGGTGCGCAGCCAACTATCGAAAATTGAACTCCAGCCTTCGTCATTGGTACGGGCTGTCAGCTCAGACACGTTGTCGGTTGGAGCGTAAGCTTCGATTCCCGCGATCTTGCGGAAGTCGTTGACCGCGTGGGACGCGTTAGCGGCGCTTCCTCCTACGCCGAGTATGAACAAGCGCCCGCCAGACTCACGCGTGCGCGCAAGAATTTCCGCGGCCTTTTCAATGCCGGCCAAATCCAATTTCGCGATGATTTCGGAAGCTTCCGCTAGAAAACCCCGCGAAAACGCTTGATTCTCAGAGCTGGAGCCGCTCATGGTCGAGCGTCTCCATGGCCTGCGAGCAGAGTCTCCATCTCCTGCAACCCCGCGGGCGAGCCGATTTCATAAAAGCGTTCGTGGACTTCCGCCGCAGCCAGTTCTCCAGCATCAAGCAACCCACCATAAACCTCGGCCAGATCAGAAGCAGAACCCCGCTCAAACGCTTCCGCACGAAAAACTCCCAGCCCATAGTCGATATAGCGCATACGCTCGTTCTGATTTTTCTTGTTGTAGGCGAGAATGCGACCGTCTTCATACTCCACGTTGCTCGTATCCCATTTGCCCTCGTTGCGAAAAACGGTCATCAGACCCACCTTGTCGCCCTGAAAGAATTCGCGCTCAATCGCCGCGTAATCGCAGGGCAGATAAGAATCGCCATACAGCACGAAAAAGTGCCCGCCGAGCTTTGGCAATGCAGCTTTTATCGCGCCAGCCGTTCCCAGCAATCTTTCGCCGTCGTAAGAGTATTCGACCTTCATTCCGAACCCGCCGCCATTTCCGACCGCATTTTCGATCATCTCACCGAGGTGCCCAACGCACAATATGACGTGTTGGATGCCGCTTCTACGCAGAAGCCGCAGCTGGTGCACGACAAAGGGCTCTCCCGCGACCGGAATCAGCGACTTCGGAGTTTTCTCTGTTAGTGATCCGAGGCGAGTTGCCAACCCTCCGGCAAGTATGGCGACAGGCAGCATGAGTCTTAAGAATGTGCCAAAACGGACGTCCCACTGAAATCGAACTGCAGGCGAACTTCCCGCAACCCGGCGCCGCGCATGGCTGAGCGCAGGCGAGTCTTGTCCTCGGTGTAAAGCATCAGAAACCCGCCGCCACCGGCGCCGATTAGCTTGCCCCCCAAAGCACCGTGAGAACGGGCAAGCTCATACATTTCATCGATATAGCCGTTGCTCATACCGGGGGAGCGCTTCTTCTTGTGCTCCCAATGAACATGCATGATTTCGGCGAATTTGCGTAAGTCGCTGGCCAGAAGCGCATCGCGACTTTGGTGTCCAAGTTGCTTGGTGAAGTGAAGGTTCTCCAGCATATCGTTCGCATTGTCGCGAGTTCGCGTGTCCTGATCGCGCAGAACGTCGCCGGCGGAGCGTGAGGCTCCAGTAAAAAAAAGCAGCAGGCCATCCTCAAGGTTCGCCAAAGTTTCGGGGGCGATTTTCAACGGCTCGGCAATCACGCGGTCGTCCGGGTGAAACTCGAAGCAAGTAATGCCACCGAAAGCCGCGATGTACTGGTCCTGCTTGCCCACCGGCTCCTTCAGCAAATCGATTTCGATGTGGCAAGCCTGCTCCGCCAACTCCTGAGGCGGCACAAAATTCCGTTTCACGGTGTGCAGCGCCCGCAAAAGGGCAGTCGTGAAACTGCCCGACGAGCCAAGCCCAGTACCCGCCGGAATATCGGAAAGGCTGACAATTTCAAGATACGGCCCCATCACGCCAGTCAATCGAAGCGCCTCGCGAATGATCGGGTGCTGAATCTCTTCCCACCGCTCAACGTCCTCGAGTTTCGAATATTTCAGAATGATGCGCGGCTTAAAGGCCTCGTTGATAGTGATATACACATAGCGATTGATGGCTGCGGAGAGAACAAACCCGCCATGTTTTCGATAGTACGACGGAAGATCGGTACCGCCTCCGCCAAGGGAGATTCGCAACGGGCTTCGGGTAATGATCAAACTGCAGTTCCCTCACGGCCGGAGGTCGTAGCGGAAAGTATAACGTACCGAAGCTAGGGTCTCAGCGCGGCGCTGTTCTCGCTAACAAACTTGATCGTAGCCCGAACCGCTTCTTTGATGCTTAATTTTGGCCGCCAGCCTAAAGCACGGATGCGAGAGCAATCGAGCAGGATAAACGGACTGTCTCCAATCCAACCGCGCTCGCCGCCGCCGTAGGTGAGCTTTGGATGCAGGCCGAGGTATTCGCAAATCCAGCCAATCGAGTCGTTCACCTCGCAGTATTCGTCGGTACCAAGATTGAAGAGGTTCACTTTGCCATCGGCTTTTTCTAGGGCGGTGAAAATCGCATCGATACAATCTTGAACGTACAAATAAGATTTCCGCTGGTGGCCATTGCCCAGCACATGCAGGCGATCAGGATGTTCGGCGAGCTGCTGGTAGAAATCGAAAACATGGCCGTGCGAGTAGCGCTCGCCAAGGATCGACACGAAACGAAATATGTAGGCCTGCATACCGAAGCCTTCGCAGTAGGCTTGAATCAGCCCTTCCGCAGCCAGTTTGGACGCGCCGTAAAGAGAAGTTTGCACGGGAAAGGGACAAGTCTCGGGCGTGGGAAAAATTTCGGGCTCTCCGTAAATCGATCCCGTAGATGAGAAGACGATTCTCTTGCAGCCTTGCTCACGCATCGCTTCGAGCACGTTCCAGGTTGCGATGGTGTTTTGATCGAGATCTTTGCGGGGGTGGTCGGTCCCGAAGCGGACATCCGCATTCGCTGCGAGATGAACAACGAGTTCGGCGCCATTCATTCCCTTTGCAAGCGCCTGTCGGTCGAGCAAGTCGGCTTCGCATAAAGCGAACTTCGGATCATTCATCGCGCGGGCAAGAAAGCTCCGCTGGCCGGTGGAGAAGTTATCGAATCCAACAACGTTGTGGCCTGCAGAAAGCAGCCGATCGACCATGTTGCTGCCAATGAATCCAGCCGCACCTGTGACGAAAACGCGCAATGAACTCTCCAAAATCTAGCTCAGAAACAAAGCATTAGCTTCAAGCTGTCTAATAAATGTGGGATTGAGAACCGAACCGATTCGTATCAGGGTATGCCTTCAGGCATACCGCAGGCGACCGTCTATCTATCGCGCCTTAAGGCGCTGCGGCGGCACCCGAAGCCGCGCGCTCGACACGAACCACGTTCGGACGCGACCCCACTGCCGGGAGCCCTAAGAATTGCGGCTCTGCCGCAGAGCGATCCGTGTTCCTCTCAATTCGAAACGGCTGTCCCGCCACACGTAACGCAGCCGCAAGTAGCTTGCGAACCAGACGGCAAATCCCAGCAAGTCGCGCAAAGGATAAAGCCACGGTGCGCGCCGGATTACCGGATCGCGAACCACCATCCAGCCAACCAACCAAGCCTCGATGAGACGGTTGACCACCGCCACGACAAAGAAAAGCGCTCCAGCCTTCCAATGCCCGAGCATTGCAGCCGCTACAAAGCCGAGCACGCCATACGGCATAGCAAATATCAGGCCGCTGCCGAAATGTCCCTTGGGACGCGAATAACGCGTAGTCTGCGCCCACCGTAACTGGTTTTGCCACATGTGACGAAACGATTTCTGGCTCACCACATGATCGATCACGTGGCGCGAGAGCACGACGCGATATCCGGCTTTCGCAATCAGATTTCCGATGGCGAAATCATAAGCAATGTAGTCGCGCAGCGCGGTGTAGCCGCCGATGCTGGCCAGCGCATCTTTGCGCACAACGGTCGTGGGCCCCAAGCCAAATTTCATTCCCTCCAGCAAATTCGCAACGAGCACTCCCGCGGTCATCTCCACCGACATGCCGATCGCTGTAAGACCGGAGAAAAAGTTCGTCACATTCTTGCCGCGATAGACGCAAGTCATCATCCC
>Ga0187859_10000306_pt1 | contig 33230 bp, 25 predicted proteins | sample June2016WEW_10_1_2_FD_133019 | JGI IMG/M metagenome (GOLD analysis project Ga0187859, IMG submission 133019) | Peatland microbial communities from SPRUCE experiment site at the Marcell Experimental Forest, Minnesota, USA - June2016WEW_10_10 | ecosystem: Environmental > Terrestrial > Soil >...
ATCCCGACGGTTCGGCGAAGGTTACAATAAGCCTGAAGAACTAGGGTCAGAGGACCGATGAGATTACTACTCACCTTGACGCTGGTTGTTGCTTCCGCGATCGGCCAAAGTCCGGTGGTGCAACTCACGAACGTGACCCGCCGCTCTGCCAACAATTTTCAAGTCGGCGATCGGTTTGAGATCGTCATAACTGGCGTTGCCAGCCAACCTATCAGCGTCAGAACGACAATGCACAGACGAACCGATTGGGGGCCCATCATCGGTTGGACCGACAGTAACGGTCGTTGGTCGACAACAGGGCAGTTTGAGAAGAACGACTTTGGTGATTGGAGCGAGGTCTGGACCGTCGGGGGCAAGCTGGCTAATCCCGCCGTTCATTTTTCTGTGGGCGCGCCGTGTCTGAAGGGCGGAAACGGTTTTGCGCAATCCACGGGCTGTTGCATGGTGCTGAGTTGCGAGACCGCTGCGGGACCCCAGACGTTTGCAACTCCATCCGACCCTGACCCGTTCCGGACGCCGGATGGCAGATTAATCCACGGACGCGTGCGATCGAGCATGACAGCAGAGCAATACAACGCGGAGACGATGCAATATCTCATCACGAGCCGCCCAAAACATACGGTCGCCCATCAGTTTGGGGATGAAGCCGGTGCTCTGATTACGAAGATAATCGGCGTTAACGCATTAAGCGAAGACGAGGTGCGAAATGTACTCTCCATCATCCGGACCGCCTTCGAAAAGCCGGACCGCATCCCGCCGGAGGCGAAGGCTCCATCGCAAACCCTGCTCCTGCTGCGAAAGCTTGTAGATTCTACGGACCAGGAGGACCTCAAGCGCGAGATCGCCGAGACTATTGCGTTCGTTCAGGCCCAGTAGTGACGAGATGACATTAGAACGGCAGGATCTCTTCCCGCTGCGGATCGAAATCGATGCGGCGTTTCTCAAGATACGCGATATTTCCCAAATGCGACGCCTGCGCCGAGCGATGCCCGATCAAAACATCGGCATCCGGCCGCTGCCGGGTCCGCACGCATTCCAGGAAATTGCTGACGTGCGCAAACGTCATGTCCGGATCCTCGGCCTTCACCACCACCGCCTCCGCGTTCTTGCCAATAGGATGAAATTCGTAGTGTTGCCGATCGATCAGCAAACGTCCCTCGGTTCCGCACAACTCCACGCCCTCACCCTTGATTCCGGGAACTAGAGTGGCTTCAAACGTCGCGGTGAACTCGGCGGGATACTCCAATAGCACATTGATCGTGTCGGGAGCCGTGCGGCCATCCTTATAAGCAAACACGCCGCCCGCGGCCGTTCCCGACTTCGGGACATCCGATCCCAAGAACATATGGACTACGTCGATCCAATGCGTGAACAGATCGGTGACCTGCCCGCCGCCGAAATCCAGATATGCGCGCCAGTTGTAATATTGCTGCGGATCCCAGTCGCGCCATTTCACGGGACCAAGGAATCGTGACCAATCCAGATTGGAAGGCAGAGTCTGCAACGATGCCGGCGCTTTGCGCAGGTGATAGCCGTTTCCGTGCCACCAGGTTCTGGCCAGCGTCACCTTGCCGAGTTTGCCCGAATCCACATACAGCCGTTTGGCTTCGATGTAATGTTTGCCGGAGCGCTGCTGCATGCCCACCTGGCAGACCCGGTCATTCACGCGTGCTGCCTTCACGATGCGCGGGCCTTCTTCGATCCTGCGCGTCAACGGTTTTTCCACGTAGACGTCGCGCCCGGAATTCAGCGCGTCGATGGCGCAGGCGGCATGCCAGTGGTCCGGCGTGGCGATCAATATGGCGTCCAGCCCCTTCTCTTCCAGCAGCTTGCGATGGTCGCTGAAGCTCTTGGCGTCGGGCGCCTTTTGCTTGGCGCGATCGATGTGTTCGCTATAGATATCGCACAGAGCGGCCACGTGGACGCTGGGATTTTGTTGGAAACGGGACATCACGTAGGTGCCGCGGTCGCCTGGGCCGATCACTCCAAGCTGAATCGTGTCGTTAGCCCCGAGGACGCGGGAATAGGACGCCGCAGTTAGGGCGGCTGCACCGCCGCGCAGGAAGCCACGCCGGTCAATCTGGTCAGGATTCATGTGCGAATTATAGCGCTGAATCGCACTTAACCGGTATGAAGAGATTTTTCGCACTGTTTTCCCTATTGTTGTGGTCTTGGGCGGCCTTCGCCGGGAACCTCACCAAGTCGCATAGTCAAGGCAAGTTCAGCGATGCGGAGATTGAAGCCACTATAAAAGCTAAACTCGCCAACTCGAAAATCGGCAAGGATGGCTTCCAGGTACACGTCAAGAATCAAATTGCCACCTGGACCGGCTCCACCAGCGTTATGCAGCACAAGGGCGCGGCTACGCGGATGGCCAAGGCGGCCGGCGCTATTCAGGTGGTGAATAACATCAAGATCTCCGATCAAGCTAAGGCCAAGGCCGCCGGAAATCTGACCGGCACTCCACGTCGGGCATTAGTAAAGACCGATTGACGTCGTGGGGCAGGTTGCCAACCTGCGGCGGGTTGTCAACCCGCCTGAGTGAGCGCCGATTGCCAATCAAACGCGCAGGATTCCATCCAACTCCAAACCTGTCCCCTGGTAAAATACATTCTTGGTGCGCACCAAGCCATTGGTCTTCGCAGCCGTCTGCTTCGCCGCCGCCGCGCTGGCCCAGGACATCCGAATCACTTCGGGTCCGCTAGACAATCAAGTCATCCAGCGAAATGGTGACCAGACCGCGGATATCAAACTGGCCGGCACTGCGGCCGCGAAGAAAGCCAACGGCAAGGAGATCGAAGCTCGGCTTGTTGCCACGGATAGCAGCACGGTGCCCGGCTTCGATTGGACCGCGCTAGGAAAAATCCAAAAACTCAAGTGGAGCGGTGAATTGATGCACGTCCCCTCCGGCGGACCGTACCGGCTGGAAGTACGAATGCAGAATGCGGAAGCATCCGTCTCCATCGCGAACATCCTGGTGGGCGACCTCTGGGTGCTGGCTGGACAGTCGAACATGCAGGGCCACGGCGACCTCATCGAAGTGCAGCAGCCCTCGCCGATGGTCCACAGTTTCGACATGGCCGATCGCTGGGGCGTGGCCGAGGAACCGCTGCACACTCTGGTTAACGCGGCGGACCCCGTCCACTGGCCGTTGAATGCACAGAACCAACCTGAGCGGTTAACGGGCGAGCGCCTGGAGACCTACGTCGTCAACCGGAAGAAAGGCGCAGGACTGGGCTTGCCGTTTGCAGTGGAAATGGTGAAGCGCACCGGCGTTCCGGTGGGCTTGATTCCCTGTGCTCACACCGGCACTACGATGGAGCAGTGGAGCCCGGCCTTGAAGGATCGCGAGGGCGAGTCGCTGTATGGCTCGATGTATCGCCGCGTTCAAGCCGCGGGTGGGCAGGTGAAGGGCGTCCTTTGGTTTCAGGGCGAATCGGATGCGAATCCGACGGCGGCTCCGCTGTTTCTCGCGAAGTTTGAAGCACTGGTCAAAGCCATGCGCGCGGATTTCAACCAGCCAGACCTGCCGTTCTACTACGTGCAAATCGGCCGCCACATCGACAAGACCAATTCTGCGGAATGGAACAAGGTGCAGTTGGCACAACTGCGCGCGGAAACCGAGATTCCGCATGTGAGCATGGCCGCGGCCGTGGATCTGCAACTGGATGACCAAATCCACCTCGGCACCCAGGATTTGAAGCGGCTGGCGAATCGCCTGGCGGACTTGGCGTGCCATGATATCTTTCCGCGCATCAAGAACTACGGCGAATTGAAGCGCGGCCCAAGGCCGGTCGCCGCGGTATACCAGGACGGCGTGGTCAAGGTGACCTTTTCCGGAGTGAACGGCCGACTGCAATCGGAGGGGCGCATGGCGGGGTTCTCCATTCACGAAACTAGTGGCGGCGAAACGCCCATGATCTACCGATCTCGCGTGGACCCTGCCGAGGCCAGCACAGTCCTGCTGTATGTCCAGGGAAAGCTGCCACAGAATGCCACTCTGTGGTATGGCTTCGGGAAAGATCCTTATTGCAACGTCCGCGATGCGGACGATATGGCCGTTCCCGTTTTCGACCTGAAGATTACCACCGCCGTTGCCGGAACCCGCTGAGTGGGGCAGGCTGCCAGCCTGCGCGGCGGTTGCCTACCGCCGCTGTCCGGTAAACCGTGGGCATTCGGGCCGATTGACAATCGGCCGCAGCTTACCATACCAAGCTGCCCCACCAGCGCACAGCGGTTTGTTGCATCCCTCCCCCATATTCATGTCGCGCACCCGATGGGTGTAAGCCGGACGCCCTTTTCCCATGTTAGACTTATGGTTTCCGCGTCAAGGAAACATTCAATGAAATATTTGGCAACAACCCTTCTGTTTTCTGCATTTCTGTGTGGCCAAACGCCAACACCGCCTGTGGCCCCTGGCACGCCGGCTCCTCCCGTTCAAGCCCCGCCGCCGGAAGCACCGCCACCGGCGCCCATAACTCCGGAAACCGTCGTAGCGGAGTTGCCGGACGGCAGAAAGCTGACCGCCGCGGAAGTTGACCAGCTTCTCGCGAGTTTGCCGCCTCAATACCAACAGACCGCCCGGGTGCAGCCGGCTAACACTCTGATGCAGCTTCTCTTGTACAAGTACTTGGCCGCGGAAGCTGAGAAGGCGAACCTCGATAAGCGGTCTCCCTGGAAGGACGCGCTCGAGTTTCAACGCATGCTCATTCTCCAGCAGGCCGAGCTGTCCGACTTCAAAGACAAGATCCAGATTACGGCGGAGGAACAGGAGAAGTCCTACAAAGAGAATCCCGATCGTTTCAAACAGGTGAAGGTGAAAGTGATTCACCTCTCTTTCAGCGCAACGCCCGACAAGCCTGGTCCCGACGGCAAGAAAATGTTGAGCGACGCGGAGGCGAAGGCCAAGGTCGACGAATTGCGCAAGCAGATTCTGGCCGGCGAGGATTTCGGTAAGCTAGCTCGCGAGAATTCCGATGACAAAAGCTCCGCGGCCAAGGACGGCGATTTCGGCACCATCAGCCACAACAGCCCCTATCCGGAACCGGTCAAGAAGGCGGTGTTTGCGCTTAAGGAGGGTGAGGTGAGCGAGCCGGTAAAGCAAGCCAACGGATTCTATCTCATCCGTGCAGACTCCGTGGTCACCCAGCCGTTCAATGAAGTTCGCCCGCAAGTTATCGAAGAGCTGAGGCAGGCGCGCTTCAATGATTGGATGAAGAGTAATCAGGCTCGTTTCGCGGTGAAAGTTGACAACCCAGCTTACTTTGCACCAAAGCGTCCCCCTGCCCTCCAGACGGTGCGTTGAGGCACTCCGGAAGCGGCTGCCGGATTTGGAGGGGCGCGCTATTCGAATCCGTTTCCTGCCGGCGTTGAGCGCGGCCCGCCGCCAACTCTACTCGAAGCGGACCTTCGGCCAGCCCGTCTACGCCGGCACATTCATTCGCAAACGGCGGATCGTGCTGGATCTCGATCTGGCTGCGAACCCGCAAGAGCTGGCCCGGATTCTCACGCATGAGTTGTTCCATTTCGCCTGGGTGCGCATGGGAAACCAAGCGCGCCAGTCCTATCAAGATCTGTTACAACGCGAATGGAAACAACGCGCGCGCGGCGAGCTTGGATGGTCGGCAGAGTTACGAAAATCGAAACTGTCCCACCACCCGAGTTGGCGCGACTACGCGTGCGAAAGCTTCTGCGATACGGCAGCCTGGCTATATTCCGGCGTCACGCGGCATCCGGAGTTCACATTGGCCGAGAGGCACCGGAATCGTCGCGCGCAATGGTTTCACGCCACCTTTCAAGGTCGAGGAATACCGATATAATCGAAGTAAGGAGATGGTCTTGCTCAAGCTAATCCGAGCAGCAGCTGCAGCTAGTGTCGTTCTGGGAGGTTGCCTGGTATGGACGGCCTGCTCAAACATCCCCGAAGCAGGCTTTGAGCCCCGCTCAGTCCACGCCGCGGTTAAGCCGGAGAACGACCGTAAGACCGCCCCCGAATTTACTCTGAAAGATTCCAACGGCCAAACCGTTCACCTGGCCGACTACAAGGGCAAGGTTGTGTTGCTGGATTTCTGGGCCACCTGGTGCGGACCCTGCAAGATTGAGATCCCCTGGTTCATCGAATTCGAGCAGCAGTTCAAGGATCGCGGCTTCGCCGTGCTGGGCGTCTCGATGGATGAAGACGGCTGGGATGCCGTGAAGCCGTATATGGAAGATCTCAAAATCAACTATCGGATACTGCTGGGGAATGAGCAAGTCAGCGATATTTACGGCGGCGTGGAATCGCTTCCAACTACGCTCTTGATTGATCGCCAGGGAAAGATCGCTTCCGTCCACATCGGTCTATCCAGGGGAAAAGAGGAATTCAGGGATGACATCGATCGCTTGCTGGGCTCGTCGAGCGCTTCTTCTAGCCGCGCTCTCACTTCCCTTGCTGCCGCAAAATAAGGGCGTCCTGACCGTGGGACCCGTGGACAAGCTGACCATCCAGCGCGGAGCCTCGGGCGAAGTGAAGGTCACTGCGCAATTGCAGCCAGGCTTTCACGTGAATAGCAATACGCCGTCGGAAGAGTATCTCATCCCGCTGAAGTTAACCTGGGCGAAGGAACCACTGCAAGCGGAGCAAGTCACCTATCCAAAACCGCAATCGGAGAAATACGATTTCTCTCCCACGCCGCTATCGGTATTCAGTGGAAATTTCGAGATCGTAACGCGCTTCAAAGCTCCCGCCGACGCGCGCAACGGCCCGGCCATCATGAACGGCAAACTCCGCTACCAAGCCTGCAACAACAAGGAATGCCTGCCGCCGCGAACGATTGAGATCCCAGTGACGCTAGACATTCAATAAAATCCGTGTTTATCCGTGTGCATCCGTGGCTAAGAAGTTTTTTACCCAGGCCTCTGCATAAACGACGCCAGCGCGAGCCCAAGAATCTCCTGCAACTGACTCAGATCGAAGTGGGCCGGAAATCCCAACCGGTCCGCCAAAAAACGATCCCGCAGCATCCCTTCCAGCATTCCCATCAGCGCCGAGCGAACCGCCTGTGGATTCAGGTTCGCGCGCAACATATGACCATCGGTCATCTGCTGCAGCACGCTATCCAGCAGTTTCACGAAGCTCATGAAGCCTTCCGTGAGCGCCACCATCTGTCCCTCTTTGCGGATTCTGCGGCCTTCGAGCAAGAGCAAGAGCTTCAACTCGGGATCGCGCTCCAGCCGTTCCAGCACGCAGCGCGTAATGGCCTGCAGCCGGTCCATGGGTGCGGGCACCCCTTCAATAGCGTTGCGAGCTTCTTCGGTGATCTCGGTCCAGCCTTCGATGAAGATCGCTTCCAGCAGCCCGGCTTTGCTTCCGAAATGCTTCATCAACTGCGACTCGCTGGTGCCGGCCTGGCGGGCGATCGCGGATGTGCTGGTATGTTCGTAACCGCGATTGGCAAACAGGGTTTTGGCTACGCGCAGAATGCGCTCGTGGGTGGAAAACCCCGGTGCTTTGGCGGGTTCCAGAGATGTTCGCGGGACCACTTGGTGATTATACACCCAGTAGCACAACCACTACTTAGGAACTGATATCGGCTCCGCATTTCGCATCAACTCCGCCTGCTGCTCAGCCCGCGTGTCGTTCAGAAACGTACCACATCCGCTCTCAATGGAGGCCAGATACTTTAGCTTGGTAGGGCTGCGCTGGATCGGCAGAAAATCAATGTGGAAGTGAAAATAACCATGTGTCCCTTGGGCGGGCGGTTGCCGCACCAGCATCATCAGAGGCATCGGTAATCCGTACAGGTTATCGTACTTCTGGCGAACGATTTTGAGAAGCGATGCTAGTTCCCTCCGCTCCCGATCATCCAGATCGGCGAGGCTCTGAAAATGGCGCCGCGAATAAATCTGCATCTCGGTCGGGAAGCGTCCGAAAAATGGCAGGAAAGCCACGAAGGAATCGTTGGATGCTACCAGGCGCCGTCCATCCTGGATCTCGCCTTCGAGAATACGGCAATACAAGCAAGCGCCGCGTTCCTCGGAATACGCCGATGCCGAATCCAGCTCCGTCTGAACCAGCGGTGGAATAAAAGGGAACGCATAGATTTGGCCGTGCGGATGGGCCATGGTTACCCCAATCGCGATCCCGGTGTTCTCGAAAACGCAAACGTACCGCACATCGTCTTGATGAAAGAGTTCGATAGTACGCCCGCTCCACAGCTCGATTACCTTTTCCCATTGATCCACGGTCAACTCAGACGGAAGCCGGCGATGATCGGATGAATACAGCACTACGTCGCAAGCGCCGCGCGCGCCCGTTGATACAAAAAGCTCGCCGCCATCCGAAAACGGTGGATTCTCGAAACTCAACGCCGGAAAATCGTTCGGATAAAGATGGACATCGTAATGTTCCGGTACATGTCCCGAGCCCGGGCAGAACGGGCACCAGTCTTCGGGAAGTTGCGGGCGGCCCTGGCGCTGGGCGGCCACTCCCACCCACTGCCGTAGCAACGGATGCCAACGCAGCTCAGACAACGCTTGAGAATCATCCATCACAGCCAGAATACAATGAGTTCAAATGAACATTCGCAAAGAGGATGTGCTGGAGTACCACGCGTCTGCTCCAGCTGGGAAGATATCGGTCACGCCGACCAAACCCTGCGCCACGCAGCGCGATCTGAGCCTTGCCTATACGCCCGGCGTCGCGATTCCTTGTCTTGAAATCGAGAAGCAACCGAATCTGGCGTACCGCTACACCGCCAAGGGAAATCTGGTCGCGGTGGTGACCAACGGTACCGCCGTGCTGGGACTCGGCAACATCGGCCCTCTGGCCGGTAAGCCGGTGATGGAAGGCAAAGGCGTGCTCTTCAAACGCTTCGCCGATATTGACGTCTTCGATCTCGAACTGGCCGCCAGCGATCCCCAGGATGTGATTCGCGCCTGTCAGATGTTAGAGCCAACCTTCGGCGGCATCAATCTGGAGGACATCAAAGCTCCGGATTGTTTCGTGATTGAGGAAGAATTGCGGCGCACCATGCGCATTCCGGTCTTTCATGACGATCAGCACGGTACCGCGATTATTTCCGGCGCCGCCTTGATCAACGCCCTAATCCTGGTGAAGAAAAACATAGGCGATGTAATAGCCGTGTTCAATGGGGCCGGCGCGAGCGCACTGGCCTGCGCAGAGCATGCCATTCAGCTCGGCATGCGGCGCGAGAACATTCTCATGTGCGATTTGCACGGAGTGATCTATGAAGGCCGCACCGAAGGAATGAATCCCTATAAAGCGCGCTTTATCTTAAAAACCGAAAAGCGAACTTTGTACGACGCAATGTCCGGCGCCGACGTCTTTTTCGGATTGTCCGTAGCCAACTGCGTGACCCCTGACATGCTGCTCGCCATGGCCGACCACCCCATCGTGTTCGCGCTCGCCAATCCGGATCCCGAGATTCCTTACGAAGTCGCGGTGAAGACCCGGCCGGATGCCATTGTCGCCACCGGGCGCTCGGACTATCCCAACCAAGTAAACAATGTGCTGGGATTTCCCTTCATTTTTCGCGGCGCGCTGGACGTACGGGCCACCACTATCAACGACGCGATGAAGCTGGCTGCCACTTACGCACTAGCCGAGCTGGCGCGCGAGGAGGTTCCGGATTTCGTGAGCCGCACTTACGGCGTGGATCGTCTGGAATTCGGGCCGGAATACATCATCCCCAAGCCGTTTGACCCGCGAGTTCTGCTACGCGAGTCGGCTGCGGTGGCCAAGGCTGCCATGGACTCGGGCGTAGCGCAGGAACCCGTGGATCTTCTCGAATATCGCGAACAATTGGAACGGCGCCTGGGCAAAGTGCAAGGCGTGATGCGCATCATGATCCACAAAGCGCAGCGGGCGCCCAAGCGAGTTGTGTTTCCAGAAGGCGAGGAGCACAAAATATTGCGCGCCGCGCAGATTTTGATTGACGAGAAAATCGCAACACCTATCCTCCTAGGCAAGGAAGCAGCCATTCACCAAGGGTTGGCGCATCTGCATCTCTCATTGGATTCAATAGTGATCGTGGACCCTGCAAAATCGCCGGATCTGACGCGCTACGCCGAAGAGTTATACCGTCTGCGCCAGCGCAAAGGTGTGACGCGCACCGCGGCTGATGAATTGATCCGGAATCGCAATTATTTCGCTTCGATGATGCTCGCCATGGGCGATGCCGACGCGCTGGTGGGAGGGCTGACGCAGCATTATCCCGATACAATTCGTCCGGGTCTCGAAGTCATCCCGGTACGCGACGGACTCCGCCGCGTTTGTGGAATTTACCTGATGATCACCCAGCGTGGCATCTACTTTTTTGCCGACGCCACGGTGAACATTGAGCCATCCGCTGAGGACTTGGCGGAGATCGCTATTTCCGCCGCCGAAACAGCCGAGCGATTCAACGTGAAGCCTCGCGTGGCCCTGCTGTCATTTTCCAATTTCGGAAGCACTCGCCATCCGTTGGCCGATAAGGTCCGCAGGGCCGTGGAGCTAGTGAAAAAGCGCGCGCCGGAATTAATGGTGGATGGCGAAATGCAGGCCGACACTGCCGTTACGCCAGAAATCATCGAGCGCGATTATGCGTTCAGTCCGCTCCGTGGCGGAGCTAATGTTTTGATCTTCCCGAATCTCGAAGCCGGCAACATAGCATATAAACTGCTTTCAAGATTGGGAGGCGCCGAAGCCATCGGCCCCATCCTCACCGGACTCTCCAAACCCGTTCACGTGCTGCAGCGCGGCGCGGAAGTAAACGAAATCGTCAACGTAGCGGCCATCGCCGTGGTAGACGCCCAAGAAGCCCGCTAACCGTGGCGCAGACACTCGTGTCTGCCGCGTCGAGACTCATCTCGACGGCTCAGGATGCTTCCGCCGCATGGCCGTGGGCCTTTTTCCGCAGAGGAATGTCCCGCAGCAGTAAATTTGCTCCCACCGCCACCACCATCAGAATCGCTCCCGCGAGAAAAATGTCGTGCAGCCCATCCAATAGCGCGACGCGAACATTATCGAGTAACTTGTGCAACAGATCGCGGCCATGCGGCTGCAAGCTATACACCGCTTCGAGTTGCGATCGAATCTGCATCAGCATCAACGGCTCTTTAAACGGTTTCAGCGCGATCGTCGGAGTGCCTGGCGGGATGCTGCTCTCAAAACGCTCGTGATATCGGGTCAACATAATCGATCCGAAAACTGCCACGCCAACCGTAGCGCCGATGGAGCGGAAGAACTGCGTGGATGCAGTCGCGGCGCCCATGTGGGCCGGAGGCGCGACATTCTGCACCACCAGCGTGTAAATCGGCTGCATGAATCCGATCCCCAAACCGGCGATTACCATGTTGCGCACCACTTCCATATGCGTGGTACTGGCGTTCATCGAGGCCATCAGAAACATCCCTACCGTTGCGAGCGCCGAGCCGCACAGTGCCAGCGTCCGGTATCGGCCGGTACGCGCGATGATGTTTCCCGACGCGACCGCAGCCACCACTGCGCCGACCAATAACGGCGTCAGTAGCGATCCGGAACGCGTGGCCGAGATCCCGAGCACGCCCTGCATGAAGAGTGGCACATACAGAATCACTCCGAACATTCCAATCCCCAGCAGAAACACCACGACGGAGGAGACCGCGATGGTTCGATCGCGAAAAAGCCACAGCGGCAGCAGCGGTTCGGCCGCGCGATGCTCGGCGGTCAGGAATGCCGCGAGCATGATCGCTGACGCAATCAGCAATCCTATAACGCGCTGGGACGCCCACCCGTAATTCGTCACCCAGGTGAGCGCGAGCAGCAGCGGAACCAAACACGACGTCAGCGTGAAAACGCCCCACCAATCAATCTGCCGCCGGACGCCGTGCGGCCGGAAATACGGAAACTCCACCAGGATCGCGGCCGCGGCCAGCGCTCCCACCGGAAGGTTCACCCAGAATGTCCAGCGCCAGGAAAACTCATCTGTAATCCATCCGCCGAGCGTGGGGCCGAAAATGGACGCAAGCCCCCACACGGCTGCGAACAATCCCTGGAACTTGGCACGCTCAGCCGGAGCGAAAATGTCGCCGATGATGGTGTACAGCAATCCGATGATCATGCCGGCGCCCAGCCCCTGCACGCCGCGAAAGACGATCAGTTGCGTCATGCCGTCGCCGGGAACCCAAGTGAATTGGCCGGCTCCACCACAAAAACCTGACGCAATCACGAACAGTAGCGTCCCGGAGAGGAAAAACCATTTTCGTCCGTAGATGTCGGATAGCTTGGCGAAGATGGGAACCGCAATCGTGGAAGTGAGCAGGTACGCAGTGGTCACCCACGGATAGCGGTCGAACCCATTCAACTGCGCGATGATGCGCGGCATCGCGGTTCCGACAATGGTCTGATCCAGCGCCGCCAGCAGGAGTGTCAGCAGCAGACCGGTGAGCGTCCCGGCCAACTGGCGGCGCGTTAGATTATGCAGGCCCGGACGGCTGACTTCCGGCGTATTCGTGGTCACTTATCAATTGTAAGGCTTAGGCCGCGAATGAACGCGAATGAACGCGTATAAATGCTACATTGGAACGCGTCATGAAGCACGTTCCGGCCATCCTGATCCTGCTGGCCCTGCTTTTGTTCGTGATGGCGCGCAACGTTGCGCCGGATCCATATGTCTACGACGAAGCAGACTACATGTACGCGGCCTCACTCGGATTTGCCGCTAACTACACCGATACTCCGACGCTCCCAATCGCGGATTTTGTCCGAACCGGTTTAACGCGCGGAAGGGATTCGAGTCAACAGCAGGCCCTTTCCGAACAAATTCGCGCAAGCGACGATGTGGTTTTCTATCGCCACTGGCACGGTCCACTTTATCTGTACCTCTTGATTCCCGTTTCGCGGCTGGGATTGAGCGAGCGGCAGGTGCGAACGGCGATGCTCGCAATTCCCGCCCTGACGCTGGTAGCGATTTACTGCGGATGCCTATGGCTAATCCCGGGGCGCGCCGGAACATTCGCGGCACTCGGAAGCAGTCTTCTCTTTCTTTCGAGCAACAGCGTCATCGGCTCCACGGAGTTAGCCCCGCATCATCTCTTCGCACTCTTTTCTGTCGGCTGCCTTTTTCTCTTTACGAAGTCCATCGCCAGCGGCCAACCCCTGCATTGGTATTTGGCCGTGGTCGCCGCGGCCCTCGCGTTCTGCACGCTCGAAATCGCGTTCGTTCTGGTCGTGACGCTGGTTATCGGCAGTCTTCTAGCGCGCCGAAAAATCGGGCTGGAGTCACCGGCATTATTCATCGCAACCGTGCTTGTGGTGTGGCCGGCAGCCATCTACAAACTATCCTTCGTGAAGGGCTATCTGTTCATGGCGTACCTAGCTCTGTTTCGAAAATCCCCCTGGGGAACCGAAGGGTTCTTCGAAGTCTGGCGAACCCGCCTGCTGGATTCACCGCTAGAGTGGGCCGCGATTCTTGCCGGCGTGATTTTCTACTTTCGAAGAGTTGGCGAAACGCATCGAACGCATCCCTTTCTCCTTTATGCCGCCCTAATGCTGGCCGCTACAGCGCGCGTGGTCTCGAGCTCACCTCGATACTCGCTCCTATTCATGCCGGCGCTGGATATTTTCGCCGCGTTGACTCTGGTGCCATTCTTGATGGAAGCTCCCCGGCGCGTGGCATATGCCGCGCTGGCACTGTTCTGCGGCTTCTTGGGGATCGACGAATACCGGCTGTTCACTCGCAACCGCACTCAGGACCCTCATCCGCCCGCCGTCTTGAATTACATTAGAGAAAATCACTTCGAAGATAAAACGCTGTTGGTCCCACAGGCTGACCTTCCCATGATCCACTACTATTTTCCGCGGACGCATCTCATCGGCAATTACGATAAGAGCCCGAGTTATCCGGTGCGCGTCGATCCCCCGCGCTAGGGCTTGAGCCCGATCCCACTGGGCGAGAATTCGCCAACCAAATCCACATTACTCGCCGGCGAAATTTGCTTTTCCAATCCCATGGCCCAATAGCACGCGTTCACCATCAATCTCCGGAAGCCCTCGTTCTTGAAATCCATGACATGACCCATGGTGGTCATGAACACCCGCGCACCAGCGTACGTTTTGATCCAGGCCACCGGCATCATTTTCTTGCCGGGATCGGGCGTCGAGGACGGGTCCATGCCCAGTAGCACCTGCCCCATCACGAGCGGCTGGCTGTCTCCGGAGAGCGAAGTGATTTCATACACGTCCGACCAGCCCCAGATATCCCGCACGCCCCTCAGAATGGAATGATCCTGCATTTCCGCGACAATCACACCGCGCGTGCTCTCCTTCTGATGCGCTCCATAATGCGCGATCCACGTTTCACCCAGCACCTGCCGCCCAAAGCCGCCATCCTTACTTTGAGCGCCATATTTCGCATACGGGCTATCCGGGTGCTTAACGTAATTGAACGCGTGCGTGGAAGTTCGCAACCCGACGATGGGCCGGCCGGAATTTGTGTAGTCGATGATCTCCTTCATCTGTTCGTCCGGCAACTCCAAAAAGCGCGTGAAAATGATCATTAAATCCGCTTTGCGCAATGCATCGAGCCCCGGAATGTTATCCGTCGTGGAAGGATCAATCGCGCCGGTTTGTCGATTGATGGAATACAACACTGTACAGTTGAAGCCGTGCCTGGTTTCAAGAATCCTAGCCAGCGCCGGAATGGATTCTTCCGACCGGTATTCCTGATCGCCCGCGATTAAGACGATGTTCTTCCCCTCGCACCCAATGCCGATCAGCGCTGCAATCAAGATGGCCCTGTACAATAGCATGAGATCACGCGATGACAACAGATCCTTATCTTAACGCGGCCATTGAGCAAGCCAAGAAGAGTCTTTCCGAAGGCGGCATCCCGATCGGCTCTGTGCTGGTGCACGAAGGCAAGATCATCGGCCAAGGTCACAACTGCCGCGTCCAAACGGGCAGCGCGATCGATCATGGCGAAATGAATTGCCTCCGCAACGCCGGCCGCTTGCCAGCGGAAGTCTACCAAAGCTGCACCATCTACTCCACGCTCTCGCCATGCCCCATGTGCAGCGGCGCCATCGTGCTGTACAAAATTCCACGCGTAGTGGTGGGCGAGAACCAGACGTTTCTCGGAGCCGAGGATTACATGCGCAGCCAGGGCATCCAGGTGGATGTGATGCAAGACGCGGAATGCATCCAGCTCATGCAGGATTTCATCCAGGCGAATCCGCAACTGTGGAACGAGGACATTGGCGTTTAGCACAAACCTTGTAAACGCCTCGAACCCCATTCCGAACCGCGACCGGCAGGAAGCGCCACCACAACCGCGAGCCCACTATCGACACGCTCCGTTCCCGTCGCGGCTCAGTTTTGGTCGCATAAACCGACTTCGGGAATGCGTATCTCGTCACCCGATTTCCGCCGTCGGACGAAATCCCGGACGCCGGCGCGCCTTAGTGGCTTGCTCGAAGCTATAGGCTAGCTTCAACAACACCGGCTCGCTGTAGGCCGTGCCGAAAAATGAAATGCCCACTGGCAGACCGCGCACCAAACCGGCTGGAACCGTGATGTGCGGATAACCTGCCACGGCTGCCGGTGTGGTGCAGGCCGGCAGATTTGGATCGCCCAACACGAAATCGTTCAACGGCGCGGGCGCGCAAGTGGGCGCCACAATCGCTTGCACCTTATACTTCGCGATTACCGCGTCGATGCCTTCGGCGCGTGAGAGGCGCACGCATTTCGCGCGGGCGTCGATGTAGGCTTTCTCGGTCAGCGGCCCCTTCTTTTCCGCGCGCTCCATAATTTCCTGCTCGAAATAGGGCATCTCCTCATGCGCGTGTTCGCGATTGAACTTGATGACATCGGCGAGCGAATGCACGCGCGCTGCGGAATGTAGCGCGCCCAGGTACTTGTTCAGATCGGCCTTGAATTCGTACAGTAGCACTTCCATTTCCTCGTCGTCATATTTGCCGTGCGAGGGCAGATTTGCCGGATCCACCAGCACTGCGCCCTGCCGCTTCATCTCTGCCAGGCACTCCTCCATCAGACGATCCATCTCGGCGTTGGCGCCGAAGAATTTTCGCTCGACACCCAGGCGCGCGCCCTTCAATCCGTTCGGATCTAGAAACTTGACGTAGTCCCCGTCAAGCTTGCCCGGCTCAGCCATTGCTGCCAGCAGAATTGACGCGTCCCGTACCGTGCGCGCAAGCGGTCCCGCCGTGTCCTGACTATGCGAGATAGGAATGATGCCCGAGCGTCCAACTAATCCGGCGGTTGGCTTAATACCAACCACGCCATTCACGGAACCCGGCGCGGTGACCGATCCATCGGTCTCCGTCCCCACCGCGAGCGCGCAAAAACTGGCGGATACGGCCGCACCGGACCCGGAACTAGATCCGCTGGGATTGCGATCCAATGCGTAAGGATTCAGCGTCTGCCGCCCGCGTCCGCTCCAGCCACTGACGGAATGCGCGGACCGGAAATTGGCCCATTCGCTCAGGTTGGTTTTTCCCAAAATCACCGCACCGGCAGCGCGCAACCGTTCCGCGACGGCCGAGTCGCGAGCCGCAATGGAACCCTCCAGTGCCAGCGAACCGGCGGTAGTAGTCATACGGTCGGCCGTGTCGATATTGTCTTTGATCAGCACCGGCACGCCATGCAAGGGACCGCGCGCCCCTTTGGCGCTCCGCTCGCGATCGAGTGCGTCGGCAATCGAAAGCGCGTCCGGATTGAGCTCGATCACCGAATTCACCTTCGGCCCCTTTTTATCCAGCAAGTCGATTCGCGCCAGGTACCATTCCGCTACCGCGCGCGCCGTGAAACGACCGGAGGCGAATCCGGTTCCCAAATCGGCCAGCGTCGCCTCCTCAAGATCGAAAGATTGCGCGGAGGCGGCGCGCGCTGCAGGCAGAAGCAAAAGCGATTTATATAGAAAGTCACGGCGGTCCATGAGAGAGATTATCGCGCGCCGCGTCCGCGAACGCACAGAATTTCCCATCAGCGGACATAAGATTACAGGCAGCAATTAGCCTGCAACACTCGCCGTGGCAACCGGATTGCTCAGATTCAAGCATGCTCCGCGATTTCCGGTTCGCTTTTCGTGTCCTCGCTTCCCGCCCAGGCTTTACGCTGGTGGCAGCGCTTTCGCTGGCTTTGGGAATTGGGGCAAATTCCGCTATCTTCGGCCTCATCGACGGGTTATGGTTCCGGCCACTCTCGGTTCCGAAGCCCAGCGAGATCGTTCGCATTTTCTCAGTTACGGACCAGGATCGTCAGGGCCGGCTCTCCTATCCGGAATACCTCGATTTCCAAAAACAAGCCACCGATCTCCGCGAAGTGGTTGCGATCGGCGGCCGGGGAGCGACGCTGGTCCAAGGCAACAACCACCAGCTTCTCAATCTGAATCTGGTCTCATCGAACTTCTTCACGGCCCTCGGAGTGAAGCCGCTCTATGGGCGTCTCTTTACACCCCAGGACGAAGCCGATTCCAGCCGGCCGCTCAGCGTCGTGCTCGGCAATTCCTGCTGGCAACGCTATTTTGGCGCAGACCCGAACATAGTCGGCAGACAGATCCGCATTCAAAGAGCGAATGATGTACTGGTCACGGTGATGGGCGTATTGCCGGCTAGTTTTCGAGGCGTCGAGAATGGTGGCGATCGCGACCTGTGGTTCTCGCGCCAGGCTTGGGCCGTTCTTGGTCAAACCACCGAATTGCAAACCCGCGGCAACCGATGGTTCTTTGTAATGGGACGGCTGGCTCCGGGCGCCACCGAGAAATCGGCGAACATACAAATTGAAACGATTGCCCGGCGGATGGCAGACGCCTTTCCCGCCACGAACAAAAATCGCCGTGCCGCCCTAATCTCCGATTTCCACTTCCGCGTGGAACAGGGTGGAACCAACGGATTGACGCTTCTCGCCATCGTGCTCTTGGTTGTTATGATTTCGTCCGTGAACGTAGCCAATTTGCTGCTGTCGCGTGCGGGAGTGCGTGGCAAGGAGATGGCTGTACGGCTGGCTCTGGGCGCAGGCCGCTGGCGCCTCATGCAACAATTGATGGCGGAAAATATTCTGCTCGGTATTTTGGGGCTCGTGGGAGGAATCGCCATCGGCGCCTGGCTCATTGAGATCCTGCCGGCCTTGATGGTGCAGCCACCCGGCTTCCATGACACCCTCGACGTTCAATTCGACTCGCGAGTGCTGCTGTTTAGCCTGGCAGTCTCGCTGCTCACGATCGTTCTTTTTGGTCTCGCGCCCGCCTGGAAATCAGCGCGGCCCGATCTGCTTCCCGCTTTGAAAGGAGATGCCGCGTTCGGTGTTTCCACCCGGCGGCGTTGGCCCTTGCGTAACTGGCTGGTAGCGGCTGAGGTTGGTATTGCGATGACACTGCTGATATGCGCCGGCGTCTTGGTGCGCAGCTTCGCGAATACGCGATCGAGCGATTTGGGTTTTGCGCGAAAACAGCTGCTGCTGGTGTGGCTGGACGCCGACGACGCAAAGCCACCGTTGTATCGCAACGTGATCACGCATTTTGAAGCTATGCCGGGAGTTCGCAGCGTGGCCGCCGCGGTGCGTGCTCCTCTCAGCCTATCGAGCGGCGGCATGTTTCAGTACGTTACCTTTCCTGGCCGTACGGAACTCGCGAGCGCGCCCCCATTCGAGATCAAATACAACTCCGTGACCAGGAATTTTCTCAACACCATGGGCACGCCCGTGCTTCGTGGCCGGGGCTTCGAGCAGCGCGATGAAATTCCGGGCGCAACTTCGGTGCTCATCAACGAGACGATGGCCCAGCGGTTCTGGCCTGGCCAGGATCCGATTGGCAACACCGTCAGCGTGGGTTCAAAGACTCCCCGGCTACACACTGTGATCGGTGTGGTGAAGAACGCTCCAATTAACCAAGTCGACGACAAACCCGAACCATATCTGTATCTGGCATACTGGCCGAACTTCGAGGAAGAAGTAACATTCCTGATCGAAACCCAGGGCGACGCAGCGGCTCTGGCTCAAACGGCGCGCCGCGTCTTGAAATCGGTGGACTCTCGCTTGGATCCATTCACCATCACTACCGAAAATGAACTGATCCGCTACTCCGCTCAAAACTATCAGATGACCGCAGAGTTAGTCGGAACTCTCGGTCTGCTGGGCCTCATCCTGACAGCTGTTGGACTGTACGGCGTAGTTTCCTACGGAGTCAGCCAGCGCACTCGTGAGCTTGGCATCCGGATGGCACTGGGCGCCGGAAAGAACGAAACTCTCGGATTGGTCCTGCGCGAAGTAGCCTTGCTGGGATTAATCGGCATGGCTGCCGGGCTGCCTCTAGCGCTGTACGCAACCCGGTATTTTTCGTCGCTCCTGTTCGGCGTGCCGGCCTGGGACGCGCCGACATTTGTGGGTGCGGCAATCCTATTGGCCGCGGTTTTGATGTTGGCGGGATTTATGCCGGCTCGGCGAGCGACGAACATCGAGCCAATGTCAGCGCTACGAAGCTCGTAGTGTAAACGTGGGGCAGACGCTTTCGTCTGCCAACCCCGACCCGCGTATAGTTTGCCGACGCGCCCGATCCGCCCAGCGTGGCCGGATTGCAGCGGATTGGCCGGTCGCGCAGATTCTGACTTGCCGGAACAAGTTTGGGCGGCGAGAATGTTCCAGTGCGCTGCCTTCTGCCTTCTGCCTTCTGCTTTCTGCCTTCTGCAGCCTGCCTTCTGCCTCCTGTCTACTGCCGCCTTCTGCTCTCCGCCTTCTTCCGTCAGAAACCCCTTCTCATCCAAGAGATTTCGAGCGATAATAATTCCAACGAATCAAGGGCAGGGAGTTGCGTGTGATATCAGACAAGCTAGCGATACGTCTGCGAAGTGATCCGGCCGGCGTGGTGGAAGTACCCGCCCGCGCAAGTACCACCATCGCAATCCATGTCGGGCGGTCCGTTTTCGTGGATTGCTCGAGAGGCGGGCTCAGTCATCGGGGACTATGCGTTCATGGTTATTCCGACATTATTCCCGCCGGCACTCCTAGCCGATGGGAAATGAAGGAAAGCGATACGGTCCTTCTCTTGAACGTCGCGCAGAGCCTATTGAGAAGCGTGGCGGAAGAAGCCGGGCACGATTCGCGCCGCATTGAAATTCTCAACCGTTTCCAGACGCGCGACACCAAGATCGAGCACATCGGGTGGGCGCTGAAAGCGGAGATGGAGACCGGCTATCCCAATGGTCGCCTGTACGTGGAGAGCCTGGCGCAGGCGCTCGCCATTCACCTGCTAAACCGGCATTCCTCCCAATCCCACGAAGTGTCAGCTCCCAAAGGCGGCATCCCCGGGCGCCGGCTGAAGCAGGTGCTGTCCTATATTGAGGACAACCTCAGCCAGGATTTGTCCCTCCAGAACATCGCGGAAATCTCCGGTTTGAGCGCCTCGTATTTCAAGACTGCGTTCCGCACCTCGGTCGGACACCCGGTCCATCAGTATGTGATTCAGCGCCGTGTGGAGCGCGCGCGATCGCTTCTCGCCGAGGGAGAGCTACCCATCAGCCAGGTTGCCCTCGAAACTGGTTTTTCGCACCAAAGCCATCTCGCCTACCATATGCGCCGGCAACTGGGCGTTACGCCCAAGACCATCCTATGCAAAGATCGAAAGTAGGACGCAAAGCGATCTGCGACGACGTAACTTTCTTTTCCGGTTCTGCCAAGCTCTCGCTTTCCCTTTCGTCCGCCGGCTAGGCGCTCAAAACACTGCGCGGGCTCAGACTCCCCTCGACATTCTGATCCGCAAAACTGACGCAAATCTGGACGATTTCGTCAGCGAAAAACATCACGCGCCAGTTGCAGCAATTCTCGCAGAATGGTCCTCCAAGCTAGTCGGTTCGCCTGCGGAAATGCAAGCCATCGAGAAGGTTCTTGCCCCCGGATTCCTGGGCTTCTCTGTGCAGCCGTTGGAAACACGGCTAATTCGTCCCGGCCGAGCTCTTGAAGTTCAGCAGATTGCGTTCTCGGCTGAAGCCACCCTCCCGCGCGACACTTTTCTCGCCGGATTGCGATCAACCTTGACTGGCTTTTCGAAGATCCTAATCGCTGAATTCCAAATCACCAGAATTCGTTCCACAAATTCCGGCGCGCTACAGACCCGCGTCCGCTATGAGCTGGTAGGCGCCGGCCCGGATTTCCATCGCGAGCAGCGCGTCGGATTCTGGGACCTGGAGTGGACCCCCGAATACCGCCTCCAGAGTTGGCGCGCGAGTAGCGAGACCCGCAGCCGATCCGCCCAGCCCTGGTATGCGGACATCGCGCCACAAGCGCTGGGCCACAACGAGTCGTATTCAGAGCAGCTACTTCACGGCGTGGATTATTGGCGTACCTGCATAGACGGCGCAAGCGGCATCGACATTTACGGACACAACGGCGTAGCCGTGGGCGACATCGATAACGACGGATTTGACGATCTCTACGTTTGCCAACCGGCCGGTCTTCCCAATCGGCTCTATCGCAACCGTGGCGACGGAACATTCGACGACATCACGGAAACTTCGGGCGTCGGAATCCTCGAAAATACGGCATGTGCGCTCTTTGCAGATTTTGACAATGACGGGCGCCAGGATCTCCTCGTATTTCGCGCCAACGGTCCGCTGCTGTTTCTGAACCAGGGCGATGGAAAATTCCGTCTAAAGCCGGACGCGTTTCAGTTCGCGAACCCTCCGCAAGGCACTTTCACCGGCGCAGCCGCCGCCGACTACGATCGCGATGGCTGGCTGGACGTCTATTTTTGCCTCTACGCTTACTATCAGGGCGCCGATCAATACAAATACCCAACGCCCTACTACGCCGCCGAGAACGGCCCTCCTAATTTCATGCTGCGCAACAATCGGGATGGAACTTTTCGAGATGTCACCAGCCAGACCGGTCTCGACCAAAACAACACCCGCTACAGTTTTTGCTGCGGCTGGGGCGATTTCAACAACGATGGATGGCCGGATTTATATGTCGTGAACGACTTCGGCCGTAAGAATCTCTACCGCAACAACGGCGACGGAACCTTCACCGATATTGCCGCCCAAGCCGGAGTGGAAGACGTCGGCGCTGGCATGAGCGTTTCCTGGTTCGATTACGACAACGATAAGGTCCCAGATCTTTATATCGCCGATATGTGGACCGCTGCCGGCGAGCGCATCTCTACCCAGGAAAGTTTCAAGAAAGATTCGCCGCCGGAAATCCGCGCGCTGTATCAGAAACACGCCATGGGCAACTCGCTGTTCCGGAATCGCGGCAACGGCGCTTTCGAAGATGCAACCACCACTGCACAGATCGGAAACGGCCGATGGTCCTGGTCAAGCGATTCCTGGGATTTCGATCACGACGGATTCCCGGATGTCTACGTCGCAAACGGCATGATCTCCGGCGAAATCCGCGAGGACTTGAACAGCTTTTTCTGGCGCCAGGTGGTCGCCAAGTCACCCGACGATGCCAAGCCATCTGAAGACTACGAGCAAGGCTGGAATGCGGTGAACGAACTGATTCGCTCCGATTACAGCTGGAGCGGATTCGAGCGCAACATATTCTACGCGAACAACCGCAACGGAATATTTTCCGATGTTTCAGGCGCTGTGGATCTCGATTTTGTGGAGGACGGCCGAGCCTTCGCTTTAACCGACTTCGATCACGATGGCCGCCAGGAAGTGTTCCTGAAAAATCGCAACGGTCCGCAGTTGAGGCTACTCAAGAACATTCTTCCGGACCTCCCGCCGTCCATCGCTTTCCGCCTGCGCGGCGTCAAAAGCAATCGGGACGCCATTGGCGCAGCCGTCACCATCGAAACCGAAGCAGGCCGCCAGACGCGCTGGCTGCAAGCCGGTTCCGGATTCCTTTCTCAGCACAGCAAGGACGTATTCTTCGGTCTCGGCTCAGCGAGCCGCGTGAAAGCAACAATCAAATGGCCAAGCGGCCAGGTGCAACAACTACCCGATCTCCCCATCAATCACAAAATCTGGGTAGACGAAGGCACCACACCCTCGCGCTTCGATCCATTTCACCCCACCCCCAACCACACCGCCTCCAACCACACCGCGACCAACCGAACCGCGACCGGGAGGGAGCGCCCCGACACCTGGCTGCTTGCACCCATCCCCGCCCCCAACATCCCCAACGCGAACCTGACAGGCAAGCCACTACTTCTCACCTTCGGACCTTCCTCTTCACTAGCCGGCATCCAATCGATCAACCCGCACGAATCCGACGACATCGCCGCAATCTACAACATCCTCTATCGCCACCTCTTCGACCGCCATCGCGACCTCACACTTCCAACCTCCTTCCTGATCGACGCAAACGGCAACATCGTCAAGATCTACCAGGGACCAGTGAACCAAGCCCAAATCACACAGGACGTCCAACAAATCCCTCAAACCCCGACCGAGCGCCTGGCCAAAGCGCTCCCCTTCCCCGGCAATGCCGCGACCTATGAATTCGGCCGCAACAACCTCTCGCTCGGCTCTGCATTTTTCCAGCGCGGCTACTTCGATCCAGCCGAAGCCTCCTTCCGCCAGGCCCTCCGCGACGATCCATCCAGCGCCGAAGCCCAGTACGGATTGGGCAGCGTCTATCTGAAACGTGAGAAGTCGCTCGAAGCGCGATCAAGTTTCGAGCAGGCCCTGAAACTTCGCTCTACCTATCCCGACACGCTCCCCAATGCCTGGAACAATCTCGGTCTCCTGGCCACGCGCGAAGGACGCACGAACGATGCCATCCGCAATTTCGAGGAAGCGCTGCGCCTGAATCCCAACCACTGGACCGCGCTCGAAAACCTCGGCAACGCCTATCGCCAGCAAAAGCGTTGGCCGGAAGCACTAGAGACCCTGCAACGGTCAGTTGCAGCCCGCCCTCAAGATCCGGAAGCGAACTACAGCCTGGGCATGGTCTACGCGCAAATGGACGACCCGAGTCGCGCCTACCAATATCTGGAGCGTGCGCTACAGCTTCGTCCCGCATATCCCGAAGCTCTGAACAATCGTGGAGTGCTGTATCTTCGGACCCGCCGCCGCGACGAAGCAGTGCGAAGCTTCGAGGAGTGCATCCGCGTTGCGCCCGCGTTCGACCAAGCTTACTTAAATCTGGCCCGTGTCTACGCGATCGAAGGCGACAAGGAAAAAGCGCGCGCGGTTCTACTCGAATTGCTCAAGCAACACCCCGGCCACGCGCAGGCCCAGCAGGCCCTCGATCAATTGCGTTGAGCAGCTTCTTCGCCCGGCTCCGAACGGCGGCACCGCCGTTCTCAATGGCATCTAGAAGAATCGGCAAAATTCGCCCGCGCAATCTGGCATCGGTCTGGGACATATCGAACAGCGCCTGCATACTGCACGTCTTTACTATCTGGCTTGAATCGTCAAGATAGCGCAACAACAAGGCGACCGCTCTTCGCCTCTCGCTTGGCGAAAGCTCCAGAAGCGGAAGCATCTGAGCCATATGCCAGCGCATCTCTTTCTCTTGAACTGTATTCGCTGCCGACAACACAGCTTCCTTGTGCCGCTGCAGCCACTCCGGATGAACCGCGGATACCTTTTCGGCAACATCGGCCGAGCGCATTCGTATCACCGGATCATCATGACTAAATCCCCGAACCACATCGCCGAGCAGCGCCGGGGTTTTCAAAACCTGCTCCACCACCCGATCAGCTTTTCCAATCGAGCGGCGATCCCCGCCCGACAGTGTTCTCAAAACGCTCATCCGGTTTCGAGCATATCAATTTCAGCTACAATGGCCTCAACCTTGCTTCGCGTTGCCGCGTGTGCATTAGCTTCGATCGCGCTTTGGGGCCAGGAAAACCGCGCGACCCTGCGAGGCACGGTTCGCGATGCGCACGAACGGCCCCTGGCCGCAGTGACTGTACAACTCAAAACCGGCAATCAAACACTCAGCGCGAAGACGGATTCCTCCGGAACCTACCAATTCCCGGCGCTTCCCCCAGCCACCTACACCTTGCGCGCTCAGCTTAGCGGACAAGGCGAGGTAACTTCCGGCCCCTTCGCACTTAGCGCAAAAGAAGAAAAAATAATCGACCTCACCCTCGCCGCTCAAAAGCCCGAGTTCTACGACCAACCCACTTTCATCGTGGCTGGCGTTACCGACACCACCAATCGCGGCGGCCACGGATCAGACGCGGTTTTGCGTTCTTCAGAAGCCCTAACCAAAGCAACGGCCTCACTGGGCGACATCAAGGAGCCACCTGGAGACCCGCTCCAGGCAGCTCGCCAATATCAGCACGCAGCCGAACAAAATCCGAGCGAACGAAACCTCTTCGACTGGGGCGCCGAACTCCTGGCCCACGGCGCCGCTGGACCTGCCATTGAAGTCTTCACCAAAGGCAATCGATTATTTCCACGTTCCACCCGGATGCTCCTCGGCTTCGCCGTTGCTTACTACGCGAACGGCTCCTACGATCAAGCCGCCCAACGATTCTTCGAAGCCTCAGACTTGAATCCGTCAGATCCCGGCCCCTATCTGTTTCTAGCAAAAGTTCAGAGCAGTGCGATCACGGAATCCGCCGGCTATCTCGAAAGGATGGCCCGCTTCGCCAAGCTGGCGCCGGAGAATGCCTTGGCCAATTTCTACTACGCGGCCAGTCTCTGGAAACCCAAAGGCGACGCCCAGCAAGCGCAAGCGTTGCTCGAAAAAGCGCTCCACCTCGATCCGAAGCTGGCGGACGCGCATCTTCAGCTAGGAATCATTTATTCCGCGCGTAAGGATTTGCCCCGAGCCATCGCCGCTTTCGAGCAAGCCATCGCCATCGATCCACGCCTGGAAGAAGCCCACTACCGCCTGGCCCAAGCCTACGCGCGAACCGGCGAAAATGGGAAAGCCCAAAAAGAGTTTGAGATCCACCACCAGTTGGTGCAGGAATCCTCCGAACAAGCTGAGCGCGAACGTCGCGAGGTTCAACAGTTCGTCATCGAACTGCGAAAGCCGCAGTGAGCGTGGGGAGGCGCTTCCGCCTGCCAACCTAAAAAGCCAACTTAAGCGCAAACTGCACCAGCCGCGGATTATTCACCGTATAGTTGATCACAGTAAATGTTGCGGGAGAATTGAAGTCCGCACCAGTCCCGTTGCCACCCGGCGAACCAAATTGCGCATGGTTGAACAAGTTGAAGAATTCAGTCCGGAAATCCAGCCGCATTCCTTCGCGTGGGACAAAATGCTTGATGATCGAGAAATCCGTGTTCACGAAATCAGGACCCGAAAGCGGCGTCCGGTTTGCGTTTCCGAGCTGTCCAGTGGCCGGCTGCGAGAAGCACGAGGCGTTAAACCATTGGGAAAGCGTCGGATGACTCAACACCGGATTGCACGTTTGATTGGGCCGGATAAAGCTTTGGTCATTGTTGTTCTCAAGATTCACGCCGGATGTGTTGCTGCTATCCACGATAAATACCGGAAACCCAGACGTCGCCTTTTCGATGAGAGTCACCTCCCAGCCTCCGGCGATGGCGTTGGCCGCTCCGTTCCAGGTGTTTCCCCATTTCCGCCCTTTGCCGAACGGCAACTGATAAATGATGCTGGCCGTGAAATCCTGATTCAGGTTGATTTGCGAAAGCCCCCAATCCAGGCTTTGCCAATTCGGAAGAGGAAAGTAGTTGGCCCCCGTTATGCTTCCCAAACCATCCATGAACCCGGTATCGTACGCTCGCGAATAGGTGTATCCGATGAGCGCGTAAATGCCATACCGCGCGCTCTTGGTCTCGGCTTTCACCTGCAAGGAATTGTAGTGGGCTATGCCCGCGTCGAAAACATTCTGGATATCAGAAAACGGGAACGCGGTGTACGGTAAATTGAAAGCCGCGCCACCGGGCCCGCATCCAAGCGTATACCCAGCGGTCCCGCACGCGCTAGGAGACCCCACGTTGATATTATTCCCGTACGTCAAAATGTGCGAACTGCGAGAACCCGCGTATCCCACCGTCAACACAATCTGGCCGGGCAGTTGGTGTTCCATATTGACGTTGAATTGCTGAATCCTGCCCTGCTTGAAGTTCGTATCCTGCGCTAGAATCGTACCCGTAAAGTTAGCCGGGTTGGGGGGCGCAGTGAATGGTGGAAATCCGGAGGACATGTTAATTCCCAAAGGCGTTATCCCAGCCTGCGCGCAAGCTGCCGTTGCAAACGTACAGTTGGTGGGGAAGAAGGAAAATGCATCTGATTCCGCGTAATAGGGCGGATTCTGCCACAGCCCTTGAGCACCCATGTTCCACGAAGAATCGTGGTAAATCGCGTAGCCGCCGCGTATCACGGTGTCGCCCTTGCCGAACGGTTTCCACGCGACGCCGATGCGCGGCTCAAGCGCGGTCCAATCCATATTAACGCCGGCGCTCGATCCCGCATTCTGACCCGCGATCAAAAATTGTCCGTTGGCAGGATTAAAATCAGACATGCGGTTGCCCACTTCGGTTTGCGGTGTCAACATCGCCCAGGCCAAACCCAGGTTCAACGTCAAATTCTTACTGACGCGCCAATTGTCCTCGACAAAAGGCCGGTACAGTTGCCAACGCCGGCCCGTATTGCCGCCGCCAAACTCCTGGTCGTGAATCGCCAGACTGGTTAGACCCGTCAGCAGATCCGATTCCGGATTCCCCGTCCAGCCTCCGGTGGTTTCCCAGAATCCATTCGGGAAGCCGACGGCCACCGTATTCAACTGATTCCATCGAATAGAGCCGCCCACTCGGAATTCGTGGCTGCCCCGAACCAGGTCCAGCGAATCAGCTAACGTCCAGACATTCGTCCCGCCCACGAACGGCGTATAACCGCGATCACCAATCGAATAATAACCACCCAACACTTCTACCGATGTCAGACCACAACTGTTACCACCCAAATTTGCACCCGGAATCCCCAGCGTCTGGGCGTAGCAACTGCCGGTTCCTTGCGACGTGATGTAATCGAAGATCCGGTTAAAACCGAACCTGAATTCATTCACCGTGCTGGGAGAAAAGATGTGAGTCTCCGAAATAGCCGCGTTACGGGCATGATTGATGATGCTCTGATTGCTGGCGAAGGTACCTTGTTCGGTGAAGCCCGGGGCGCCGCCCGGCACGTACGACGTAGCCTGATCGTAGCTGAAGCGCGCGAATAACGAATCTTTGTTCGAAAAATTTTCATCCAGCCGCCCGTCGAACTTTCCTTCGTTCAGTTTCCTCACCGGCTCACTGGTGTAGTTGTAGCCAAGCGCGGAGTTGTTCGCATTGGGCAGAGGATACAGATTGATCAGTGCTTGCCCAATCGGATTAATCAAGCCCTGCGGAATTATATTGCAGGGAGTTCCAGCCGACTGGCTACCGTTCGGTGCCGCGGGAAGAGGCGCGCCGTTGGGGCCGCACATAAAGGGAACCGATACCGGATTCGCATTCGTCCCCTGCGTGGCCCAGGGATTAAGCAGCTGGGTGGCGCTCGGATTGCCAAAGGGGTCGTTGGTGAAGTCCCCCTGGCGCATCGCCGCGGTTGGCACCAGACCCGTGTACGGAATCCCGTGCCGTTGATCCTTTTGCTCGAAATCCGCAAAGAAAAATACCTTGTCTTTCTTGATCGGACCACCTATCGAGCCGCCAAACTGGTTCAGATTGAACTTCTCGGTCGAAGTCGCAAAAAAGCTGCGGGCGTCCAAATCGGTATTGCGAAGAAACTCGTAGATGCTCCCATGGAACTGATCGGTGCCCGATTTCGTCGTCACCAAAACCGTCGGGCCCCCGCGCGTTCCCCACTCCGCGGAATAGTTGTACGTCAGCACCTTGAACTCTTGGATCGAATCGATCGAGGACAGAATCGAAATCGCGCCGCTAGTCAGCTCGTTGTTGTCGTTGCCGTCCAGCAGCCAATCCGTGCTGTTCGCGCGTGAACCGCCCACCGAAAGCGAATACGATCCGCGCGCGGACGCTTCGCTCGACGGCCCGCCATTAAAAAAGCTGTTCGGATTTGTTTCCGTAGTGGTGCCCGGAGTCAGCGTGGCAAGCTGCACGAAGTCGCGGCCGTTCAACGGAAGATCATTCACCTGCTGCGACGTGATCACCTGGCCCAGCGTCGCGTCCGCCGTCTGAATTGAAACTACGGTCGCCGAAACCTCGACGTTTTCTTTCACCGTGGCGAGCGTGAGCTTGAAATCCAGCTCGCGATGCTCGTCCACTTGCAACCGGATGTCTTTCGCCTCGGCCGCTTGAAATCCTTGCTGATCCACACGCACCGTGTAGTTGCCTACGCCGAGTAGCGGAACCACATAGTGACCGTTCCCGTCGGTCACTCCATCACGCGAGGAGCCCGTGGCCGGAGCCGCAACGGTAACTTTCGCACCAGCCACCGGAGCGCCGGTCGCATCAGATACAGTTCCGGAAATACTCCCGGTCGCCTGACCATAAAGTATCCCACTCGCAAAAAATGTTAGCGAACAAACAATCCCACTAATTGACGTTTTTTGATTAAACATACAATGCCCCTCCGGATGTTTCATCCCACGCAGATGAAAAATTTCAACTCGGTGACTCAGTATGCCTAGATTGGGGCGATAGTGTCAAGCGACTATTGACTCGATGTGGGGCAGGTTGCCAACCTGCGGCGGGTTGCCAACCCGCCTGCTTTGCGCCAATCGTCAGCGCCGGCCGGCAGGGAGTCCTGAATCGCCCTCAGTGGTTGCGCCGTCAATGTGAAAGCTGTGAATGAAGTGTCTCATTCCAATCTCCAGCGGGCTCAAGCCGTAGGTCCGCGCCTCTCTTAGTGCTTCCTCATTGGCCCATTGATCGTGAGCAATCCGGTAACACGCAATCACCGTGCCCGTTCGGTCTGCCCCGCGCCGGCAATGCACAAACACCGGCCACTGGGCGCTCGAATCCAATGAAGTTAAGATTTTCAAAATCTCCTCATTAGTCGGAGCTGCGAACCCTGCCAACGGCTGGCTTACATAGACCATGCCGCTAGCTTCAACCATCCTGGCCTCTGTGCCGATGGAATGTTCGCTCGCCGGACGCAGGTCGATAACCGTCTTGATTCCCAACTTCGCCAGACTGCTCCAACCGGCGTCACCCGGTTGACCACCGCGGTACACATGCTCATTCACTTGATGGAAATTCGGAACTCCCGGCGCTCCGATATCGGCCGCGCCCGCGGGAAGCGCAAAGAGCGAAGCGACCAGGCACAAAAACGCGCGGTGATACACAGTAAGCCCATTATCGCAGTCCGTGGGGCAGGATGGCATCCTGCGGCGGGTTGCCAACCCGCCCACCGCCGCGTCTTATATTGGGAATGTGGGCCGCGCAATGAATCCAGAATCCAGTAGACAAAAGTCAAAAAACGAAATGCGCGTAGCGCCTCCTCCTTCTGGATTCTGGCTCCTGGCTCCTGTATTCCTTCTCGCGTCCACATTGACCGCCGCGGAGCCGTCGCCTGCCACCACCGCCGCCTTCGACCACTACGCCAAACTAACCGAGGAATCCTTCAAGAAAACTCCCGCGCCTCATCATTGGCTCTGGCTGGACGAACACCCCAAGGAGCAATCTCTGGTATGGCTCGGCCAAAGCCAGATCACTCCTCAGAAGACCCTCGACCAGGAGCACGAAATCGAGATTCCCGACGCTTCGCTTCAGGATTGGCTTGGAGTTGTTGTCCTGGATGGCGTCACGCTCGAACGCGTCCGCGACTTTGCCCTGAATTTCGGTGACTACAAATACTACTTCAAGCAATTCTATACCGACTCGCGCCAGGTGAAACGCGATGGCGATACTTTCGATGCGTTTCTGCGGCTTTCAAGGAAACAGTTCGCCACCGTCGTCCTGAACCTCAATGTCACGGCTAGTTATGTGGTCTTGGATCCGACTCACGCGTATATCATCCTCCATTCAACGCACATCGGAGAATTGGCGCATCCCAAAGAAAAAGATCCGGCCGCTCAGGAACGCACTCCCGCGGAAGCCTACGGTTATCTGTGGCGCCTGAATCAGTACTGGCGCCTAGAACAAACCCGCGACGGAGTGTACGTCGAGTTGGAGTCGTTGACATTATCCCGCCCAGCCGGCGGTCTCAGCCCGGCGCGGTTCTTAAACGGTTTCGTCCAGGACTTCCCGCGCGAATTTATAGAAGGTATGATCGAGGCTCTGCAGCAGGCTTTTCCCCACCCGCGTTAATCAATAGTGAGACAATGAACCCCAATGGTTTACTTCCTGATTCTCGCGCTCCTCTGCGCAATCCCCGCATCGGTGGAGGCGCAGGATCCCCACGATTGGCAATCCCTGGCACAGCTACAGGCCGGCGATAACATTCGCCTCTCTTTGAAAACCGGACCCGTCACCGGCCTATTCCAGTCCTGGACGCCGCAACAAGTGACTGCCGGAACCACCACCGCCCAAAAAGAGGACGTGCTCAAGATCGAGCGCTACCGCCATGGAGTTTGGGGACGAGGCAAGACCGCCGCCGTAGGCGCGCTCATCGGATTTGGCGCAGGCTTCGGTATAGGCGCAGGCCTTACCGGCTGTGACCACAACCAGCTCGGCATCTGCGTCTCGCGCGGATTCGGGGGCGCGATATTCGGCGGCGCGGGCGCCGTGGTCGGCGCCGGAATCGGAGCCCTCCTTCCCCACCACAACAAGGATCTTATTTATTCAGTCAAATAGTCGCCGCTCTTTACTGAATATCAATCATCACCGCATTCGACGCTTGCCCATCCACAGAAACAACAACACTACATAAACCACTGCCACGCAGGCCGAGCACCAATGGAACATTCACCTGATCCAACCCAATAAAATTGGGCGTAGGACCCGCATACTGCACGGGAACCGCAACGCCGCCAATGGTCACAGTGACATCGGCCAGCGCGCTACGCCCCCGGATCCCCGTGCCATACAGCGTGAGATAAATCGGCGTGTCCACTTCCAAATCGATAGGCACAGCGACACAACCGGAAGCGCTGCACTGGAACACCGGTACCGGCGATTGCACCTTCGAGTCGTTCGCCTGCGTCATGATCGCGCTGGCGGCCGCCACGTTTCCGCCCACGCTGAATAGTGTGGGGTCTACGCTCGCGATCGTTCCGTTGAAAGTCTGCGTGGTGGATCCGTTGCTAACCACAAACTGCGCCGCGCCCGTCGCCGTTCCGTCTGGAACCACAAAGTTAATCTGTGTCGGCGACACATAAAGTAATGACGCCTCGCGCGCTGTCCCTGCTGAATCCATAATCGAAAGACTCACTCCTCCAAGCGCTGTCGGCAACGGTTGAACATTGGCCTGCACCGTGACAGCCGCAAGGTCAGTCCCGAACAGCGACGCTAGCGACCCTGGCGCAACAGCGTTACTCGGCGCGGCGGCCGACTGCACCGCGCCCGAGATCACGCCGTAGTATCGCGCCATCCAGTAAGGCAAAATGTAGTCGATCCCCGCGCCCTCAATCGTTCCCAATCCACCCCCCGCCAGTTGGAACGGGTCACGCTGCCAAAGAAAATCCGTAGTCGGCCGAATTGGAACCGGGACCGGCTGGCATGCCTCCGTGCCGCAGACTGCAACCACCTTACTGTCGTCCACGTAGGGATCGCGCTGGGGCCGCTCCAGCCATTGATCCAGCAACAACCTCATTTCCGCATCGCGAGCATCATCGGGCCCATTCACCGAGCGGTCAATGATGTCGAAAAACGCATTCTGGTGCGAAGCCGTATAATTGCGCACAATCTGATAGGCCCCGCGGTTATCGCTGTTATTCTGCAGCCGGATCAGATTATAGAGGCTCATGTAGTCCAAGTTGAACTTGAAGTAGGAGCTAATGCTGAGCGTGTCGTAGGAAACCGCCACATCGATCGGCAAATCCACCAGCGGCCCGCCGATCTCATCAGCCGGATTGACGTGATGTTGCACTTCGAGCAACATCTGCACCTCCTCCGGCCGCAGCAGAAAAGTATTCGAGATGTCGTCGTTGGGCGACCAATCATGATGAGCGATGAAGCCAAGCATCAGCGTCGCGAGACTACTGATTCCGCTCTTGACGGTAGCATCGTCTACCAGATCGAACGCCGCCCCCAGCCCGAAGAAAGCTCCCACCACTTCATCGCGTGAAGTGTTGTCCACCCAAATCCACGGCGGACTCTGGTGAATCGTATTGCTGGCCTCCTCACTCGAGATCCCGGTGGCATAGGGCGAGCTGACCAGCACCATGCAGCGCGCCAACCGATTGTCGCCCGTCACATCCACCAATGCCTGCAATCCCGCAAGCGCCTCCTTTACGTTCGCGAGCGCGTCCGCCGATTGCGTGACGTTATACCGAAACGCCTCG
>Ga0187859_10000310_pt1 | contig 33150 bp, 25 predicted proteins | sample June2016WEW_10_1_2_FD_133019 | JGI IMG/M metagenome (GOLD analysis project Ga0187859, IMG submission 133019) | Peatland microbial communities from SPRUCE experiment site at the Marcell Experimental Forest, Minnesota, USA - June2016WEW_10_10 | ecosystem: Environmental > Terrestrial > Soil >...
CAGGCGTCGTGCGACCTCGCGCAGCATCATGTCGCCGATGTCATGCCCATGCGTGTCGTTGAGCAGCTTGAACTTGTCCAAGTCAATGAGCATCAGGCCGTTGTAGTTGGCGCTGCGCGCGCTGAAGGTCTTGGCCCGCTTGAGTTGATCCATCAGCAACTTGCGAGTGGGCAGCCCGGTCAGCTGGTCGAGTCTGAGCTCAGCCGCTTCTCTGCTGGTATCACGCAATACCAGCAGCGAGCGAGCCATGGCACCGACCTCGTCGCCCCGCTCGACATCGGGTACCTCACCCTCCAATTCGCCCTTGGCGACGCTGGCGACCCGACCCGACAATCGATTGATCGCTTGTGCCAGATCACGGCCGATCATGAACGTGAGCGCACTGGCAACGGAAATCAGGCCGATGAACACCCATAAAGCCGATAGGGCCCTGGATCGGAATGCCGCCTCGATGTCGTCGATGTAGGCACCGGTGCTGATCGACCAGCCCCAGGGTTCGAACAGGCGCGTATAGGCGACTTTTTCGAGCGGGACGGTTTGGCCGGCCTTCGGTATCCAATATGACAGAGCGCCTTCTTTCTTGTCGCTCTTCGCCACGTCGAGCAGCTTGCCCACCATACTCGCCACGACGGGATTTTTATCCGCATCCGGCGAGTTCAAAAAGGTCTTTCCCTCGAGCTCGGGCCTGCCTCCATGCGCAACGCCGGTGCCGTTCAGGTCCCAGATGCAATAGTAATTTTTTTCATCGTAACGCATGCTGCGCAAGGCAATCACTGCCGCGCGACGCGCGTCCGCGTCGGTCATGAGGCCCTTGACCGCTTGATCGTGATACATAGCCACCGTGCTGTACCCGGCCTCGAGCAGATGCTTGACTTCGCTTATGCGGTCCTGCATCAGCGAATTTCTGAGGTCCAGCAGCGACACGATCGAGATACCGGCCTGAATGGTGAATCCGATCGCCAGCACCAGCAAGAATCGAGCCGAGACGTTAAGGCGGGTCAGAAACATGGCGGGAATGGCACCTCTTCAGAAAACAATGCATCGAGCAAAGACTTCGATTGCAGGACAATAGAGGCAAAACCGTGGGGATTCTATTGCAAACTTCTCGGTTCTTTGAGGATTTTAGCCAGTGCAGCGCCTTAATTGCCGATCTATCGCTCGCAGCGGCCCCGTACGGCGATCGTGAGAGGGCGGGGCACTGCGCAGATGCCTTATGACAAATTTCCGAGTCTCATCCGGACACGCAGAATGCGCCGCTGGATTTGTGACTTTGGCGGCACGCGTGGCCGGCGATTGTTCGATCAGCGCACCAAAGAATTGAGTGCCATTGCGATGCCGCGTACGCTCCGGCTGGTTGAACAGAATCACGGGGACCTGTCATGCAGCGATGGAAAACCGTGAACACGCCGATCGGCCCATCTGCGGCGATCTTGATTTTCTCCGGCAACGCATGTTCGCGCGGAAAATGATCGGTGAGTCGGTCATGAGACGGGCTGCAATGATCCGAACTGTCACCTCGATCACCCGTGGGAGCACGTTCACTTTCCCGGCGCCATCGGCCCGGGGCATGTCTGGCGCCTCCATGGAGGTGACCACGGTCGATTTGCGATGACCCCGGCTATGTTGGACGGTATCTCGACTACAATGTGCGCTTGGCTACTTATGTCCACGTCATGTATCCGGGCGGTTAGTTCGGCCGATCACAGGCGTACGCTGACGCGTTGGCGTGGCGCTGGATAGGGGTTGATGGTCGAAACCATTTTACAGCTCGCCGCGATTCTGGGGCTGCCGTGCGCGCTCGCCGGTGGCGCGGCGTATTTTGCTTGGGGAGATTTGCGGCGGCCTTGGCTCTATCTGCTGGCGGCGATTGTCGCGCTTTACGCGGTATATGGCCTAACATTTGCTTTTATCGGGGACGCCGTCGACGGATTGCTCTCGGTTTTGCGAGGCGATGCGACTCCGGCGGTCAACAGCGGATTTACCGGTCTCGTGCTGCTCAAGCTTTGCGCGAAGCAGCTGCTCGGCTTCTCTGTGATGGCTCTGCCGATCCTTGCCGGCATTTACATGATCTTCAGACGATCAGATTAGTCGGCGCCCAAGCCACCTGCGATGAGGGAACCCTTACCGTCAATAGCCCGTTGAACTCACGTTGTGCGCGGTCTGTCGGCAGACCTCCAACGCGCGTCGGCTGGCGCGCGCGAGCAGATCGATGGCGGCCGAATCCACGTGGGCAGTACCTGCCGTCTGTTCGAATCGTGTGGTTGCAAACTCGATCTCCGCGAGTGCGCTGCCGAGACCCAAACGCATTTCATTGGCGAGGCGCCGACGTTCTAGATCCGTCGCTTCGAGGAACTCGCGTTGCAACGTGTTGCGCTCGGTCACATCGACTGCAAAGCACAACAACGACGGCCGGCCGTTCATGTCAATCGGAGCATAGGACAACTCAACGTCGATCCGGGCGCCGCTCTTCAGACGATGGCGCGTCTCGACCAGCCCGTGCTTGCGATTCAGGGAAGCAGTGACGGGACTCGCGGGGTTCGCCGCCAACTTGCCAACCGTGAGCGCGAGCCATTCGTCTTCGGAGTAGCCGTATTGACGAATCGCTTGTTCGTTGACCATGACGACTCGGCCGGTCGCGTCGTCCTGCACCCACAAGGCGTGGGGATCGCACTCAAACAGGCGGCGCAGGCGCTGTGCCGTGGCCGTGAGCTCGCGCACCGTGCGATTGCGCTCGGCGAGCAGCGCCGTAATTGACATGCCAATGCCGGCGAGTAGAAACAGAAACCCCCACAGCGTATTGATGCCGTCATTGACGCTGATCGTGGCGAGCACGCCGCGCTGCAGCGCGAAGCTCAAAGTGGCGGCGACGGCGCACACGGAGATTGCCGCCGAGGCCATTGCCACGCCGAATCGCACTGCGGCCCAGACGAGTAGCATTAGCGCCATTGTCACGAGTGGCAAGCGTGCGTCGACCTCATTCAGCACGAAAATGCAGGCCACCCATCCGAGCAATCCCAGGCACCAAAAACCCACCTCGGCGCGGTGACCACGCAGCGCGTGCGCGATCGACGGCGTTGCGACCAGCAGCGGCACGAACAGCACGACGCCGGCGATATAGTCGGCGCACGAACGTGCGTTCGCCGACAGTAAGGCTCCGGTCACGACCGGAGTTGCGCCCGCGGCGTTCGTCATCAGGGCGATCAACGCCGGCCTCATTTCACCGGGTCGCAGCCATTGGTAGGACAATAGGCCTATGAAATCGAGCGCGCCGACCACGCCGCCGCCGATGATCGCCGCTCCGATCAATGAGAGCGGATCCTGCCAATGGTCGAAGGCACGGCTGAAACGCCATTGCGATAGCAGCTCGACGATGATCAGCGCCACGAGCGCCGTTTCCGCGCCATAGTAGATGGCCAGCAACCACGGCTCATGTGACAGCGTTGTCACAGCGACCGTCGCTCCTAAGCCCACGCCCGGCCACAAACGCTTGCCGCCAAGAATCAATCCCGCGACGCTCAATGCGATTGCGAGCGCGGGTATTGCCATGCGCGTGCTGCTGACGCCGATACGGGGATCGATGAGTTTGGCGAGGAAGAACGTAGCGGCCACACCCACGAAGCAGGCGATCGCGAGCAGCAGGCATCGCCCGAGATAGACGAACGCCGCTGGGCCGATTGACGGCGTTGGTGTAATTCTCGTGACGGACGGTGCCGGCGGTTCCGGCGCGGTGTCGCCGGGCACGGCCCGTGCCGCAGGGGGCGTCTCTATGCGCTCGTGCTGCGGGCACTCGCAGCGGATGAGTGTGCCGCCTTCGGGCCTTGCGAGTACCTCAATGGACGCGCCGACAGCCGCAGCGCGCATTCCCATGGAGCGCATCCCTAGGCCGTTGGCGGAGCGCGCCGCGTCTGGGATACCAATGCCGTCGTCCTCGACGTCGATGCGGACGATCTGCGGTGTGACGCCGATGCGCAGGCGCAGCAGTGTGGCGTTCGCATGCTTCAGCACGTTCGTGACGGCCTCCTGTACGAGGCGATACAGATGTTCGCTGCGCTCGAGCGCCAAGCTCACTGGTCCCTGAGATTCGATCTCGACCTCGAGGCGCGGACCAGAGCCCGGCGGCAGCGATTCCGGGAGGCGGCGCAGCGCCTCGAGCAAATCGCCGTTGGCGTCGTGCAGCGGCGAGACGCCGCGAGTCAGCTGGCGGCAGAGCTTGACGACTTGTTTGCTGGCGTCGACGAGAAAATCGACAAATGCACCATCGACGGCCTTGCCGCGCGAGGCGCGCGCAGCGGCGGCCTCCGCTCCGAGGCTAAGACCCGTCAGGACCTGCCCGAGCCCGTCGTGCAGCTCTTGCGCAAGACGTTGGCGCTCGAGCGTAACCGACGCGAGGATTCGTGCACGCAACTCGAGACGTTCGGTGACGTCCATCGCGTAGCACAGCATCGCGGGGTGGCCATCGAGCTCGATCGGAGTCGACAGAAGCTCGACATCGATGACTTTACCGGCCCGGGTGCGGTGGCGAAGCGAGCGCGTCCCGCCAACATCGGCGCCCGCGCTCGGCGCGTGGTTGCCGATGCTGCCGGTATCCACCGCGAGCTGCCGAACCGTCATGGCGAGAAACTGAAGTTCGCTGAAACCGTAGTGGCGCATCGCCTCGTCGTTGACCATCAGGATGCGGCCGTCGTGCGGCTCCGCGACCCACAGCGGCGAGGGGTTGGATTTAAACAACTGCTGGTAGCGCTCGGCGACGGCGGTCAGCCGTTCGAGCGCTCCGCCCCGTTCCGCGAGCAGTGCCGTGATCGATAGGCCGGTGAGCGCGAGCAATGCGACGAATCCCCACTGCAGCGCCACGTTCTCTATCGGGCTGCTGGTTGCGAGCGGTCCCAAGCCCATACCTACGCCGGCCGTCGCCACCAGCGCTAGGATAGACGTGGCGAAAGCCGCCACCGGCGGACCGAAACGGATAGCCGCCCAGGCGACGAGCATCAGCGCAAAGACCAGCAATGGCGCGGCCGCCAGCATCGGCAGGCTCAGCGCGGCGATGCCCCATACCAGCAGTGCGAGCGCTAATGCGATCAAGGACATCGGGCGTGTCAGAAACGTCTTTCGTAGGCCATCTCGCGTCGCGCTCGCCAGCGGCACGACCAGCACGATGCCCGCAACGCAATTCACGGTCCAGTGCACGCTCGCTGAGAACAGTTGCGGCGTGAGCGCGGGAAAGGTGCCGCCGGCGTCGGTCATCATCGTGCGATACATCGGCGTAAAGGATTCCGGTGTCAGCCAAGCCGCGGCAAACGAGCCCAGCCAATCGATCGTCGTCGCGAGAATTCGTCCCACCGTCGCTGCCGCGAGCAGAACCAGAGGATCGCGAAAGCGATCAAAGCGGCGATTAAATCCCCATATCGACAGCAAGCGGACGATGAGCACGATGCTGCCCGCTTCAGCCGCCGAGTCGACCACGACCGGAATGAGTTGGTCGCCCACGATGAGGCCCCAAACCACCCAGGAGCCGATGAAGAGGGCAGGCCAGAGCCGCGCTCCGCCCAGCAGTACGCCGACCACGCCGACCCCGACCGCAAGCCATGGCACGGCGACCAACATGATGCGCACCGAGGGATCCACCGCGTACTTGATCACCAGCACCGTGCCGGCGGCAGTGGCGACGTACGCGAGGAACAGCAGGCACCCTGCGGCCCATGGCGAGGTCCATCGCCGGACCGACTGCGTATTAATACTCACGGACCTTGCCTTGGGTCATCGATCCGCACATCTTAAGCATAATCGTGACGCATGCATTACCCATCGACAGGTCAACCCATGACATTTATCAATGAAATTCGAGAATCGGGTCCCGAGTGAGATCAGCAATGGGGCGTTTTTCGTGTGCTAAGGTCGATGCAAGGGTCGATGCTGAGACGAATTAAGGAGAACTGATGACCAAAGGATCCGACTGGCTGGTCGCAGCGCTGGAAAACGAGGGCGTCACCCGAATTTACGGCATCCCAGGCGAGGAGAATCTCGATGTCGTCGAGGCGATTCGTAGCTCATCGATCGAACTGGTACTGACCCGCCATGAACAAGCTGCCGCCTTCATGGCAGCCACTTACGGTCGCCTCACCGGCAAGCCTGGCGTCTGCATCACGACTCTTGGGCCAGGCGCATTGAACCTTACGACCGGCGCGGCCTATGCTCTTTTGGGTGCGATGCCCATGATCATGATAACCGGTCAAAAGGGCATTCTCTCGTCGCGGCAGGCGCGCTTTCAAGTCGTGGATGTCGTTGCGGCGATGAAGCCGTTGACCAAGCTGTCGCGCCAGATCGTCTCGGCCAGCACGATTCCCACGCTCGTGCGTGAAGCCTTCCGCGTCGCGCAGGAGGAACGCCCCGGACCCGTGCACCTCGAACTCCCCGAGGATATTGCCGCCGAGCAATGCGAGGACCTCGCACTGATTCCGCCTCACCCCGTCGAGCTGCCGTTGGCAGCAGCGGAGGCAATCGGCCGTGCTTCCCAGTTAATCATGGCCGCGAAGCGGCCGCTCTTGATGCTGGGCGCAGCGGCGTCGCGGCCGCGCTCGACGTCTGACCTCGCGCAGTTTGTCCTGCGTACCAGGATTCCCTATTTCACGACACAGATGGGCAAGGGCACCGTGCCGGGTGGCACGGAGCTGTACATGGGCACCGCTGCACTGTCGGAACGCGACTATGTGCACGATGCCATCGACGGCGCCGACCTCATCGTCACCATCGGCCACGACACCATCGAGAAACCCCCCTTTATCATGGGTCCTCGCGGCCCCGAAGTGGTGCACGTCGGCTATCAGCCTGCCAATGTAGAACAGGTCTACTTCCCCCAGACGGAGGTGATCGGCGACATCGGCCCATCGCTGCGGCTGCTGGCGGATCGAGTCGAGGGTCGGATACCGAACGCCGGCGCGCTGCTGCCTCTGCGCGAGGGCATTCTCAATCGCATTGCAGCTCGGGCAACGGAAGACCGCTTCACGCCGCAGCGCTTGGTCCACGACATCCGGCGGGTCATGCCCTCGGACGGCATCGTCGCGCTCGACAATGGCATGTACAAGATTTGGTTTGCGCGAAATTACCGCACGCGCGTCGCGAATACCCTGCTGCTCGATAACGCACTCGCCACCATGGGCGCGGGGCTGCCCTCGGCAATGGCGGCCGCAATGCTCTATCCCGAGCGACGCGTGATGGCCGTCTGCGGCGATGGCGGCTTCATGATGAACAGCCAGGAGATGGAAACCGCCGTTCGCTTAAGATTGAACCTGGTGGTTCTAGTGCTCGAGGACGGCGCCTACGGCATGATCCGCTGGAAGCAAGCCGTAGATCACTTCCCGGATTTCGGCATGACCTTCAATAATCCGGATTTCGTGAGGTACGCCGAGGCGTATGGTGCACGGGGGACACGGGTCGCCGAGATCGGGCAATTCATACCAACGCTGGAAGAGGCCTTCAACGGAGGTGGTGTGCACTTGGTGGTCGTGCCGATCGATTACTCCGAGAACACCCGCGTTCTCGTCGACGAACTGCGCGAGCGGTACCAGTAGGGGGCAGGGCTTTGGGGCCACGCTGGTCAGTGAGCCCGATTCACCTATGTGACCGCACGGAACGGTGCCGGTTGGCTCCCCGGGACGGATTCGAACCGCCGACCAACGGATTAACAGTCCGTCGCTCTACCACTGAGCTACCGGGGAATATTCAGGAGGCGCGGATTGTCGGGAAGCCGGCTCTCTAAGTCAAGGATTAGGCCTGCCCAGCCACGGGATGGGGGGTGTAGGGCGCTTCCAGGGCGGCGACCTCGGCGGGCTCGAGCTTCAACGACAAGGCGGCGAGCGCATCCTCGAGATGTTGCGGCCTCGATGCGCCGACGATCGGCGCGGTTATGAAGGGCTGCTGCGCGATCCACGCCAGGGCTACCTGGGCCATCGGTACGCCGCGGGCCGCGGCCAGCGCGGCGACGCGCTCGACAACCTGCCGATCCGCGGCCTCGGTCCGTTCATACAAGGCATTGCCGTAATGATCAGTCCGGGTGCGCGCGGTGGCCTCGGCCCATGGGCGGGCCAAACGCCCGCGCGCGAGCGGACTCCAGGGCAGCACGCCTATGCCTGCATCGACGCATAGCGGCATCATCTCCCGCTCTTCTTCTCGATAGAGCAAATTGTAGTGATTTTGCATCGTGACGAACCGCGTCCATCCTTGTTCCTTGGCGATGTGCAGCGCCTTGCTGAACTGCCACGCAAACATCGAAGACGCGCCGATATAGCGAGCCTTGCCGGCTCGCACGATGTCATGTAGGGCTTGCAGCGTCTCCTCGATCGGCGTCGTGTAATCCCAGCGATGGATTTGATACAGATCGACGTAGTCGACGCCCAAGCGCCTGAGGCTCCTGTCGATCGCGGTGAGGATCGTCTTGCGCGACAAGCCGCCGTCATTCGGTGCCGCACTCATTGGAAAGTAGACCTTCGTGGCGATCACGGCATCATCGCGGCGCATGAAGTCCTTGAGCGCGCGACCGAGGATCTCCTCGGAGGTACCATCGGAGTAGACATCCGCGGTATCGAAGAAATTGATGCCCAAATCTACGGCTCGGCGAATCACGCGTCGGCTCGGCTCTTCGCCGATTGTCCAGGAATGGTCTCCACGCTCGGGTATGCCAAAAGTCATACAGCCGAGGCAGAGCTCCGAGATCTTGAGGCCGGTGGCACCGAGATTGCGGTATCGCATCGCCACGGGTTAGGCGCGCTTGGCCACCGCGCCGGTAACCGCGCGCCGGATGCGCACGAGGGCCTCTTCGAGCGTCTTCAGGCTGCATGCAAATGAGATCCGCATGTGGCCGGGAGCGCCGAATCCGGAGCCGGGGACCACCGCGACGCCTCCTTCGACGAGCAAATATTCGGCGAACGTGCTGTCATCTTTGTGCCCTAAGGCCCGCATCGCGCCGCCAACGTCGGCGAACGCGTAAAAGGTGCCCGCACCAGGCAGGCATGATATGCCGGGAATGGCATTGAGGCCCGCCACCACGACATCGTGGCGCTGCTTGAACGCCTTGTTCATCTCGGCGACGCAGGATTGATCGCCATTGAGGGCTACGGTGGCCGCGCGCTGCGAAATGCTCGAGGCATTGGACGTGGATTGGCCCTGGATCGTCGACATCGCGTTCGCGAGTTCCTTTGGGGCACCGCAATAGCCGATGCGCCAGCCGGTCATTGCATAGGCTTTCGAGCAGCCGTTGATGGTCACGGTTCGGTCATACAAGCCCGGATTGGCTTCGACGAAACTTGTGAACGGTTCCGCTGCCCAATAAATGTGCTCGTACATTTCGTCGGACGCGATGACGATTTGCGGATGCCTGGCCAGCACAGCGCCCAGGGCCTGTAGTTCCGCTCTGGTGTAGGCCGCGCCTGTCGGATTGCTCGGGCTGTTGAGGAACATCATTTTGCTGCGCGGCGTGATCGCCGCCTCGAGTTGCGCGGGCGTGATTTTGTAGCCCTGCGATGGGCCCGCGTAAACGTAGATCGGAATGCCATCCGCGAGCAGCGCCATGTCGGGGTAGGACACCCAGTAGGGCGCCGGAATGATGCACTCGTCGCCCGGGTCCAGCAGCGCAGCGCAGACGTTGAAGCAAGTTTGCTTGGCGCCGGAAGAGACGATTATCTGCGCGCGCTCATAGCTCAAGCGGTTGTCGCGCTTGAATTTGGCGATGATTGCGTCTTTGAGTTCGGTAGTGCCGTCGACCGCGGTATAGCGCGTGATGCCCTTTCGAATTGCATCGACGCCGGCATCGGCGATATGCGCCGGTGTATCGAAGTCGGGCTCGCCGGCGCCGAGGCCGATTATGTCATGGCCTTCCGCCTTGAGCTTCGCGGCGCGGGCGGTGACGGCGAGCGTGGGAGAGGGTTTGACCTTTTGAACGCGCTTGGAGAGGGACACGGTCACAGAGCTTCCTTTTAGGGGGCTATTTGGAGATTTTCCGGGCGGCGCAGTTTACGAAAAATAGGCTGGGGCCGCTAGGTCGTACGGGTGAATTTACGTGAGATAATGCTCGTATGAGCTTCGAATTGTTTGCAGATTATTTGCCCGCGGGCGATCAACCTCAGGCGATCGACAAGCTCGTCGATGGGCTCACGAGCGGCCTCGCGCATCAGACATTGCTCGGGGTCACGGGCTCCGGCAAGACCTACACGATTGCGAACGTCATCCAACAGGTCCAGCGCCCGACTTTGGTGCTCGCTCACAACAAGACGCTGGCGGCGCAGCTCTACGGGGAATTCAAAGTCTTCTTTCCGAAGAATGCGGTGGAATACTTCGTTTCGTATTACGACTATTACCAGCCGGAGGCCTACGTACCGGCGTCCGACACGTTCATCGAGAAGGACGCGTCGATCAACGAACACATCGAACAGATGCGTTTATCGGCCACGAAGGCGCTGTTGGAGCGGCCGGATTCGATCATCGTGGCGACCGTATCGGCCATTTATGGGCTGGGTGACCCGCAAGCCTACCTCAGCATGGTGCTGCACATGTCGCGCGGCGACCGGCTAGACCAGCGCAAGTTGCTGCGCCGCCTGGCCGACATGCAATACACCCGCAATGAGTTGGATTTGCAGCCGGGCAGCTATCGGGTGCGCGGCGACGTCATCGACGTTTTTCCGGCCGAATCGGATCGCGAGGCGGTTCGCATCGAATTATTCGACGACACCATCGAGAATTTAAGCTTCTTCGACCCGCTGACCGGTGAGTTCGTGCGGCGAGTGCCGCGCCTGACGATTTACCCTTCGACGCATTACGTTACGCCCAAGGAGCGGGTTCATCACGCAGTCGATCAAATCCGCGAGGAATTGCGGACGCGGTTGTTGGAGCTGCACGCTGGCGACAAATTGGTCGAAGCTCAACGCTTGCAGCAGCGCACCTTGTTCGATCTCGAGATGATGAACGAGGTCGGCTATTGCGCCGGCATCGAGAACTACTCGCGCTATCTGTCGGGCCGTGCACCGGGTGAGCCGCCGCCGTGCCTGTTCGATTATTTGCCTGATAACGCTTTGCTCGTCATCGACGAGAGCCACCAAACGATCCCGCAACTCGGGGCGATGTACAAAGGCGATCGCTCGCGCAAGGAAACGTTGGTCGAATATGGATTTCGATTACCGTCGGCGCTGGACAACCGGCCCTTGCGTTTCGAGGAATTCGAAAAGATGGCGCCGCAGGCCATCTACGTATCCGCAACACCGTCCGTCTACGAAAAGCGGATGTCCGCGCAGACGGTCGAACAAGTCGTGAGGCCCACGGGCCTCATCGATCCGGTCGTCGAAATTCGCCCCGTGCGCGCCCAGGTGGATGATCTGCTCTCAGAAATCAGGTTGCGCGCGGCACAGGACGAACGCGTGCTCGTGACGACGCTCACCAAGCGCATGGCCGAAGACCTGACGGAGTACCTCAACGAACACGGTGTGAGAGTGCGCTATTTGCATGCCGACATCGAAACGGTCGAGCGCTCGGAGATCATTCGCGACCTGCGTTTGGGCAAATTCGACGTCATCGTCGGCATCAATCTGCTGCGCGAGGGGCTCGACATGCCCGAGGTATCGCTGGTCGCGATACTCGATGCGGATAAAGAAGGGTTTTTGCGCTCCGAGGGCTCTTTGATACAGACGATCGGGCGTGCCGCGCGTAACATCAAGGGCAAGGCGATTCTGTATGCGGACGTGCGCACGGGATCGATCGATCGGGCGATCGCCGAAACCGACCGGCGCCGCAACAAGCAAATCGAGTTCAATACCCAGCACGGCATCACGCCGCGCAGCATTATCAAAGCCGTCGGCGATACGATGGAGGGAGCACGCTCCGTGCAGCAGCGAGAGGCCATGGAGGCGAGCGTGAATTACGCGCAGTTGCCGCCGGAGCAGGCCGTCAAGCGAATCAAGAAACTCGAGGCCGAGATGATGAAGCTTGCGCGCAATCTCGAATTCGAACAGGCTGCAAGACTGCGCGACGAAATCCACAAATTGCGCCACGCGGCATTCGGTGTGCCGGACAAACTGGTCGGTTGAGCGAGGTGCCTATGGCTAACGATCCGGGCCAGACCGAAATAGCAGACTCCGAGAAAACCGACACGTTGCCGACGTTGGACTCTGATGGCGCGCCCCTCGATCGCGCGGTACCCACGGTTGCGAAGCCAGCGCTGATTAGAGGAGCCGCGTTCGATCTGCCGCGGCTCGATGAGACCGTACGCTCGGTCGAGGAGCGCATCGCCCGACAGGACGCGGAACTCGCGGGCTTCGCGCGCAGACTCGAGCGCGCGCACGAGGCCGAGGCGGCGGCCATATCGCGCGCCGACCTGATTGGAGCCGAGCTCGCGGCCTTGCGTAGTGCCCTGGAGAGCGAGCGCGATCGCGCCCGCGAGATCGAGCGGGCGCTATTCGAGAAAACCACGATTGTGGAGCTCGGGTATGCGCGTATAGAGGATGCTGCGCGGGAATCCGTGCGGCTCAACGACGAAGCGCGCGCTCTGCGCGATGCGCTCGCGATTCGCGATGCCACGATCGTGCAGGTCGTCAATTCCCTCGCCGAGCGCGATTCGCAACTGTCCGCGCTGCAGCGCGAACATGCGCGCCTTGTTCCCGAACTCGAAGCAAGATCGATGGCGACCGAGCAGACCGGCTTGGATTTGCAGGCGGCTCGGGCGAGAGCCGCACAGCTCGAAGCTGAAATCGATGCCGGCAGCAGGAATATCGCGGCGCTCAGGGCACAGCTGCGCCGCGGTGCGGCTGAAGCGGACGCCGCGCATCGCGAGCTGAGCCTAGCCAAGGCGCAATCGGCCGCGTTCCAAGAAGAGCTGCAAACGCGCGAATGGCGTCGTGCCTATCGGCACAGCCAGTGGCAGGAAAAGGATGCCACGGGCTTAGCGTTGCAAGCCGCGGTGCAAGCGCTAGAGGGTCAGCGGGACGAACTCAAGAAAAAGATCGCCGAGCTCGGCGCCGCGCAGAGCACGGCGGCGGCCGGCGCGTCTGCCGAGCCCGCGCGCGGCCCCGAAGCCGAGCGCGTCGAATCGGCACCCGAATCGGCACCTGAACCGGCGCCTGGCCCGACGGATCGCGACGCAGTCGCTGCAGCGGCGGTGGCCGACGAGCTGTTGGCACTCTCCCAGGCATTGGCGGTGGCACAGGCCAAAATCGCGCAGCAATCGGCGCAGATCGCCGAACTGCAAGCAGAGGCCGAAACGACGCAAGACGAGATGACCGTGCTGCTTGCGCATTTGCAGGTGGCCCGCAAGCAGACTCCGGAGCTCGAGGCGGACATGATCCGCCGGGCGGAGCAGAAGCGTTGGAGCGAGGAACTCGAAAAACGCGAAGCGCGCTTGGCGCAGCTCGAGGAAGAGAACCACGAGTTGAAGTCGGCGATCGAAAGGACCCGCGGCGCACTCGACGAACGCGAATTCATGATCCGCCGCTTGGAGCGCAGCGAGAGCAACAACGCGACGGTGCTGGGCCGCCTGCAGAACTCGATCGAGCGGCTCGGCGTCGCGCCGGAGAGCGCGTCGCCAGCTTCGCCGCTATCGGCCTCGTCGGCCGCGGCACCTGCATCGGTGCAGACGCCGCCGTCGTTGGGTGCGCCGCCGTCGTCGAGCGCGCCGCCATCGTCGGATGCGCCGCCATCGTCGGATGCGACGCTATTGTCGGGTGCGCCCCCATTGTCCGGTGCGGTGCCCTTATCCGAGCCGCCGCCCGATGTCGGAGCAACGCTAGTGCCTGAGGCGCCGGCCGCGGCCCTAGCGAAGTCCAACATCTCGGTGTTTCCGCAAGAGGGCGCGGCGGCGAAGTTGATCCGCATCGACGGTGGCGCTGAGGCGACCTATGTGCTCCACCGGCGCACTCAGATCGGCCGGATGCCGAGCCTCGAGTTGCATATTGATTCGTCCAGCGTGAGCCGGCGGCATGCCGTAATTCTGACCGCGCCCGGCGGTGCGATCATCGAGGACTGCATGAGCACCAATGGGACGCTCGTCAACGGCGTCAAAGTCAGCCGTCAGCTTCTGCATGACGGGGATGTGTTGACGATTGGCGAGGCGCGCTTCCGGTTTGTCGCGGAACGGCCGCCGGCACGGCGGGAATAGGAATATTATTGCGCTTCGGAGCCACTGGCTCTTTATCGGCGCACGCGAATCCGGTATCTTTCGCGCCCTTGCGAGCGCGCTTAGCTCAGCGGTAGAGCATCACCTTGACATGGTGGTGGTCAGTGGTTCGATCCCACTAGCGCGCACCATCCTCACTTTGGGGCGCCCTAAGGGTAGGGATGGCGCCCCTTTTGGTATGATTCTTAATCTATGCCGGTAATTACTCTTCCCGACGGGAGCCAAAAGCAGTTCGATCGGGCAATCTCGGTCGCGGAAATTGCCGCCAGCATCGGTCCCGGTCTTGCCAAGGCGGCGCTCGGCGGTCGCCTCGACGGGGTGCTCGTCGATACCTCCCATGTCGTGGACCATGACGCCAAGTTGAGCATCGTGACGGACAAGGATCCGGAAGGCATCGAGATCATTCGCCATTCGACGGCTCATTTGCTCGCGAATGCCGTACAGGAGCTGTTTCCGGAGGCCCAGGTCACCATTGGTCCTGTCATTGAAGACGGTTTCTTTTACGATTTTGCCTATAAGCGACCGTTCTCGACCGACGATTTGGTCGCGATCGAGCAGCGCATGGCCGAAATCGCGGCCAAGGACTTGCCGGTGCATCGGCGTGTATTGCCGCGCGATATCGCGGTCGAGCACTTCAACAACATGGGCGAGCACTACAAGGCCGAAATAATCGGCGCCATTCCGGCCGGCGAATCGATCACTCTCTACGGCCAGGGCGATTGGGAAGATCTGTGCCGCGGTCCGCATGTTCCGAGCACGGGCAAGCTCAAAGCCTTCAAGCTCATGAAAGTCGCGGGGGCCTACTGGCGCGGCGACTCGCGCAACGAAATGTTGCAGCGGATCTACGGTACGGCATGGGCCAACGAGAAGCAGCTCAAGGAATACCTCACGCGATTGGATGAGGCGGAAAAGCGCGATCATCGACGCATCGGCAAAGAGCTGGATTTATTCCATTTGCAAGAAGAAGCGCCGGGAGCGGTGTTCTGGCACCCGAAGGGCTGGACGCTGTTTCAGGATTTGATCTCCTATATGCGCGAACGCCAGAACCAGGCGGGCTACTTGGAAGTCAACACGCCGGAGATCATGGATCGGGAGCTGTGGGTGCAATCCGGCCATATCGCGAATTTCGGCGAAAACATGTTCATGACCAAGACGCCGGATGAGCGCACATTCGCGATCAAGCCGATGAACTGTCCCGGACATATCCAACTGTTCAAACAGGGTTTGCGCAGCTATCGCGAGCTGCCTCTGCGTTTCGCCGAATTCGGCAAGGTGCACCGCTACGAGCCGTCCGGTGCGCTGCACGGCCTCATGCGGGTGCGCGCATTCACGCAGGACGATGCGCACATCTTTTGCACGACCGAGCAGCTTACCGCCGAAGCGGTCAAAGTGACCGAGTTGATATTGAGCATTTACCGCGATTTCGGCTTCGATGACGTGCGCATCAAATTTTCCGACCGGCCGTTGAAGCGCGTCGGGTCGGATGAGAGTTGGGACATTTACGAAGCGGCGCTGCGGGAGGCAGCGGCGGCGGCCGGCATCGAGACGACGCTCAATGCGGGCGAGGGCGCGTTCTACGGACCGAAGCTCGAATTCGTGCTTCGCGATGCGATCGGCCGGGATTGGCAATGCGGTACGCTGCAAGTCGATCCGAATCTCCCGGCGAGGCTCGGCGCCAGCTACATCGGCGTCGATAGTCAAAAGCACACGCCCGTGATGCTGCACCGGGCCATGTTCGGCTCGCTCGAGCGGTTTATCGGGATTTTGCTCGAGCACCATGCGGGCAAACTGCCGACCTGGCTGTCGCCCGTTCAGGCGGTAATCCTGGGAATTACCGACAGACAGGCGAAATACTGCACAGAAATTGCGGAAAACCTGAAAAATCAGGGGCTTCGAGTCGAAACGGACTTGAGGAATGAGAAAGTAGGCTTTAAAATCCGCGAGCATACAATTAACCGTGTACCTTACCTCCTGGTCGCCGGTGACCGGGAATCAGAGGCGCACACCCTGGCCGTTCGCACGCGCAGTGGCAAAGATCTAGGTCCTGTTGGGCTCGCCGAGCTCGCATCCTTGCTTTCCGACGAAGTAGCGAGTCGCGGCCGTCTTGTTTTGGAGGATCGTGTATCGCAACGTCGAAGCGCGTAAGGCGCAATGAGGAGATCTCCGCACCATCGGTGCGTGTGATCGCAGCGGATGGAAGTCAAGCAGGAGTCATGACGCGCGCGGAAGCGCTGCAAATGGCAACCTCGCAAGCCCTGGACCTGGTCGAAGTCTCGCCGATGGCGGAGCCGCCGGTCGTCAGGGTCATGGATTTCGGAAAATTCTTGTTCGAACAAAACAAGAAGGCGCACGCGGCGAAGCGCAAGCAGAAGCAGATTCAGGTTAAGGAAATTAAATTTCGTCCCGGTACGGAAGAGGCGGACTACCAGGTCAAACTGCGTAGCATCGTTCGCTTCCTGACCGAGGGTGATAAGGCTAAGGTGACCTTGCGTTACCGTGGCCGTGAGCTCGTGCATCAAGACATCGGCCGCAAGCTCTTGACGCGGATATCTGAGGATCTCGCCCCGTACTCGGTGGTCGAGCAGAATCCGCTGATGGAAGGCAAGCAGATGATCATGGTGTTCGGGCCCAAAAAGAAGTGAGCGGCAGACCTTAAAAATCTGTCACCCCGCCTATAGCGGCGCTTACATGACGCGGCGAGAGCCGCGTCCGGCGCTTGTGATTAGGGCTAAAAATTAGGAGTCGATCATGCCCAAGATGAAAACCAAGCGGGCTGCGTCGAAGCGTTTTCGCAAAACAGCGAACGGCTTCAAACGCGGTCAGTCGCACCGTCGTCATATTCTGACGAAGAAACCCAGCAAGCGTAAGCGTCAACTGCGTCGCGAGATGCAGGTGAACGAGACCGATGTGAATCGCGTCAAACAGCTATTGCCGTACGCTTGAACCGAGGAGTATTTAGAATATGGCACGTGTAAAACGAGGTGTCGTCGCCGGTCGACGTCACAAGAAGATTCTCAAGAAGGCGAAGGGCTATTTCAACGCTCGTCGCAAAGTCTTTCGGACGGCCAAGCAGGCGGTCATCAAGGCAGGCCAGTACGCTTATCGCGGAAGGCGCGAAAAGAAGCGCGAGTTCCGCGCACTGTGGATCACGCGCATCAACGCGGCTGCGCGTCTGAGCGGCTTGAGCTACAGCCGGCTCATCGACGGCCTGAACAAGGCCGGGCTTGCGATCGACCGTAAGGTCCTGGCCGATCTGGCGGTACATGATTTGCCGGCATTTGCGGCGATCGCGGAAAAAGCCAAAGCCAGCCTGCCGGCGTGAGTCCAGCTCGGCGCGGGCGGGGTCCGGTCCCTTGAGTGCCGGATCCCGCCAATCCCGCCGCACATAGCAATGGCCACCGCAGCATCGCTTTCGGCACTCATCGAGCAGTTCCTTGCCGACGTAGGTGCGTCTGCCGATCTCGCCCAATTGGACGAGGTGCGCGTGCGCCTGCTCGGCAAGAAAGGCCTGCTGACCGAGCAGCTCAAGGGCTTGGGGGCACTGCCGGCGGGCGAACGCCCGGCGGCGGGTCAGCGCATCAACGATGCGAAGGCGAGCATCCAGGCCGCGATCGAGGCGCGCCACGCCGAGCTCGATGCGGCCGCGCAGGCGCGCGAGCTCGCCTCCGGAGCGATCGACGTGACGCTGCCGGGACGGGGGCAGGAGCGCGGCAGCATGCATCCGGTGACGCGCACGCGGCTCAGGATCGAGCAAATCTTCAGGCAGGCCGGCTTTCAAGTCGCGACCGGTCCCGAGGTCGAGGACGATTTTCATAATTTCGAAGCACTGAATATTCCCGCGAATCACCCCGCAAGGGCGATGCACGACACTTTTTACTTCCCGGACGGCAGGTTGCTGCGTACCCACACCTCGCCGGTACAGATTCGCGAGATGCGGACTCAGAAGCCGCCCTTGTCGCTCATTGCGCCGGGCCGCGTCTATCGTTGCGATTCGGACATGACGCATACGCCAATGTTCCACCAGGTCGAGGGCTTGGTCGTTGGCGAGAGCGTCAGTTTCGCCAATCTCAAGGCGATGCTGCACGGCTTCGTCGAACAGTTCTTCGAGCGGCCGCTCGGCATGCGGCTGCGGCCTTCTTATTTTCCATTCACCGAGCCTTCCGCCGAGGTCGACATCGAGTGCGTGTTCTGCCAGGGTGCCGGCTGCCGCATCTGCAAGCAAACCGGCTGGCTCGAGGTGCTCGGCTGTGGAATGATTCACCCGAACGTGCTCGCGGCGGCCGGCATCGATAGCCAGCAGTGGCAGGGCTATGCGTTCGGCATGGGCATCGAACGGCTTGCAATGCTGCGCTACGGCGTCGACGATTTGCGGTTATTTTTTGAAAACGACCTGCAATTCTTGAAGCAATTCCCGTGAAGACCACCTATCGCTGGCTGCAGGAATTCATTGCGCTCGACGTTGCGCCCGCGGTGCTGGCCGAGCAGCTGACACTGGCCGGCCTCGAGGTCGAGGCGATCACGCCGGTGGCGCCGCCGTTCACGAATGTCGTCGTCGGCGAAGTGCTCGCGACCGCGCGCCACCCCGACGCGGAAAAACTCTCGGTATGCGAGGTCACGACCGACGGCCGGGACCGTCTGCAAATCATCTGCGGCGCCGCGAACGTGCGCGCCGGACTCAAGGTCGCGGTCGCGACGCAGGGAGCCGAGCTGCCGGGAGGCGTGAAGATCAAACGCGCAAAACTGCGCGGCCTGGAATCGCAGGGCATGCTGTGTTCGGCGCGGGAATTGGGCTTAGGTAGCGAGCACGACGGCATCATGGAACTTGCGCAGGATCTTTCCGTGGGCGGCGATCTGCGGGCGGCGCTCGATCTCGACGACACCGTTCTCGATGTCAAGGCGACGCCGAATCGCGGCGATTGCATGAGCACTTTCGGCATCGCGCGCGACTACGTCGCTGCGCGCGAACGGCGCTACCTGAGTTACCGTGTCGCGCCGGTGGCCGCCCGTTCCGATGCGAGCCGGGCGGTGCGGATCGACGCGCCGCGGGCTTGCCCCATTTTCGCGGCACGCATCATTCGCGGCATCCGGCAGCAGGCACAGTCACCGATGTGGCTGCGCGAGCGTTTGCGACGCATCGGCGTCAACAGCATTTCGCCGGTCGTCGATGTCACCAATTACGTCATGGCCGAACTCGGGCAGCCGATGCATGCCTACGATCTTGCGCGCTTGAATGGCACCGTGAGCGCGCGTTGGGCCGCTCAGGCTGAGCGACTGACCTTGCTCGACGACAAGGAGTACGCGCTCGATCCTGAATTCTTGGTGATCGCCGATGCGGGCGGCGCGATCGGCCTCGCGGGCATCATGGGAGGCCGGGCCACCGCGATCTCCGATACGACCACGGATGTGTTCCTCGAGGCTGCGCACTTTGCGCCGGCCGCGATTGCCGGTCGCGCGCGGCGCTTAGGCTTGTTCACGGATGCCGCGCAGCGTTTCGAGCGCGGTGTCGATCCGGGCTTGCCGCCGCTTGCGATCGAGCGCGCGACCACGCTGCTGCTCGAGATCGTCGGGGGCGAACCAGGACCGGTGCAAGTCGCGCGCGGCGTACTCGGCGCCGTCGATTCCCCCGACACGGGCGCCACGGCGCCGGCAGTCGTGCATTTGCGCCGCAACCGCCTCACGCGCCTGCTCGGTGTGAGCGTGCCCGACGCGGAGGTGCTGGCGCTTCTCGGGGCCATCAGCGAGCGCGTCGAGGCGACTGCGGACGGCTGGCGCGTGGGCGCGCCGGGGCACCGATTCGATCTGCGTATCGAGGAGGATCTCATCGAGGAAGTCGCACGGTTGCGCGGCTTCGACAGCATCGCCGAGATGCCCGCGATCACACCGCAGCTGCCCGGCAGCGCGAGCGAATTGCGGGTACCCAACGAGCGCCTCATCGCCGGCCTCATCGACCGCGGCTATCGAGAAGCCATTACCTATAGCTTTGTCGATCCGCTCGTGCAGCGGCAATTGTTTCCCACGACGGCGGCACTCGCGATCGCCAACCCGATCTCGGCCGAATTGAGCGAAATGCGTGTATCGCTATGGCCCGGCCTGCTGCACGCCTGTCGCGAGAATTTACGCCGGCAGCAAACTCGCGTTCGGCTGTTCGAGATCGGCAAGAAGTTCGAATTGCGCGGCTCGGTGTTGCACGAGATCGAGACGCTCGCGGGCGTCGTCACCGGCGCACGCGTTCAGGAGCAGTGGGGCATTGCCCACGCCGCGGTCGACTTTCATGACGTCAAAGCGGACCTCGAGAGCGTGTTGGCACTTGCAAGTGACGCGCATGCGCTGCGCTTCGAGGCTGCGGAAGCGGCATGCTTGCGGCCTGGTCGCAGCGCGCGGATTTTGCTGGGCACCGTGGCAGTAGGCTGGCTCGGTGAATTGCACCCGCAATCGGTCAAGGCTCTGAGCTTGACGACCGCGCCCCTGCTATTCGAATTAGAAATAGAATCAGCTTTCTCTTCTAAAATTATAAAATATAAAGGAATTTCCAAGTATCCAAGCGTGCGCCGCGATCTCGCGGTCGTCATCGATGAAAGCATACCTCTCGCAGTATTGACGGAAAATGTTAATGTGGCGGCTGCGGGCCTTTTGAGCGAATTGCGCGTTTTTGATATTTACCGCGGTTCCAGCATAGATTTAGGACGAAAAAGCGTCGCTTTAGGCTTGATTTTACAGGAATCTTCCCGCACTCTTACCGACGTTGACGCAGATGCCGTGATGACCCGGGTGGTTACGCGGCTTAGGGATGAATTGAGCGCCACAATAAGAGACGCATAAGCATGGCAGCCCTGACCAAGGCAGAGATGGCCGAGGCCCTATTTGAACAATTGGGCCTGAACAAGCGAGAGGCGCGAGAGCTCGTCGACCTCTTTTTCGAGGAGATTCGGGCGGCATTGTCCTCCGGCGAACAAGTCAAATTGTCCGGATTCGGCAATTTCGATTTGCGCGACAAAAATCGCCGCCCGGGCCGAAACCCGAAAACGGGCGAGGAAATTCCAATCAGCGCGCGCCGCGTCGTCACGTTTCGTCCGGGCCAGAAGCTCAAGGCACGGGTAGAGGCTTATGCTGGAACCAAGCAATAACGCCGACCTGCCGCCGATTCCGGGCAAACGCTACTTTACGATTGGCGAAGTCAGCGATTTATGCGGGGTCAAGCCGCACGTGCTGCGCTATTGGGAACAGGAATTTCCGCAGTTAAAGCCCGTCAAGAGGCGCGGCAATCGCCGCTACTACCAGCGCCAGGACGTGCTGATCATTCGTCAGATTCGCAGTCTTCTGTACGAACAGGGCTTTACGATCGGCGGTGCGCGCAATCGGCTCGAGGGCGACGACGCCCAGGTCGACCTGAACCAGAGCCAGCAGCTCATTCACCAGATGCGCCTGGAACTCGAAGAACTCATCAAGATCCTGCGCCGCTGAAGCGTTGCAGCAGCCAAGAACCCAAAGCCCATTTGGGCTATCATTCGCACCCTCGGTCGGGGCGTGGCGCAGCCTGGTAGCGCACTTGCATGGGGTGCAAGGGGTCGCAAGTTCGAATCTTGTCGCCCCGACCAATATTTGCTGGGGGAGCTATCCTTTGGTGTGTATGTACGGCTGCCAATTGGTGGTTGTATTGCCAGAGATCTCACCAATAGGCAGCGAGAGTCACGCATTAGCGGCCTCCGTTAGGTTTGCACCGCGAACAGGGTTAGCTTAGGTTATAGGCCGATTGGGAGGCGGGTCGCAGGGCGCGGTTGTCTGCGCTTAATCCCCCGCCCCCCGATGGATCAGACAACAAAACTCTATTAATTCCAATGGATCGGAATTCAATGGGCGGTCAAAACGAATTCTGTTCGACCGATTCGGACAATAGTCCGAAGTGGAGCATATTGAATGCGCTGGCGTGGAAGTTGACGCCGAATTGGCGGTTTCTTCACAGCCACGGTGGTCAAGAACAACTATTTGGGTATAAAAGGGCCTGGATTACCTATAACCGTGTTCGAATTGTTTCCTCAGCCGGATACAACTATATCCCTAGCGAATTATTGGGGTGCGTAGTTTTTAACGAAGTCGGCGGCGACCCACCGTCGATCAAGCGCAACGTGGTTTTGCCAGTTCGCCAACATCTGCCTTTTCAGAGATCCCCAATGCAGACGTCTGAAGGCGCTATTAAGATTCAGTTGCGGGTCGCCCTATCTGCTATCGGACTTGAGAGTATGAAGCTGGATCATCAGCAACAAGATGAGCTAACCACTTGTCTCGAAACTGACGTATTCAACATCGAAGTCGTTGCAAAATTGTTGTACAAACTGATTATATTTGATTATCCAAACATCGATACGATGTATTTAACCGATGAACAATTCGTGGTCGCTGGATCACGCTACAATCGCGGTACAGCGCGCCCCTTAAGTGAATTCATCCAATCCTTGAATGACTCTCCAGGCCAAGCGGATCGCGTATACACATCCTATGGCCGGGCCATGCTACGGCATCGAGATGAAGTTGAGAAAATCTTAAAATGGTAGCATGTCAATAAGACGATTTTTATCTCTTGCCATCGCACCACTTTGCGCGATTGCCGCGGCGGCGCTCATCATCTTGCTTTCCGGATCTCCGTACGAATTCATGATTGGCGAGGTGCAAGATGGCGGGAAGGTCAACATTTGTGATCTTCCCGCATCCATGGATGACGCCACTGACGTATACGCCCCAGCAACAGGGGCGTTGGTTGTTGTCTTCTTCGCGACCGGAGCCGTGCGATCCATTCGCACTCGGCGGGTTATGCCCTCGCTCGTACTGGGTTGTGCAATCGCGCTGTTGTGGTTTTACCGATTTGTTTGGAGAACACACGGGTGTTGAATTGCTGACCGTACGGCTAGCCAGAGATTGACGATGAGATGCGCCCGAAAGGCACGGCTCGATGGTTTCATCGGCCGTTAATGGCCGGCTGCGTCAAAGGTTCGGGTCGTGCGTGATGAGGGCGTTCGCATCATGCGTGAACTTGGCGTGGCCCAATCCGTCGACGCCGCGCTAGAATCGGCGTCGGCTCGAGGAAGCCATAGCGGCGGCATCAATGCGCCAGCCTATCAACGTTATTTGAGGGGGTATCATGAAAAAAGTATCGTTATTGGTCGTTTCAATCGCCATGTTCGCGGCTGGCGCCGCCGTCGCCGACCGAGTCCACGATTGGCATGACCTCGAAAAGGTCCATGACCATGTTGTCGAGGCAATTCATGAAATGGAACGGGCGCGCGCCGCGAACCATTACGACATGGCTGGACATGGGGCCAAGGCGGAAGCGCTGCTACACGATGCCGAGCGCGAAGTGCACCTGGCCATTGAGTCGGCGAGAGCGGCCCCTTAGAGCTTGACGTTTCGCTGTTAGCGAGCAGAGCGGCCGCGCAAACGGCCGCTCTGCCGCCGATCGGTCTGTCGATGGCCTATTGCGGCGGCCTTACTTGGCGGCCCCGGCCGGCTGCAGATCGCCGCAATCGGCGCTGACGAATGTCATTTGAGTGTCGTTTTGCATGGTGTGCGATGCGCCTTTTGAATCCGTGCGGGTCGCATCGACGTGAGTCGTAACCGTGTCTCCGGATATGGTTGAAATTCCCTTTCCGCTCATGGTCGAGCCGTTGAATGCGCAGCTGTACTCAAAGCTCATTTGATTGCCGTTGTGAGTGACGGTTGCAGGCTGGCAGCGTCCTTCCTTATCCAGGACCGGCTTGTCCCGTTTCGCCATCTCCGGGGTGATGCAAATCCGGAACCCGCCGTCGCTGCCTTGCCCCATTCCGTGCTGTTTCATCGCCGCTTCCATTTGTTCACGCTGTGCGGCGGGCATGTTCGCCATCGCTTGCTGCATTTTGTCGGCGGCGCCGGCCATTTGTGCGGTCTGGTCACGGCCGTCGACGATTTGCTTGACGATCTTGACCTCCCACAGGCCCGGCTTTATCCCCATGCCGGCGGCATACGCTGTGACCGCCACGAAGGCCGCGAACACGATAACTAGTGATCTCGACATGATGAACTCCCTGTTAACGACATCGTCGTTCGTCTATTTGTTTATCGACGAAGCGTCCGGCATCGAATCGCTTCATGATTCCAATTTACGATATTCAATGCGGACTTGAAACATCGCCCCGGCAGTCACGCTGCTCGACGGCCGGCAGGGTGCCGCAAGTGCACCGTCCGGCCTCGGCGGGCAGGCCACCGTGTAGTGGAAACCCCTAATAATGGTATCAGTGATTTGCTGAAGATGCCTAGCGCCCACCGGGTCGTCGCGCGCCGCGCGCCGCTGCTCAGACGCCGCTCTTGGGCGCGATCGTCTTGGCGATAGCCGACCAATCGATGCCGGCACCCTCGCGCGCGATCGTCTCTCGTAAATGCTGCTCCAATACGCTCAACACCGGCATTGACACGCGCGCGGCGTCGGCTGCCGCGGCGACCAGGCGCATATCTTTCAGTCCCAAAGACGCGGCAAAGCCGGCCGGCCGAAAGCGCTCCTCGATCAAAATCGCGCCGTAATTGCGATAGACCGGCGCGTCGAACAGCGTCGCGGTCAATACCTCGAGGAGCTGGCGCTTCGCGATTCCGCCGTTTTCGGCGAGCGCCATCGCTTCGCCCAGGGATTCGATCGCCGCAAGAATCATGAAGTTGCCGCACAATTTCAGCAAATTGGCGCTCGACGGTTTCTCGCCGACGTGGAACACGCGTTGACTGATATTGGCCAAGGGTTCGCGGATGCGCAGCAAATCGGCCGGATCACCCGCGGCTGCAACGAATAACTTCGCCGAAACCGCCGCGTCGGGCCGGCCGAACACCGGCGCGCTGACGAAATGTTGATCGCGAGACGCGTGCATTGCCTGAAATTCATCGGCCGCTGCGACGCCGATCGTGCTCATCGATACGTGGATCGCGCCGGCATTGAGGCCCGCCACCAGACCCAGCTCACCGCCAAGCACCGCGTGCAGGGCTGCGTCGTCGGCAAGCATGCTGAACACGATTTCCCGGCCCGCCGCCACGTCCTTCGGACTTGCCGCCAGAGTGGCACCGATCGCGACGAGGGGCCGGGCCTTGTCCGCCGACCGATTCCACACCGCCACGTCATGCGAGGCGCGCACGAGGTTCGTGGCGATTGCCGCGCCCATCGACCCTAGCCCTATGAACCCTAGTTTCACGAACGGCAATTTATCACGCGGCCGGGTTGGCGACAGTGCCGGCCTGGGGCGCGGAGCGCGGATCGCGGATCGCGGGGCAAGTCAGGTGTAGAAGCGCACCAATAGGCCGGCAACACAGGCGGGTTTGAGCTCGCCCTCGCGCTCCACGGTCACGTGCCATTCGACGTGCGCGCCGGCCCCGGTCGCCTTGTATTTGGCGAGCGCGATGCGTGCCCGTATGCGTGAACCGGTTTTGACCGCGCCGGGGAACCGCACGCTGCTGAGTCCGTAGTTGACGATCAGCCGTATTCCCTCAAAGCGAATCTCGCTGTTGAGCAGGAACGGCAGCAGCGACAAAGTCAGGAATCCGTGCGCGATAGTCGCCTTGAAGGGCGACTCCCGTTGCGCGCGTTCCACATCGGTGTGTATCCATTGGCGATCGTTCGTGGCCTCCGCAAATCCGTCGATACGCGGCTGCTCGATCGCGAACCAATCGCCGACCGCGATTTCTTGGCCGACCAAGCCGCTCAATTCGTTCAGATTCGGAAAGATGCGCATTCGAAGCTCCTCGGAACGTCTCACTATAACCGAGATTCCAATGACGGCGAGCAGGCGCTTACATGCGATAATCGCCCCGGTCGGGGATTGTACGGTGCATGTTCTCAAGGAGCGTCTTCTCATGACGGATGTATTCATTGTGTCGGCGGCGCGTACGGCGATCGGTACTTTCGGCGGCGCGCTCAAGGACGTTGCGCCGACCGAGCTTGCGGCACTCGTGACGCGCGAGGCGATCGCGCGTGCGGGCGTCGACGCCGACGCGATCGGACATGTCGTGTTCGGTCAAGTCATCGCGACCGAGCCACGCGATGCCTATGTGGCGCGCGTCGCGTCGGTCAACGCGGGAGTGCCCCATAAGACGCCGGCGATGACGCTGAACCGGCTATGCGGTTCGGGTCTTCAGGCGGTCTTGTCGGCGGCGCAGGCGATCATGTTGGGCGACACCGAGCTGGCGATCGGCGGCGGCGTCGAAGTCATGAGCCGGGCTCCGTTTTTGTTGACGACGATGCGTTGGGGCAAGAAGTTGGGCGACGGCGCGCTGCTCGACATGCTCAATGGTGCACTGACCGACCCGTTCGGGCACGGGATGATGGGCGTGACCGCGGAAAACGTCGCGTCGCGCTATGGTATCGACCGTGCGGCCCAGGATGCGCTTGCCCTCGAGAGCCAGCGACGCGCGGCCGCCGCGATCGCCGCCGGACGATTCGCCGAGCAAATTCTTCCCGTCGAAATCAAGGTCCGCGGCAAGCCGGTTCGCTTCGCGACCGACGAGCACGTGCGCGGCGAAACCACGCTCGAGGAATTGGCGAAATTACCGACGATCTTCAGGAAGGAACACGGCACGGTGACCGCCGGCAATGCATCCGGCATCAACGACGGCGCGGCGGCGTTGGTCCTCGGCAGCGGCAAGACGGTGGCGCGGCTTGCGCAAAAACCCCTCGCACGCCTCGTCGCCTACGGCCATGCCGGCGTCGACCCCGCACTCATGGGTATCGGTCCGGTGCCCGCTACGCGCATTGCGCTCGAGCGCGCGGGGCTCACGATCAAGGATATCGATGTCATCGAGGCAAACGAGGCCTTCGCCGCACAGGCCTGCGCGGTCGCGAATGAACTCGGCTTCGATCCGGCGAAGGTCAATCCCAACGGCAGCGGCATTTCCCTCGGGCATCCGATCGGAGCAACGGGTGCGATCATCTTGACCAAGCTCATTTACGAGCTGCGCCGCGTCGGCGGCCGCTACGGACTCGCGACGATGTGCATCGGCGGCGGCCAAGGCATTGCCGCGATCATCGAGAACGTACGATGAACCGCGCAGCGCGCTAGTGTAAGCGCGACGCCTCCCTAGCGCAGCTGCAGCCGCTGCCCGTACCCGGTCAACTCGAGATATCCGCGCCCGACGAGTTGGCGCGCCTCGAACGCGCGCACCGCGCCTTCCCAATAAATCGCGCCCGTGGACAAACGCGTGTCGTTCTCCTGATCGTCGAGCAGCGGCTCGAGATCGAATTGGCGCGATCCCGCGCTGACGTGCCACTGCACCGGGTACTGGATGCCCGTGCGCGGCGAAGTCCAGGCGCGCCCCGGCGTGAAGCGGACGTCGCCGGCGTCGAGAATTTGCACGTGGCCATCCGCTGCCTCGAGCGTGCCGCCGCTCCAGCGCGCTTCGCCGTGCGCGCCGCGGATGCGAAACGCCATGAGTGCGCCGCCATCGTCCAAATTGACGCCGATCCAATCCCAACCGATGGCTTCGCTGTCGAGGTAGTCGCTCGACCATTCATGGTCGAGCCACGCTTCACCGCTGACCGGATCCTGGGCGCCGGCGCGCACGATCGTGCCGGCCACTTTCAAATGCGGAACACTGTAATAGTAGCTGGCCGAGAGCGCATCGGGACCCTTGCGGCTAACGCCGGCATTGCCGTTCAGCAGCGGCGCCCGGACCTCGCTGAATTGCAGTGCAAACTCAAAATCCTCCGCCGTGACTGTCGTCGTGTAGCTGCCGCCGATGTGCTTCAAGCTCCACCGATCGACCCATACATCGGTATTTCCGACGAGCGCGTCGGCCAAGCCGAAACCGGCGCGCTCGATGCGCTGACCCTGCCACAGGCGACCGCGCTTCGGATCCGAGAGCGCCGCATGCGCGATGATGAGCTGCCGCGGCGTGAATGCGCTCGGGTTCTGCTCCGAAACCCTGGGCCGCGTGCGAAAGAACGTGACCTGAAAGCCGAGCGACTCGCCGCGTGCGGTCGCCAGCCACCCCGTCACATACCACCATTCGGTGCGGTAATCCGGATGGCTGCCAGTGTCCTGCGGGAACCGTATCGATCGACCCGCAACGACTTCGGCGTAGGGCGTCGCCGCGGCGCCGGCGCCGTCGACGGGGCCTGGCGCCGCAAGCAGCGCACAGATGCCGGCCGACGCCGCGATCGCGCAACGCATGCTCACCAGTCCTCGCGCACGGCGCGTACCGCATCTTGGCTCATGGCCGCGCGGCCGCTCCATATTGCGGTGACGGCCGCTGCGGCGACCAAGATGAGGCTGATCAGACCAAGCTGCCAGAAGGGCACGGCGAGATCGATGCTCCAATTGAACGATTGGCGATTGACGACATAAACGAGCACCAGGCTCAAGATGCCGCCCAGCATCAAGCCATAGACGACACCGAACACGCTCAGCAGAATTCCCTCGTCGGCGAGCAGGCCGACGACCTGTTTGCGCCGCATTCCGATATGCCGCAGCATGCCGAATTCCGCGCGGCGTGCGAGCGCCGTGGAACTCGCCGCGAAGCTCACGCCGGTCAATCCGATCAGCACCGCGATCGCCTCGAGCGCATAGGTGATCGCAAACGCGCGGTCGAAAATTTGCAGTGAGCGCTCGTGCACGACGGCGCTCGTCGTGATCTCGAAGCTGTCGGGTCGCGCGAACGCAGCCCTGACGGCCGTTTCGGCGCCCTGCGCATTGGCGCCCGGCGCGAGCCATAGCGCGGCCTCGGTGGCATCGCGGTCCAGCGTGTCGGCCATGTAGACGCCGCGGTCGATGACGATCGCACCGGCGCTACGCGCGTAATCGCGCCAAACCCCGGCGACGACGAAGTGCTGGATGCGCCCACCGAGCGGCAGCATCAGCGCGTCGCCCGGGCGGTAGCCGTAGATATCCTCGACGGCTTCCGAGATCCACGCGGGCGGCGTGCCGGGCTGTGGCGGCGCCGTAACGACGCGCAGCAGCGGCAGCTGCTCGGCGATCTTCGCCGACGACAGATCCCGTGCAATCAGCGTTACCGGCGCACGCGCCGGATCGATCAAGATCTGCCGCGTTCGACGGAACTCGATGCGCTCGATGCCGGCGATGGCCGCGAGTTTCTGCTGGTCGGCCGGCGGAATGAAAGCCGTATCGGCGCCGAGCGGCGCGCGTATCTGCAAGTCCGCCGGCAGCACCTTATTGAGCCAGTGATCGAAGGACACTCGAAACGAGTAGACCATGATGGCCATTGCGACCATGAGGCTGAAGCTCACGATGATCGCGGCGAGGCTCAAGATCGAGTGGCCGACGTTTTCGCGGAGCTGCGCAACGGCCGTGTCGAACACCACGCGGCCACTGCGCGGCGCTGCGCGCAGCACGCTCACGGTGAGCATCGGCACCAGCAAGATGGCGCCAAACAGCAGCGCCGCGATCGCCGCGTACCCGAACAATGGCAGCCCCTGCACCGCCGGCAGCCGCGCCAACACCGCGCCGACGATGAGCAGCCCGATGCCAGCGAGCGAGGCGGACTTCGCCGCCCCGGCGTAATCGCCGTCACCGCCTTTGAGGGCGCGCGCCGGCGCCATTCTTGCCGCATCGCGCGCCGGCATCCAGGCGCCGATGCACGCGACCAGAGTGCCGATCGCGAAAAACGCGAGCAGCGACCCCGGTGATGCGCGCAGGGACGCGCCCAGCACGCGCAGTTGGCCGTTGCCGAGGTCCCCGGTCAGCAGGCGCAGCATTGCGGCAGCCAGCAGCGTGCCGAGGATGATGCCGAGCAATGCGCCGAGCGCTCCGAGTACCGCTCCCTCGCCGATCAGCGCGCGCTGCAGCTGTGGGCGCGTCACACCGAGTGCGCGCAGCAAGGCCAGGGATTTCCGGCGGCGCAGCACCGACAAGGATTGCGTCGAAAACACCAGGAATGCGCCGGTCCACAGCGCGACCAGCGCAAGCATGTTGAGATTGACGCGGTAGGCACGCGTGACCGTGACCGCGCGGTCGCGCTCGACCTGCGGCGCCAAGGCGAGGACGCCGGCCGGCAGTTCGTGCGAGAGCTCGCGGCGCATGCCGTCGACGTCGCTGCCCGCGGGCAGGCGCAGATCGATGCGGTTCAGGCGGCCAATGCGCTCGAACGTCCATTGGGCGGCTGCAACGTCCATGATGCCGAGCGGCTGCGCATAGATGTCGGGCGCGAGCAGACCGAGCACCTCGAGCGTCTTCGGCGCATCGCCGACCGTGACCTGCAGCGCATCGCCGCGTTTCAATTGCAATTCCTCGGCGGCCGCGGCGCTCAAGTAAATGCCGTCGCCCGCGATGAATCTCGAGATGTCGGCGCCGATATCGCCGATCAGCGCCGGTTGCAGCGCGCCCGCGCGGAACGGGTCGATACCGATGATTTTGAGCGTTTCACGGCGGCCGGGCATGGCGGCATCGAGTTCCACGACCGGACTCGCGATCGCCACGCGCGGATCGCGCGCGAGCGCGACGAACAGAGCTTCGGGAAATCCCTCGCGCGGGCCGCGTACGACCACGTCGGCCTCACCGACCAAGCGCTTGGTCGCTTGGGCGAACTCCGCGAGCGCGGCGATGTTGACGAGGTAAACGGAGCAGGCGAGGGCGACGCCGAGCGCGATCGCGATGACGATCACGAGCAGTCGGCCCGGCTGTTCGCGCAGCTGCGAGAGCAACAGCAGGCGCCAGATCATGCCCGCACCGCGCGTCGCGCGCGCGCTAACCATCGATCACCGCGCAAGGCATTGCAGCCCGCTCGCGTCGAGAACCAGAATGCGATCGGCCGTATCGGCGGCGGTGCGCGAGTGCGTGATCAAAATTCCGGCTGCCGCATTGGCCTTGATTTGCTCGCGCAGCAGCGCGAGCGTTTGCGCGGCACTGCGCGGATCCAGATTGCCCGTGGGCTCGTCGGCGAGCACCAGGCGCGGCCGGTGCACGAGCGCGCGCGCGATCGCGACGCGCTGGATCTCGCCGCCCGAAAGGTCCCGCGCAAGCCGCTGCGCCAAGCCGGCGATGCCGACGGCGCCGAGCATCTCCACGGCGCGATCGCGTCGCTCGGGCGCCGCGATCCCCAATAATTCCAGCGGCAGTGCGACGTTCTGCTCGACGGTCAGATACGGCAAGACGTGGAACGCCTGAAACACGAAACCCACGGCGCGACGCCGCAACAGGGTCGTCGCGTCGTCATCGAGCTCGCTCAAGTCGACGCCCTCGAGCACCACGCGGCCCGAGTCCGGCCTGTCGAGCCCGGCGAGCAAATTGAGCAGCGTGGACTTGCCGACGCCCGACTCGCCCATGATCGCGACGTACTCGCCCGCTCGCAGGTTCAGATCGATGCCCTCGAGGATCGGCGGCCGATCCGCGCGGTAGCGCTTGCTCAAACCCTCGAGGCGCAGGACCTCCGGGCGCGCGATTGCGGGATCCGTCACCGTGGGCTGCGCCGCTTACGCGGCATCGACGCCTATGACGGCCTTGACCTCGAGGAAATCGCGCAAGCCGTGTTCGCCGTATTCGCGCCCGTTGCCGGACATCTTGAAGCCGCCGAACGGCGTTTTCATATCGCCGTAGGCGCCGTTCAACGCGACCTGACCCGCCCGAATCCGGCTGCCGACGCGACGAGCACGGACGTTGTCATTGGACCACACATAGGCCGCGAGACCGTAGGGCGTGTCGTTGGCAATCTGAATCGCTTGCTCTTCGGTCTGATAGGGCAGGATGCAAAGCACTGGTCCGAATATTTCCTCGCGCGCGATCGTCATTTGATTGTTGACGTTGGAGAAGATCGTCGGCTTGACGAAGTAGCCTCGGCCCAAGCCCTCGGGACGGCCGTATCCGCCCGTAATCACGCTCGCGCCTTCCGCGATGCCTTTCTGGATGTAGCCCTCGACGCGTTCGAATTGCAGTTTCGAGACCAGCGGACCGACCGTCGTTTTATCGGACTTGGGATCGCCGACGACCACGCCTTCGGCGACCCGCTTCGCGATGGCTTCGACTTCCTTTAGTTTTGCTGCGGGCACCAACATGCGCGTCGGCGCGTTGCAGGATTGCCCCGAATTCTGGAATACGTGCAACACGCTCTGCTTGACGGCTTTCTCGAAATCCGCATCGTCGAGCAACACGTTCGGCGACTTGCCGCCGAGTTCCTGATGCACGCGCTTGACCGATGCGGCCGCCGCCCTCGCGACCTCGGTGCCCGCGCGCGTCGATCCGGTGAAGGAGACCATGTCGATGTCGGGGTGCGAGGAGAGCGGCGCGCCGACATGAATGCCGTCGCCGTTGACGAGATTGAACACGCCCGCCGGCACTCCGGCCTCGTGCATGACCTTGGCCCAGAGGATCGCGCTGAACGGCGCGTACTCGGAGGGCTTCAGCACCATCGTGCAGCCCGCCGCGAGCGCCGGCACGACCTTGGCGGCCACCTGGTTCATCGGCCAATTCCAGGGCGTGATCAGCGCGCAGACGCCGACCGGTTCCTGGACCAGACGCGTGCTGCCATGCACCTCTTCGAATTTGAAGGTCTTGAGCACGTCGATCATCGCGCTGATGTGACCCACGCCGATGCGCGTCTGCGAGCCCTTCGCGAGCGTAATCGGCGCGCCCATCTCGGTCGAGATCGCCTCCGCAATCTCGTCATAGTGGGCCTTGTAGGCGACCAGGATGCGTTCCATGAGCGCCAGCCGTTCGGCCGGCGTCGTGCGCGAGTAGGCGTCGAACGCGCGGCGCGCCGCCGCGACCGCGAGATCCACGTCTCTGGATCCACCCATCGAGATCACGCCGGCAACGTTCTCGGTCGCCGGATTGATGACTTGAAAAATTTTCGGTTCCGCCGGATCGACCCATTTGCCGTCGATGTAAAACTGCCGATCGTCGTATGTCATCGCAATGCCCCTCGAGAAACTCATGATTATCTTGCGCCTCACATTCTACCCGTTGGAGGGCCAAGGCGCTGCGCCGTACGGCCGCGGCGCGGCCACCTCGCGGCGCAGCTCGTAAGCCATATCGCGCGCATTGCTTGAGCCCAAAAAC
>Ga0187859_10000317_pt1 | contig 32707 bp, 31 predicted proteins | sample June2016WEW_10_1_2_FD_133019 | JGI IMG/M metagenome (GOLD analysis project Ga0187859, IMG submission 133019) | Peatland microbial communities from SPRUCE experiment site at the Marcell Experimental Forest, Minnesota, USA - June2016WEW_10_10 | ecosystem: Environmental > Terrestrial > Soil >...
ACCTGGTGGTTCTTGGACTGCTCGGATTGATGCTTGCCGATGTCTGCCTGATGCGCTTTCAGAAGATCCCGTTTACTTGTTCCTACCTGCCTGGAAAATCCCGCTTTCACATGCTTTTTCTTGGTGCCCTTGGCGTGCTGTTGATTGGCTCAAACGGCACCATGCTGGAACGGGACGCGCTACGCGAGACAGGGAGCATGGCAGTGATGCTGGCGCTGTTGGCCATCGCGTTTGTCGCGGTCAGGTGGACGACAATAGCGCTGGCGAAGAGCGACGATCGTGAGTTGCTGTTTGAGGAGGAGGTGCCTCCGGCCGTGCAGGGGTTGGGATTACACCGCGATGGCGTGATGCCGATTGGGCCGTGAGTGGCTCAGCCTTCGAACATCCACTTGCCGCCGACCATCGTTCGTTGAACTGGGATGCCGATTAATTTCGACGGATCTTCACGCAGCGGGTCGCGCCCGAGCACTACCAGATCGGCGAGCTTGCCAGGCGTGATTGAGCCCTTCAGATTTTCTTCGAAAGACGCGTAGGCGCCGTTCACGGTGCCAACCTGCAAAGCTTCTTGGATGGTAATCCGCTGCTTCGGTCCCCAGACGTTTCCGTTCTTATCCGTTCGCGTGACTTCGGATTGCAGCGCCATCATCGGGTCGAAGGGGCTCGCGGTATAATCGGATGCCTGCGTGGCGCGGATTCCTTCGTCCAGAAAACTGCGCAGCGCGAACATGCGATTCACGCGCTCCGGTCCGTAGACGCTGAGTTTCTCGCCGTGATAGTAAGCGTACGAAGAAAACGGCGTTGGGATGGCCCCAATGGCTTTGATCCTGCGCACCAGATCATCGTTGATGACGGTGCAATGTTCCAACCGGAATCGGGGATCGTGGCGCGGCGACTCGCGCTGCAGCCTCTCGTACACGCGCAGCGCCTGATCGATGGTCCCGTCGCCGTTGGCGTGGCTCGCTACCTGCCATCCGGCCAGATGTGCCTTGCGCGCCCAGGTGTACATTTCCTCCTCGCCCATGATCAGGATTCCGTAGTCATTCGGCCGCCCCACGTAGGGCTGCGTTAGCCGCGCGGTACGCTCGGAAATCGACCCGTCCAGCATCAGCTTCATCGCACCGACACGTACCCAGTCGTTGCCCAGGCCGGTTCGAATTCCAGCTCGGATCATTTTGTCGATATGCGGCGCGCCGATCAGGCAATAGATGCGGGCGTGCAGATCGCCTGCTTCCAGCGCGTCCTGATAAGCCAGCAGATCGTCGGGATTTCCCAAGGCGTCGTGGGCCGATGTGACGCCAGCGCGTACCAGCATTTGAGTGATCAGCTTCACGCCGTCGCGCCGGTCGGACCGAGTGGCAGTGCTTGGGATTTTCGATCGGAAAGCGGCATTTCCGTTGTCCATAACGCGGCCGGTGAGTTTTCCGTCCGCCCCGTGTTCGTAAGCGCCGCCGGCGGGATTCGGAGTCTGGTCGTTAATATCGGCCTTGTTCAGCGCGGCCGAATTCACGAACGCAGTGTGGCCTCCGCGGTGTTGAATATACACGGGATTGTTGGGCGCGGCTTCATCCAGATCCTGGCGATTGATAGGCCGTCCTTCGGCCATCTTCGTGTCGTCGTACTTGAAACCCAGCTCCCAATTCCCGGCGGGCGTTTCAGACGCGCGTTTGCGGATGGCGTCCTTAATGGCGGCGATGGACGGTAGATCGGTGTCGACGGACTGGAGATGCTCGAGGCCGGACTGCGCCACATGCATGTGGGCATCGATGAAGCCGGGAAACACGGGGAACTTGCCGAGATCGATGCGTTTGGTGCGCGAGGTTGCGTAGGCGCTGATTTCGGCGTTCGTTCCAACGGCCAGAAAGCGGCCGTTTGCAATGGCGACGGCCTCGGCCTGGGGATTGGCCGGGTCCACGGTGTGGATCACGCCGTTGAGCAGAATGAGTTCGGGCTCAGTGGAAGCGGCAGAGAGAGCAGTGGCTCCGAGAAGGCCAACAAAGTCGCGACGAGACAGGTGCATTACGTTCCCCAGGATGTATTGTATGCGAGTCAAGATAAGATTACAGCGTGGAGCTTCGCGGCCGCATCTGGCAGTACGTCCGTCCGGAAGACCTGGTGTGGGTAATGCTGTTCGCCGCATTGGCGATTTTCGGACCACACCGGAGCCCGGAGAGTATCGTGCTGCTGAGCGCGCTTGGCCTCTTCCAGCTGCTGGAGCCGAAACTGCTCCCTTCGTCGCTCAAAGGCAGTATCGCCTCCTTCGCCGTCAAGCTGGCCCTATGCTGTCTGCTGATTGGTTGGACAGACGGAATCTCCAGCCGGTACTACTGGGTGCTGTTTTTGCCCGTGATATCTGCCGCGACAACCTTCAATCTGATCGGGACCGTGATCGCCAGCCTGCTCGCCTCGGGTGTTTTTCTTTCTTTCGTCAAAATGATCAAAGAGCCTGATTACCTCGATCCGGCAGAATACCCGGAGTTGGTGATGCGGGCTCTCATTCTTCCTGTAATCGGCTTCTTGACACAGCAAGTTGCTGAGGCCAACCGGATCGCGGCACGCGAAGCCCAGGTAGCGGCCGAGAGACTCGGGGAGGCAAACCGGAATCTGCAGGAAGCCGAGGCTGCCGTTCGGCGCAGCGATCGGCTCGCAGCTCTGGGCCAGCTCTCGGCGGGTCTGGCTCACGAACTACGCAATCCGCTCGGCACCATCAAGACTTCGGCTGAAATGTTGCTCAAGAACGTTCCAGCCGACAACGCCGTGGCTCGCGAAATGGCGGGATTTATTTCGAGCGAAGTGGACCGAACCAATTCGCTGGTCACGCGTTTCCTGGATTTCGCGCGGCCGCTGGCGGTCCGGCTAGACAAGACGGATCTTACGCAGGTGATCGACCAGGCTGTCAGCGACGTGGAGAAACATCAGCCGCCCCTCGACGTGACGATCTACAAGAACTACTCGCCTGAAATTCCGCCCTTCTTTCTGGACGGCGAACTAATGGAGCGAGTGATCTACAACCTGCTGCTGAATGCCGCGCAGGCCAGTCCGCCCAACGGTAGCATCACTGTAAAGACGCGCCAGATTGAAGGCATGGTGGAAATTGCGGTGATCGATCGCGGATCGGGCATTCCACCGAAACTGATCGAAAATATTTTCAATCCGTTCTATACGACCAAATCCGCCGGCGTGGGATTGGGCTTAGCGATTGTTTCGAAGATTGTCGACGAACATGGCGGCAGCATATCGGTAGAGAGCGAACCGGGCGAAGGCAGCGTGTTTCGGGTATATCTGCCATTCCGGGAGACATTGAAAGAGGAGCGATGAAGGCGACAATTCTAGTGGTGGAGGACGAAGAAAAACTGCGGCGCGTAGTGGAGCTGCAATTGAAAGGCGCCGGGTTTGAAGTGGAGCAGGCCGGCACCGTAGAGCAAGCCATGCGATTGGCGGACCGCGCCGACGTGATCCTGACTGATTTGCGGCTGCCCGGCGTGAGCGGCCTGGAATTATTAGCGAACTTGCGCCGTCAGGATTCTCACACGCCTGTTATCGTGATGACGGCCTTCGGAAGCATCGAAACCGCGGTGGAAGCGATGAAAGCCGGCGCTGTGGATTTTCTCCCCAAACCTTTTTCGCTCGATCATCTGATGACGGTGGTGAACAAAGCTCTCGAGCTGCGAACGCTGCGCGACGAAAACCGGGAGCTGCGCGCGGAACTGAGCCAGCGTTACGAATTCGACAACATGGTGGGGCATAGCGAAGGGATGCGTGAGATATTCGGCACCATCACCCGCGTTGCTCCCACACGCGCCACCGTGTTGCTGTGCGGCGAGAGCGGCGTGGGAAAAGATATGATCGCGCGCGCCATCCATCATCACTCGCCGCGGGCGGATCGACCTTTCGTCAAGATCAATTGCACCGCGCTGCCGGAGAATCTGATGGAGAGCGAGCTGTTTGGCTACGAAAAGGGCGCGTTCACCGGCGCCAATACGTCAAAGCCGGGCAAGTTCGAGCAGGCCGATACGGGAACGGTGTTTCTGGATGAAATCGGCGATGTGCCGGCGTCGGTGCAGGTGAAGCTGCTGCACATTTTGCAGGAGCGCGAATTCGAGCGCCTGGGTTCCAACAAGGTGAAGCACATCGATGTGCGCGTGCTCGCGGCCACCAATGTGGATCTGCGAGCGGCGCTGGAACAGGGCACTTTTCGCGAGGACTTGTATTATCGATTGAACGTTCTGCCCATCAATATTCCGCCGCTGCGGGAACGCAAAGAAGATATTCCGTACCTGGCCGGATTTTTCGTGAAGAAGCTGGGGAAGGATTTGGGCAGCCCGGTGCAATCGATTTCTGACGGCGCCATGGAGCGCCTGCTGGGATATCATTGGCCGGGAAATGTCCGAGAGCTGGAAAACGTGCTGGAGCGCAGCATGGTGCTGGCGAATGGAGCGGTTCTAGAGGCCGGCGACGTTAAGCTGGACACTGCGCCAGCGGCCCGCTTTACCGTAGCCGATAATTTTCTGCCGGAAGGCGTTACGCTGGACGAGTATGAGCAGTCCATCATTAAAGAAGCATTGAAGCGCGCGAATGGGAACAAGAGCCAGGCAGCGCGAATGTTGGGGCTGACCAGAAATGCGTTGCGGTACCGGTTGTCGCAGATGGGGCTGGAGTCGTAAAAGGAGGCTCGGGTGAAACACTATCAACTTGCTCAGGTGAACATCGGACGAATGCTGGGGGCGCTCGATTCAGAAGTGATGGCAGGCTTTGTAGCGCAGTTAGACGAAATCAACGCTCTGGCCGATCGAAGCCCCGGATTTATCTGGCGGCTGAAGGATGCGACGGGCGTGCAGATTTACGACGATCCACTCATTTTGGTGAATATGTCGGTTTGGGAATCCGTGGAAACGCTTCGGCAATTTGTGTACAAGAGCGGCCACGTGGCTCCCCTGCGCGACCGCTCGAAATGGTTTGAGAAGCCAGCGCAGGCGCATATGGCGATGTGGTGGGTGCCCGCGGGGCACATTCCAACGGTGGAAGAAGCACGGGAGCGCTTGGAATACCGCCGCAACTGGGGCGACAGTCCAATTGCGTTTTCATTCGGCAAAACTTATCCCGAACCGGAAGAGCCAGTGGGCGATGGCGCCGCGCCTCCGATGATTCTCAACAATCGGATTTTTGCCGCCGCGTTCAATACACCCAATGGGGACTGCAACTCCGGAACCCAGTTTCACTACCGGCAGGACGGCGGTCGGGTGTGGGCGACGTATGCAGGCGGACGCGTTCAGTTTGGAAGCTTGGTGGCAATCGGCGATGCGGAAGGGTGCTTGGACATGCGCTACCAGCATGTCGACGCCGGCGGCCAACTTCGTACCGGAAAGTGTCGCGCCACGCTCGAGACTCTCGCGGACGGGCGAGTGCGCCTGCACGAACGGTGGCAATGGACGAATGGGGATCTGTCGGAAGGGCAGTCTATTGTGGAAGAGCTAATGAGTTAATCGGCCAACGCAAGATTCGCTTGAGCGCGCAATGTGAGGTCAGCAAAGGCGCCGCGGCGGAATTTCACGAATGCGGCGGCGGCGATCATGACGGCGTTGTCGGTGGAAAGCGCCGGAGTCGGAAAATAAAAGGGGCAAGGGAGGTGGGCCTCTCGCGCCGCGGCACGCAGGCCGGCGTTGGATGCCACACCGCCTGACACGATCAATGCTCTGGCGCCGGTCTCCTCGGCAGAAGCAATGGCGCGGCGCAATAATTCCTCGATCACGGTTCGTTGAAATGACGCCAGCATGTCCAGCGTGGCCTGGGGCGTCCATCGCAACCAATCCTCAATGGAAGGATTCTGTAACTTACGGCGAGCCTCGATTTCATCCGCGAGATCGCGCCGCTCCACCCAGCGCAAGACGGCGGTCTTCAATCCACTGAAGCTGAAATCCAGCTTGTTGCCTTTCATGTGCGCGAGCGTGAATTTGACGGCGCGCGGATTGCCGTGGGGCGCGAGTTGATCGATGATGGGGCCGCCGGGATAACCGAAGCCGAGCAACTTCGCCACTTTGTCATAAGCTTCGCCGGCGGCATCATCGCGAGTTCTTCCCAGCAAGCGGTAAGTGAATCCCTCGCGGACTTCGAACAAATGCGTGTGGCCGCCGCTCACCACTAAAGCCACGGCCGGCAACTCAACGGGCGCTTCCCTCGATTCCAGAATCACGGCATGGATGTGCCCTTCGATGTGGTTCACACCGATGAGCGGCAAGTTCCGCGCGAAGCAGATGGATTTCGCGTAGGTGATGCCCACCAGCAGCGAGCCCACCAGCCCGGGGCCTTCGGTAACCGCGATGGCGCTGAGGTCATCAAAGCTGGTCCCGGCTTGTTCCAACGCGAGGCGCGTAACCGGAACAATCGCGCGCAGATGCTCGCGCGAAGCCAGCTCGGGAACCACGCCACCATACTTGCCGTGAGTCGCCATTTGCGAGGCCACTACGGACGATAAAATCCGGCGGCCATCCTCGACAACGGCGGCGGCGGTTTCATCGCACGAAGTCTCGATCGCAAGGATGCGCACTGGTATCGTGAAGTTTGGATCTCTCCCAGTTCAATTATCACTTGCCGGAGAGTTCGATCGCGCAAGCGCCGCTCCGCGACCGGGCAAGCTCGCGCATGCTGGTCTTGTATCGCGAAGAACGGCGCTGGGAAGATCGGATGTTTCGCGACTTCCCTGGTTTCTTGCGTCCTGACGACTGCCTGGTGTTGAATGATTCGAAGGTTCTTCCATCGCGCTTGCTTGGCCGGCGCGCCGGCGTGCATTCGCCGCAGAATCTGAGCGGTGAGGTTGAGGTTCTGCTGGTGGAACCGTTGAGCGAGGATTCCAAAACCTGGACCGCGCTGGTGCATCCGGGCCGCAAAATGCGCACGGGCGAGCGCATACTTTTCGGCGACGTGGAAGCTGAGATTATCGGGCGCGGTGAATATGGCGAACGCACGGTGCGGTTCCACTGGGATGGGAATATCCAAGAATGGCTCGATAAGACCGGACATGTACCGCTGCCGCCGTACATCAAGCGTCCCGACACTATCGAGGATCGCGAACGATATCAGACGATTTTCGCGCGTGAGACCGGCTCCATCGCAGCGCCCACCGCGGGTTTGCACTTCACGTCCGAGATTCTGGACGCGTGCCGGAACCGCGTGGCCGAGATCGCGTATGTGACTTTGCATGTCGGGCTGGGTACGTTTCAGCCGGTGCGCGGCGAATCGCTGCACGCTGAGCGATTCTTTGTCAGCCAGCAAAACGCCGCCAAGATCAGATCAGCCAAGAGAGTGCTGTGCGCCGGAACCACCAGCGTGCGCGCGGTTGAGAGCATGTTCCTGGACAAGAGAGAAAAAACGGATCTCTTCATTCGTCCAGGCTTCGAGTTTCAACGAACCAACGCCATGCTCACGAATTTTCATCTTCCGCAATCCAGCTTGTTGATGTTAGTGTGCGCGCTTGCCGGTATTGAGTTTGTTCTGTCCGCGTACCGGCACGCCGTAGACGCGGGGTATCGATTCTACTCGTACGGCGATTGCATGTTGATTGTGTAGATACGGCGTATGATATCCACTAGGCGCCGAACCGATGAACCGAATAACCGAACAACCGAAGAACCGCGAAGCATGAGCGCCGACACAGCCGCCGTGCGCTCCGGCGAAGAGTTAGACCGGGCGGCGTTGACCGGATATCTTCAGGACAAGATTGAAGGCGGCACGAGTTTGACTATTGAACAATTACCGGGCGGACACTCGAATCTCACGTATCTGCTGCGCACGCCAGCGCGTGAGTATGTGCTGCGCCGAGGTCCGCTCGGGCCCGTGGCGCCCAAGGCGCACGACATGGCGCGTGAATATATGGTGTTGAAGGCCGTGCATCCCTTCTTCGACGCCGCTCCGGAAGTTTTCCATTTGTGCGAGGACACTTCGATAATCGGAGCCGTTTTTTTCATCATGGAGAGGCGCCGTGGCATAGTAGTGCGCGATCGTATTCCACCGGAGCTCGCCGCTTTCCCGGACTATCCGGCGCGTGTCAGCCGCGGCTTTGTGGATTGCCTCGTGGAACTGCACGCCGTGGACATTGAAGAGCACGGCCTGGTTTCGCTCGGCAAGCCGGCCGGATTTCTGGAACGCCAGGTACGCGGCTGGTTCGAGCGCTGGAATCGCGCCAAGACGGAAGAAATTGCTCTGATGGAGCGCCTTATCCAGTGGCTGACGGATCATCTGCCGGTATCGCCCGAACCCACACTGGTGCACAACGATTTCAAGCTGGATAATCTGATGCTGGATGCGAACGATCCGGGGCGCATCGAAGCGGTGCTCGATTGGGAGATGGCCACGGTGGGCGATCCGCTGGTGGATCTGGGCTTGATTCTCTGTTATTGGTCGCAGCCGAGCGATCCTGGCGGCACCAAGGCGTCGCTCACATCCGAACCCGGTTGGTTTACGCGCGATGAACTGATCGGCCGCTATGCGGAGCGCACTGGCCGCGATTTGTCGCTGATCAATTATTACGAAGTTTTCGCGTTGTTCAAGCTAGCGGTAGTGTTGCAGCAGATCTATGTCCGGTTTCATCGCGGCCAGACTCAGGACGAGCGCTTCCGTCATTTCGATAAACGCGTCCACAACCTCATCCAGCAGGCCGTGGCACTGATATAATCCATGCAACACATCAGGAAAACATGGCCAATCAAGAGACCGTTTCGAACGTCAGTGAACGCGTAGCCACCATCACGCTGAATCGTCCGGACAAGCTGAATGCCTGGACCGCCATCATGGATCAGGAGGTTCGCGCGGCAATCTATGAGGCGGAGAGCGATTCCAATGTCCGCGTCATTATTCTGACCGGCGCGGGACGCGGTTTTTGCGCCGGCGCGGACATGTCGCTGCTAGGCGCTATCGCACAAGAAGGCCTGGAAAGTTATCGCGGCCCCGAGAGTTTTCTGCGGAACACCGGCAACGGCGAGCGCCAGAACGTGCGGCCCGATTTCCAGAAGAAGTATTCGTATTTTCCTTCGATTCAAAAACCAGTGATTGCCGCGGTAAACGGGCCGGCGGTGGGCCTGGGATTCATTCTTTCGCTCTACTGCGACCTGCGTTTTGCTTCCGATACCGCGCGCTTCGGGACGGCCTTTGCGAAGCGCGGACTCATCGCCGAGTATGGTCTGGCTTGGATGCTGCCACGCTTGATTGGCCCAGCCAATGCGTTGGATATGCTGTTCTCGGCGCGATTGGTGGATGCGAATGAAGCCTTGCGAATGGGTTTGGTGAATCAGGTGTTTCCCCAAGACAGCTTCATGCAGAGTGTCTACGCATACGCCAAGGACCTGGCGAACAATGTCAGCCCACGCTCCATGGGGATCATCAAAACGCAAGTTTACAACGCAATGTTTCAAACATTAGGCGAGGCCTTTGAGACTTCGGAACAGGAAATGTTGAAGAGCCTGCAATGCGAGGATTTTAAAGAGGGCGTGGCTCATTTTGTTGAGAAACGCGCGCCGGTGTTTACGGGGAGATAACCGAACCGCGACCGTAAGGGAGTCGGTGCCTGATAAGGAATCCTATGAATTTCGAATTTACAGACAAAGTCAAATCGCTCCAGAAAAAGCTGCAGGCCTTTATGGACGAACACATTTATCCAAACGAGCAGCGCTACGCGGACGAACTCAATCCGGATGACCGATGGCTTCCCTCCGAGATCATCGCAGAACTCAAACCCAAGGCTCGCGAGGCAGGACTGTGGAACCTGTTTCTGCCCGAGAGCGAGGACGGCGCGGGGCTCACCAATCTGGAGTATGCTCCGCTGTGCGAGATCATGGGCCGCTCCACGATGGCGCCGGAAGTCTTCAACTGCTCCGCGCCCGACACGGGGAACATGGAGGTGCTGGCGCGTTACGGCACTCAGGAACAAAAGGATCGCTGGCTGAAACCGTTGCTTGAGGGCGAGATGCGTTCCTGCTTTTCGATGACGGAACCAGGTGTTGCGTCTTCCGATGCCACCAACATCGAGAGCAGCATTGTTCGCGATGGTGATCAGTATGTGATCAACGGACGCAAATGGTGGTCCTCGGGCGCGGGCGATCCACGCTGCAAGATTTCGATCTTCATGGGCAAGACGGATCCCACGGCACCGAAACATAAACAGCAGTCTATGATTCTGGTACCGATGGACACGCCGGGCGTCACCACAGAGCGCATGCTCACGGTTTTCGGCTACGATCATGCTCCGCATGGGCACGCAGAGATCACGTTCCGGAATGTACGAGTGCCGGTTTCGAATATTTTGCTGGGCGAAGGGCGTGGTTTCGAAATCGCGCAGGGCCGCCTGGGCCCCGGCCGCATCCACCACTGCATGCGGTTGATGGGCGTGGCCGAACGCGCGCTGGATGCGATGTGCCGGCGCGCCGATTCTCGTGTGGCCTTTGGCAAGAAAATCTCCGAGCAAGGCACTATACGCGCGGATATCGCGGAATCGCGCATGGAGATTGAGCAAGCGCGCTTGCTGGTGCTGAAAGCCGCTTACATGATGGACACGGTAGGTAATAAAGCCGCTCGCGAAGAGATCGCGATGATCAAGATCATCGCGCCGAATGTCGCACTGCGAGTGCTGGATCGCGCGATTCAGGCGTACGGCGCTGCCGGAGTTTGCCAGGACACTTTTCTCGCTGGGGCGTGGGCGAATTCCCGCACGCTGCGCCTGGCCGACGGGCCGGATGAAGTGCACCGCGAATCCATCGCCAAGCTGGAGCTGGAACGCGTGTTGGGTAAAGCTCGCGCGTCCGCACCGGCTAAATGAGCACGCTGGTGCTGGTCCGGCACGCACAAGCAACAGTTTTCGAAAAGGATTCGGACCGGTTGTCAGCCATCGGCGAGCAACAAGCCATTGCATTGGGCGAGTTTTGGAAGGCGCGCAACATCCGCTTCGATGAGGTTTACTCAGGCACTCTGCGCCGCCACACTCGCACGGCTGAGTTGGCGGGCTTCCGCGAATTCACGCCGAACCCTGAACTCAATGAGTACGATGCAAATGGCATCCTGGGGGATGCGCAGCGCGATGTCAAGGACAACCGCGATCTGCAAAAGCTCTTCGACGAAAGGATGCCGCAATGGATCGCGGGAACGCTACAATCGCCCGGTGTTGAATCGTGGCAGATGTTTCGCGAGCGCGTGCAGCGCGGCTTTCGCGGCATTGTGGAAGCGGACCGTCCCAGCCGGCGTATAGTGGTTTTCACCTCCGCCGGACCAATCGGCGTGGCTGTTCAAACCGTAGTTGGGGCCAAGGAGCCGATGGCGATGGAGCTGAATTGGCGAATTCGCAATTGCTCGCTCACCGAATTCGTTTTCACGCGCTCTCGCATCTCTCTGGACACCTTTAATGCGACGCCGCATCTTGAGGAAGTGACGTTTCGGTGAATTGCTACACTAATCCTTGATCCCATGAAAATTCACGAATATCAGGCCAAGGCGATCTTGGCCAAGTACGATGTCCCTGTGCCGAGAGGCGAAGTTGCGTTCACGGTGGACGAGGTAGAGATCGCGGCGAAAAAGATCGGCGGCAGCGTGGTGGTGAAGGCGCAGATTCATGCCGGCGGGCGCGGAAAAGGCGGCGGAGTGAAGGTGGCGAAGGATGCTACTGAGGCCGCTGAAATCGCGAAGAAAATGCTGGGCATGAAACTGGTGACACACCAGACAGGCCCAGAGGGCCGCATCGTGCAACGCGTGCTGGTGGAAGAGACGCTCCCCATCGAGCGCGAGCTTTATCTCGGAATCGTGCTCGATCGCGCGCAAGGCAAGCCGGTCTTCATGGCGTCCGCGGCCGGAGGCATGGAAATCGAAGAAGTAGCTGCGAAGACTCCGGAATTGATCCTCAAAGAAGCGCTCGAACCTGGTTACGGGTTGGCCGCGTTCCAGGGCCGCAATCTGGCATTTGGCATGGGCGTTCCTGCTCCGAGCGTTAACGCAGCCGTAGCAGCCATGACCGCTCTGTCCAAAGCCTATCTCGCCAACGACGCATCGCTGGCCGAGATCAATCCGTTCATTCTCACTAAGGATGGAAAAGTCTACGCGCTGGATGCCAAGATTACCCTCGACGACAACGCCCTCTACCGTCACAAGGATCTGGTGGAGTTGCGCGATCTGAACGAGGAAGATCCATTGGAAGTTGAGGCGTCGCGCTTCAGCCTGAACTACATCAAGCTGGATGGAAACATCGCCTGCATGGTGAATGGCGCGGGCCTGGCGATGGCCACCATGGACATCGTGAAATACGCGGGTGGGAGTCCCGCTAATTTTTTGGATGTAGGCGGCGGCGCCAACGCCGAGCAAATCAAGAACGCGTTTCGCATTCTGCTTTCGGACCCCGGCGTGAAAGCGGTGCTGATTAATATTTTCGGCGGCATTCTGCGCTGCGATGTGCTGGCCACGGGCGTGGTAAACGCATCGCGCGAGCTGAACGTGCAGGTTCCCGTTGTTGTCCGCATGGAAGGCACCAACGTCGAAAAAGGGCAGGAGATTTTGAAAGCATCCGGATTGAATTTCACCATCGCGAGCGGAATGAAGGACGCAGCCGAGAAAGTGGTCCGCGCGGCCGCGGGGAGCGCACGGTCATGAGCGTCCTGGTGGATCGAAATACGCGTGTCATTTTCCAAGGTTTCACGGGACGCGAAGCCAGCTTCCATGCGCAAGCGTCCATCGATTACGGCACCAAAGTTGTCGGAGGCGTAACGCCCGGCAAGGGCGGCCAAACGCATCTGGATTTGCCAGTCTTCAACACTGTTGCCGAAGCCGTGAAGCAAACCGGAGCCAATGCTTCGGTGATCTTCGTGCCGCCGCCGTTCGCAGCCGACGCCATCATGGAAGCTACCGAGGCAGGGCTGCCGCTAGTGGTATGCATCACGGAAGGCATTCCTACCGCCGACATGGTCCGCGTTCGCACCTTCATGCAGAATCGTCCGACGCGCCTGATTGGGCCCAACTGTCCCGGCATCATTTCGCCCGGCAAATGCAAAATCGGAATTATGCCGGCGCACATTCATAAACAGGGAAATGTGGGCGTGGTTTCGCGCTCAGGCACGCTGACCTATGAAGCGGTGGGGCAACTGAGCAAGCTGGACATCGGTCAATCGACATGCATCGGCATCGGGGGCGATCCGATTATCGGAACTACATTTGTGGATGCGATCGAGCTTTTCAACGCCGATCCGGATACGCACGCCATCGTGATGATCGGTGAGATCGGCGGCAATGCCGAGGAGACCGCCGCGGCGTACATTGAAGAGCATGTTAAGAAGCCGGTGGTCGGTTTCATCGCCGGCCAAACCGCGCCTCCCGGACGCCGCATGGGTCACGCGGGCGCGATCATTTCCGGTGGGGCTGGAAAAGCGGAAGATAAAATGAAGGCCATGACACAGGCTGGCATTACGGTGTGCGCCAGTCCGGCCGAAATAGGGGAAAAGATCAAGAGCCGCTTGGGTGCGGCGCGATAACTACGAAAATGGCAATCCAACAAACATTCGCAATCATAAAGCCGGACGCAGTTGCGGCAGGACACACGGGTCAAATCTTAGGGATGATCGAAAAGGCCGGGTTTCGTGTCCGAGGCATGAAGATGACGCGTCTTTCCAAACAGCAGGCCGAAGCGTTTTATGAGATTCACCGCGAGCGGCCATTCTTCACCGGACTCGTAGCATTCATGACGGAGGGTCCAGTGGTGGTGCTGGCGCTGGAACGCGAGGACGCGATCAAGCATTGGCGCGAAGTGATGGGCGCAACTAATCCGGCGCAAGCCGCGGACGGGACCATTCGCAAAAAGTTCGCCAAGAACATTGAACGGAATGCGGTGCATGGTTCGGATGCGCCGGAGACGGCCGCGGTGGAGATTCCGTTCTTCTTCACCTTGGCGGAGCTGCTGTAGCCCCGCGCGTCAGCAAGGGGACGTTCACCAACCGGTCTTCGTCATCCGGTCCAGGATCTCATCGCCGTATTCATTCATCTGCGTGGGCTTCCGTTTTAGCGGCGCCGGGATGATGGCGGCCAGGCGCGCGGCTTGCTCGCGACTCAGCTCCGATGCCGGCACGTGATAGTAATGCTCAGAGGCCGCTTCCGCACCGTAAATACCGGGCCCCCATTCAATAACATTTAAATACAGCTCCAAAATCCGGTCCTTCGTGAGCATTGCTTCCACCATCGGCACCAGAGTGAACTCCACTCCCTTGCGAACAAGAGAACGTTCCGTTGTTAGAAACAGGTTCTTCACCAATTGTTGCGTGATGGTGGATCCGCCGCGGCCGAGTTTGTGGCGCTGGATGTCCTTCTCCAGCACTTTCTGCATTTCAATCCAGTCGAAGCCGTGATGCGTTCGAAATCTCCCATCTTCGGCCGCCACTACAGCGTGTTGGAGATTCGGCGAGATCCGGCGCAATGGAACGAAATCATATTGCTTCCGGTAGGGGTGGCGTTTAACAACGGCGCCCACGCGGCGCTCCATCTGCACCGCGGTGGTGACCGGATCTATCCAACGAAGTGCCAGCACGCATAGCGCGCAAAAGCCATAGAGCGCCAGCACGAGCAACACTACGCCGATGACAATCTTGCGCAGCCATTTTCTCGATCCGGACGATTTAGTACGCGCTTTGAGTTTCTTGACGGCCACGTTGGATTAGCATGCTCACTGCTATGATACGAACTTCGGCAATGACTACCGTTACTCACCTGGAATGCAGCGTCTGCGGAAAACGGCGCGAGGCCGGTCAGATCCACAATCTGTGCGAATGCGGGGGTCCGCTGCTGGTTCTCTACGATCTGGAATGGGCAAAAACTACCTGGAGCCGCGATGCGGTTGCGCAAGGACCTTGCAACATGTGGCGATACGCGCCCGTGTTGCCGGTGCGCGACCCGGCCTCTATTGTTTCGCTGGGTGAAGGAATGACGCCCATGTTCGCGACTCGACGCTTAGGCGCACGGCTAGGTGCACACGATTTGTGGGTGAAGAACGAAGGCATCAACCCCACCGGCTCCTTCAAAGCGCGCGGGCTCTCCTGCGCGGTTTCGATGTGCGTGGAGCTCGGCATCCGAAAAGTGGCGATTCCGTCGGCGGGAAATGCGGCGAGCGCTCTGGCTGCTTATGCCGCGGCGGCCGGAATTGAAGCACATATATTTATGCCGCGCGACGTTCCGCAATCGAACTATATCGAATGCAGAGTTTTTGGAGCGCACGTAACTTTAGTGGACGGGTTGATCAGCGATTGCGGAAGAATGGTTGCGGAACGCAAGGACCGAGAAGGCTGGTTCGACATCAGCACGCTCAAGGAGCCGTACCGCATCGAAGGCAAGAAAACGATGGGTTACGAAGTGGCCGAACAATTAGGCTGGACTCTGCCCGGCGCCATCTTCTACCCCGCCGGCGGCGGAGTGGGCCTGATCGGAATGTGGAAGGCGTTCCAAGAGATGGAGACTCTGGGCTGGATATCGAGCAAGCGTCCAAAGATGATCGCCGTGCAAACGGAGGGCTGCCAGCCGGTGGTGCGCGCGTTTGAGCGCGGCGAGTCGAAGAGCGAATTTTGGGAAAACGCGCACACCGTAGCCGCCGGATTACGCGTGCCCAAACCACTCGGCGATGCCTTAATGCTGAATGCCATTCGCAAGAGCGGCGGCACGGCCATCGCAGTCAGCGACGAAGAACTGCTGGATGCCAGCCTGGAACTTGGCGCGGACGAAGGGATTTTCGCGGCTCCCGAGGGTGGCGCATGCGTGGCGGCTCTCAGAAAACTTTTGGCCAACGGCTTCTTGAAGCCGGATGAGAGAATCGTACTGTACAACACGGGTGCCGGACTGAAATATCTGGAAGCATTCTCCACGCGATTTCCGCGCGCCACGAGTTCCGAACAGGACAAACTAGGCGGCTTGATTACACCTCGATGACAATCTCCAGTGGCCTTTTTTGACACCGCAGCGCGATTTTGGCAAACTAAAATCGTGTATTCGGAGTCAGTCCTACCCGTCGGCGTTCCTGCTCGGGATTTCGAGTCCGCGGTCGTGAACCTGCCTCTATAGTGCAATGACGTCAAGGAGAATTCAATGAAACTATTCGTCGGGAACCTCCCTTATTCGGCGACGGAGGCCGATATAACCGATTTCTTTACGCAGGCTGGTGTCGCTGTGGACAGCGTAAACGTGATGCGCGACCGTTTTACCGGAGAAGCCCGCGGCTTTGGATTCGTCGAAATCAACGATGACACCGCCGCGAATCACGCCATCGAAGCTTGCAACGGCCGCGATCTCATGGGACGGGCGATGGTGGTCAACGAAGCTCGCCCGATGGTTCCGCGCGAGGGACATGGTGGCGGAGGTGGAGGAGGACGGCGTGAAGGTGGCGGCGGCGGACGGCGTGAAGGCGGCGGTGGGCGGCGAGGCCGCTTCTAGCTCCCGCTCATTTCTCTAGGATTCTCGCAATAGCGTCCGCATCGTTCGGCGCCACAATCGGTTGGTTCCCGAATCGAGGTTCTATCAGCCTGCCTTCGGGATCTTTCAATTGGCCCGTGTGATATTGATAAATGTAATCCGGGTCTTTTAAAACATTTCCAGTCAATACTGCAACTACATCCGCATCCCGGCGAATGATAGAAGAACAAGTAAGCTTGCGAATGCCGGCTAGAGTGGCGGCGGAGGCCGGTTCGCAGCCGATGCCACAGCGGCCGATGATGGCCTTCGCGTCGGCGATTTCCTGCTCACTGACTTTTTCCACCACTCCGTTCGACTCTGTAATTTCACGGAGAGCCTTGGGCCAAGACACCGGATCGCCGATGCGAATAGCAGTAGCCAACGTCCGCGGTTCCGATACGCTCCGAAATTCGCCGTGCGTTTTGATGAACTCGTAAAACGGCGCTGCCCCTTCGGCTTGAATTACGGCCAACCGCGGCATTTTGTCGATGAATCCAAACTGCCGCAATTCACGCAGAGCTTTCCCGAAGGCAGAGGTATTGCCAAGATTGCCACCCGGAAGCACGATCCAATCCGGCGCGTTCCAATCCCGTTGATCCAGCATTTCGAAAATGATGGTCTTCTGCCCTTCGATACGAAAAGGATTGATCGAGTTCAGCAAGTAAATGCCGGCGCGTTCGGCAAGCACGCGCACCAGCGCGAGAATCTGATCGAAGTTGGCATCAATCTGCAGAGTGCGTGCGCCGTATTCCAGCGCCTGCGCGAGCTTTCCATACGAAATATTTCCGCGTGGAATAAAAACAATCGGATCCAGACCAGCCGCGCTCGCATATGCAGCCATCGACGCCGAAGTGTTTCCCGTGGAAACGCACGCCACGCGCTTCCGCCCAAGACGAACCGCCTGCGTCACGCCGCAAGTCATACCGTTGTCCTTGAAAGATCCCGTTGGATTGAATCCCTGATGCTTGAAGATGATGCGATCCAACCCGCCGTATTCGGCCGCGCGCGGAGCCTCCAGCAACGGCGTGTTCCCTTCCCGCAGCGATACCGCTTGCTGTTCGGCTCCGTCGAAAGGCAACAGTTCCCGATATCGCCAGACACCGCTTTGATCCAGCATCTGATTTGACGTGCGCCGCTCGCGCCAAAGCTTCTTGAGCGGCCCTGGATCAAATCGCGCTTCCGTGAAGCGTACTTCCAGCAGCCCTCCACAATGCGTGCAATTGTAAATCGCGTCGGTGAGTGGAAAGGTCGCGTGGCACTTCTGCTCGAAGCACGCCAACTCGGCTAGCATGATTAAAGTATCCACGATATGCTCGCCGTTCGTCTTGAAAAAGGATTGGTGCAGGTGCGCAAGCAATCGCGCCCACGCCGCCCGCAAGGATTCGCCTTGATCCGGCTGCTGGAAGGCGGAATCTGCAACACGGACCTGGAGCTGCAGCGCGGCTACTACAATTTTCGCGGCACGCCTGGACATGAGTTTGTCGGTGAAGTGATTGAGGCCGATTCATCGGATTTGATCGGAGAGCGAGTGGTGGGCGAGATCAACCTGGCGTGCGGCACTTGCGAGTGGTGTGCGAAAGGCCTGGGCCGCCACTGTCCGCGAAGGACGGTGCTCGGGATCGTGAAACATCCCGGCGCATTTCGGGAATTGTTGACACTGCCGGAGCGTAACTTACATCGCGTCCCACGCGGGATTCCAACCGAGCACGCCGTGTTTGTGGAACCGCTCGCCGCCGCCTGCGAGATCCTGGATCAGGTGCGAATACCAGCCGGCGCGCGCGTGGCCGTGCTTGGCGACGGGAAGCTTGGCCTGTTAATTGGCCAGGTCTTGAAAGCGCACGGCTCAGAGGTTCACCAATATGGGCGGCATAAGGAAAAACTTCGGATTGCAACCGCAGCCGGCATCGACGCGCGAGTGGTGAGGAAACTACCGCGAGCGGAGTATGGCTGGGTGGTGGACGCAACCGGATCGAGTGATGGCCTCCGGCAGGCAGTGCAAATGACCAAACCGCGCGGGACGGTGGTGATGAAATCCACGGTGCACGGATCGGTCGCCCTAGATTCGGCGCCGGTCATCGTGAATGAAATTACTTTAGTCGGGTCGCGTTGCGGCCGCTTCGAGCCGGCGCTGCGCTTGCTGCGGACGAAACAGGTGAATGTGGCGAGCTTGATCTCAGAGATCCTGCCATTGAAGAACGCTGCAATCGCGTTCCGGCGGGCAGCCACGCCAGGCGTTCTCAAGGTGCTGTTGCAAGGATAAATGCCCGCTCTTCGAAGAACCTCCATCCTCGCGTGTTATCTTCTGGCCGCAATCGCGCCCGCTACGGCCCAGACTCCGCAATATGGCTATCAGGTTGTCCACGTTTACCCTCACGACCGCACTGCCTTCACGCAAGGATTGGAATTCCGAGCGGGATTCCTCTACGAAGGTACGGGGTTGGAAGGCCGATCCACATTGCGGAAAGTGAAACTCGAAACCGGCGAAGTGCTGCAGCAGATAAATCTCGCGCCGGAATTTTTCGGCGAAGGAATCACGGTGGTGAACCAGCAGATCATCGAACTGACTTGGCGTTCCCAAATCGGTTTCGTGTACGATCAATCCTCCTTTCGACGCTTGCGTTCTTTCAACTATCCGGGCGAAGGTTGGGGCCTGGCGAATGACGGAACCCAGATCTACATGAGCGATGGCAGCGCCCAGATCCGCATCTGGGACGCTGGAAGCCTTCTCGAAAAGCGCAGGTTCACGGTGCGTGACGCCGGCCGTCCGGTCTCGCTTCTGAATGAACTTGAGTACGTGAGCGGCGAGATTTATGCCAATGTGTGGCAGAGCGATCGCATCGTGCGATTTTCGCCGGTAGACGGAAAGGTGCTGGGATGGATTGACCTCGCGGGACTGTTGAGCGCCGCGGATCGAGCCGAGCAAGTGGATGTGTTGAACGGCATCGCTTACGATGCCCTGGGCAATCGCCTTTTCGTCACCGGAAAGCTCTGGCCGAAATTATTCGAGATCAAGGTCGTTCCAAAAACCGCGAAACATAAATAACCAATTGTTGGCAGGCGGAAGCGCCCAATGCCACTTAGTTTTTGTGCCACCCCGACAAAGTATTGAATCCACTGTGGCGCAGGCACTTCTGCCTGCCGCGTCGGCACTCTTGCCGACGCTTGGCTTGCCCGGTGGCGAGGGCTACGGCGAAACATCGGGCGGTTCCTCAAACAACATAAGTCCTTTAAAATGTTTGCGGCATCAAAAACTAAGTGGCAGGCGGAAGCGCCTGCCCCACAGCGAACGAGTTAATGAAACAAGCGCCGCACGCTATCTTTCATCCGTACGTACCAGGAACGCTCCTTCGGCGCCGACGGCGCAGGCGCGGCAGCAGCCTGGCTGGGAGGGTCCACCGGTTTCGCGACATGGTAAGGCTCCTTGTTCACCATGCGAACCCGATACCCTTCGAAGGTGAAAGTCTTGCGAACTAGTTGTCCACCATCGCCGTCCAGAATCAGCGAGAATCTTGGCACCGCTCCGGAGTTGTCCACCTCAACCGGATAGTGCCCCACTACTTTTCGTTCGATATACGCGGTCTCGTAGCGGTTGTGCTTGCGGCTCCAGACAAACACGCGGAAGCTATCGAATTCGTATGGCTCCAGGCCTTTGGTTATGGTCGTCCAAAGCCAGTCGTTCTTGCTGGAATCGCCGCCCTCAATGTGTCCCAGAGCGAAGTAGGAAGTAATCCGGTGGCCCTCCGCGTATTGCGCCACTTCGTCGGGGATAGCCAAGTTCAGCGCGCGCGTCAGAACCCAGCCCACCTTACCGTCTTTGGTGCGAACCAGGTTCCAATCATCCATCGGGACGGGCGCCACGAGTTTCTGTTCGGGTTTGGGTGTACCGGGTTTGGTTTCTTCGGAGCCGTCTTCTCTGGGAACGGAGAGCTCCAACCAATTGTCAGGAGGTTTAGGACCCGGGGGCAAAGGCGGAGAGGCCATCTTCGATTGAGCCTTATCCTTCGATTTTCGGCGCGGCGTTCGAGGCGGTTGTTTCACAACCGACGCGGCAGGTTCAGCAGCCTGCGTCCGAGGCGCAAGCTTATGGCCGATGACATCCACTCGGGCGGTGTCTGGTATTTGCCAAAAACTGGGTGAAGCTCGGTTCGGCTCCGTGTGCATGTTCAACGGCTCATAAACTGTGGCTGCGCCTTGCGACATAATTTGCGATGCGTTCTCCGCCATACGGCGAAGCCCCGCCATCATCTCGGGCGTTAGCAGCTGCCGGTTGTCGGTCCAACCTTCGGCGCCCTGGGCGGTGCGAACCTTGACGAACCGGCGTCTGTATTCGAGAATCTCCAGCTTATCCCCGTGTTTCACCGTCGCCGATACGGCTGCTTTGGGTGTCAGCTCCTGCCGCAGCAGCAGGGTGGCGGGCCCTACGTAGGCTTCGCCAATGGAACGCGTCTCGCTAGATGGATTGGAGCAAGAAACCAGGAAGCTCAACAGCAAAAAAATCGCAGCGCGGGGCAATGTCACGAGCAGCAGTTTCTGCTGCTAGTGTAACAGTAATGGCCGACGAGGAACGCAAACAGGAAATCGAATTGTATTGCCCGCGTTGTCACTTGGCGGTGACGGATCCGTTGGCGTGCGGCGACTGTTCTGCCATCATTTGCCGCCGCTGTGGCGCACCGCTGGAGCAGGTGGACGAATTGGGGATCGGATAACGTGCCATCAATCAAACTCCCGCACCGCCGCCTTCTGCTCCGCCCCCACGCGCCCCGCGGCAATGTCTGCCTTGAAATAATTCTCGCCCCGAATCGGCGCCCCCGCCAGCCGGCGCAGCATCGTCAACTGACCCACGTGCGTGAGCGCATCGGCGATCGGCCCCTGGAACAGGCTCTCCGCCGGGACGTGCAGCGGCTGATCGGAAGCCAGGTACGCATCGAAGGCTTCGAGCGCCGCATGGAATCGCTGAACCCCAGCATCCCACGCGACTGGCGCCGACTCGTGCCACTCCTGCTTTCCCGCGGCCATCGATAGCGCCCAATCCAGCAGATCGCCGATATGGCCCACCAGTTGGCCAGGAGTGCGCGTCTTCTCCGATGCATGAAAATCCGCGAAGTGCGCGGGCGCACCGCGCATCGCCTTAGCGCCACGATAGGCCAACGTCGCCACTGTATGGCGCAGCATTTGACGCTGTGAGTCTTGAACTGGAGCTTGGCTTGCCATACAAATAGATTACTCGTATCGCAAAGCCTGAATCGGATCCACTCGCGACGCCCGCCGTGCCGGCACCACGCTCGCCAAAAACGCGATCGTTCCGAATAGCACCACTACCGCGCCGAACGTCACGGGATCGGTTCCGCTCACGCCCGCCAGCGCCCTCCCGGTGATCCCACCCGCCGCCAAGGCAATGCCCACGCCTGTGACCATTCCCGCAGCCACCCACAGTAACGATCGCTGCAACACCAGCCGCATCACCTGGGGCCGTGGAGCGCCCAGCGCGATTCGGATTCCGATCTCGCGCGTCCTCCGCGCCACGGTGAAGTGCAGCACACCGTAAATTCCCACCGCTGCCAGCACCAGCGCCATAATTGCGAAAGTTCCAATCATCGATGCGCCCATATCGTAGACCGACGTCACTCGATTCAGGAATTGCGGCATGCTTCGCACGCCGAACGCCGGCACCGTCGGATCCAGCGCGCTCAGTTGCTGGCGTAGAACCGGCATCAATGTTTCCGTACTCCGCTTCGAACGAACCAGCACCGTCACGCGCCCCTGATAGCCCTGGGCCAGCGGCGTGAAATAGTAAGAAGTCGCGCGTTCCCCGAATGTCACATATGTGCCATTCTTGGCCACGCCGGCAACTTCCAGCAACGGCTTGTCACGACCCGGAGCGAACTTGTGTCCGATGGCTCGTTCGGGAGTTTGCCAGTAGCGGCGCGCCATCGTCTCGTTAATCACCGCCACGCGCGGCGAGGATTCCGTATCGCGGCCGTCGATGGCCCTTCCGGCCACAATGCGCGTGCCCATGGTTTCGAAATAATCCAGTCCCACCACGCTCAGCATCGCCAAGTTTTGTTCGCTGTCCCCGCGCGGCACGTAGCCTTCGGGCAGCACCGCGCTGGAATAATCGTAAGCATCCAGCGGGAGAGGAAAAGCCATACTGACCGCGTCCACTCCGGAAACCGTGCGCAGGCGATCCATCAGATTGTGTTGAAACGCCCGTCCGTGTGCCTCGTCATAATGCCGCAGATCCAGGTTGACCGAGAACATCGTGATGCCGTTGCGATAGAATCCCGGATCGGTGCTGTTGGCGAACTGCATGCTCCGAAGAAACAGCCCGCCGCAAATCAATAGTACACAGGAAAGCGCCACCTGCAGCATCACCAACAGATTTCCGCGTCCAATGCGGAAACCTCCCACGTGCACTGTAGTGGATTCCCCCTTCATCGCCGAAACCTGATCTACTTTGCTCGCCCGTAGCGCGGGAAAGAGTCCGAAAAACGCAGCTGTCGCCAATGAGACGAGAAAAGTGAACGGCAGCAGCCGAAGATCGAACTTCGTATCGTAATCCAAATCCGACGTCTGGAAGTCCAATGTCGGATAAAACCGCCTGGATTGATCGTTAAACCACAAAGCAAAAAGCAGCCCCAGCGCCCCGGCGGCGAGTGAGAGCAGCACGCTCTCAGTAAGCAACTGCCGTACCAGCCGGAAGCGGCTGGCGCCGACGGCTACTCGAATCGCCATCTCTCGCGCCCGGCTTCCGGCGCGTGCCAACATTAGGTTCGCAACATTCGAGCACGCGACCAACAACACGCCCAACACCACCACAGCCAGGATGCCGGTGGTCACTGAAATCATTCCTTTCGCAACCATATACGGTTGCGTGCGCGTGCCGCCTGCGATCAGGTGCGCTCTCAAATCCTTATCTTCTTTTGGATATTGACGCGCCAACTGCGCGGCCACCACATTCAACGCTGCCTCAGCCTGCTTCATCGTCACGCCCGGCTTCAGCCGCGCGCGAGTATTAATCCAGCGATTGTCTCGCCCCTCCAGAAAATTCCCTTCCGACGGCGCGACGCTCTGCTGCATCATCGCCGGTACCCAAACATCCGGTACGAATTGAAACAGGGTAGTGCCGATGAATCCGTGCGGAGCCACTCCCACCACCGTCAGCGCATGATCGTTGATCTTGATCGTCTTGCCCACGATCGCCGGATCGCCCTGGAATCTCCGTTTCCAGAAATTGTAGTTGAGAACGCACACCGGCTTCTGACCCGGCACACGATCCTCCTCCGGCAAAAATCCCCGCCCCACCACAGGATGCACGCCCAGGCCGGAGAAATAATTCCCCGTCACAATCTCGCCCCAGATCAACTCGGACTCCGCGCCGTTCGTCATGCTCAACGGGATTCCCGTGGAACCCATGATGTCCCTGAGCCCGGTGTCCTGCTTCCGGTAATCCAAAAGGTCGGGATAGGACAACCAGCCCAGTTCGCTTCCCCACCGCGGCGCCGTAAAGTAGACAGCCACCAGACGGTCAGGATTGTCCACCGGCATGGGGCGCAGCAGATAGGCGTTGACGATCGAGAAAATGGCCGTGTTCGCCCCAATCCCGAGCGCGAGCGAAAGCACCACCACCAGCGTGAATCCCGGCGATTTCAAAAGCACGCGGGTAGCGTAGCGAAGATCCTGCCAAATCGTGGACATAGAGCTGCTCATGCACCTCGCGGTCCCAACATAACTGATAGCAGCGGCATGAGATGCCCCCTCCGCAGTGTCCACTTCTGGGAAGCCGTGTCTCGATTCCGGTGCGTTATACTGTGTGGGAGCTTATTCAAGAAATGAAACTTTACTTGTATCGCCTTGCGCTCCCCACGCTGCTGCTCTGCTCCACTCAGGCTTTTGCCCAGCAGCTGCACAAGCTGCACATCGATGACACCGGAAAAGTACTGAAGCAGCATAGCGAGATCCATGTGAAGGAGGGTCACAAAGTGACCTGGGTGCGTCACACCGGCGCCGCGAAGCCCTGGTACGCGAAGTTCGATGACAGCCCCTGCGCCGAAGGCAAAGAGTTCGGATCGGATCGCACCAAAACCTGCACCATCAAGGCTGCTTGCCACGCCAAAGGCGATGCGGGATGCCATGCCTATTCCTACAATAGTTCCACCGGCGCCACAGCATCCACGCAGGATCCGCACGTAGTAGTAGACCCGTAAAACAATTCGGGGACATGACGGGCTAGCGTCCTCGCCGGTTTCAAACTTCAACGAAAACAGTCGTGTCCCCGCAATTGTTTTTCGTCGGACCGTACGTATATGGTTGGTCGGACCATTTCGCATTTCGAAATTCTCGAAAAGCTCGGCGAGGGCGGCATGGGCGTGGTCTACTGCGCCCGCGATCTGCGCCTCGATCGTTTAGTCGCTCTCAAAATCCTACCGCCCGAGCAGATGTTGAATCCTCACCGCCGCGGACGCTTCGAGCGTGAGGCCAAAGCTGCCTCTGCCCTGAACCATCCGAACATCGTCACCATCCACGACATTGAATCTGTGGACGCCGGAGGCGGCCAGCGTATCGACTACATTGCCATGGAGTGGGTGCGCGGCAGCACCCTCCGCGAGCTGATCCCTCCCGGCGGAATGACTCTCGCGGACGTGCTCAATTACGCCAATCAGATCGCCTCCGGATTGTCCGCCGCCCATGGCGCCGGCATCGTACATCGCGACGTCAAGCCCGCCAACATCATGGTCACCAAATCCGGCCTGGTAAAACTTCTGGATTTCGGATTGGCCCAATGGGCCGAGGCTCAGTTCAGCGAATCCGCCGCCACCGGAACCGTCGGTCCGGCGTTTCTTACCAAGCCAGGAACCATTCTCGGAACAGCAGCCTATATGTCCCCGGAACAAGCGCAAGCCAAGGACATAGATCAGCGCTCCGACATTTTCTCCTTCGGCATCGTGCTGTATCAAATGCTCACCGGCTCTCTGCCGTTCCAGTCGAATTCCGAAGTCGGTCTAATGTACGAAATCGTCCACAGCCCCACTCCGTCGGTGTCCCAAGTACGCCACGATTTGCCGCCTGCGCTGGACCGCATCCTCTCCAGGGCTTTGCAAAAAGATCCCCAACTGCGCTATCCCAGCATGGATAGCCTGATCGCCGATCTGCTGTACGTCAGCCGTGAAATGCAAGTGGATGCTCCGCTCACCGCGCCTTTCACCGTTACTCGAACCAGGCGAAGCTGGCGACGGCCGCTCGAAATATCCGCCTTTGTCATTTCGCTGCTCCTTCTGATCGCGGTTTTGACCTGGAAGCTGGCACCGCGCTTCATCGCGAGCGTGCCTTCTGAACAGAAAATCGCCGTCCTGCCGTTCCGCAACGTTGGAAATAATCGCGACACCGAAGCCTTTCGCGACGGCCTGATGGAAGCGCTCACCACCGAGCTTACCGAGCTTTCGCAGTTCCACAATACGCTCTGGGTGGTGCCCGCCACCGAAGTCCGCCGCGAAGCGCCCGCGAGCGCCAAGGATGCCCAGCGCCAGTTGGGAGTCAACCTGGTAATCACCGGCAGCGTCGAGCGCGATGCCGATCACATCCACCTCACGGCCAATCTGGTGGACGCCAAAACCCTCCGGCAATTGCGTGCGCGCGAAATCACGCGCCCCGTCGGAGAAGTCGCCGACATGCAGGAAGCCGTGGTGCGCGAAGTGGCTGCCATGCTGCAATTGGAATTGGGCGCGAAGGACCGCCAGGCCCTCGCCGCCGGCGCCACCACAACATCCGGCGCCTACGATTTTTATTTGCAGGCCCGTGGACACCTGCAGCGCCGCAATCGCGCCGACGTGGAGCAAGCCGTCGATCTGTTCAAGCAGTCCACCGGCAAGGATCCCCGCTACGCCCTCGCCTTCGCCGGATTGGCCGAAGCCTACTGGTGGAATTACCGTTTTACCGGCGATACCGAATGGGTGGCCAAGGCCCAGGAAAACAGCAAAAAAGCGCTGGAGCTCAATGACAAGCTCGCACCCGTCTTCGTCACGCGAGGCATAATCGAAGCCGGCACCGGCCATAATGAAGAAGCCGTGCAGGCGCTCCAGCAAGCCTTGGATCTCGAACCCATCAACCCCAGCGCCGGCCGCGAGCTCGCCGCTGTGTATGAGGCCATGGGGAAACTCGACGATGCCGAATCCACGCTCAAGAAAGGTCTCGCTCTGCGCCCCAGTGACTGGACCAGCCTCTACGATCTGGGCATGTTTTACTACCGCCAAAACCGCTATCCCGAAGCTGTCTCGCTGTTGCAGCGTGTAACCGATCTCGCGCCCGACAATAACTCCGGCTACACCGGCCTCGGCGCAGTCTACTGGATGCAAGGCCAATACGAGCTGGCCGCGGCCAGTTTGCGGAAATCCTTGGATCTGCATCCCACCGCCTCCGCCTACACTAGTTTGGGCACCATTTATTTCTTCATGGACCGCTGCTCAGACGCCGTCACCCAAATGGAGAAGGCCGTGAAGCTTCTCCCCAAACGGGACCAATTCTGGGGTAACTTAGGTGACGCGTACACGTGCGTTCCAGGAAAAAAGACGGAGGCGGTTCAAGCCTACAAGCGCGCCATCGATCTCGCGCAAGCCAGCTCGGTGGTCAATCCCAAGGACGCCGACGTTTTGAGCCGCGTAGCTCTTTATCAAGCCCGGCTCGGCAACCATACGGAAGCCGAGGTTCACATCCGGAAAGCCCGCCAGCTTAAGCCGTCCAACCGCGACGTCCTCTGGAACGCCGCGCTGGTATATGAACTAGCCGGCCAGCGCGACCACGCACTCGATGCCTTGAAAGCGGCCATCCAAGCCGGGCAACCATTAGAAGAGGTCCGCCACGAACCAGCTCTGGCAAACTTGCGCAAAGACCCCCGTTACGCGCGTCTAATGAAATGACCTCCCTCGACGCACTCCTGGGCAAACTAATCGACTACGCCGGCCTCTATCCGCCCTCGAGCCTTCCCCTACCCGCCGTCATTCAGAACTACAACCAATATTTAGCGTCCAACGAAAACTGGATTCTCAACCGCCTGGTTCTCCCTCACTCGAAATTAAACGAAGTGCAGCCAGGCCCCAACTGGCACGTCACGCTGCTAACCGATCAAGATCCAGGCAAGTTGCCCCGCCAGATCGAGACTTTAGAAACCAAGGGCGATCAGCGCCTTTCCCTCCCCACCTATTGCGAAGCTCCGCTCGATCGCATCACCGACGCATTCGCCAAAATCCGCACAGGTGGTTTGACTGACGATGCCACCCCACCCGCTCCCGATCTCGCGGATTTCCTCCACCAGGCCGCCGCCCGCCGCATTCCCTTCAAGGCAACCGCCGGATTGCATCACGCCATCCGCGCCGGCATGCACGGCTTCATCAATGTTTTCGTAGCCGCCGCGTTCGCCTGGCACGGCATGGATCGCGAATCCATCATTCTGGTTCTCGAAGAATCCCACGCGCCCGCATTCGAATTTGGCGAAGACCAACTGTCCTGGCGTGGCTTGCAGCTCTCCACCGGCCAAATCTACACCGCGCGCCGCGATTTCGCCCACAGCTTCGGCTCCTGCTCCTTCGAAGAACCGCTGCAAGATTTACGAATGCTAGGTTGGCTTTAAATGATCGATCAAACGCACGACCCCGCGCTAAAAAGCTGGGTGGAATCCGCCAACCGCGAGGATACCGAATTCCCCATCCAGAACCTTCCCTACGCCACTTTTCGCAAGCGCGGCGAAGAGCGAACCCGCTTAGGAATAGCAATCGGCGACATGCTGCTGGACGCGACGGAAGCCTTCGACCTCGAGTCCATGCAGCGCGTGATGTCCATGTCTGGCGCCGAGCGCACCGCCATCCGGCGCACCGTGAGCAGCTACCTGGCGAGCTACTCCACCGCAGCCGAGCGTCACCTGCATCCAATCTCCGAAGTCGACCTGCTGCTCCCGTGCGACATTCCCGATTACACCGATTTCTACGCGTCCCTCCACCACGCCACCAACGTCGGCCGCCTGTTCCGCCCCGACAATCCACTGTTGCCGAACTACAAATGGATTCCCATCGCCTACCACGGCCGCGCTTCTTCGGTGGTCGTCAGCGGCACCCCGGTCCGCCGTCCCAGCGGACAAATCAAGCCGAATCCGGAAGCGCCGCCGACCTACGCGCCCTGCCGTTTGCTCGACTACGAAGTGGAACTCGGCGCGTTTCTGGGTCCGGGCAACGCAATCGGTGAGCCGATCCCAATCGCGAGCGCCGAAGATCATCTCTTCGGAGTCTGCCTGCTCAACGATTGGTCGGCCCGCGATATCCAGAGCTGGGAGTACCAGCCGCTGGGCCCTTTTCTCGGCAAGAATTTCGCGACATCCATTTCTCCGTTCGTCGTCACCATCGATGCGCTGGAACCATTCCGCAGCGCCACACCACCGCGCCCGGAAGCTGATCCATCCCCGCTGCCCTATCTTTCCTCCACCAGCGGCACCTTCCGCATCACGCTGGAAGTCTGGCTCCGCTCGGCCAAGATGCAGGACCCCGTGCGCGTGAGCAGCGGCGATTTTTCTTCCATGTACTGGACGCTCGCCCAAATGATCGCCCATCACACTTCGAACGGCTGCCCCCTGCGCCCCGGCGACCTGATAGGCAGTGGAACTGTCTCCGGCCCCGAAAAGCAAAATCGCGGCTGTCTGCTCGAAATCAGCGAATCCATCGAGCTGCCCACAGGCGAGCGTCGCCGCTATCTGGAAGATGGCGACGAAGTCATCCTGCGTGGCCACTGCGAAGCCCCCGGATTCCGCCGCATCGGCCTAGGCGAATGCCGCGGAACAATCCTCTGTGCGCACTGACGAAGCACTCCACCTTTTTCCGCTCCCGATTCTTCTTTCGATCCCGATTCTTCTTTCCGCTCCCGATTCTTCTTTCCGATCCCGATTCTTCCTTTCCGCTCCCGATTCTTCCTTTCCGACCCCGATTCTTCCTTCCGCTCCCGATTCTTCTTTCCGCTCCCGATTCTTCCTTTCCGATCCCGATTCTTCCGAGCCGCGACCGGAAGGAAGCGCAAAGGGTGCGGCGCGCACCGCCAAACGGACCAGGAACTGGCCCGCGCCGCACTCCGTTTTGCGCGAAGTTCCTTAGAAGCGCAAAGGGTGCGGCGCGCACCGCCAAACGGACCAGGAACTGGCCCGCGCCGCGCTCCGTTTTACGCGAGTTCCTTAGAAGCGCCACCACGACATCCCCTGCGCGATCCAAAATCGCCACTGACAATATATTGTCGCGCCGCGCGCGCCTCTACCACTGACCCACCATAACTTCCCCACTGGACCCCCACGTGCTCTCCCTCCCGCCGGAGCTCCCTATTGGCCGCCCCAGCTTTAGCAAAACCAACCCGCGCCGAAGTCCCCCTGCAACAGATCACCCTCCCCAGCCTCGATTTCTTCCTATTAGCCGGAATCGCCATTGCCTTGGCCGCCACCATCTGCGGCTTGCACGCTGCCGGTGTGAGTTTGAATTACTTCGTCCAACCGGTCGCCGCCATGATCGTGCTCGGCGGTACCCTCGGCGTCATGCTGGTTACTACACCCCAGCACGCATTGATCAACTCGCTGCGCCGCGTCATGGGATTGCTCGCGGCCGACGAGAGCAACCGCGCAGCTTTGATCGAAGAAATCGTCGAGTATGCGCGCCAGGCGCGCCGCGGCGGAACCTTCTCTATCGAATCGCTGATACCGAAGGCCGGCCATCCCCTCCTACGACACGCCCTCGAACTCACCATGGACATCAGCAATCGCGCGGAGCTCCGGTCCGTGCTCGAAACCGAGCTGCAGATGGCGGAGCGGCAGGGCGAATCGGACGCTAAAACACTCGAAGTCGCCGGCGGCTTCGCGCCAACGCTCGGGATCATCGGAACCGTGATCGGCCTGATTCAGGTGTTACGCCAATTCTCGAATCTTCCGTCCGTGGGCTATGGAATCGGTACCGCCTTCGTTTCCACCATCTACGGCCTGGCGCTCGCAAATCTGCTTCTGCTGCCCCTGGCGCACCGCATTCGCGCCCGCATCGCCGAAGATTTTGACACGCATGAACTAATTATGGAAGGCGTCCTTGGCATCGCCGACTCGTCTCACCCTGCGGTGATTCGTATGCGCCTGGTTTCCTTCCTGCGTAAACCCGCGCCTGAAAATGATGCGTCGAAAACCTAACTATCTCCGGTCCGAGAGCGGCGTAGTCCGCGACCGTTGGCTTATCAGCTACACCGATATGGTGACCATTCTGTTGATCCTCTTCGTATCCGTCGCCGCGCAGGGTCTGAAGGCTCACATCCCGGAGTCGCCGCGGCCGGCCCCGCCCCCGCCCAAGCTTGATACACATGTTGATCCGCGCGCCACTCTTGTGGATGCCGAGCGCAAGCTAAAGCCGCAAGGCTTGGATGTCCGGCTGGAACCGCGCGGCCTTGTCATCAGCCTGCTGCAATCTGTCCTGTTCGCATCCGGCCAGGATCAAGTGAGCAGCCAGGCGCTCCCGGCGCTTTCCAAAATCGCCGCCGTGCTGCGCGAATCCAAGAACAAAGTAGCATTGGTAGGCCACGCCGATACCATTCCCATTCACACTCGGCGCTTCAGCAACAACTGGGAACTTTCCGCCGCCCGTAGCCTCAATCTTCTGGCGCTATTGACCAGCGAATACGGCATACCCGAATCGCGCCTCTCCATCCAAAGCTACGGCTCCAATCGCCCGCTCGATTCCAACGACACCGAAGCCGGCCGCGCCGCCAACCGCCGCGTAGAAATCCTGATCCTCGACGACCCCACCCCGTAGTGGGGCAGGCGCTTCCGCCTGCCAACCCCGCGCTCATGCCGAATTCTAGCCCCGCGCGTGAGCAACGGGACAGACTTCTCCGCACAGAAGAGAGTATAATAGGCACAGAAATTGAGAATATACGCACATGGCGAGAATTCAACCAGTCCTGACGCCAACCGAGCTTGCGCTGGTCGACCAAATGGCCGGCTTGACGGGCTCAAAACGAACCGATGTCATCAAGAGCGCACTGGCAGTCTATCACTGGTTCGTACGTCAGGCGCTCACCGGCAGTCGCGTCGTGGCGCGCAAGCCCAGCGGTGAAGAAGTCGCCATCGAGACCGCGGAACTGGCCATTTTGGAAGGCAAAGGAAACCTGCTTAGCCCTGAAGAACTGGGCCTGTTAGCGAAGAGCCTCGCGACAGCTTCTAATCCAATTGAGGCGGCCCGCATCAAAGAGCGTCTCACTCGCGGTTTCTACGGCATCTAGTCTTTAGGAAACGAAGGCTCCCGCCATGCCGAAAGTCCGCCGCCAAAACGTTCCGCCCGCTCTGTTTCAGCATCTCCTCGACCGCGTCCAGAGCAGGAAAATTCCCGCTTCTCAGTTAGCACTGCTGGCAAAATGGCTGGACGCCGAGCCCGAAGTCCCGGACGGCATGTGGTACAAGCGATTCCCTGGCATGGCGGTGTGCGGCGAAGGTGAGTTGATCAAAACTTTTCTGCTCCCCGGTCAGGCTCCCAAAGGCAAGCGCGTTTCTTAAGGGCAGCATAGCGCTGAGCGCGCTTGGGCGGCCACTCCTCCCCTTCCGCCCTAGCCAGGGTTGGCGGGCTCGGCCGGTCCCGGCTGATCTGCCTTAAGGTCCCTCACTAATCGCCGAAACTCCGCCTGGTAGGAGTCGTGGTCCTTCCAATTACTGAAATCGGGGATGAAGTACTCCCGGATCTCACGGGCGGAACCCTTCCCTGCGTCCGCGTCGAAGCACTTCCAGTCCCGAACCTTGGCGAACGATACAGGCCTGATCGGGAAGAGCACCTGGCGCCCTCGTTAAGTTCCTTCTGCCGCGCGTGGGCAATCTCCGTCTTCACCCATTCGCTGTGCATGCTGTGCTCGGAGAGGATTAGGAGTAGTCGATCGCAAATCCGAATCGCCTCATCGATCTGCTCATGAAGCTTCCGCCCGCCACGGACGTCGTGAGGTGCGAACCAGCACCGGACACCCTTGTTCTGAAGGTCGCCGTAAAGGCGGGCGGCGAAGTCCTGGTCCATGGTGGAGTAGCTGATGAAGCACGAATAGAACTGAATTGGATCCTGGAACAGCGATGGCAGATACTCGATGAGCTTCTCAGGGAGGCCGCACCCGGGTAGAAAAGGCAAAGGAATCCGCCCTTGGGAACAAACGAGTGTGTCGAAGGTAATGACTGAACGCGTGGCGTGGCGTGCCAATTCCAAACCCGACCATTGGCGAAGATCTAGGAAGTCTA